>Ga0247736_10000041_pt1 | contig 91763 bp, 76 predicted proteins | sample UWRJL193509B2_FD_180935 | JGI IMG/M metagenome (GOLD analysis project Ga0247736, IMG submission 180935) | Plant litter microbial communities from Arlington Agricultural Research Station in Wisconsin, United States - UWRJ-L193-509B-2 | ecosystem: Environmental > Terrestrial > Plant litter >...
CTTGGGCGACGTGCATTTATTATTAGCCAAACCTGAGAATCGCCGCGCTGCCTTAATTTAAGTATTGAGTATTAATACAGTGCTTAAATATTTGCTTTGATTTTTTAAGGTAAATTGTGCGTTAAGTATTTGTTTGGCGTTTGCACCACAGCTTTCACTGGTTTGCTTTAAAATGGGCTGTGTTCAAGTTAACGATCTCAACCATGCAAAATCCGAACAGTAGCGTTGCTAAATTTGGCTTTATAGAATCAGGCTTTATTGAGTGGCGCACCCTCCAAAATAACTTAAACCAAGCTACACCAAATCAAATCGCTCAGCTGCAGCCCTACTCTACCAAGTTTCAAGACGTTTATTACTCCAGCGATAACGGATTACTTGAAACTGATTATGTTTTTCTGCAGGGCAATCATCTTTCATTGCGCTGGCAGCATCTACAAAACTCCACATTTACCATCATTGAAACTGGCTTTGGCACAGGCTTGAATTTTTTATGTGCTGTACAGTTATGGCTGACTCACTCGCCGAAAGATGCGACTTTGCATTTTATCAGCACAGAAAAATATCCATTAAGTCTGCACGAAATCACTCAAGCTTTGCAGTTTTGGCCTGAGTTAACCAATATTTCAGCGCCATTTTTAGCACAATATGCAGCGTTAAGTCCTCAAAATAAAAGCATCTCATTATTTGATAAACGCGTGCAATTAACCTTATTAATTGGCGATGCGACAGAAAGCTTAGCGAAGATACAAACAAGTGCAGATGCTTGGTTTTTGGACGGATTTTCGCCTGCAAAAAATCCGCAAATGTGGCAACCCGCCCTATTTACACAAATGGCAAGATTATCAAATCCAACATCGACATTCGCGACTTTCACTAGCGCTGGCGCGGTTAAGCGTGGCTTGCAAGCTGCGGGATTTCAAGTCAACAAACAAGCTGGTTTCGGCAAAAAACGTGAAATGTTGACTGGTTATTTTTTAGGCGACAGCGCATCAAATAATCACAAATCGGAAAACACCAGTGAGCGCTAAAACGGCGATTGTCATTGGCGGTGGCATTGCAGGTTGTAGCACGGCGTACGCGCTGGCTAAACGTGGCATTGCGGTGACTTTACTAGAACAGCACAGCCAAATGGCTGCAGAAGCTTCTGGCAACCCGATCGCCACTTTATATCCCAAACTTAGCATCAAGCCCAGCGCACAAAGCTCACTTGCGCTACAGGGTTTTGCTTTTACTTTAAATTTACTCAGACAACTGCCTAATCACGCGGATTTCTTTAACGCGTGTGGGCAGATTCAACTGGCTTACGATGCGCGGGAACAAGCGAGACAAGATGCATTATTAGCACAAAAAGAATATGCGTTTTTTCAGGCAATCAATGCAAAACAAGCCAGTGAAATAGCAGGAATTCACTTATCAAAAGGTGGTTTATTGTTACCGCAAGCAGGCTGGGTGAAACCAAAAATGCTGTGCCACGCGTTACTTAACGCTCAAAACATCACAAAAAAAATCAAAACACGGGTAATTGAAATCAAAAAAATGAATGGATGTTGGCAGGTTAATTGCGTTGAGGACTTAATAGAAGGCCAATCGCAACACCATGATTTAAAAGCCGATATCGTTATATTATGCAACGCGAATCAAGCACAGAAATTTTCTTTTGCAGCCCACGCCATCAGCACGCCAGTACGAGGGCAAGTCAATTTTTTTGCGCCAACTTTGGTCAGCCAATCCATCAAAACCATTATTTGCGACACGCACTATTTAAGCCCGGCATTAGATGGCTTGCATTCCATCGGCGCGACTTATGCACCAAACGATTTGAATCCGCAATTAAGTACAGCCGATAGCTTGGAAAACCTAGCCGCTTTAAGGCGTATTTCACCTGATATTTTTAACAGTATTCAATCGCAACAAGAAAAAGGCCGCGTCGCTTGGCGTAGCCATACACAAGATTACATGCCGCTTGCAGGTCAATTATTGGATGAAAAAAACTTACGTGAAAAACCACCGCGCTACAATGCTAATCCTGCAGATTTGCCGTGGTTGCACGGTTTATATGTGAATGCGGGGCATGGTTCTAAAGGCATGATTGCCGCGCCGATTTGTGCAGAATTGATTGCGAATCTAGCCTGCGATGAGGCACTCAGCCTTGATGCATCGATTGCCAGCAAACTAAATCCCAGTCGATTTTTACTAAAAGAGTTGGGTTTGAAGCAATTGGCGAATTCTCTTTATAGTCATTAGCCGCAAACTTAACGCTTAAATTAGATTAAAATTTCACCATGTTATCGAATGCGCCAAACCAAGCCCTTGAAGTACAATTAAAACACTTTCAGCAAGTGCTGTTGCGCGACGCGAAAAATTTGGATGCGCAGATAAACTGCGCGAATTTATGTGTAGAACTGACACGATACGAAGAAGCCGCCGGCTATTTCCGCCGTGTCGTTCGCGCGCTTAAAACCAACACCTTGGCGCGCGATGCGCTGTGTTATGCCTTGCAAGAGCTAGGTAACGAATCGCATGCCAAAGCTCAATTTGCTCAAGCAGAAGCGTGTTTTGAAGAAGCGTTGCAGCATCAACCGTCTAATGCGATTTATTGGTTTAATTTAGGCAATGCGCAACGTGAGTTGGGCAAATTAAGCGCGGCACTAAACAGCTTTAAACAATCTATCCAATACAATCCGAATGACGCAGATGCACATAATAATCTGGGCAATATTCAGCGTGAATTAGGTCAGCTAGATCAGACCATTATCAGTTATAAGAATGCCTTACAGCAACAGCCAGATTTACATCATGCGCTGGCGCACCTAGTGCATCAAAAACAGCATATTTGCGATTGGAACAATATTGGTCAACAAATCAATCAGTTACGCAATTGGGTGATGACTAAACCGAACGCGCAAATATCACCTTTTGCGTTTATCAGCATGCATGGCACTACTGCTGCAGAACAAAAACAATGCGCGACTAATTGGGCAACCAGCTTTTATAGCCAACGCATACAGCAACATGCGGCGTTTGATTTTAGCCATTTAAAAGTGTTCAGTAACAAAATAAAAATCGGTTATTTATCCGCCGATTTCCGCCTGCATCCGTTAGCGTTTTTAATCACCGAGTTAATTGAAAATAGCGATAAAAGCCAATTTGAAACCATCGCCTATTCTTACGGCGCCGATGACAAGTCGTCCGAACGCAAGCGTTTGCAAAACGCATTTGATACTTTTAACGATATTCGGCAATTAACGGATGTTGAGGCGGCAAATAAAATTCATCAAGACGGTGTGGCGATTTTGGTTGATTTAACGGGTTTTACCCAAAGCAGCCGCACGGGTATCGTGGCTTTAAAACCTGCGCCAATCAGTGTGAATTGGCTGGGGTTTCCTGGCACTATGGGTTATAAAAACGGGGGCGAGGTTCATGGTAAACCGCTGTTTGATTACCTATTGGCAGACGAAATTATCGCGCCAAACGCAGACGATTTTTGTGAGCAATTGCTCTACCTACCTTGCTACCAGCCCAACAATCGTCAACGACCTGTTGGTGATACTACGCAAAAAAGCGACCACAATCTGCCAGAAAATAGCTTTGTATTTTGCTGCTTTAATCAGAGCTTTAAGATTACGCCATCAGTTTTTGCAATCTGGATGCATATTTTGCAGCAAACGCCTGATAGCATGCTTTGGCTGCTGGATTGCAATCAATGGGCAACTGCAAATTTGCGCAAAGAAGCGACGAAGGCAGGCATTGATGAAGCAAGATTAATCTTTGCGCCACGCGTTGCGATTGCCGAACATCTAGAACGCCATTCGCATGCCGATTTGTTTTTAGACACTGCGCCATATAACGCGCATACCACAGCCAGCGATGCGCTTTTGATGGGTTTGCCACTGTTAACTTGCACTGGCGAAACCTTTGCCGCACGCGTGGCAACTAGCTTGTTAAAACAATTGAATGTAAACGAGTTAATTACTCAAAATTGGCAAGAATATGAGCAGAAGGCGGTTTACCTGGCCAAAAATCCTGCCGCATTAACCCGATTAAAACAGCAAATAATCGCGAAAGTTAAAAATGATTCATTAAGAGATTCAAGTCCAGATTCAAGCTTATTTAATCCAGCACAATTTTCACGAAACCTGGAACAACAATATCAACAAATCTGGCAAACTTATCAGCAACAAACGGCTAACAACGAATAACCCGCCAACACAACGCGCGCTGTAATTAAAACGCGGCTTGTGCTAAAGTTCAGCACAATTAATCAAATAAGATAGTCATCAAAAAATGGCAGCCATCGACATCACCCCAGTACTCAAATTCATGACGGAAAAAGGCGGCTCTGATCTGTTTTTTAGCACCAACGCATCCATTCATATGGATATTGAAGGCGAAACGGTTTCGATCAACAACCAAGTGATGGCGCCTGGCATGATTAAAGAAATCGCTTATGGCATTATGACTGCCGAGCAGATTAAGGAATTTGAAACAACATTGGAATGTAATTTCGCCATCGGCCGCAAAGATGTGGGACGTTTTCGCGTCAATGTATTTCGCCAGCGCGGCGAAGTCGGCATGGTGATTCGCCATATTAAAACGGATATTCCTTCACTTGAAAAATTGGGTCTGCCACCGATTTTAAAAGATTTAATCCTGCGCAAGCGTGGGTTGATACTGATGGTGGGCGCGACTGGTTCTGGCAAATCGACATCGCTTGCCTCGATGATCGATCACCGAAATGCGAACGAAACTGGGCATATCATTACCATTGAAGACCCGATTGAATTTGTTTATACGCACAAAAAATCAATTGTCGATCAGCGTGAAGTAGGTATCGATACCTTAAGTTTTGATAACGCTTTAAAAAATGCCATGCGCCAAGCGCCTGACGTGATTTTGATCGGTGAAGTGCGCGATATGGAAAGCATGAAACAAGCACTGGCTTATGCCGAAACGGGGCATTTATGTTTGGCGACATTACATGCAAACAATGCCAATCAAGCGCTGGAACGCGTTATTTCGTTCTTTCCAACAGATGCAAAACATGGCTTATTGCTTGGTTTATCGCTTAATTTAGTCGGCATTATTTCGCAACGTTTAGTGCCGGGAATCACGCAAAAACGCGCGGCTGCGGTTGAGGTAATGATTAATTCGCCTTATATGTCAGAACTCATCCAAAAACAAAAATTGGGCGAGATGAAAGATATCATGGCGGACAATAACGATATTGGCATGATCACGTTCGACCAATCGCTATTCAAATTATTTACTGATGGCAAAATCAGCGAAGATCATGCGCTGGCGAATGCGGATTCACGCAACGATTTATCATTAAAAATCCGCTTTGCTGCGGAAGGCACGCGCGGTGGATTTGGCGGTTAATGAGAGTTAACCATTAATTTTAGTGATTATTTTTTAACTATTATTTTCTTGATCATTATTTATCAATCATCTGAATGATTAAACGCCGCCAGCAATCCAGCGGCGATAATAAAAGCGCCGCCTATCCATTCATTCAGCAACATTGCCTCATTCGCCAGATAATAAGCGGCGATTGCTGCCACAACCAGTTCAAACAAAAACAATACTGACGCACGCAAAGCAGTCATTTTAGTCACGCCATATTGCACAAAAAGTGTGGCGGCCATAATTAAAATGGCGATTAGCGCCATGATTAACCAATTATTCAGTGTAAAAAATTGCGGGTTTGGAAATGTATCCTTTAAAAAAGGGATTAATAAAACTGACATGCCGGCAACGCCGACCCATATCAACATTGATTTTGCCGCTAAGCTTAAATGCGTGGATTTGCGCGAAATGACATTGGTGAACGAGAAACCGATTCCAGCCGACAACGCCAGCCATTCGGCGTTATTTTGCGGGATTGGCAGATGATTTGAGCCACTATTGAATGGATTCGCCAGCATGATATAAGCACCAATCATCGCAATTAAAATGGAAATTAAGCCCATCTTTGTGATGCTTTCCTTTAGCCAGAAGCGCGCTAAAAGCAGCGTCCAAAGCGGTGATAAATAAAACAGCAACATCACGCGCATCACTTCGCCATCAATCACTGCCAGCACATAACTTAAGTTTGTCCAACCGGCGATAATGCTCAGCCAGATTGCGCTTTTGGGCAGATTGAATATGCCACGCCAGTGTTTAGCAAATAAAAATCCACCCAGAAAAATGGCAATGCAGTAAGTATAAAAACTTGAGACGATGCCAGAAACACCAGCATCACTCATGATGCGGTACGGATACCAGATAATGCCCCAGCACATGGCGCCAAATAACAGGCCGAATATAGCTAAATAGTTTTGTTGACTGCTGTTTTGCACTGTTTTCCTTAAAGACTGCATTTCCTAATTAATGGCTTACTAAATTATAATAATGCTTTACGAATTAAACTCTGATGGATCCAATCGCTTTGAACCCTAATTCTTTAAGCCCAAGTTCACTTAATCCCAATTTGAATCTGTTGCAACCCTACCCGTTTCAACGTCTGCGTGATTTATTTGCTGGCACCACGCCTAACGCAGCATTTAAACCGATTAATTTATCCATTGGCGAACCGAAACATGCCACGCCAAAACTGATTACCGATGCTTTAGTGAACAATTTGGCTGGCTTGGCAAATTATCCCACGACTGTTGGCAATTTAGCGTTGCGCACGGCGATTTCACAGTGGATTGCGCGCCGTTACAACTTGCCTGCGCTGAATCCAGAGACCAGCATTTTGCCTGTGAATGGCAGTCGCGAAGCGCTATTTGCTTTTGCGCAAGTGGTGATTGATCGCACAAAACCTAATCCGATTGTGATTTCACCGAATCCTTTTTATCAGATTTATGAAGGTGCCGCTTTTTTAGCTGGCGCTACGCCCTATTTCTTAAATACCACGCCTGAGAATAATCATGCGATGGACTTTGAACAGGTGCCTGCAGATATTCTGAATCGCACGCAATTAGTCTATGTTTGCAGTCCTGGCAATCCATCTGGCAAGGTAATGAACTTAGCGCAATGGAAGACCTTATTTGCATTATCTGACCAATACGGTTTTGTAATTGCTGCGGATGAATGTTACGCGGAGATTTATTTTGATGAGGCCAATCCACCATTAGGCGCATTGCAGGCGGCGCATCAATTAGGCAGAGATTATAAAAACTTAGTGGTTTTCAGTTCGCTTTCTAAGCGTTCTAACGTACCAGGCATGCGCTCTGGCTTTGTGGCGGGCGATGAGAAAATTATTGAGGCATTCACGTTGTACCGCACTTATCATGGTTGCGCGATGAGTCCAGTAGTGCAAGCGGCTTCTCTCACGGCTTGGAACGATGACGCACATGTGATTGAAAATCGCCAGCTTTACGCGAAAAAATTCAAGACAGTTACGCCGATGTTAAACAGCGCTTTAGCCGTAGAAATGCCAGATGCGGCGTTTTATCTGTGGGCAAAAATCAAAAATCCGGCCATAACTGATACGGATTTTGCATTAACTTTATATCGCGATTTAAATATCACCGTATTACCCGGCAGCTATCTTGCGCGCGAAGTTAACGGTATAAATCCAGGCAAAAACTTTATTCGCCTGGCGTTGGTTGCCAGTTTAGAAGAATGCGTGGAAGCAGCGAATCGTATTCAACAACTGGGTTAATTTTGTGGCTAATTTAATAGTATTAAAATGCTTCTTTAGGCGTTTCAAGCTTAACTATTTTAGCTTGTCCACCATGCAACTTAACTAGATGCAGCAAAGCTTTGTTCATGCGTGGGACGTAACTTGCGTCCAGTTTTTTGTAGATCTCAAATAAAAACCTAGGCTGTTTTTCATCTGGTTCATCCAATAAATAAGCGCAAGGTTTATTGCACGTCATGCCATAAGAAAGATATTCGTTGGTATGCGTATAGCTAATTTGTGTGACTTGGCTAATCGGAATCGCTTTAATAATCTTGTCGCCCGCTAGCTCAAGATGGCTGATGAGTTCATCGCCTTCAATACTGTGCTTTAATCCATACGGATTCATTTCAGTTTGCTTGATAATCCAGGCTTCTGTTTCCTCTTTGGTTTGCGCTATAGCGCTTATCGAAAAAAACGTTAGCAAACACATTGCAGTAAAAAATTTCATATTAACCTTTTATATTTGTAATTCGATATTGAATGACTTTATTGAATCATTTGGCATTGAGCGCGGCTTCAAAATCTCTCACCACTGAAGGCTCCCAGTCTCGATAATCAGGCAAGCCAAATCCCATCGGCTTTTTACTTACCAGCCTGATTTTGTATTCTTGCGCCCGTGGTGTGGTTGGCGTAATAAAAAATGCAACTACTTTTCCCGTATGGTCTGCACCCACGCGGGATTTAATGGTGCCAGATGGTTTGTGGCTATCAACAATACGCATGCCGTTAGACATCGCTTTATTAGCGGCAGCCCACACTTGATCATAAGTTGGTCGGCCTTTTGTAAAGAAAGTAACGCCATCGGCCGAACCAGCTTGCAGCTCATGTTCACTCACGGTTAGCACGTTACAAGCACTTAATATAAAACTCAACATTGAAACTAGAATTATTTTCATACCGCGTTTTTATCTTATATTGATTATTTACTGTAGCCAGAAGGCAAAGGCTTGGCGCCCCTACATTTAAAGTAAATCACTCGGCCTGCAAAACCCGTGCAAGATGTTTCTATACCGAGCGCCGTCGTACGTGCAGGGCTGCCTGCAAGTTCTTCGATAATGGCGTATTTATCTTCACCGCCGCAGGCCTTAGCAATATTGGCAAAAGCTTGTTTTTTTCGATCTTGAACCTGCTGAGGCAAACCATGTGCGCAGTAAGTTTGCTCTCCAGTCGCCCCTTTTACAGGCCCGCTTTTACCTTCATACTGAGAATAGATATAAGGCTTTTCCACTATTCCTGCGCAAGCACTTAGTAAAAGCAATATTGGTACAAGCAATATAGTGATAATCGCGATGCTTTTTGTTTTCACTTAACACTCCAAACGAATTAATTAATTGGGCTAATTTCTTGCAAATATTTAGGCTTGTTTGCGACGCATTAATCCAAAAAGGCTTAAACCGCTTAAGAATAGTAAAGATGCCGCTGGTACAGGCACAGCTGATATACCTTGCGAATAAGTGAAATTATCAATTGCGAACCCTTCGCCGCCTCCTCGGATAAATATCCTATCGACCAATCCAGCATATCCAGAAGCCACCCATACAAGTTGTAACGGTGCTAATGGGTCAATAATGGTATGTACAAGTTGGTTTTGGTAATACAGTGAAAAGCTAATGACTGGATTATCTTGACTAGCCGCGAACGATTTATAAAAGCTGCCTTCAAAAATAATTGGCGCATCATCAAAGACTAGTTCGCCTTCATAGCCGCTAAATAATTTTTCGCCAATTCCGTCACCGAATGATGACCTTACCGAGCCAAAATCCCAGCCAGAGATTCCGCCATAACCGTTTGATGGCGCACCAGAGTCGATGTCCTCGAAAGTAACAATCGTTGCTTTTGCAGCCGTGGTAAATGAAGCGGCCAGGATAAAAGATAACAATGCTATTTTGGTACGCATAATAATGCCCTTTCTTATATTAATATCGAAATCGAAATGAGTTAACAGTCAAAACTAGCCAATTTCAACGCTGTTAACGCGTTACTTGTATGCATTGTAAAACCGCTTAGGACAACGTTTTATCGCTTTTCTGCCAACTGGTATGATGTCAACGACGAGCGGACAAAAAGTCTACCAATGGCGATTTTTGCATGTCGAACGACACGCTGACAGTCTTTCCAAAAAGGTAAAATGTGAGCCATGGATAAGTTTGATGACATAGTAGCGATGGTCGATGTGAAAGATTTTGGCACCGCTGTGCGAAAAGCGACATTGCGCCTTAGCTTGATCTATTGGCCCTGCATGTTTGTCGCCGATAGCATTTTGAGCTACTTCATCAATATCGATCCAATAGAATCCGCCCCATTCAGGCTAATAGTTTTTTCATTTGGTGCACTAATGACGTATGCGATGTCGATGCTGCTTTTCCGGATGCGCGGGCTATCATTCATTCAAAAAGCACTGCTTAGTTTTTTGATGACAGCGATTGCTGCCCCAGTTTTCGCTGCAATCGACTTTTTGAGTTATATGCTTTGCCAATATCCAGATCCAGTGAAGTTTGATCCATTGTATTCAGCGTATATCATGATTGAGGGCGCTTCTATCATGTTCGGCTGGTCAAGTTTGTTTATCGCCTTGCTTTATAATTTTGAAGTGCGCGAGCGTGAACGCAGATTAGCTGCCGCACGCGAAGAGGCACTCACAACGCAGATGCGCGCGCTACGTTATCAAATTAACCCGCATTTTCTGTTTAATACGCTTAATTCCATCGCCGGATTAATTGAGGAAGGTGCGGCCACACGTGCGGAACGCATGGTGTTATCGCTCTCCACTTTTATGCGCACTACGCTTTCACTTGATCCGATGCACGATGTTCCACTTAGCGACGAGCTGGCACTTCAGGAAGAATATCTAGAAATTGAACGAGAACGCTATTCTGACAGAATGAGTTTTAGTATTGATATGCCAGTAGAGGTGCGTGCCGCTTTGGTTCCAAGCCTAATTCTGCAACCGCTGATTGAAAATGCCATCAAGCATGGCGTTGGTATGTCTAGTAGCAAAACCGACATCACGTTAAAAGCTTATCGTGAAAGCAATCGATTGCATGTCATCGTAGAAAATGACCTGCCGCATATTGATACTGTAAAGAGCCGTCCTTTAGGCATGGGTGTAGGGTTGCGAAATGTTGCGGAACGACTTAACGCACGATTTCAAGGTGACAGTCAATTTTCATCGGGTGCAGTCGCGTCCAATCGTTACCGTGCAGCAATCAATATACCGTGGAAAATCGCATGACTGAGCTGAATAAAAACACCGCGCTTAGCGTGCTTGTTGTAGACGATGAACCACTTGCCAGGCGCAGACTTACACGTTTATTAAGCAAACTGGATTGGATTAACCGCATTGAAGAAGCTGCAGATGTAGCCGAAGCTTGCCATAAAGCAACACAAACTGCGCCTGACATTTTGTTGCTTGATATCCAAATGCCGGGTGGCAACGGCTTCGATGTATTAGCGCATTTAGGCTCACCACCGCCAGTCGTTATTTTTGTCACCGCGTTTGATCATCACGCATTGCGCGCTTTTGAGGCCAATGCTGTCGATTACATCACTAAACCTATTGAACATGGCCGTTTTGATATCGCCATGAAACGGGCGCGTGCAGCAACAGAATCACGCCACCAGACAGATCGAATCGCGGAGTTGCAGGAATCGCTGATATCGCTTAAACAAGCTTTGAATCAGCAGCCAAAGCGCACTAGCGAATTTTGGGTGAAGGTGAGAGGAGAGTTTATACGAATCTCGCTGGATAATATTGTTCGCATCCAAGCAGAGCGCGATTATGTGCGCATTCATATTCCAGGCGCTGATTACCTTTATCTGGAAAGTTTATCGTCTATCGAAAAGCGCTTAGATTCAATCGATTTCGTGCGCATTCACCGCAGTACTATTTTGCGTAAAAATGCGATTTTACGTATCAAACAAGCGCCTTTTGCAGCACTTATTGCTGTGCTGACGGATGGTTCACAAGCACGGATTGGACGAACTTATGTTTCTGCTGTCAAAGCAGATTTACACAAACCAGCCTAGAAATAGCAAAAATAAGCTCTATAAAACCATTAAATTTTATTTAATCTAATTGATTAAAATAAACTATTAACTATTTGTTTTTATATATTTATTATTCAATTTCACAGCGAAAGCACTGGTGCCAATTAAGGCTATGCCGATTATCACCAATGCAATCGGCCAGCCTAATGTATTGGCGAAATGCTTGGCGGTAAAATAGCCGATATAAGCTAGCATTGAAATCGTACCGACCGCTAGTAATGCCCTGCTTCTGACCAATGTGCTCAGGAATATCAATGCGCCAGCAAGGCCTAGATAGATGATTTCAAATGGCGTTTTTTCAACGGTTTTAAACACTGACCACATCAAGATAATCGAACCCACCAAATACCAAAATGGCGCGATAGCTAAATGGCGCGACTTATTGAGCGCATAGGCGATGCAGATCAGCGAAATACCCATGACAATGCCGATTAACTTTTCATCCATATCCCAGATATCAAACAGGTTAGCGAAGAAAATACTGCCGAACAAAATCGCGCTAAAAGCCAATACCGTTCTTTGTTTCGCCCAAAACGTCGCCGCTTGCTGAATTAACATATAAATCGCCATAAATAACAAGCCATGTCGCGCATCTCCGCCCGAAGAATACTCATTTAACATGACTAAAATACCTGTGGGCTGTAACAACGCGGCGATTAAGAATAATGGCGTCGCGGCACGCTCGTAACGCGCGTCTGATAAGCAAGCTAACGCCATCATAAAGGCAACCAGGCCGGTACCTAATGTGATGATGACGCGCGCGGCTGAACCAAAATCTGCCCAATACATGGAAATAAAAATACCTAAACCGGCAAATACAAAAATACCGCCAATGTAGCCAAATAGTTTAGATAACACACTGGAGGACGGCTTGCTATTTTGCGAGCTTGAGTTAGATAGCGCAGTAGAAATTTCGCTTAGCGTTATCTGGTGATGCTTGGCCAAATGCACAATATCCTGCAAAGCCGCTTCTTTTTCTGGCGGAATGGATTCAGCTGACATATTTATTTTTTGCAACATAGCAGCCCCTTATTTTTGATTGATTATCCAACCAACAAATTTAAAATCGCTGTAGTAATAATCAGGCTGCGTCGTCTCCACTTTATATGCTACTGCACCTTTTTTGATGCGGTAGCCGCTGTTACGATTGCCTCCGCCAAATAATCCACCCACCAAGCCACTGCTGCCGAAATTGGTACCTTCCAATTGATAACCATCTGGCGATATAGGCGATGCATCAATTTTTAAATCTTTCGTTTCATCCAAAACCACATCTTTGTCATCGCCCGCTTCTGCTGCTTTAGCCAAATCAATAGTGATCTCGCGCACGCTTTCAGTCTTAGCGTTATAAGCCATTAATTTTTTGGAATTGTAATTTCTGTTTTTATCGTCGTTTTTCTTCACTTTGGCGACTAACTGGTTATTCAATACTTTGAAATCCACCAAATACACGGGCGAATATTCATATTCATATTTTTGGGTGGTGAATAACAACTCATATTGCGGCGGTGTGCCGAATGATTTTGGTACGACTGTTGCCAGAAAAAACAGCACAATCAATAGAATCGGCAGGCTAAGCCCAATCACCAAAACCAAGTTTTCTTTAATCAGTTTTTTCATCAAAATTGGCCTTTAAATAGTGTTAAGTATGTGGGTGATTTTCAATAAATTGCGCAACTTGTTGCAATACTAAGGCATTTAAATCAGGGCTCAAGCAATCGATTTCAGTGATGTCATCCATGCCGCGCAACCAAGTCAATTGGCGCTTGGCTAGTTGTCGCGTAGCAAAAATACCCCTATCGCGTAATTCATCAGCATCATAATCGCCTTTTAAATGTTCCAATGCTTGACGATACCCGACGCAACGCATCGCGGTTGATTCCGCAGTTAAGCTGGGATATTGAATCAGTAACGCTTTCACTTCACCTAAAAATCCAGCAGCCAGCATTTGCTCAAATCGCAAGGCAATCCGCTCATGCAACACTTTACGGTCACTTGGCACCAACGCGATCTTAAGCACGTTATAAGGCAAAGTTTCGCTGCTCTGTTTAGCGAACAAGCTAGACATGCTTTCGCCTGTTATCTCAAATACTTCTAATGCACGCTGAATGCGCTGCGCATCATTCGGTTGCAAACGCGCTGCGGTTTCGGGGTCGACCAAGGCCAGCTTTTCATGCATGGCCGGCCAGCCGATCAATGCGGCGCGTGCATCCAGTCTTGCCCGCACGTCTTGATTCGCTTCAGGCAAGCCGCTTAATCCGCCTTCCAGCGCTTTAAAATACAGCATAGTTCCACCGACTAATAAGGGAATCTTACCGCGCGCAGTAATGTCCGCCATCAAACGCAATGCGTCATTCCTAAAATTCGCCGCAGAATAGGCACTGGTGGGGTTAATAATATCAATTAAATGATGTGGCGCATTGGCCAGCGTTTCAGTATCTGGCTTGGCGGTACCAATATCCATATCTTTAAACACCAAAGCAGAATCGACACTGATGATTTCGACTGGAAGCTTCGAATAGAGATGAACCGCTGCGCCAGTTTTACCGCTGGCGGTGGGGCCCATTAAAAATATAACTTTATTCAATTAAATTCTTTTCTAACGACATGATCGTCTTTCAATTTAATTAAATAACTTCCGTCTTTTTTGAAGATGGCGATTTGCTCTTTATTTTGTGCGACTAGTAGCCCTTGATGAATTACCTTACCTGCTTCGTTTATGACTAAAACACAATTATTCCAATGTGTTTGTTTATCAAAAATACATCCTTGCATTTTAAATTCAGCAATTCTTGGTGCATTAATCTCTTTTCCTTGATTTATGGCTACGATAAGTATTCCCCACCAAAACACAAAGATCGCACAAAAAATATAAATACCTATGCCTAGGTAATAAATCGGAATTCCAACTACATAAATAGATTTTGATAAATCACTATTTTTATAATGGAAACGATTTATCGTGCTATCAATTCTTGATTGAATTTTTTGAAGTAAAGGTTGATCTTTGTTTTTGACTAACTTGACCAAACTATAAACAAACAAAACAATAATTATGATACTTGTATATAAGCATATGTTTTTAGTTACCCCAATTAACCATTGGATTGCATCATTAATCACGCCGCCGACAGCTATGTATGCATGGACATATGTATCTGCTATAGACAATGGAAAATTATCTATAGATACACCGTATGCGTTCATATATGCTTGGTAATAAAACAAACCGATTAAATATGCGTAAGGGGTGATTAAACCTAGTGTAATAAGAAGTAATTGCAGCGCTTTTGTAATTTTGATTTGCAGTCTGTTTACCATCCTTATTTACCCCGCATAAACATCTTATCTAAATCAGACATTGAAACTTGAAACCAAGTCGGGCGACCGTGATTGCACATGCCGCTACGTTCTGTAGCTTCCATATCACGCAATAAGGCGTTCATTTCTGGGATAGTTAAAATTCGATTTGCACGCACGGCAGCGTGGCATGCCATTGTGCCTAGCAGTTCATTTCTGCGTTCAGTTAATGCTCTGGTTGCGCCAAATTCTCGCAGATCTTTTAATACATCGCGCGCTAAAGTCACTGCGTCTGCATCTTGCAGCATAGTTGGAACGGCGCGCACGGCTAAGGTGTTGGGCGATAGAATGGCAAATTCAAAACCCAGCTGTTGCAAATTACCAAGCCCTGAACTCAATTCATCTTGCACAGTTGCTACTTCTAATCTGTCTGCATTAAAGCTGACTGGAATCAGCAAAGGCTGCATAGGTACTTGTTTTGTGTCGAGCGCATTTTTAAGTCGCTCATACATGATTCGCTCATGCGCGGCGTGCATATCGACCACGACCAAACCGAGTTTATTCTGCGCCAATATATACACGCCGTGAATCTGCGCAACGGCAAAACCTAGCGGAAAATCTTCTACTGATTTAGCTTGCGCATTACTATCAAACTCGTCTGCATAACAGACTGGGCTTGCAAATTGGCGCTCTGTTTGGTTATTTGCACCAAATAAGGTTTCATAAAATGCGGATGGTTGATTGGCATTTAAGTTGATTTGCGTTTGGTGCGTTAGATTTTGGTATTGCGGATAGTTTGGTGAGTTGGCGTATTGAGATACAAAAGGATTATGCGCGGCTTGGCTGGCGGTTGCCGCATTCGACATGCCGGTTGGCGTAGCTAGGGTTTTATTTAAGCTGTGATAAATAAAACGATGGATTGCTTGCCCATCTCTAAAGCGCACTTCTGTTTTGCTGGGATGTACATTGACATCAACCAAGCTTGGGTCTAGCTCTAAAAACAGCACAAAAGCAGGATGTCTATCGTGATGCAGTACATCTTGATACGCTTGGCGAATAGCATGCGCAATCAGTTTGTCGCGCACGAAACGGCCGTTCACATACACGTATTGCGTGTCGCGACTATTGCGATTAAAGGTTGGCTTTGCCGCCACGCCCCACAATCGCAAGCCAGCCGCTTCTTCATCTACAGCTATACTTTCAGCAGCGAATTCTGCGCCTAGCACTTCACTGAATCTTTTGTTTGGCGTGCCTGCATTTGCTGTAATGGCAGCAAAACGACTAAGCACCCTGCCGTTGTGCTGCAAAGTAAAACTGACATCTGGTCGCGATAATGCCACGCGCGTAAAGGCTGCCTCACAATGGCCGAATTCGGTACCATCGGTTTTTAAAAACTTGCGCCTTGCGGGTGTATTAAAATACAGATCATTCACTTCAATGACTGTGCCGATTTCCAATGCCGCTGGTTCGATTGGGCTTATTTCACTGCCATCGCTGGCGATGCGCCATGCGTATTTGGTATCAAGCGCGCGGCTTAGTATCGTTGTACGCGAAACCGATGCGATACTGGCTAATGCTTCTCCGCGAAAGCCCAAACTGGCGACTGCTTCTAAATCTTCTAAACTAAAAATCTTGCTAGTAGCGTGGCGCGTTAACGCCATTTTTAGGTCATCTTGCGGAATACCGTTGCCGTTATCGGCTACGCGCAATTGCTTGATGCCGCCTTGCATCAGTGAAACTTGAATATCGCTGCTGCCTGCATCCAAGCTATTCTCCAGCAACTCTTTCAGCGCAGAAGCTGGCCGTTCTACAACCTCGCCCGCGGCGATTTGGCTAATGAGTTGGTCTGGCAGTAATTTGATGGCGTTGGATGGGATGCGTGACATAATTGGCTACCGTTTATTTGATGATATTTTACCTGTTTTAACGCACAATCTCGCAGCATGAAATTGCCGAATATAAATTTAGATGATTGTAGTTTAGATAACTATGCCGCCAGCTTTGCAAAAGCGCGCGCTATTCAGCGTCATCATCACTTTTACGTCGGGCCGACCAATTCTGGTAAAACTTACCACGCACTTAACACTTTAATTGCAGCAAAATCTGGTGTTTATCTTGCGCCACTTCGTTTGCTGGCAATGGAAGTGCGCGATAGATTAATGGAAGCTGGCGTGCCATGCAACCTGATTACGGGTGAAGAACGCATGATTATCGCTGGCGCGCAACACACCGCATCGACCATTGAAATGATGAACCCCACCAAGCTAGTTGATGTAGCGATTATTGACGAGATTCAAATGCTGCAAGACCCTGACCGCGGTAGCGCTTGGACGGCTGCACTGGTTGGCGTGCCCGCCAGGCAAGTGTTTATTTGCGGCTCAAACGCGGTAACTGAAATATGCTTAAGCGCAATTGCGCATTTAAATGAAACGGCTGAAATCACCGAATTACAACGCATGACACCGTTAATTTTAGAAGATGACAGCTTATGTGGCGCGCGCTATAGCAAGCCAAAGTTAAAAGCCAAGCTGCAAAAAGGCGATGCGATTATTGCGTTTTCGCGCAAAGATGTGCTGACCTTTTCAGCCAGATTTCGTCAATGGGGTTTTACAGTCGCCAGTATTTACGGCGCGCTTTCGCCTGAAGTGCGCAGACATGAATCTGCCCGATTTTGCAGTGGTGAAGCGGATATTTTAGTGGCGACAGATGCGATTGGCATGGGTTTGAATCTGCCGATTCGGCGCGTGATTTTTGCCAATATCTTTAAATTCGATGGGGTAGCATCGCGTTTATTAAATGCGACTGAAGTACGCCAGATCGCCGGTCGCGCTGGGCGTTTCGGTATTTACGATACAGGTTATGTGAATATCATGGAAGACGATGAGCGTTTTCATATCGCGCATATGCTGGCGACTGACGATACGTCTGATTTGGGTAAGCTACCGATTGCGGCGAATATCGGACAGATAGAAGCCATTTCAAACCAATTGCATACCGCAAAAATCTCAGAATGTTTGGAATATTTTGCCAATCAGCTGAAATTTAATCATGCTTTATTTGCGTTAAGTAAAATCGCCGCACAATTGAATCAGGCTTTGTTAGTAGATGCGTTTGCGCCAAAACTATCGCTTAAAGACAAGTTTATTTTCACCTGCGCGCCTATTGCAATTAACGTGAATATTGAAAAAGATTACTTTTTGCTGTGCTTGAAAAGCGTAGTTGAACAGTCGGTTCGAAGATTGCCACCAACGCCAGACTGGCTGGAATCAAGCAACTCCAAGCCAAGCAATGCCAAGCACTTAGAAACGGCGGAAATATTAAGTCAAAATATCAGCTTGTACGCTTGGTTAAGTTATAAATTTCCACAGATTTTTGTGGATGCAGAACACATTCCACAGTTTAGAAAATCAGTCAGCCGCTATATTGAACGTGCGCTGTTAACTCAAAAAGGTTACGGCGATACGCAGCGTGAGAATGATTTATTGAAGCGTATAACGCGTTAAAACGCTACCAGCCAGATAAAACAAATTTACCAATCGTAGTGCCAGATTCCAGCTGAGCATGCGCTTTGCGCAAATTTTCAGCATTTATTGGGTTTAAAACTTGGTTAAGTGTGGTCGTTAAAGTGCCATCATCAATCAACTGCGCAACACGCTGCAAAATCTCATGCTGCACAAACATGTCTTCAGTTTTGTGCATTGATCTTGTAAACATAAATTCCCACACAAACGTCGCGCTTTTGGTTTTTAACAAATCCAAATTGATTGGTTTGGTGGTTTCAACGATTGAACAGATTTTGCCTTGCGGTTTGATTAACGCGGCCATGATTTCAAAATACGCGTCTGTATCGTTATTGCACAAAATATAATCGGGCTGAATATTCAGTTGCGTCATTTCTTGCTGCAATTGATGGTGATTGATGACATGATCGGCGCCCAAATTGCGCACCCAGTTGATAGTCTCTGGTCGCGAAGCCGTTGCAATCACCTTTAAGCCGGCCACTTTTTTTGCAAGTTGAATAGCGATGGAACCAACGCCACCCGCTCCGCCAATGATTAAGATGCTTTTTGTTTTGTTCTTTAGATCGTCCTGTGCGATACCTAAACGATCAAACAAAGCCTCCCAGGCGGTAATAGCAGTCAATGGCAACGCTGCCGCAGCATCAAAATCTAACGTCTGCGGTTTATGCCCCACAATGCGCTCATCCATTACTTGATATTCCGCATTACAACCGCTACGCGTCACATCACCTGCGTAATAGACTTTGTCGCCTACACTGAATAAAGTCACCGCATCACCTATCGCGATTACTTCACCTGCGGCATCCCAACCCAGCACTTTCGGGCTGCTTTCTACTTTATCTTTTGGCTTACGTATTTTGGTATCAACTGGATTAACCGCTACCGCATACACTTTGACCAAAACATCTCGGCTTAATGGTGTGGGTATTTCTAGTTCCACATCAATCAGAGATTCTGGGTCAGTAATCGGTAGATATTTGGTAAGGGCGACTGCTTTCATTTGGCGCTTTCCTATTCAGACATGATTTCAGACATAACTTAAGTTTAACTTTGATATTAATTTATTAAATTACCTAAAAATTCAATCAACCTATAAAAAAATCGATTGTTGAGAATGAATGATTTCAACATCAGGGTTCATATAATTCATCACTACTGGTCCAAATATCGTGCTGAATGCTGTGTCAGACGCATCGCGACCTGTGGCTATTCGTACCAATTGATTCACTGGCGACATTTTTGTGGCATCAAATAATATCCATCTATAACCCAGATATGCTTCAAATATGGCATGGAAATCACTTGGCGGCTCATCAAAGAAAGCATAGCCCGTGACAAATCTTGCAGGGATATTCAGCGCGCGACAAAAGCTAATGCCCAAATGCGCAAAATCTCTGCAAACGCCAACACCTAAGTCTAAAACTTGCAAAGAAGATGTAGTTGAATTGGTCACGCCGACTTGGTATTCAATATTTTTGTGAATCCATTCGCAAATAGCTTGAACGCGTGAATAACCTTGCGGTAACTCGCCGAAAAGATCATTCGCTAATTGTGCAATTTGATCAGACTCGCAATAACGGCTGGGCCATGTGTAAGGAATGATTTCTAAAGGTAGTTCACCAATCCGCATCTCTTTTTCAAAACCCATTGGTTCAGGATATTTAACGCTGACAGTTGCCTGATAATGAATATTAAATTCGCCAATCACATTACTGATTCTAAGCAAACGATTTTGACCAGTATGGCCTAATCCAAACGTTGCTTCGGCATCTTGGTTAAAGGTAATTTTTTCCTCAAAAATATCCTGCCAAGTGGTTTGTGCGGCTTGTATATTGAAGACAAAATCTGAACTATCGGAAGCGATATATCTTAATTCGCAATCCACTTTTATTTTTGTCATGATGCATTCGATCTCAATAGTTGTTTGTGCTTACAAAGTAAATAATTAAGCCACAAACGATGTTAATAATTTATTTAAGCGAATATACAGTGCTTATGGCTAATGTGCGTAAGACTGCGGATGAATTTTAGATAAGAATAATCTGACTAAAAAATCTAATTAAGCAGATTCAATTTGAGATAACGGTTGGTTAAAAAAATAGTCGGTAATAGTTGATTTAAGTTAATTGCGCGCAAATGCAGGCTGTGTAGAAAAGTATTTTTTTATACCCGCTAAAATAGAGTTAACTAATTTATCCTGATACGCATCGTCGTTTAATCGGCGCTCTTCATCAGGATTACTGATAAATGCGGTTTCTACCAATATAGAGGGAATATCAGGCGATTTTAATACTGCAAAACCTGCTTGCTCAACATGATTTTTGTGCAATTTATTGATATCGCCGATTTGCGCCAATACCGCTTTACCTAATTTTAAACTGTCGTTAATCATCGCAGTTTGCGATAGATCTAATAGCGTTCGCGCTAAAACTGGATCTCTTCCACCCAAACTCACGCCGCCAATCAAATCAGATTCATTTTCCTTTTTAGCCAAATAACGCGCGCCAGCACTGGTCGCACCTTTTTCAGATAGCGCAAATACCGATGAGCCGTTTGCGGCTGGATTAGTAAACGCATCAGCGTGAATCGACACGAATAAGTCCGCTCTTAATTTACGCGCTTTTACTACGCGCATGCCCAGCGGCACAAAATAATCGCCATCACGCGTTAATACACCGCGCATATTCGATTCTGCATCGATCTTTGCTTTGAGTTTTTTGGCAATCGCCAAGGTAATAACTTTTTCATGGCTACCATTCGCGCCACGCGCACCAGGATCTTCCCCGCCATGACCTGCATCGATTGCGATAGTGATTAATTTTGGGTCTTCTTTATTCTTAAGAGGCGTTTCAGCCGTTACTGCAGGCTCAGTATTGACTGACGGCGAGGTGGGATTGGGGCCTGTTGGATTAGGAACTGTTGGATTTGAGCCTGTTGCATTAGGACTTGCTGGAGGCGTTGTCGATACGCCTGGCAGCTCAATGGTTTCTGAAATATCGCCCGTATTAGGCGGTAATGGTTCAACGATTGGTTTAGGCTGATTAGCAATTTCATTGGTAGCTTCCGCTGCATCTGCTGAATTTTTTTTCACCAACATTGCCATCAACTCATCTTGCAATGGAAAAATATCTAAAACCAAGCGATATTTGTATTCGCCCACGGGCGCTAGCGCAAAAACATTCGGTTTCACTTCGCCTTTTAAATCGACCGCAACCCTCACAACATTGGGCTTAAAATTGCCTACGCGCACTTGTTTAATGTAAGGATCACTGGCTAAAATCTTGTCTGTTAATGTTTTAAGCGTGACGCTTAAATCAATATTTTCAATATCCAATACCAAACGGTCAGGATTTTTTAAAATAATCAATTGATGCTTGATTGGAGTCTCAGATTCCAGCGTAATGCGCGTGTAATCTTGTGCAGGCCACACACGTGCAGCGGTGATGGTATTGGCAGAATAAGCGTTGAAGCTGACTAGCAATAGAGCGAAAACAATTACAAAGTTTCGAATTGAAAGCTTGCGGACTAGAAAATTGTGCACCAGAAAATTACCCACAAATGGTTTGATTGCGCTACTTAACATGCATTTGATCTTTTCGTGTCACCATTCATTTTGAGCCTAAATATTGTTTGCTTATTCAGCATTGAATCCTTGGTTATTGAAGCTTAAATTGGGTTAAGTTGAAACGCTTAGTTTGTTGATGATTAACTGCTTTTTCATTCACTAGAAAGTGAATCTTTCTTTGCAAATCATCATGGTTCAAATGCACATGAATATCTGCTTGTGGCAATAGATCTGCCGCTTTTTCTGGCCATTCGATCATACAAATACTTTGCGCATTAAAATATTCTCTGAAACCACTTGCATCCCATTCTTCTGCATCGGTAAAGCGATATAAATCAAAATGATAGATATTATAACTAGAAAATACATAAGGTTCTACCAATGTATAAGTTGGGCTTTTAACTTTGCCAACAAAGCCTAAACCTTGTATAAAACCGCGCGTAAATGTCGTTTTACCTGCACCTAAATCGCCGTGTAAATAAATCACCAAACCATGTGTGGTTTGTTTGCTAGCTTGATTGCTTAATAATGATCCAAGGTATTTTGCAAATTGCGCACCGGCAGATAAAGTGGCTGCTTCATCCGGCAAAGCGGCCTGTTTAACCAAAGGCTCGTCTAATAAAACGCTAATCGGCGCGGAAGAAAATGTAATATCATTCGCCATATGCAATCAAATCCATCAATTATCGCGACTAATAATAAGGCTGGCGACTGGGCCAAACTGGCGGCTGACATCAAGCGCTGGGGTCAGGAGTTGGGTTTTGCCGAACTCGGCATTACGGATACGAACCTGGCAAATGCGGAAACAAAACACCAAGCGTGGATTAAAAAAGGCTTTCATGGTGAGATGGATTATATGGCAAAACACGGCACGAAGCGAAGCCGACCTGCCGAATTAGTGCCAAATACCGTGCGTGTGATTTCGGCAAGACTTGATTATTTGCCGCCTAAAGCCAAAAACAGTTGGCAAGTAATTAATGACAATAACCAAGCTTTTATCTCGCGCTACGCTTTGGGGCGCGATTATCACAAAGTGATGCGGCAAAAACTGCAAAAGCTATGTGACAAGATTCAAACTGAATTGGATAGTGAATCGCATAGCGAATTAAAGGCATTTGAATATCGTGCATTTACCGACAGCGCGCCAGTATTAGAAGTGGCGCTTGCTGAAAAAGCGGGTTTGGGCTGGCGCGGTAAACATACTTTACTTTTAAACAAAAATCACGGCTCATGGTTTTTTTTGGGCGAGATTTACACAAACTTGCCTTTGCCTATTGATGCGGCAGCCACAAATCATTGCGGAACCTGTTCATCTTGTATTGATATTTGCCCTACCCGCGCCATTACCGCGCCGTATGAAGTGGACGCGCGACGTTGTATTTCTTATTTGACGATTGAGCTTAAAACCGCCATTCCGCTTGAGTTCCGGCCATTGATTGGCAATCGTGTTTACGGATGCGATGATTGTCAGCTGGCTTGTCCTTGGAATAAATTCGCAGAAATCACCCAAGAACCCGATTTTAATGTTCGTCACGGTTTAGATGAGGTGAGTTTGATTGAATGTTTTGGCTGGAGTGAGGCCGAATTTCAACAGAAAATGGCTGGAAGCGCAATTTACCGTATTGGTTTTAAACAATGGCTGCGTAATATTGCAGTGGGTCTAGGCAATGCAAGCACATCAGCTGCGGTAGTTAACGCTTTAGAAACCCGAAAAAATGATGAGGACGCATTGGTGCGGGAACATGTTGGCTGGGCGTTACAACAACATACCAAAACTTGAATCTATCAAACTTAACACTATTTTTCATCGAAGAAATTAGTTAAGTAATAAAAAACTTAAAGAGATAACAACGTTTCGGCTAACATCGCAGCGCCCAACATGCCTGCAGTATCTCCCGCTTGTGAGATTTTTACGTGGATTTTCCCACGTAAAACTGCGATTAAATCTGCCTCTAATTGCGCATGAAAACTGTGCCGCATTAAATCCCAGGAGGCGCTTAAACCGCCACCAATCACCACATTTGGTACATCGACGATTTTTTGCAGATGCGCAACCACTTGACCAAGCGCGCGCCCTGCTTGATCAAATGCTGCTTTCGCATGTGTATCACCATCCGCTGCCAATTTGGCGATTTCAAATGAGTTAAGTCTTTTTTGCCTGGCAAGAAAATAACTATTTGCTATGCCTGTTGCTGCAGCATATTGTTCTAAGCAGCCACGGTTACCACAGCCGCATAATCGACCATTTGGCTCAACGATGATATGTCCGACTTCCATCGCCACGCCATTTGCGCCAGAAAATGCTTTGCCTGCAATAATCAAGCCGCCGCCTACGCCCGTCCCAAGTCCAATATAAATAAGTCCATCGTTGGGTTGGCCGTTTAAGCAATATTCGCCATAAGCGGCGACCAGCGCATCATTTTCGACGATGACTTTTTTACCGATTATTGCGCTTAAATCTTGGCTCAAATTGACATTTTTTAATCCAGGCAAGTTAGGTGCTTGCGCGATCAATTGTGTTTGTGGATGAATAAATCCGGGGAAGCCCATGCCAACCGTTTCAATCGTCGGATATTGTGTAAATACCGGTTGAATGGCCATCGAGATAACAGAAAGTATTTGTTGCCAAGCATCATCGGGCGCGTTGCTTTTGCAAATCTGCATAAAATCTGCCTGAAAACGCGTTTCGTGCACAAGATGCAAACCCTCAAACACGCCTAATCGACAGTTGGTGCCACCGATATCAATGCCAACAGATTGAATCATTTAGTGAATGCCGCTGGAGTGAATATTGCTGGATTGAATATTGTTGGCCCTGCCGTGTCTTGAAACAACATCAGTAAAGGCTTGCTTCAATTCAGGCGTTAATTGCTGCCAATCAAATTTCCAAAGCCAGTTTCCGCCGACTGTGCCTGGCGTATTCATACGTGAATGCGTATCTAAACCTAAAATATCCTGCATGGGAATCACCACCAAATCACCATTTGTCGACATTGCCAGGTCGATTAACGTAGCAGGCATTGCGGGTTCATGATTATTCAATACCGCATGCAAATGATGTTTAGCGTGTTCATCTAAACTTAAATACCAGCCCAAAGTGGTGTCATTGTCATGTGTGCCTGTGTAGACCACGCTATTCGGCTCAATATTATGCGGTAAGTACAAGTTGTCATCGCCGCTACCAAAAGCAAATTGCAGTATTTTCATGCCAGGCAAATGAAAGTGATGCCTTAGTGCATTCACTTCATCGGTAATAATGCCTAAGTCTTCTGCCACTAAGCACATTTCTGTAAAATGATTTTTAATGGTGCTTAACAGCTCATACCCTGGCGCTTCGCACCACGTGCCATTCATGGCAGTTGCTTCGTTTATTGGTATTTCCCAAGCGGCTTGTAAGCCTCTAAAATGATCGATACGCACCATATCGAACATTCTATTTTGTGTTTCCATACGCGAAATCCACCACTTGTAACCGTGATTTTTCATCGCCGACCAGTTGTAATGCGGGTTTCCCCAACGCTGACCAGTGGTTGAGAAATAATCAGGCGGCACGCCGGCAATCACCGTCATATTGCAACGTTTATCCAGCTTAAATAAACTCGGGTCTGCCCAAACATCCGCGCTATCGTATGCCACAAAAATTGGAATATCGCCAAACATAGCGATGTTTTTACTGTTGGCGTATTGCTTTAAGGCGCTCCATTGCTCGAAAAACACGAATTGGATAAATTGAATCAGGCTGATTTCTGCGGCATGCTGCTTTTTTGCAAGACTCAATGTTTTGGTATCGCGTTTTTTATAAACTTCTGGCCAATTACTCCAACTGCCTTGACCGAAACGTTTATGTAACACTAAAAATAAAGCAAAATCTTTTAACCAACTTTTATGTTTTTTGCAAAACTTTTGATAAGCGACATATTCACTGGAATCGATGTGTTGAGACAAAGCCGCAAAAGCTTTTTCAAACGTTTTTTGGCGATATTCTGCGTGAGAAATGACTTTTAAATTAGGGCTAACTTCTGAATCTGCGTTTGCTAAAGCTAAGTTTAGATCAACAAATTTTTCGTCATACAACTGGCTTTCAGCCGCCGATATAATGCCGACTTTTTCTAAGTGCTCACCCAATTTTTTAAGGTTAATAAAAGCGGGATTACCCGCATGTGCACTTAAACATTGATATGGCGAGCCATCGCCGTGCGGCATATTCAGCGGCAATGTTTGCCACACACTCACGCTAGATTCATATAAAAAATCCACAAACTGCAAAGCCTGTTCCCCGAGCGTGCCATCTGGCAGAGAACTGATGTGTAGCAAAACGCCAGCTTTGCGTTGTTGTGATTTATTCATCTTATTTCTTTGTTCACTTAAATTAACTGATTATTTTTATTTCTTAACGCTGATCCATACTTTCAAACAATACTTTTCTAAAATGATGTTTTACAAACGTTTTTTGAGAACGTTTGTAAACAGAATTGATGGAAAAATTCGAATTTACTCTTGACCTCTACGCATCGTGCCGCTATTTGAATCATTTGCTGCCTGACTATCGCCCAAACTAATCGAAGCGTTTAAATGCTCAGGAATCGGCAATTTTAATAAGCGATATAAATTCATCAGATTACGGCGATAGAGCTGATCAAAACTACTGACACTCATTGCCGCATTGTAATCACCCAACCACCAAAACCAATCAGAGCCTTCACAAACCGATAACTGGTCTTGTGCACGCTGCTTTTCTTCTGGCGTTAATTTGCGCGATTTCAATACTTTGTCATAGGATTTTTTAGCTTCGCATAATAAATCCCAGCCATAGTTCTTATCGACACTACCAATCCACGTACTAAAGCTGCCATACACCCAACTACCGGCCGAAATCTCTGACAAATGACCACAGTCAATTTTGTAAGCACTTTTGCTCGGCGCGTTAATGATTTCCAACACTTCCGATTGCGTCACCATTTCTATATTAGGATGATTAGCTAAAGCCTCATAAAGTTCAGTTAAAAAATAATGTCCGTTGTATGGATAATATTCCCAAGCGTTTTCGCCATCTAAAATCACACTGACGACGGGGTTTTCTTGACGTTGATACGTATTGTAAATATGTTCTAAAGTCTGGATGAAATCATTAACGGCTTCGCTACTGTGCAGTTTTGAATATTCAAAACCGATTTTGTCAGACAGTCTGTCATCTCTAAAAAAACAAGTGATTTCATCATCGCCACGGCTCACTTTATAAGGTTTATACAAATAATCGTGACGTGACAACAAGGCTTTTTTAGGATTAGATTTACGCAAACTATTGGCTAAAACACCCTCGCCAGAAGCTGCCCATTTCACGCCTTGGCTTGCCATTAATAACAGACTTTCTTTTGAAACAGCCCCCTCTGAAGGCCACATGCCGTTAGGCGTTATGCCAAAACGACGTTTGTGAGAAATCGTCGCGTCTTTTAAATGATCAATCGCGCGTGCCTCGCCACCAGGATAATTGGCCGTTTTGGGCAACGTTGCATTTGCCATTGCATCGTGCGTGGTTTCAAAATTTAGCAATAATGGCAAAATCGGATGGTAATGCGGCGTACTGGATATTTCAATTTGGCCGGTTTCTGCCAATTTTTTATAGCGTGGGATTAAATTACCGATTAACTCGCCGATCAGCTCAAATAAAGCCAATCTATCTTCATTGGTGAACTTTTTGCCTTTAGTCATTAAGTTTTGGATAAACGCATTATTTTGGCGGACGCTTTCGCCCATCCAAGCCAAGTGATACCAAACCAGCAAATCTGCTAAATATTGACCCGATAAATAGATTAAGTCATCGCGACCATCTTCAGTCAAAAACTCAAACATCTTATAAAGTCGCTCGTAATCAGGAAACGGCTTTAACATTTTTTCGTGATAGCTTTTGAAACAGCTATCTTTAATCAGGCGGCGCTCTTCTGGCGTAATGACCCATAAATCGTTGGTTGAGAGCAGTTTTAATATCGGATCTTTAACGCAATTGGTTTTAAATTGTTGCGCATAATCTTCTAATTGATCCAACAAAATTGGCACAAAATTAAAGCTTACTTTAGCCTTTGGATTCTTCTCTAAATGATAAGCCATATCAGAATAATCTTTGATGGCATGTAAATAAGTCCAAGGCAACACGTATTCGCCAGAGATGGAATCGCGATAATCTGGCTGGTGCATATGCCAGTAGAGTGAAATTAATAATTTGGGTTGATTAATCATTTTTAAGGTTCACTTTTTGTAAAAGTTTGTGATCTAAAATATTTACGTTGAAAATATTTTAAGCAGGCTAAAAATTTTTAATTTAAAGCTTAAGGTGAAATATAAATTAAACAGTATCAGACAATTTAAGCAGCATCGGCGCGGTGACTAACACAGTGCCTTTTTCTGACACATAAAAACGCTTTTTATCTTCCGCCAAATCGAAACCAATATGAATGCCTTCGGGAATTTGCACGCCTTTATCTACCACCACGTTTTTAAGTTTAGCGTGGCGATGTATCACTACATTTGGCAGCAATACCGCACCTTCGATATTGCAATAACTATGCACTCGCACATTTGAAAATAGCACAGAACTCGTCACGCATGAGCCGCTGATCAAGCAACCGCCAGAAACGATTGAATCGCTGGCTTTGCCCGTTCTGCCATCATCGTTAAACACGAATTTAGCAGGTGGCACTTGTTCTTGATATGTCCAAATCGGCCATGCGTTATCGTACATATTCAGCTCTGGCGTCACACGGGTTAACTCCATGTTGGCTTCCCAGTAAGCATCTACTGTGCCGACATCACGCCAATAATAATTGTTATTTTTAGCGCCAACACAACTCTCTGAGAAACGATGTGCATAAACGCGTGCGTTTTTAATGAGATAAGGAATAATGTCGCCACCAAAATCTTTGGTGGAATTCGGATCTGCGGCATCGCGCGCTAATTCTTCATATAAAAACTGCGCATTAAATACATAAATACCCATGCTAGCCAAAGCCTGTTTCGTATCGCCAGGCATATGTTTAGGCTGGTCTGGCTTTTCTGCAAACTCAATAATACGATCTTCATTATCGACCGCCATCACGCCAAAACTTTTAGCTTCTTCCAAATCCACATTCAAGCAGGCAATGGTCATATCGGCATTATTCTTAACATGCGTCGCCAACATTTGGCCGTAATCCATCTTGTAAATATGATCGCCCGCCAAAATAACCACATACTGCGCATTGCTAGATAACAGAATATCGATATTTTGATACACAGCATCAGCCGTGCCTTTGTACCAATCTTCATTATCGTTACGCTGTGAAGCTGGCAACAATTCGATATATTCGTTGAATTCACCGTTTAAAAAACTCCAGCCACGTTGAATATGGCGTATCAAACTGTGCGATTTATATTGGGTAATAACGCCAACGCGTCTGATACCCGAGTTAATACAGTTAGATAGCGGAAAATCGATAATGCGGAATTTACCGCCAAATGGTACCGCAGGCTTTGCACGACGGTTGGTGAGATCTTTTAATCGGCTACCACGTCCGCCAGCTAGAATCAGCGCAACGGTGTTTTTAGTCATTGCGCTAATAAATCGAGAATTATTTATATCTTGTGCCATGGTTGCCCTCTCAAATTGAGTCAATAAAGAATAAACATTATTGTCATGCAGGCTGCAAACTTTTATCGGGCTGAGCCATATCGGGCAATAAAATTACGCTAATAACATGAACGAACAAACGTTTGTTTGTGTCAGTACAAGTTAATTATAGGCTTAGATACAAGGTATAATCTAGTCTATTCCAGCTAATTTTTTATAGAAATTAATTATTGTGACTCACACATCGGAACAGAATCTTTCACTCATATTAGACGCAAAGCATCATGATGCTTTTTCATATTTAGGCTTGCATAAAGAAGGCGCTCAATTTGTCTTTCGCACATTTCTGCCCTACGCCGAAAAAGTCAGTTTAAAAGTCGGCTCAAAATGGATTGAATGTGTGCGCATAAATGCTGCTGGACTGTATGAATGGCAAGGCAAAACTGCGCCAACTTCACCCTGTTTGATTAAAGTAGAAGCGAATAATCAAACGCAGGAAATAACGGATACTTATAGTTTTATTCCGTTACTAACGAATGACGAATTATATTTATTCGGCGAAGGTCGTTTAAATGAAGCGTACAACACGTTTGGTGCACATATCGTTGAGCATCAAGGTGTGCAAGGCGTAAGATTTGCTGTTTGGGCGCCAAATGCAGAGCGTGTCAGCGTTGTAGGCAGTTTCAATCAGTGGGATGGTCGCGTTAATCCAATGCGTATTCGCAGCGAAACGGGCGTTTGGGAACTGTTTATTCCGCACTTAACCACTGATTCGCTCTATAAATATGAAATTCGCAATCGTTACTCGCACGCGATATTAGTCAAAACCGATCCATACGCGCGTGAATTTGAATTCCGTCCGGGTACATCATCCAAAATTTCTAGCAATCAACCGTTTCAATGGCAAGATAAACCTTGGCTAGATAAACGTGCCAGCAATGATTGGCTACATGCGCCATTTAATTGTTACGAAGTACATGTTGGCTCTTGGCGGCGCAAAGATGACAATCAATTACTGTCGTATCGTGACTTAGCTGCAGAATTAGTGCCTTACGTTGTTGAAATGGGCTATACGCACATTGAATTGTTGCCGATTACCGAGCATCCGCTGAATGAATCCTGGGGTTATCAAACCACTGGCTATTTTGGCGTCACCAATCGATTCGGCTCACCTGATGATTTGAAATTCTTGATTAATGCCTGTCATGAAGCCAATATCGGCGTAATTTTAGATTGGGTACCAGGCCATTTCCCCAAAGATGATTGGGCATTAGCGCGTTTTGACGGCACTGCTTTATATGAGCATGAAGATCCACGCATCGGCGAACACCAGGATTGGGGCACGTTGATATTTAATTATGGCCGCAATGAAGTGCGTAATTTTTTAATTTCTAGCGCTTATTTCTGGTTAAAAGAATTTCATATCGACGGTATTCGTGTGGATGCGGTTGCTTCGATGCTTTATCTGGATTATTCGCGCAAAGCCGGCGAATGGCTGCCAAATAAATTTGGCGGACGTGAAAACCTAGAAGCGATTGAATTTTTGAAACAATTAAATATCGTTGCGCATCAAGATTTCCCCGGCGCATTGACTATTGCAGAGGAATCGACTTCTTGGCCTGCGGTATCGCGCCCTATTTATCTCGGCGGTTTGGGTTTCAGCATGAAATGGAATATGGGCTGGATGAATGACACGTTGAGATATATTGAAAACGAGCCAGTGCATCGCAAATATCATCACAGCATGTTAACGTTTAGTCAGATTTACGCTTATTCTGAAAACTTTGTATTACCGTTTTCGCATGACGAAGTGGTACACGGCAAAGGCTCATTAATCGCCAAAATGCCGGGCGATTCTTGGCAAAAATTTGCAAATCTGCGTTTGTTAATGACATTTCAAATGACGCATCCTGGTAAAAAACTCAATTTTATGGGTAATGAAATCGCGCAAGGCATTGAGTGGAATGTGAATCGCAGTCTCGACTGGCATTTACTTGAACATGAATCGCACAGAGGCGTACAGCGTACTGCAAAAGATTTAAATCACCACTATTTAAACCTAAACTGTTTGCATACACTAGATTTTGATGTGCAAGGTTTTGAGTGGATTGACTGCCACGATACTGAACAATCAATTATTAGTTTCATCAGACATGGGCTAGATAATTCTTTTGCTATAATAGTGTTGAATTTTACGCCTGTGTTACGTGAAAATTATCGAATCGGTGTGCCGCAAACCGGCGAATACACTGAGATTTTCAATAGTGATGCAGCTTATTATGGCGGCGGAAATAAAGGTAACGGTGCTGGTTTACAAAGCGATAATATTGCCTGGATGGGAAGAGATCAATCGCTTTTGATTACGCTGCCGCCATTAGCAGGCTTAATTATTGTTAAGAAAACTTAATCAATAAAAACTCTTAATAATAGATTTAATCGTTCATTCATAAAGCTTTGTTAATATAGCGTTAATCGCTTAAAGCTTTATGAATGGTTTAACAGTTTCAACACGCTTTACTTATAAAATTATTAACATTAAGTATTGTACAAAGTGTCAATTAATTAAATGCGAACTTGATTAAAAGTGCGCATAATTAATGACAAACTACATTATAAATATAGAATAACTAATTGTTTTAAAAAAATAAATGACAACTCTTACTCAATTCCCCGCTTGGCAAAAACTTTGCGCTCACCAAAAATCAGTAGCGTCTTTACATATGCGCGATTTATTCGCCGCAGACCCAGAACGCTTTGATAAATGCAGCTTAAAGTTTGCTGATTTGCTGTTTGATTACTCCAAGCATCGCATCACCGATGAAACATTGCCTTTGTTATTTCAAATGGCGCGTGAAGCGAAAATCGAGCAGTGGCGCGATAAAATGTTTGCAGGCGAAAAAATCAATATCACCGAAAATCGTGCCGTTTTACACACAGCTTTGCGCAATCGCAGCAATACGCCTGTTTATGTAGATGGCAAAGATGTGATGCCAGATGTTAACGCTGTGTTGAAACAGATGCGCGAGTTTTCAGAAAAAGTACGTGATGGTAGCTGGAAAGGTTACACCGGCAAACGCATCACCGATATCGTGAATATCGGTATTGGCGGCTCTGATTTAGGCCCTGTGATGGTGTGCGATGCGTTAAAACCTTACGCCAGCCCAGAACTTAACATTCATTTTGTATCAAATATCGATGGCGCACATTTAATGCGTGCATTGGAAAAATGCACGCCAGAAACGACTTTATTTATCGTTGCTTCAAAAACGTTTACCACGCAAGAAACCATGACCAATGCTACCACGGCAAGAACCTGGTTTTTAGATGCGGCCAAAGATAATAGCCATGTCGCTAAACACTTTGTAGCTTTATCCACCAACGCACAAGCGGTAGCCGATTTTGGTATCGATACTGCCAACATGTTCGCGTTTTGGGATTGGGTTGGCGGTCGTTATTCATTATGGTCTGCTATTGGCTTGAGCATTGCACTGTATGTTGGCATGGATAATTTCGAAGCTTTATTAGATGGCGCGCATGAAATGGACAACCATTTTAAAACTGCGCCTTTAGAGCAAAATATGCCGGTGATTTTGGCGTTAATCGGCATCTGGTATAACAACTTTTTCCATGTCGATACGCATGCTATTCTACCTTACGACCAAGGAATGGCACGCTTTCCTGCATATATGCAACAAGCGGATATGGAAAGTAACGGCAAATTTATCTGCCGCGATGGCACACGCGTGCAATACAAAACTGGCCCAGTGATTTGGGGTGAAGCTGGCACCAATGGCCAACATGCTTTTTACCAATTAATTCATCAAGGCACGCAAATCGTTCCAGCTGACTTTTTAATGCCAGTACATAGTCACTATGCAATCGGCAAACACGGTTACGCACATCACAAAATTCTGCTGGCTAACTTTTTTGCACAAACGCAATCGTTGATGCTTGGTAAAACCAAAGCAGAAGCGCGCGTAGAGTTGGAAAGCCAAGGCTTAAGCGGTGAAGAGTTAGAAAAACTATTACCGCATAAAGTATTTGAAGGTAACCGCCCTACTACTTCCATCTTGTTTGATCAATTAACGCCAAACACATTAGGCAAGTTAATCGCGCTATACGAACACAAGATATTCGTACAAGGCATCATGTGGGATATCAATAGCTACGATCAATGGGGCGTGGAATACGGCAAACAAATTGCAAAACAAATCCTGCCGCAATTAACTAGCGATGAAAAGGTGAGTAATTACGATAGCTCTACTAATGGGTTGATTAATCATACTAAACAGTTACGTTAGCTCTCTTCCTCAAAACAAAAAACCGCCATTAGGCGGTTTTTTGTTACTTATTTACTCTTACACTTTTCTACGATTTCCAAACCCTACAAAACCTAACAAAGCGCTCCCAAACAGCCAAGCTGCACCAGGTACTGGCACACTCGAAATTTCACCTGGCCCAGCAATAAAATGACTACTTACATCATCACCGACTGAACTGCATAAATTGTCACCGTTACCAGAGCATTGTATGTGGGCTGCAAAAAAATAACCTTTGTCATTAACAACTAAATTTGCAAGCGATAGCGCAACTGTACTATTGATAGTGAATGTAAATAAGCTTTGTAAGTTGCCACCACCACCTTTTTCTTCATTTGAAAATACACCAAATTCAGATGCATTTTTACTACCTAATGCATCCCAACCTGATGGCAAATCTTTAAAGGTTAAAGTGCCCAAACTACCACCTAAGTTGAGGAAGAAATTAGAAAATCTCCAACCCGTTGGCTGTAATGCGCTTACAGTAAAATCTAAGTTTCCAGCATTCTCTAACACTTTAACTTGTGCGTAATTTGTACCATCCACTAGCGTATTTGATTGATTTAAATAGTAAGTTGCTGCCGAAACTGTTTGAATTGCAAATAGGCATGCTCCAAACAATATACTTGATAATAATTTTTTATTTAACATGATTTCCCCTTAAGATTAATTGAGAACTGTCACAGCTCACACTAAGCTTTCGGGACTATCCATGCAATAGCCCAATTGGGCTAATAAAATTACCTTAGCTTTACGCCTTTAACCATCGCATCCAACCCAACTGATTTCGCCATACTCGCACCCAATCGTTTTGCAAAACGGTCAGTAATACTGTCTTGGTAAGTAAAATCGACTATTTCGTCTTGTTTAATTACTTCGCGCGCCACGTAGTCGGCGCTGCCTAATGCGTCAGCCAAACCGATTTTAATGCTTTGCTCACCGCTCCAGAATAAACCGCTAAAGGTTTCGTTGTCTTCTACTAAGCGACTACCGCGGCCTTGTCTGACGATGGTTTTAAATTGCTCATGAATTTGATTTAGCATGGCTTGCGCTAATTGTTGATGTTTTGGATTCACTGGTGAGAACGGATCTAACATGGCTTTGTTTTCGCCAGCGGTTAGTAATCGGCGCTCTACACCCACTTTTTTCATCAATTCGGTAAAACCGTAGCCATCCATTAATACACCGATTGAGCCGACAATACTGGCTTTATCGACATAAATCTTGTCTGTAGCCGCTGCAATGTAATAGCCGCCAGATGCGCAAATATCTTCTACCACTGCGTAAACCGGAATTGTTGGATGCAGTTTCTTTTGGCGTCTGATTTCATCGTAAATGATACCCGCTTGCACTGGGCTACCGCCTGGGCTGTTGATGCGGAAAATAATGCCTTTAGTGCCTTTATTTTCGTAAGCGTCGCTTAAACTGCTCATCACAGAGTCGGCATTGACTTCACCGCCCGCTTCTATCACACCAGAAATCTCGATTAAAGCCGTGTGTTCGCCGGTCGCCGTTTTACCGCCGCCAAGCCAGCCTAAAAAATAGAACAGCAGAATAAACAAATAACCAAAGGTTAAAACTTTAAAAAAGATGCCCCAGCGCCTTGTACTTTTTTGTTCTTTTAAGCCAGACAAAGCCAGTTTTTCGATGGTTTGTTGTTGCCAATTACTATTTTGTGGATTTTGCTCAGACATTCAATTTTCCTATTAGCGCGTTTTATGTAGTTGGTCTAAATGTATCGTAATTTGTTGATTTTGTTCAGTTACGGGTAAAGCTTGCAGTTTTTTTCCTTTACATGGTCCCATCATACAATATCCTGTATCGGGTTCGTAATGCGCGCCGTGCGTTGCGCAAATTAAATAATCTTTACTCACGGTAAAAAATTCGCCCTGATTCCAATCCAACTCAATCGGCACATGCGCGCAACGGTTTACATAAGCATGCGCTTTACCATGAAAGCGAATCACGAAACCTGTCACCATTTCGCCTAATTGCGGCAAATCAAACCTTAAACCTAGCGATTTCTCAACTAAATCATGACTATTTAAAGTGACGGTGTGTTTTTGCATGACTGATTTAATATGAATAATTTGCGTTAAAAACTTACTGTTAATATGGTGTTAAGTCAGCGCTTTTCAAGCTATTACAAACCTAGTTTTCTGTTGATAGCCAAGCACTTAACGCATCAAAATGATCAAATAATTGCAATGGATTATAACGCAATAACTTTTCACCCGCTTGCGCACCAAAAGTCACACCTACCGCGCTTACGCCAGCATTTTGCGCCATCTGCATATCGTAGTTGGTATCACCAATCATCAACGTGCGCTCTGGCGTAATCACCAATTCATCCATAATCTCATCCAGCATTTGCGGATGCGGCTTGGAAAAGCATTCATCTACAGTACGTGTGGCGTGGAAATAATTGGTTAATCCGCAATGCTGCAAAGCTAAATTTAAACCACGCCGACCTTTGCCAGTTGCTACCGCTAATTTAAAACCGCGGCGATTCAATTCAATAATCGTTTTTTTTGCGCCAGAAAATAAAGGTATCTCACTTTCGCCAGAGTAATAATTAGCGCTGTAACGCACAGCCAAAGCTTGGGCTTTTTCTACCGGAATCTCGCCAAATAGCGCGAAAATCGATTCTTTCAGCCCTAAGCCAATAATATTACTGGCCGCTTGCGGATCTAATGGCAAACCAACCTCTTCGGCAGCTTTCACTAAGGCATCGGTAATCATGCCAGTCGAATTAGCAACTGTGCCGTCCCAATCCCAAACAATGAGATCAAACCTTTTGCCTTTGATTTGTTTTTCTATTTTATTTTCAGTCATTATCGAGATTTTCTAATTGCTAGTTTCCAATTACTAAATTTTATAATTACTAGGTTTTTTAGTAACTTTAAAGTGTTAAGTATCCAGATTTTGAGCTTTTAAACTGATTAAAAACTTTTTTAAATCCTGCGGCAAAGGTGCAATTAACTTTAACTTTTCCGCGGATACAGGATGCCGCAAATTTGTTTCAACCGAATGTAAAAACATACGTTTCAAGCCTTTTTTCTGCAGCGCTTTATTATTGGCAAAATCGCCGTATTTATCATCACCCAAAATAGGGAAACCCAAATGCGCTAATTGCACACGTAATTGATGCGTGCGGCCAGTGATGAGTTGCGCTTCCAGTAAAGTAAACCCGGCAAAAGCCTGTTTCAAGTAAAAAATCGTTTCTGAATGCTGCGCCTGGTCGTATTTGTCCTTACTTTTATCCGTCACCACATTCACGCGTCGCTCACCATTTGGCAGCACGTATTTTTGTAAATCCATTGCGACGCGTTTCTTTTTCTCCGTCCATTCGCCCGCAACCAGCATCAAGTAACGCTTGTCGGTTTGATTGTTGCGAATCATTTCATGCAACGCAACCAATGCAGCACGTTTTTTCGCCAGCATCAACACACCAGAAGTTTCGCGATCCAGCCTATGTACTAATTCCAAAAACTTCGCTTTTGGCCGTTCCATACGCAATTGCTCAATCACACCGCGACTGATTCCACTACCGCCATGTACGGCAAAACCTGCAGGTTTATCAATGACCAATAATGCGTCATCTTCAAAAATAATCGTGCTTTCCAAAACCGATTTGGCTGGCTGATCAGACTGTTGGTTCTCAAGTAACTCTTTATCGTTTGCAGCAATGCGAATCGGCGGCACGCGGACAATGTCGCCAATTAATAACTTGTACGAAGCATCAATACGGCCTTTATTCACACGCACTTCGCCACTACGCAAAATGCGATAGATATGACTTTTTGGCACGCCTTTCAGCACTTTTGCCAGAAAGTTATCAATACGCTGCCCTTCACTGGCTTCATCAATGGTGACATTGGCTGCAGCATGCGCGCCTATTGGTTTTTCTGGCTGGATATTTTGTTCTGTTTGCATGTTTAACTTTTGCTAAAACGGCGGATTACGCCTATACTATTGATGTTGTTGAACTTAATATGACTTAAAGCAGTTGCTTACGGCATATCGACAATCACTTAATTTATTAACTTACTCATAATTATTCTGCTTACAGTGTTAATGCGTTTCAAAAAATGAATAAGTTGATGACAAAAATATTTGGCTAATACCGCTCGCCATATTTAAGTAGCGATAAAACAATTGCGCTCTAGCCTCCGCAGACAAATAAACATAAACGCGACTAAAGTTACTGAAGACCGAATTTTAACGAATTTACGCCTAACTATATATAAAATTCAAAAACTATATATTAATTAATACGCATAAATTTTAATATCATCCATTTTTAAGATGATGAGACATTTTTCAATCAATTAAAAAAACGTAACCAAGCTATTTCTATTGTTAGAATTTTATAATTAGAAATGGTTACAATTAACTAAAACGCTACAAGCGTCCGATTGATTAAGCAGCCCAGACGCTGCGCCAATGCTCACGCATGCTTAAAATTTAGCGCAATTTAAATCACATGCGCCTTGATATTTTCTAAACATTCATCAGTCACTTTAATCAAAGTAAATTATTTTCTAAGTAATTTAAGCGTTAAGTTTTTGATACTTAACACATAAATGTCTGCAGCTCTGAGCGCGGGAGCAATCAATGAAACGCATGTTATTTAATGCAACGCAATCAGAAGAATTACGCGTTGCAATCGTAGACGGGCAAAAACTCGTCGATTTAGACATAGAACACGCTGGTAAAGAACAACGTAAAAGTAATATTTACAAAGGCGTTATTACCCGTGTAGAACCATCCCTTGAAGCCGCTTTTGTCGATTATGGCAATGAGCGCCATGGCTTTTTACCCTTTAAAGAAATCTCACGCAGCTACTATTCAGAAAAAGTAGAAGGCGGCAAAGCACGTATTCAAGACGTGATCAAAGAAGGCCAGGAATTAATCGTTCAAGTTGATAAAGATGAGCGCGGTAACAAAGGCGCAGCTTTAACCACTTATATCTCACTTGCTGGCCGTTATTTGGTGTTGATGCCAAACAATCCACGTGGCGGTGGTGTTTCTCGTCGTATTGAAGGCGAAGATCGCAATGAATTACGCGATGTGATGGCGCAATTAGAAGTGCCTAATGGCATGAGCATTATCGCGCGTACCGCTGGTATTGGCCGCAATGCAGAAGAGTTGCAGTGGGATTTGAATTATTTAACCCAGTTATGGACTGCAGTTGAAGAAGCGTCCCACATCCAACCTGGTGCGTTTTTGATTTACCAGGAAGGCAGTTTAGTCATTCGCGCCATTCGCGATTACTTTAGTGCTGATATTGGTGAGATATTAATCGACACGCCTGACGTACACGAACAAGCCGTACAGTTTATGAACCATGTGATGCCAGGCAATGTGGCGCGTGTTAAATTGTACCAAGACGAAATTCCGTTATTCTCACGTTTTCAAATCGAACATCAAATTGAATCGGCTTTTTCACGTGAAGTGCGCTTGCCTTCAGGCGGCGCAATTGTAATTGACCATACCGAAGCCTTGGTTTCTGTTGACGTTAACTCTGGCCGCAGCATTAAAGGTGCAGATATTGAGCAAACCGCATTTAATACCAATTTAGAAGCAGCAGAAGAAGTTGCACGTCAATTGCGCTTGCGCGACTTGGGTGGCTTGGTGGTAATTGACTTTATCGATATGGAAAGCCAACGCAATCAACGTGAGGTAGAAAATACGTTACGCGACGCTTTGCATGCAGACCGCGCTCGCGTACAAACAGGCAAAATCTCACGCTTTGGTTTACTGGAGCTTTCACGCCAGCGTTTACGCCCAAGCTTGGGTGAAACCAATCACGCAGCTTGTCCGCGCTGTAGCGGCACAGGCCACATTCGTGGTATCGAATCAACTGCGTTGCATATCTTGCGCATCACACAAGAAGAAGCGATGAAAGATAATAGCGCGATTATTCAAGTGCAATTGCCTGTTGAAGCAGCCACTTTCTTGTTGAATGAAAAACGTGCGGATATCCATAAAATCGAACAACGCATGGGCGTTGAGGTGATTTTGATTCCAAACATTCACATGGAAACGCCGAATTACAGCATCACACGCATTAAGCAAGATGATGTAACAGAAGAAACATCGCAAGCCAGCTACAAAATGGTTGAGTTGCCAGCAGAAACGGCTTATGAACGCGGTTTAAGTGAAGAAGCTAAACCAAAAGCGCCAGAAGCTTTAGTTAAAGGCATTAAAACCGCTACTTCTGCGCCATTGGTTGAGCAAAAGTCAGAAGAAGTGGCTCAATTGATTGCACCAGCCCCAAAAGTTTCATTGTTTGGTCGTATTAAACAATTTTTTGGCGCTAAACCAGAAGTAAAAGCGGAAGAAACCGCTGCGGATAAAGTGACCCGCGAAACACGTGAAAATGCGCGTAATAACGATCGTAATCGCAACAACAATAACAATCGTAATCGCACACGTAATAACGACCGCAATGCGAACAGTCGTGATCGTAACAATACCAATGGTGAGCGTAACGATAGGCCGCAACAACAGCAACAGGCTAAACCACAACAAGCGCGTCAGGAACGTCCACCGCGTCCAGAAAGAAATCAGGCAGATAGAAATCAAGACAGGCCTCAAGACAGATCGCAGGAAAAAGTTGAGTCTAAAAATGGGTTAAGTAATAACTTGCAAGACACTGCGCTAAATAACTCTCAAATCAATGAAGTACGTGCAGATGTAGATCTGCTTGAAGTTTTGACCAATAATTTGCCATCATTAGGCAATCCTATTGCTGATGCAAACACAACACCACGTCCAGAACGTAGTGGTCGCCGCAGCCGTGGTGGTCGTAATCGTAAAAACCGTGACGGCAATCGTGATGAGAATCGTGAACCACGTGATCCGAATGCAGCAACGCCTGCTTTTGTACCAAACGATGTAGCCGTAGACAATACGCCGATTATCGTACAAGTTGCGGCATTATCTGAACCTGCTATTCAAAAACAAGCAGTGCAAGATAACGTTGCTACGGATCATGTCGTTTCAGCGAAACCTGTTGAAAATGCTGCATCTGAAGATAAGGCAGCTCAAACACAAAAGCCTGCACAATCAAAAGCAGCTAAATCTGAGCCTAAAGCGAAAGCAGAGCCCGAATCAACATCAGAGAAACCTGCTAATGAAAAAGTTGATTCGACAGTAAAAACTGAAACAGAAACAGCAGCAACTGACAAACCAGCAAAAGTTAAAGCTGAGAAAAAACCGGCGGCGCGCAAATCGGCTAAAGAACCGGCTAAAGCGAAAACAGCAGAGGCTAAACCAGTTGATTTGAGTGCTAGCGGTTTGCAATTGGTGGAAACAAAAGGCGAAGCAAAAGCGGCTGTTACACCAGCTGAACAGGCGAAACCACGTGCACCACGCAAAGCGCCTAACTGGAAAAAAGATGCTGAATCAAAAGAAGAAGCACCTTTAGTAATGGTTGAAACACAGAAATAATGTTAAATCATTGTTAACAAAAAGCCTGACTTGTTCAGGCTTTTTGTTTTTGTAGCAAATGAATGGTTAACTTTATATTTAACACTACTAAATCATTCTCATATGCAATAATTTATAAACAATCTAAATTCATTAAAGCTGAAGTAACTAGTTAACCCATTAATGACGCCAATATTGGATGAACGCAAAACCAATCGCAGTCATCAGTAAACTACCCAATACATGGCTGGCAATATGCCCTGCCGCCCAGGCGTATTCTTGTTTATGCAAATAATTAAAAGCTTCTGCAGAGAATGCAGAAAATGTCGTCAAGCCGCCTAAAAAACCTGTAGTGACAAATAAGCGTAATTCGTTTTGGAGTGGTGTTGCCACAAAATAGGCCATAGCCATGCCCATTAAAAATCCGCCAACTAAATTGGCAATTAATGTGCCCAATGGAAATAAACTGACGTTAAACGCAAGGCCTAAACCCCATCGCACCCAAGCCCCTATTGCCGCCCCGCCGCCTACTGCAAGCCATTGTCCTGCTGCCATATCGACCTTTCTTATTGTCGAATATTAATAAAATCATTGTATTCAAAAAATATTCACTTAACTACTATAATATTAAATAGTCCATCTAATTCATGAAAGCACATTTTGCGCGTTTTATTTGCCACATCAGAAGCTTATCCACTCATCAAAACAGGCGGTCTTGCAGATGTCAGTGGGGCGCTACCAAAAGCCATTCAGCAATTGCCAACATTCGATGGCGATATCAAATTATTAATCCCAGGTTATAGCGCTGTGTTGGCTAAGCTAAAAAACATCAAAGCTGTTGCCGATATTCAAGTGTTAAATCAAGCTTGTTCAATCATGACTGGCACGATGCCCGATAGTAATTTAGAAGTGATTGTGATTAAAAATGCACAATTATATGAACGCGTTGGCGGGCCATATAGTGATGAAAATGGTAAAGATTGGTTAGATAACCCATTGAGATTCGGCGTGCTTTCTCGTGTTGCCAGCCTGTTATGTAGTGCGCAAAGCCCATTGCCAGATTGGATTCCAGACTTGATTCAATGTAATGACTGGCAAACTGGCTTGGCGCCCGCTTATATGAAATTAATCGATAATAGCCAAACCAAATCCATTTTCAGTATTCACAATCTGGCTTTTCAAGGTACGTTTAACGCCAGTTGGATTAAAGCGTTGGAACTGCCGATTGCTGATTTTAATATCAACGGTTATGAATATTTCAATCAAATCTCTTTTTTAAAAGCTGGGTTGTTCTACGCAGACCAATTAAACACGGTAAGCCCTACTTACGCACAAGAGATTCAAACCGAAGCATTTGGTTTTGGCTTACAAGGTTTATTAGCCACACGTAGCGATGACTTAACCGGCATTTTAAATGGTATCGATACGCAAGAATGGAATCCAGCAACTGATGTGCATTTACCTAAAAATTACAGTAATAAGCGTATTGCGGGCAAACAAGCGGTAAAACTAGCATTGCAACAACAGCTAGGGCTTCAAATTGATGCAAATGCCCCATTATTGGGCGTCGTTAGTCGGCTTACTCATCAAAAAGGTTTGGATTTATTGCCGTCGATCATGTCGCAACTGATTCAGCAAGGTTGCCAATTTGCGATTTTAGGCAGTGGCGATAAAATTCTTGAAGCCAGTTTTATTGATTTAGCTGAACGCTTTCCAGATCAAGTCAGCATGAGCACTGGCTATCATGAACCGCTTTCACACAACATTATGGCAGGCGCAGATTTATTTATAATGCCGTCTCGTTTTGAGCCTTGCGGATTAAATCAACTATATGGATTAACCTGTGGAACACCGCCAATCGTAACAGCTACAGGCGGTTTAGCAGACTCTGTAACCGATACAAACCTTGCAACGATTAAAGATAAAACTGCGACTGGATTTGTCATTCAATCTGCTACTTCTGCATCCCTTCTAGCCACTATTCAACGCGCGGTTGAAGTCTGGAAAAATAGAGATACCTGGCGGAAAGTGCAAAAAAACGGCATGAATCGCGAAGTGAGCTGGGCGTTTAGTGCGCAACTTTATTTGAATTTATATGAAAAAACGCTTTTAACTAATTAGGATGAAAAGTTGGCACAGCTAATGCTTATATAAAACTAAGCTTCTCCAAAGCCAACTTCTCCTCCCTAGGGGTATAACTTTAATAGTTATGCCCCCTTTTTTTTACCCTGCAATTTTGGATTAACTTGGCGCTATAGCTAGTTATTCAGCAAGTTTTGTCACAAAAACTACTTAACAATAAAATGCTCGCGATAATATTTAAGCTCATCAATTGATTCATAGATATCAGCCAATGCTTCGTGTTTACTGGCCTTTTTAAAACCAGAATAAATCGTTGGTTTCCAGCGACGCGCCAGTTCTTTAAAAACACTCACATCTAAATTGCGATAATGAAAATAAGTTTCCAACTCTGGCATGTAGCGCGCCATAAATCGTCTATCTTGGCAGATAGAATTACCACACATCGGCGACTTACCTGCTGGCACATATAGCTTTAAAAATGCAATCATCTGTTCCGTTGCGGTTTGCTCATCCAGCGCGCTCGCTTTCACCTTTTCGATTAAACCGCTACGCCCATGCGTACCTTTATTCCAAGCATCCATGCCATCTAACACGCTATCTGCTTGATGAATCACCAGCACTGGAGATTCGCCCAACACATTTAAATCGGCATCAGTCACCACAGCGGCAAGCTCTAAGATACGATCGCTATCTGGTAGCAAACCACTCATTTCCATATCTAGCCAGATTAAATTGTCATTATTTTGGTTATTGCTGGGAGCGCTCATCATGATTTCCATTAAATACAGTTAAAAAAATTAAATTATTCCGCGCAAAACTGAACGTACTGCGCATAAATGCTTCACAATAACATTATATTTACTTTTAAGCTTTCAACCGTATGGCATCTACGCTCACATTTGTTTTTGTTTTCTTACTCATCGCAACAACAGCCACACGCATCTGGCTTGGCTCGCGACATATCAATTATGTACAAGCGCATCGCGGCGCAGTGCCAACGTCATTTTCAGGCAATATCACTTTAGAGTCTCATCAAAAAGCTGCTGATTACACCAGCGCCAAAAGCAAACTGGCTTTAATTGAAGTAGCCGTTCAAGCATTATTGCTAGCTGTGTTGACTATTGGCGGCGGTTTGCAATGGATTGATGATGCTTGGTTTAACGTCTTGCCTGGCCACGAAATCATCCGTGGGGCATTAGTTATCTGTAGCGCGCTATTCATCAGCAGCTTGATCGATATTCCATTTGAATATTACAAAACCTTTAGCGTGGATGAAAAATTTGGTTTTAACAAAATGACACCAGCAATGTTTTTTAGCGATTTGTTAAAACATAGCTTGGTCGGTTTAGTGCTCGGCGCGCCGATTTTGTTCGCCGCATTGTGGTTAATGCAAGGCGCAGGCGAGTATTGGTGGTTTTATTTATGGGTAGTTTGGAGCGTATTTAATATTGTCATGCTGGCAGTTTACCCCACTTTTATCGCACCATTATTCAATAAATTCACACCGCTTGCCGATGAAAACTTGAAATCACGTATCGAGGCGCTACTCACTAAATGTGGCTTTAAATCGCAAGGTTTGTTTGTGATGGACGGCTCCGCACGTAGCAGCCACGGCAATGCTTATTTCACCGGTTTTGGCAGCAGTAAACGTGTGGTGTTTTTTGATACGTTGCTAAGCCGGTTAAATGAGCAGGAAATTGAAGCAGTATTGGCGCATGAGCTTGGCCATTTCAAGCATCACCATGTGATTAAACGTATTGCTATGTTATTTTTCATGAGCTTCGTAGGTTTAGCTTTATTAGGCTGGTTAATGAACCAAACGTGGTTTTACAATGGATTAGGCGTCACTGAAATCAGCAACTACATGGCTTTACTGTTATTTTTATTGGTATCGCCAGTATTCTTGTTTATTTTGCGCCCTTTTATGGCAAGTTATTCACGCAAAAATGAATTCGAAGCAGATGATTACGCTGCTAAACATGCAGATGCTAATCATTTGGTGGATGCTTTAGTGAAGTTATATCGTGATAACGCTTCTACATTAACGCCAGACCCTTTGCATTCAGCGTTTTATGATTCTCATCCGCCTGCCAGTATCCGTATTTCTAAATTAGCGGCTTATACGCATTAACACTTTATAAATGCTAAAAACTTTATTCTCATTCATTAAGGCAACTGTTTTTAGCGCTGCATTGTTGAGTGCTGTATTTTCAAGTACAGGTGCGCAGGCTGACGATCTATTTCCCAAAGCAGATATTAACGCTGGCAAGGCGTTGGTAGATGCACATTGCATTGAATGTCATGCAAGTAAATATGGTGGCGATGGCTCTGCAATTTACACGCGCGAATATAATAAAGTTAAAACCTCTAAAGGCTTAATTGCCCAAATACGCAACTGCAATACGATGCTGGGTTTAAAATGGTTTGAAGATGAAGAGATCAATGTAGCGGCTTATTTAAACCAGACTTACTATAAACTTGAGCGTTGAAGCGCAATAATCCACCTTGCTAAAAACACTTTCGAATCACTTCTCTCAACACTTTAGCTTTTCATTTCCCACGTTTAACTCATTGAAAAATAATCCCTTATGCCACAAGGCTTAGTCGTTTCATCGTACGGCAAACGTTACGAAGTAGAACTTATTGATAAAACTCGCATTAGTTGCGTGACACGTGGCAAAAAAACCGATTTAGCTTGCGGTGATAATGTGAATATCAAACTCACAGATAAAGCTGAAGGCGTCGTCGAATCTAGTTTACCGCGCACTTCGCTGCTCTACCGCAGCAATGAATTCAAAAGTAAGATTCTGGCGGCAAATGTCACACAAATTGTGATTGTATTAGCCACACAGCCGAGTTTTTATGAAGCGTTATTGAATCGCTGCTTGATCGCCGCCGAAGCTGCCAATATCAATCCACTTATCGTGCTGAATAAATGCGACTTAAACGATGATGACAATGCAAAAACCAGACTTAAACTATATAGCGATTTAGGTTACCAAGTTATTCACTTATCCGCCAAGCAAGATATTCAAGCCTTGAAGCAACATTTAGCCAATCATCGCAGCGTTTTAGTGGGCCAATCCGGCATGGGAAAATCAACCATGATTAATGCACTGTTGCCGAATATGAACGTGCGAACGCAAGAAATCAGCACGGTATTAGATAGCGGGAAACACACGACTACAGCGACACATTTATATCATTTAGATGGACCTGATTTTACTGAGCCCAGCAGTTTGATAGACTCGCCTGGTCTGCAAGAATTTGGCCTTAATCATCTAACAAATGAGCAAATAGAATTAGCGTTTAAAGAATTTAAACCTTATTTAGGCAAATGCCGATTCAATAATTGCAAACATTCACATGAACCGGATTGTGCCGTCATTAATGCGGTTAATACTGGTGAAATTTCCAATATTCGCTTAAGTTTTTATAAAACTTTATCTAGCGAATTATCTTCATAGACAGCCGTATAGACTTAACTGCAAACATAAGCCAACACTAGCAACAATCATAATTAAGTTAATATCATTTAGCATCGTCCGATGCGTATTTATGCTATAAAGTTGAAATAATAATTAACTTCATTTTCGACCCTATAAACAAAATGATTGATATAAAAAACGAAAAAGTAGAAGTTGCACGATTGGCGCTAGGCATGTACGTGACCGAGCTTGATAGACCATGGATTGACACGCCTTTTATGCTACAAGGCTTTTTACTTGATGATCAAGCGGACATAGACACTTTGATGTCTATTTGCCAATTTGTTTTTGTTGACCGGACTAAATCGGCAGGCGACCAATTTATTGCACCAGATAAATTTAACACCGCCATCACACGTGAAGGCTCAATAGCTAAAATAAAAAATCCAAGCAGTATTCTTTCTGATAAACAAATCTACAATACTAAATCTGCATCGCAAATCAATAGAATGTCTTTTTTAGATGTTTTAAAAGAAGTTAAAAACTATCAGCCAAAGCAAAATCTAACATCTAATAATCCTGGTGACAGCACAGTATTTAACATGCGTCATGGCGCAAATACTGCGATACAGGAATCACTTCCTTACAACAATCCACCTTCGCAACCCAGTCAAAAATCTATTACCCACAAATTAGTGGAAGACCTAAGTGGTTTTATTGGCGGTTTATTTAAATTCAATAAATTCAAAAACACGACAAATGATTCTTCAGACGCAAAAACAAAATCACCTGTTTTAGACGATGGCTATAGAATCACTATTTATGAAGAAGATCCACCAGTTGAAAATGAAATTGCAGCCATAGCGCCAGTTTATGAGCAATCTCAGATTGCAACGCGTGATATTTTTCAGTCTGTCGCCAATGAACAGCATCTGGATTTAACCGCTGTCAGTGAAATTTTAGATAGCATGGTGGAAAGTATTGGACGTACGCCAGATGCGCTATTGTGGCTGGCTAAACTTAAAAAAACAGATGACTATGCTTATAACCATGCTTTAAATGTTTCGATTACTTTGATGGCTTTTGGTAATTTTTTAGCGCTATCAAAAAAGCAAATCAAAGAATTAGGCTTGGCTGGATTATTGCAAGATGTCGGCAAAGTTAAAATATCTACAGATATTTTATTAAAAGAAGGCAAGCTGACGCGTGAAGAATACGAACATGCAAAAAAACATGTCGATGAAAGCCTTAAAATTCTTGAAACCACGCCAAACATACCGAATACCACCATTTTTTTTGTGGCACAACATCATGAACGCATTGATGGCAGCGGTTACCCTTACCAATTAAAAGGCAATCAAATTGGTTTGGTATCGCAAATTGCAGGATTAATTGATACTTATTGTGCGTTAACTAGTCACAAAAGCTATGCAAAAGGTGTGTTTCATCAGCAGGCATTAGATGAGATCCATCAATTAAGTGGCAAACAATTTAGCGCAGAGTTAATCGATCAGTTAGTACAATTTATGGGCATGTATCCAGTCAGTTCTTTGGTAGAACTCAATACTGGCGAGGTTGCTGTGGTCATTCAGCAAAATCAGGTTAGAAGATTATTACCGCGTTTAATGTTATTGCTTGACCATGCAAAAGTCAGATACGATGCGCCCGTGATGTTGAATTTGCTCAACAATCCCATCACTGCATCTGGTGAGCCATATAAAATCGTCAATAGCCTTGCGCCGGATAGTTACGGTTTAAATCCAAATGATTTTTACCTGTAATTGTCTGCTTGTGAATATCAAGTAATGGCATTTAATGAGTAATATTCTCAGCAATAATCTTGTGGAAGAAAGTCTCCTCAATGAGGAACTTGCAGCATCTGAACTGCCATTAGAGATTGAAATTACCTATTCCGAGCAACAGATTGTGCACAAGCTTCAGCATTATTCACTTAATCAACAAACGTTATTTTCCCATCTAAAAATCAATGCTAAAGCTTTAAAAAACTGTGTTGCTTTTAAAAAAAGTCATCATCAAAGTTTAGGCGATTTTCAAAGCGCATTACAAACTTGGCCAAAAATTACACATTTAAGTCAGTTTTCACAACAAATTAATCAGCTTATTTTTTTATGGCTAAATGCTATTCAAAATGGCGAAAACGTAGAAAATGTGCTTAATTATTTAAGCTGTTTTGAATGTAAGTCATTATTTATTCAAGATAATACTGAAAAATTGCACTTATTTTTGTTTGACCTATTTGCAGAAACAACACAGCAATATCAACAAAACAAACTGGATTATTCACTTAACTTTGATGCGCATACCCAATTACCGAATGCGAATCAAATACTAACGATTATAGAAAAAACCCTTCAAGAAGTAAGCAATAATCAATTGACTGCTTTACTTTCGATTCAGTTTCAAATTGCCAGGAATAGCCCTATTTTCTCGCATATTGTGACCATTAACTTAAGCAAAAAAATCGCATCGATTCTTAAACAAAATATTTCTAAAAACATTATTCTGTTTCACAGCGGAAATTTACAGTTTGATTTATTGATACCCGATTTAACTAATATCAGTCACCTAGACTTGGTGGCGGCAAAAATAAATCGTGCGTTTGAGGAAATTTTGATTATAGAGAATGACTCGGTACTGGTTACGCCATTTGCTGGAGCTGCGGTGCTGCAAAATAATACAGAAAATAGTCTGCATTTATACGAAAATGCAAAATCTGCACTCGAAAACGCCATCGCCAAACATCAACAATTCGTTAAATATTCGGAGTCAATCGAACAGGAGTTACAACAACAAAATGACTTAGAAACCAAAGTGTTAGAGGCTTTTTCAACAGACAACTTAACACTTTTTTTTCAGCCAATTGTTGATTTGGAACACACAACTTGTGCAGGTGCAGAATTATTATTACGCTGGTCGAATAAAACCGGACAAAATATTTACCCAAGTGTAACGATTGAAATATTGAATAAAGTGGGTAAGGGAAAATTATTTACACGTTGGTTAATTAATTCTGCCTGCCGTTATGCCAGCGAATTAATGTATGAGCACAATTTATCTCTTTATTTGACGATTAATTTACGTGCTGAGGATTTATATGACATCGAATTGCCGCATTTATTATTGCAGGCAATGGCGTTATGGAAAATTTCACCACAAGATATTGTGTTAGAAATCACCGAAAATGGTTTTTTAGAATATAACGAAACCTCGCAATCGGTCATTCAATCTTTATCTGATCATGGCTTTAAACTGGCTTTGGACGATTTTGGTACAGGATTTTCATCTCTCTCACGATTGCGCACAATGCCAATTGATTTGATTAAAATCGATCAATCTTTTGTGCGCGATATCAAACATTCAGCAGATGATTTTGAAATCGTCAATTCAATCGCCATGCTGGCAAACAGCTTGGGCAAAGAGGTGCTGGCCGAAGGTGTCGAAGATAAAGATTGCTTGGATTTAATTAAAAAAATGAAAATACACAAATGCCAGGGATTTTATTTTGCCAAACCACTGCCTTTTGAAGAGTTTGTGGTGTGGGCAAAACAGCACCAATCCGCCTGACTTTACAAAGCCTAAGTTATAATAAGCATATGCAAATCACCACTCGTTTAGAATTTGATGCAGGTCATCGCATTCCTTGTCACAAAAGCCAATGTCGGAATTTACATGGTCATCGCTATGCCATAGAAATCACTTTATCTGGCGATATTATTGCGCAAGATAATTTATCGGAAAGTGGCATGGTGATGGATTTTTCAGACGTTAAACGTATTGCACGCGAAAGTGTTGTAGATGTTTGGGACCATGCTTTTTTAGTGTTTAAAGACGACGCTGAAGTACTTAATTTTTTGGATTCAATGCCAAATCATAAAACAGTGGTATTTCCAACAGTACCAACAGCCGAAAATATGGCAGCGGAAGCGTTTAAAATTTTAAAAGGCCAATACAAAGATACTTATGGCAATCACTTAAGATTAGAGCGGGTAAGGCTTTATGAAACGCCGAATAACTGGGCAGATGCGTTAGGTTAATCCAAAGCAGATTAAGCCTTAATTAAAGTTCAATTGTTTGCATAACACGCTGCAAACCCTGTTGCCAAGTTGGCAATTCAACATTAAATATTTGTTTTAATTGATTATTATCTAAACTTGAGTTAGTTGGCCGCGCAGCTGGTGTTGGGTAATCTGCTGTGGTAATCGGCGTTATATTTTCCACAGCTGTTTTGAGTGATGGCCAATTTTTAGCAGCGGCTAATTGGTTATACTCATCTACTATCGCAGTACTAAAACCATGCCAAGAAGTTTTTCCTTGATTAGTTAGGTGATAAACACCTGTCTGGTTTAAGTTTTCTGGATTCCAAGCAGTTAACAACGAAACAACAGCATCTGCGATACTTTCGTTACTGGTAGGTGCGCCATATTGATCTGCAACAATACGTAAACTGTCGCGTTCACTTGCCAAACGTAAAATAGTCTTCAGGAAATTTTTACCGTAGGCGCCATACACCCAACTAGTGCGTAAAATCAAATGTGGCAGCCCGACTGAGCGGATAGCAACTTCACCAGCTAATTTACTTTTTCCATAAGTACTTAACGGGTTAACTATGTCAGTTTCTACATAAGCGCTGGTTTTGAATCCGTCGTATACATAGTCGGTTGAAAAATGAATCAACGCGGCATTAATATTAGCAGCTTCTTCAGCCAATATTTGCGGTGCAACTGCGTTAATTGCATAAGCTAATTGCAGTTCTGTTTCAGCTTTATCTACAGCCGTATAGGCTGCTGGATTAATGATTAAATCGGGCCTAATGCTTTGCACAACACGGCGAATGGCATCAGCATCACTTAAATCCAACTGCTCACGGTTTAATGAAACGACTTCATGCTGAATCAGTTTTTTTTGTAATGCGTGACCAACTTGCCCGTTTACACCTGTAAGTAAAATCTTTTTCATTGGATCAATAACAATCAATCAAATTTTTTAGCATCTTGCAAATTTAAACCAATACTATCTTTAGCCGATAGTATTGGCGAGATTTTTTTCAAGCCCGATTCAATTGGTAGAGGCCATTCTATAGCGACAGTTGGATCGTCCCATTTTAAATAGCATTCGTGCTGCGGTGAATAAAAATCAGTCGTTTTATACAAGAACTCAGCAGTTTCTGATAAGACTAAAAAACCATGGGCAAAACCTGGTGGAACCCACATCTGGCGTTTGTTTTCCGCAGATAATCGCGTGCCTTCCCATTGTCCAAAAGTAGCCGAAGATTGACGCAAATCGACCGCAACATCAAACACTTCACCTTGCGTTACACGCACCAATTTACCTTGTGCTTGTTCAATTTGGTAATGTAAACCACGCAAGACATTTTTTGCTGATTTTGAATGGTTATCCTGTACAAACTTTGGATTTAATCCAGTCGCCTTTTCAAAAACTTGCGCATTAAAACTTTCAAAGAAAAAACCTCTTTCGTCACCAAATACTTTGGGCTCAAAAATAATTACATCTGGAATATTGGTTTTAACAATTTGCATTAAAACACCCGCTCTTTAAGCAGTAATTTGAGATATTGCCCATAACCATTTTTGGCATATTTATTCGCTAACACTTCTAATTGTGCCGCATCAATAAAACCCATGCGGTAGGCGATTTCTTCAGGACAAGCAATTTTTAATCCTTGGCGCTTTTCAATCGTTTGGATAAAAGTACCAGCCTCTAACAATGATTCATGTGTACCTGTATCCAACCAAGCCATCCCGCGGCCCATTACCTCCACTTGCAATTCGCCCCACTCCAAATATTGGCGATTCACATCGGTGATTTCTAACTCACCGCGCGGAGAAGGTTTCATATTTTTGGCGATATCCACAACGCGATTATCATAAAAATATAAACCGGTTACCGCATAACGCGATTTAGGTTGTTGAGGTTTTTCTTCCAAACTTACAGCTTTGCCATCCGCATTGAATTCAACCACACCATAACGCTCTGGATCGTGCACTGGATAGGCAAAAACTGTAGCGCCTTGCGTGCGTTTCGCCGCATTTTGCGCCATTAAAGCTAATTCATGACCATAAAAAATATTGTCGCCCAGCACCAATGCACATGGGTCACTACCAATAAATTGCTCACCAATAATAAACGCTTGTGCCAAGCCATCTGGCGAAGGTTGTACTGCGTATTGGATATCCATGCCCCATTGTGTACCATCGCCTAACAGCTCTTTGAAACGCGGCGTATCTTGTGGCGTAGAGATGATTAACACTTCACGTATGCCAGCTAGCATCAAGGCGGAAAGTGGATAATAAATCATCGGTTTATCGTACACAGGCAACAACTGTTTAGAAACCACTTGTGTCACAGGATACAAGCGTGTGCCTGAACCTCCGGCTAAAACGATGCCTTTCATCGACTTATTCTCGTTTGCCATTATGCTAATTCCTCACCACGTTCTTGGTAATTTTGATTGACCCAGTTTTTATATTCGCCGCTGGTCACATTATTGACCCAATCCTGATGTGTTAAATACCAAGTGACTGTTTTTTGAATACCTGTTTCAAACGTTTCGGCAGGTTTCCAACCCAATTCACGTTCAATTTTAGTTGCATCAATCGCATAACGCTGGTCATGTCCAGGTCTATCGGTCACATAAGTAATCTGGTCGCGGTAACTGCCGGTTTGTTTGGGTTTTTCACGGTCCAGCATATCGCATAATGTGTGCACTACATCTAGATTAGTTTTTTCGTTCCAGCCGCCAATATTGTAGGTTTCACCCACTTTACCTGCTTCTAAAACGCGGCGAATCGCACTGCAATGATCTTCTACGAATAACCAATCACGCACATTGCTACCATTGCCATAAATAGGTAAAGGTTTGCCGTTAAGCGCATTATGAATGACTAATGGAATCAATTTTTCTGGAAAATGATACGGTCCGTAATTATTAGAACAGTTAGTCGTTAACATCGGCATGCCATAGGTATGATGATAAGCGCGTACCAAATGATCAGAAGCAGCTTTAGAAGCAGAGTAAGGACTATTCGGTTCGTACGGATTGGTTTCTTTAAACGCAGGATCTGTAGCGCTCAAAGAGCCATATACTTCATCTGTAGACACATGTAAAAATCTGAAGTTATTTTTGTCCGCATCGTTTAAATCGTTCCAATAGGCACGCGCTGCTTCAAGTAAATTAAATGTGCCGACAATATTAGTTTGAATGAACTCTCCCGGCGCGTGGATGGAACGATCTACATGACTTTCTGCAGCAAAATTCACAATCGCGCGTGGCTGATATTCGTTCAAAAGCGCATCGACAATATCTCTATCGCCGATATCGCCCTGTACAAAAACATGCTCCGCATTGTCTTGCAGATCGGCTAGATTGGCCAGATTACCTGCGTAGGTTAATTTATCTAGATTAACGCACTGCCCGTGACCGCCCTTAACCCAATTTAAAACAAAATTACTACCAATAAAACCTGCGCCGCCTGTCACTATGATGCAATTTTTCATATGATTAGAACCTAACATAAATGACTACTTAATTATAAAAACTATTATTTAACTGTTAACTTATTTCTTACTTTTGATGATATTAACCTAAGCTTGATCACCAAGAATTAGCACCTGATTTTACAAGGCTGCTTACATATTTTTGATGTGCATCTAACTCGGTTGCATCTGCCCGCAAGACTTTTAGTGATCTTGGTTTATTATCACCAGTAACTACTTGTAGCATTGGTTGAGCCTGCACTAAATCCATCATCAAGCTATCTTGACCGCGCGTCATGGCCATATACACTTCAGCCAGTAACTCAGCATCTAACAAAGCGCCATGTAGCGTACGTCTGGCATTATCAATACCAAAATGTCGACATAATGCATCTAAATTATTGCGCTGACCTGGGCGTGAATCTTTTGCCATTCTCAACGTATCAGTAATTTTATCGCAAAAAGTCTCAATTGGCTGTAGCTCAATATGGCCAAGTTCACTATTTAAAAAGCCAACATCAAATGGTGCATTATGAATAATCAATTCTGCACCACGAATAAAATCGAGAAACTCTTCTGCAATCGCAGAAAAAAGTGGTTTGTCTTGTAAAAATTCCAGCGTGATTCCGTGTACTTCTTGCGCAGCTGGATCAATTTCACGCTGGGGATTTAAATACATATGAAAATGCTGGTGCGTGGGACGACGATTGATCATCTCAATCGCAGCAATTTCAATAATCCGATGGCCTTGCGCTGGATATAAACCGGTGGTTTCAGTATCTAAGAATATTTGGCGCATGATTTATCTGTTTAATAGATTGTTTAATGAATTCAGTTTTAGGCTTAACCACATTTTTGTTATAAAAATGCTGTAACGCCTTCATTGGCAAGCGCGTCTGCACGCTCATTCCCTACATTACCAGCATGCCCTTTTACCCAAATCCACTGTATTTTGTGCTGGTTGGCTAATAAATCCAACTCTTTCCATAAGTCATCATTCTTTACCGGCTTTTTATCAGCCGTGCGCCAATTGCGCGCTTTCCAGCCAACAATCCACTCACTAATACCTTTTTGTACATAAGATGAGTCGGTATAAACTTTTACATCGCACGGCTTTTTTAAAGCTTCTAAAGCACGTATCACTGCTGTTAACTCCATGCGATTGTTGGTGGTTAGGCTTTCACCGCCGCTTAAGTTTTTTTCTTTGCCCTCATATGCTAACCATGCGCCCCAGCCACCTGGGCCTGGGTTTCCTTTACAGGCGCCATCTGCGTAAATCTCTACTACATTAGTTGCTTGGCTATTTGTTTGCTGACTATTCATATTTTATTGTTATTCTTTGTTGCATGTTTGTTGTTGATGCGGTTTAGTTTTTTGTGAGTGATTAACTGCCAACCGTGATTTTAACGAATTTTTCTTCCAATTGGGTTTTAAAAGCGTCATATTTACCACACGTTTTTTTGCCACGATAAAATAAACACCGCCCATCATCGGCCACCATTGGTCGCCTAACTTATCCATAAACGTAAAACGATTCAGCCATTTTTGATTATTGATTGGCGGTTCATAACAATGCATCTCTCCACTTATAAATTCTAAACCCAATAATGCCAGCCAATCTTTAATACGCGATAAAGTAAAAAACTGTCCATTCCACGGATAATCGTCTTGTTGAGTCAGCGCGTATTTTAAACCCCAAGCACTAATAGGGTTAAAGCCCGTTAAAATCAAATGCCCTTCTGGCACCAATACGCGCTCTGCCTCACGCAATGTTTGATGAGGATTTTCACTAAACTCTAATACATGCGGCAGGCAAATCAAATCAATACAACTTTCAGCAAACGGCAGATAATCACTTTCGCACAGCAATTCACCTGCACTATTGCCCACATGCATTACGTGCGGGATACGTGAATTTTTGAGTGTATCCATTTGCAGCAAACCAAGCTGCACCGCATTAAATCCAAATATATCCCCTACTTTTTTGTCATACATATCTTGCTCACGGCTCAATAAATATTGACCTAATGTAGTAGATAACCAGTTGTTTTGCTGTTCTAAACGCATGCTTTGTAGTGTATTTAATGATTGACAAATAATCCCATCAAGCTAAATATGCAACTCAACCTTTCAATACGTGATTAATATTCGCGATAATTTTCATTGATTAAAAACATGCTGAACATTATTCCAATTCCTGCTTTTAACGATAATTATATATGGCTTTTGCACAACAAAAACCATGCTGTAGTAATTGATCCAGGCGATGCGCAACCCGTCATTGATGCACTTGAAGAAAACCATCTGACACTCAGCGCCATTTTGATTACACATCATCATGATGACCATATTGGCGGTGTCGCCGAATTGCTTGACTATGCGAGCCCAATCGTATATGCGCCGAAATATGAGACTTTTGCCTTTAAGCATATTGCGCTTGCTGAAAACGATGTAGTGGATTTGCCTGAAATTGGTGTGAGTTTTCGTGTGATGTGGTTGCCTGGCCATACGCTTGGTCATATTGCTTATTACAATGATCAACTTTTATTTTGCGGAGATACCTTATTTAGTGCAGGTTGCGGGCGATTATTCGAAGGTACGCCAGAGCAGATGTTGCGATCACTTAACCAATTAAAACGCTTAAATTCTGCCACAAAAGTTTATTGCACACATGAATACACAGCCAAAAATATTGCTTTTGCCTTAACTTTAGAACCGGATAACCAAGCGCTAATTTCCAGACAGGCAATTGTCGAGCGATTACGTAGCCAACAATTACCCAGCTTACCAAGTACGATTGAATTAGAGCTTCAAATCAATCCATTTTTACGTTGTAACCAAACCACAATCTGGCAAAACTTTCAAGCTAAAACGGGCGATGAATTAGCGGTTTTTACTGCGATTAGAGCGTTAAGAAATCATTATTAATCATCAACATAACAGCCAATAATCAAGTGGAACTTTTACTTGACTAATGCGCTGTGCATCGTTAACATGCAATACAGTTTTGCTGCAAAAGGCTTACTCCGCAGAAGGTTAATTTAGCTAAAATTTTTTATTTAGCTATAGGATTTACAAGTAAATGTTAGGAACAAATATCAAAACGATTCAATTAATCACGCAGGCGAAGTTAAAGCAGCCGAAATTAATTGCCAACTTGTTTGGCTTGTTTTTATTAGCCTGCAGCGCATCTTATTCAATCTTTGCAGTTGCTGATACGAATGTCGCGGGTGTTGAGATTGAAGTGATCACCGATACCGTGGATAGCGATTTAGTCGGCGATCCTGTTCAGGATTTCTTGACCAATGTTGAAAGTGACGATTCTAACCAACTAACCTATCAAGAAAATGCAGATACGCGCGAAGATTTATGGGCGCGCATAAAAGACGGTTATGCGATTCCTAATATTCAATCGCAATACACCACTAATCATGAAACTTGGTACGCCGCACGTCCCGATTACATTAAACGCATGTTGGAACGCAGCCAAAAATACTTATTCCATATTGTAGAAGAAGTTGAAAAACGTGGCATGCCGACTGAAATCGCACTGTTGCCGATGATTGAAAGTGCATTTAATCCGCAGGCTTATTCTACAAGTGCTGCATCTGGTATTTGGCAATTCATCCCTTCCACTGGCAAACATTTTGGTCTGCAACAAACCTGGTGGGTGGATAATCGACGCGATGTGACAGCTGCAACCAGCGCAGCACTGACTTATTTACAAAAATTACACGGCATGTTTGGCACTTGGGATTTAGCATTAGCTGCATACAATGCTGGCGAAGGAACGGTACAACGGGCGATTGATAAAAATCGCCGTCAAGGTTTACCTACAGATTATCAAAGTTTAAGTTTGCCGCCAGAAACCCAAAACTATGTGCCTAAATTGCAGGCTATTAAAAATATCGTCACACACCCTGAGCAGTTTGGCCTAAAAATAGGCTCCATTCCAAATCGTCCTTATTTTGCGCGTGTGACAACGCCGAAACAAATCGACGCTAAACTGGCTGCTGAATTAGCTGAAGTTACATTTGAAGAGTTCAGCTCGCTTAACCCTAGTTACAACCGCCCTGTCATTACATCAACAGGTGAAAAGCATCAGCTATTATTGCCTGTTTGGGCTGCTGAGCGCTTTGTGACTAATCTTGCTAACTACGATAAACCACTGACAAATTGGCAAACATATAATGTCAAACGTGGTGAGCGCATGGATAATATTGCGAAAAAATTCGGTATTAATGTCGGCCAATTACGTAATGTTAATGGCTTATCCTCATCGCAAAAAATACGCACATCCCAAGCCATTTTAGTGCCGGCAGTTTACAACAGTAAATTAGATCAAAATAGTATTATTGATGTCGCTGAGCTAGAACAAAATATCACGCGCACATCGGAAGATTGGAGCAAGAGTGGATCTAAACAACCTGCCGTACACAAAGTTAAAAAAGGCGATACATTGCAGGCTTTAGCAAATAAATACGACACGACGAGTAAAACCTTGATTAAGATTAATCAGTTAAAAAACAGTACGCTAAAAGTTGGGCAAACTATTTTGTTAACTAGTGCAAGATTTAGTACAACTAGTAAAAATTCAGTCAGTAAAAGTTCTACAAGAAAGAAAATTACGGTTAAACATCGTGTTAAGAGTAAATCATCACGCAGTGTAAAAACGCATACGAATATCCGTATCAGATAAATATTCAGAACAGATATCAAGAGTTAAATATAGAAAAATTAAGTTAATATTCAATTAATAAATTTCGCACTTTAACAACGGTTTAATCATGAGAAATGCTTTTTTATGTTCCAAAACGTTCGATTAAACCTCTTTTTACTGCAACTACCAATCTACGCGCTTTGTGCGTCACTCCTTGTTTCTTGTGGCAAACCAATTGAAGACAATACCGATTACGATAAACAATATCCAGCTGTAGCAGGTGGCACGTTTATTGACGCTTCAACGGCCGAGCCCTCTGGCTTGATCTCTATGGTGGCTGGTGAATCCGCCGCCTCCACTATTTCTAGTCATATTTTCAACTCCTTACTTAAATACGATAAAAACCTGGATTTAGAAGGCGAATTGGCAGAAAGCTGGCAAGTATCGAGTGACCAAAAGACAATTACGTTTAAATTAAAACCCAATTTAAAATGGGCCGATGGAAAACCTTTAACCAGTGTAGATGTGCTATTTACATGGCAACTTATTACCGATGAAAAAACACGTAGTCCATACGCATCAGATTTTCAGCTCGTTAAAAAAGCGACTGCACCAGATGCGTTAACTTTTAGTGTCACTTATGATCAAGCTTATGCACCTGCGCTAGATAGCTGGGCTGGTTTGCAAGTATTACCTAAACATCTGCTTCAGAATCAAGATATCCACACCACTCCTTTTGCGCGTAATCCAGTTGGCAGTCATTATTACAAATTGGATAGCTGGACAAACGGCGAGAATATCAAGTTATCACGCAACCCCACTTCAGTTTTAGGCGCTGCTAAAATCGATAAATTAGTTACTCGCATCATTCCTGATAACTCCGCTCAGTTTTTAGAATTAATGGCGGATAACATCGATAGCATGGGTTTAGACCCGATTAAATATTCACGCATTATTCCTGCTAGACCAGAACTGCAAAAAAAATTGGCTTTATACAAAGAGCTCGGTAACAGTTATACCTATATGGGTTTCAATCTCAAACACAAACCTTTTGATGATATCCGTGTGCGCAAAGCGATCAACTATGCAATTGATAAACAAGAAATTATCGATGGCGTTTATTTGGGTTTAGGCATTAACATTGCCTCACCTTATAAGCCGGGAACACGCTGGAGTAACCCAGATTTAAAGCCTTATGCATATGATCCTAACAAAGCTAAAGAGCTGTTGAAAGAAGCAGGATTCGTAGACACTGACGGCGATGGTATTTTAGAACGTGATGGCAAACCCTTTGCTTTTGAAATTATCACCAATCAAAATAAAGAGCGTGAAAAGTCCGCTGTATTGATTCAGCGCAGATTGAAAGATATCGGTATAGACGTACAAATCCGCGCCATTGAATGGGCCAGTTTTATTAGCAGATTTATTAAAGCAGGTGACTTCGATGTGGTGGTTTTAGGCTGGGGCTTAAGCTTGGATCCTGACCAATTTAGCATCTGGCACTCCACTCAAAATCAGCCAGGACAATTTAATTTTATTGGCTACAATAATCCACAAATCGATAAATTGTTAGAACAAGGCCGATTAGAATTAGATAAAGATAAGCGCATGAAAATTTACCATGAGTTTGCCAAAGTATTATTAGAAGACTGCCCTATTGTTTATTTATCTGCCGGCTATGGCCTAACTGCGATACATAAACGCGTTAAAGGTATCGATTCGCCTGCACCGCCAGCAGGCATAGGCTACAATTCACAGGAATGGTTTATTCCCAAACAGCTTAGACGTATGGATACTGGGCGCAAAGAAATCACGGCAGATTAACACTCCATTATGCTCAAATATTTAATCAAACGCGTGTTATGGATGGTCCCACTATTGATTGGCATCAGTTTAATTTCGTTCTTTATCATGCACTTAGCGCCTGGTGACATTACCAATAATGAAGCCTCATTTAATCCAAAAGCATCTGAAGAATCGCGTCAAAAACTACGTGAATTATACAACTTGGATAAACCAGTCATTGTGCAATACGGCTTATGGATAAAACGGATGGCCACTCTCGATTTTGGCAATTCATTTGCCTCGCATCAAAAACCAGTATTCTGGCAAACAACCGATAAAAACGGCAATGTAACCAAAGGCATGATTCAAGAAGCATTGCCGATTACATTGTTAATCAATATCTTAGGGCTAATTATCACGCTCACATTAGCCATTCCGCTAGGAATTATCGCAGCGCGTAAATATACCCTTTGGCAAGATAAATCCATCACGCTATTTAACTTTATTGGCTTTTCAATTCCAGGTTTTTGGCTATCGTTGTTACTGATGTATTGGTTAGGTGTGATGAATAATTGGCTACCCATTTCAGGTTTACATAGCATTAATTATGAATCGCTAGACACTTGGGATAAGATCAAAGATAGTGTCAGTCATCTCATTTTGCCTGTGATTATCCCTTCGGTAACAGGTTTGGCTGGCATTACTTTATTTGTTAAAAATGGCATGTTAGATGTTTTCCATCAAGATTACATTACAACTGCACGTGCTAAAGGTTTGAATGAACATCAAGTAGTCTACACTCACGCACTACGCAATGCCTTGCTGCCACTGATTACGATTATCGGATTATCCATTCCTGGTTTGATTGGCGGTTCGGTTATCGCAGAAACGATTTTTGCCATTCCAGGTATGGGTAAGTTGTTTTTTGATAGCGTGATGATGCGCGACTTTCCTGTAATTATGGGCATATTAACCATCGGATCAGCGCTCACTTTAATCGGCAATCTATTAGCAGATATTGCCTATGCGTGGGCAGATCCACGCGTGCGCCGTGGTGTGGTTAGAGAATAACCGTGAATAAAAATATCTTCAAAAAAGCTTTATCTAATCCGCTTGCTTTAGTTGGATTTATTATTATTGTCAGCGTATTTATTCTCGCTATGCTTGCACCAATCATTTCCCCTTTTGACCCTAATAATATTGACGTGAAAGCGATTCTTTTAGCACCATCTTGGCAGCATTGGATGGGTACAGACGGCCTTGGACGCGACGTATTAAGTCGCATGCTGCATGGTGGCCGCATTTCATTATTAGTCGGCTTAGTAGCGGTAGGCATCGCCACCGCAATTGGTATCGTTTTAGGGGCTATTGCGGGATATTATCGCGGTTGGGTTGATACGTTGATCATGCGTTTAGTAGACGTGATGCTATCTATCCCCAGCTTCTTTTTGATCTTGGCTGTAATCGCTTTTTTAACCCCTTCCATTTGGAATATTATGATTGTGATTGGGTTAACTTCTTGGATGGGCGTCACGCGCTTGGTACGTGCCGAATTCTTAAGTTTAAGCGGTCGTGAATTTGTTTTAGCTTCCCGCACACTCGGCGCGAAAGATGTGCGTCTAATCTTTACGCATTTATTACCGAATAGTCTGACGCCAATCATTGTTAGCGCAGTATTAGGTGTAGCAGGTGCGGTATTAATGGAATCTGGACTCAGCTTTTTAGGGCTTGGCGTGCAAGCTCCACAAGCATCTTGGGGCAATATTTTAACGGATGGTAAGGAATATATTCAGTTTGCCTGGTGGCTATCGCTATTCCCTGGCCTTGCCATTCTGATTACCGTGTTAGGGTATAATTTGCTCGGTGAAGGCTTGCGCGATGCGCTTGACCCAAGATCGAACAGCAAATAGTACAACTATTAAAAGTGACTTAATTGATTAAAATCACTACGTAGAGAATATCATTTAGATAAACTCTCTCGAATAATCATTTAATTAAAATCATCAATCAAAAGTATTATCAATCAACAGGATTCGTTATGGGATTTTTAGCAGGAAAAAAAGTATTAATTGCAGGTTTATTAAGCAACCGCTCTATTGCATACGGTATTGCCGCTGCGATGAAGCGTGAAGGTGCCGAGCTTGCTTTCACCTATCAAATGGAAAAACATGCAGACCGCGTCGCAGGTTTAGCCGCAGATTTTGATTCTAAAATCGTACTGCCGTGTGATGTAGCCGAAGATGAGCAGATTGACGCCCTATTTCCAGCGCTTAGCAAACATTGGGATGGCGTAGATAGCGTCATTCATTCACTCGCTTTCGTACCAAAAGTAGCGCTTGACGGTGATTACTTAGACGCTGTGAATCGCGAATATTTCCGTATTGCGCATGACATCAGTTCATACAGTTTTTCAGCATTAGCAAAAGCGGCTTACCCCATGATGGAAGGCCGCAAAGGCAGCTTGTTGACATTAAGCTATTTAGGCGCAGAACGCACAATGCCAAATTACAATGTTATGGGCGTTGCTAAAGCCAGCCTAGAAGCTAATGTGCGTTACTTAGCACAAAGTTTAGGTCCACGTGGAATACGCGTCAATGCAGTTTCTGCTGGCCCAATCAAAACACTGGCAGCTTCTGGCATTGCAGATTTTGATAAAATGATTGGCTTTAATGAGCGTCATGCAGCCTTACGCCGCAATGTCACAATTGAAGAAGTTGGTAATACTGCGGCATTTTTATGTAGCGATTTAGCATCTGGTATCACGGGTGAAATTACTTATGTCGATGGCGGTATGAATATCACAGCAGCAGGCCAAATTGATTAACTTTACTTAATCGTGTAAAGTTTACTGAATAATAAAGTTTCTAAATAGTTTAGCCCAACAAAAAAGCCGATGCATGCATCGGCTTTTTTGTAAGCTGTCATTTAAACTACTGCTGTGTATTTGTTTCCAGCAATTTACGATTTACAACCACTTTACTTTTCGCTTTTAATGATTTCGAGTAAGCACTTAAATATTCAGCCGCGACTGCAACTTTATATTCATCTTCCGCACCTTGCTTAGCATCAGCTTTCAATGTGTTATCAATACGGCTTACCTGCACGATGGTAAAAGACTTATTGCCATCTACATAACCTGCGAAAGCGGGTAACTTGCTTGTATCGATTTTAAACGCTTGATTCATTACAGGTTCTGTTAAACCTTGCGCATCTTTACGGTCAATCGTCACAGTTGGAATCCATTCCAAGTCATCCACTTTTTCGCCAGATTTTAATTTAGCTAAATCAGCCAACCCTTTTTCAGTGGCTAATTTTGTCGCTTGTTCTAATTTAAGCAATGCTTCAATTCCGCTTTTTACATCATCAAAACTACGTGGTGCTGCAGGTTTATACTCCAATACCCGTGCGGAAACCAAATTATTCGGCGACACTTCTACTGCTTCTGAATTACGCTTTTCTTTTAACACTTCATCAGAAAAAACTGAATTTATTAACTTTTCGTTTTTAAAAAATTTAGCGCCATCTTCACGATTCAACCAACCAGTTGGTTGCACTTGCAAGCCAAACTTGTCAGCCGCAGGTTTTAAACTACCCGATTGTTCATATACCGTATTACTAAAATCATCTGCAAGTTCAGCATATTTAGCTTGGGCTTTTTGAAATAACAACTCACCTTTAATTTGTGGTTTCATACTTTCAAATGAGGAAGATTGACCAGTCACACCAGTTAATTTAATAATATGATAGCCAAATTCAGATTCGACCAAATCACTTATTTGATCAACTTTCATATTAAAAACTGCATCTTCAAATGGCTTAACCATTGCGCCACGTCCAAAACTGCCTAAATCGCCACCTCTTGTAGCAGAACCAGGATCTTGCGAATTTTTCAAAGCCAACTCTTCGAAACGTTTAGGATCTTTTCTAAGCTGCGTTAATATATCTGCTGCTTTATCTTTAGCCGCAGCCTTTTCTGCTGCAGTTGCCGCAACTCCAAAACCAATCAAAATATGGCTAGCTTGGCGCTGCTCATCGCCCTGAAATTTTGCTACGTTTTCTTCATAAAACTGTTTCACTTCAGCATCGGTGACTTGCATTTGCGAAACTAGACCAGCTGCAGAAAGCAAAGCAAACTCTAACTTAACTTGTTCTGGCACTTTAAATTTATCTTTATATTGCTCATAATAAGCTTTGACTTGCTCTGGCGTTACTTTAGTTTGTGCCACAAATTGTGCTACTTTAATTTCTGCCACACTGACATCACGCTGTTGATGCGCAAATTTCAATGCTTGATCCGTTACACCATTTGGCACAGAAACCAACATCGCCAAGCCATCACGCGCCTGCTGACTTAACAACTCATTGCGCCTATCATTTTCAAACTTACTTACTGTTAACTTATTTTGTGCGAGTGTTTTTTGATAAATATCTTCAGAAAATTTACCATTTTCTTGAAACTCGGGCATACCTAATATATAAGTGCTTAACTGTTCATCGCTAATTTTAAAATTAGCATGCTGAATCTCTGCATTCACTAAACGACGCGTAATCAAACCATCCAATACAGATTGCTTTAATTCAGCACTTTCTAATATTGAAGGATCAATTTTTTCATTTTGAGATTGCAAGCGATTGCGCACATTATCAATAGCATTGCCATATTCCTGAACTGAAATTTTGTCGCCATTTACTTTCGCAATAGCAATGTTGCTACCCGCGTCATTAAAATACGAATCAATACCAAATAAAGCGAACGGAATAGTAATTAAAGCCAAAATAACTTTAGCTAACCAACCTTGCGTGTGATTACGAATTGCATCTAACATATCTTAACTTTCTAAATTTTTATTGCTTTGAAATGACAAATTAATAACTAAAACAGCCTAAGATTATATAACAGTTGTGGTTGACGCGACTATTTTGAATAGTAATGAACAACATCAACTTATCGCTAAAAATGAATAAGTTTCACAATTACTAGTTATGTATCAGCACATTCAATTGCTTAAATGTTGACTTATTGAGCTTCGATCGTAAATTGATTCAGAAAATAAAAAAGCGAGCTAAAAGCTCGCTTTTTTATATGTTGGCGGTGCAGCGAGTCAGTGGCTAGACTCTCTCACATTTATCCCTGCTAACTGGGTAATTTACAGGGTAATTTAATAAAAATGATTACTTAATCTCGGTAAACCTCCCCTTAATATTAGTAAGTATTTGTACCAACAAAATGTGGTAAATTATTTTATCAGGGAATAGCAGGGCAATATATTTTGATTATAGTAGTTTTAAATTTGTTAGTAGTGGCACATTTACTCGTCAAAAATACTTGAGGTAAACAGATATTTAATTCAAGGATAGCAAACATCATTAGTACTGCTACGGCCTGCTTCAACCAACTTATCGTTGTTAACGATCTCTTTGCAAAAGTTGGTGCAATAGTTTGCGAAGATTGCTGAAATATCGTTATTAGTTAGACACAATGATTATAGTAATTCCTTTTATAGACAGCTAAGCCTGCCAAACACCAAAAACCTGCGCTACGTAAATCTATACCTATTTCAATTTCCATGGCAACGGCTTTATCATAAGTCATTGGATTAAAACCTTCGTAGAGATCAGGCAGTAAGCGAAGTCCCGAAGCGCTTATACTTTGATCGGATACGACTGTAATCTGATGTAATCGGGTTTATCTGACTCAATCACTTTAAGCAATAGAGTTATGTAAAATATCTAGCCCATTATTCGTTTATTAGATCGCTAGAAGAAACATCAAAAGCTTTTGCCTATTGACTCCACATGAGCCCCTTGACACTATATTTAAAAAGTATCGTTAACATACAAAATGGCTGGATCTGTGGAGGAGATAATAAGTAATGCCCCTCTGACAAGCTATTGTATTGATTTTATTAAAGGCAAGCTCTGCATAAGCAAGTACCACGTGTGTCTTTTATTTATAAATACATGGCTCTATAAAATAGCGCATGTACCAACTTGTTTATTGATTAAAACTATTTCGAGTGAAACTTTTTACCACTAGTAAAAATGCATATTGGCTATATGATCTCAATTGGATGAGCCACAATTAAAATTTGTTTTTGTTGAAAAGTATTCTCTAAGCGTAATCTAAATTCTGCCCAAAACTTTTTAACAAGTTTATTACAAATGACTTCGTAATGAATAACGATATCCTTATTTATAGATTTATCTGCATTTTCTTTCCAATATCCAATGGCGGGAACTTGATCATATTGTGTTAATCCTCCAAATTTTTGAATAAGCTCAGTACGAATACTCAAATAAATTTCTTCGTTAAACTCTATGCCTGCGTTGTTAACGCGAGGTAAGTAAATGTTAACAATATGCATTTGATTTTCTCATGTTTCTATTATCTTTGGGGAGAATTTAATGTCTAAATTTATTTCATGAAATTCAATGTAAGCTCGGCAAATTAACAATATCTGCATCAGCCTATTAGACATTATAAATTCGAAATGGACCACCATTTTGGAAGTAACTTTCTGATTTTTGATTGATCATACCGGTCGTCCATCAAATGAATTACACCTGTGTCACTCGTTGTACGAATTACTCTACCGGCTGCTTGCACAACTTTCTGTAATCCGGGATATAAATAGGTATATTCATAGCCAAGCCCAAAAACAGCTTCCATTCTCATCCGCATCTCTTCATTCACTTCATTGACTTGAGGCATACCAAGTGTCGCAATAAATGCACCAATTAATCGATCACCAGCTAAATCAATGGCCTCGCCAAATGATCCACCTAACACCGCGAACACTATACCTTGTGAGGTCAACGTAAATTCAGTCAAAAATTGGTCCCTGTCCCCTTCTGACATTATTCTCAATTGTGAGCGTGTTGGAATGTTGGGGTACAAATCTTTAAAAAGAAATTGGACATCCTTTAAGTAATCAAAACTACTGACAAACAATATGTAATTGCCTGGTCTTTCTAAAAACTGTTTTGCAACCAAATGAACGATGGGTTCATGGGAGTGATGGCGTTCCTTGAACTTTGTGGAAATATGTCTAGCTACCTGTACGTTTAATTGCTTTGGATCGAAAGGTGATTCAACATCCACAAACTGTGTTTTATCCGGTAAACCTAGCATGTCGTTAAAGAATGTAGATGGACTTAATGTCGCTGAGAATAAGGTATTTGAATTTGCTGCCTTGAAGCGGGTACTCAGAAATTTAGCCGGAATCACATTGCGTATACATAAAGTGGAGTCTTGCTGAAACAGCCCAACACTTACATCGCTTTTGGTGATGTCGAAAATAGAGTGTTCGCCAAATGATTCAGCCAGAGTCGCAAACTGCAAAGCATCAAAGTAAAAGTTGAGTACTTTAAAATCATTGAAGGTAGGATGTTCAGCGAGATAATCTGTTATTTTTGAGAGTGCGCGCTGTAAAAACTGCTCAAATTCTTCAGGTATGTATGAATAGACTTCGTAGCGTTTTTCTTGATTGCGATTTAGTGTTGCCCAGCTACTATTGAGTTTTTCTAAGGCGCTTTTCAAGGTCTTTGGTGCATAGACTAACATTTCATTAAAGGCGCCATAACTTAATTCAGCGCTATACATCTTGCGTGACCGCTCTACCATGTTATGCGCTTCGTCTACTAACACACTCACTTTCCATTCATTGAGCACTGTACCTGCATATAGCATCGCATATAGATCAAAGTAATAATTGTAGTCACCGACTATTAGGTCACTCCAGTTGGCCAAATCCTGTGACAAGTAATAAGGACATACTTGGTGTATGAGTGCTACTGATCTGATGGCTGCTTTATCCATCATCTTTTGATTAAGTGCGTCAATTCTCGCGTTAGGCAGTCGATCATAAAATCCTTTAGCCAAGGGACATGACTCGCCATGACAAGATTTGTCTGGGTGTTCACAAGACTTTTCTCGCGACGTTAATTCGAGTGTTCTGATGTGGAGTTCAGGATTACTTTTGTGAATAGTTCTTATCGCATTCAAACCAAGTTCACGCCCTGATGATTTGGCAGTCAGGAAGAATACTTTATCTAATTTAGCTTCAGGCATTGCTTTTAATAAAGGGAACACTGTGCCTAGTGTTTTACCAATGCCCGTAGTTGCCTGAACCAATAAACTTCGCTGCTGCATGGCCGCTTTATAGACATACTCGGCCAGCTTTCTTTGCCCTACTCTAAATTCAGGATGTGGAAATTTGAGCTTGAATAATTGCCCGTTTCTATTCGCCCTGTGTGCAAGCTCCTGCTCTGCCCACACAAGCAATTTCTTGCATAAGGATTCAAAGAAAGTTTTCAAATCAATTGCAGAGAATTCTTCGATTAATAATGTTTCATCTTTAGAAGTCACGTTGTAATACACCAACGCCACTTTAATGGATTCAAGCTCGCGCTCGACACACATTAGCCATGCGTAGACCTTTGCTTGCGCCCAATGCAATTGCCGATGATTATCTGGCATGCGGTCCAGCAGACCTTTATAGGTTTTAATCTCTTCCAACTGATTGAGTTCAGGATCATACCCATCTGCTCTGCCACGAACGAAGATGTTTTGATGTTCACCAGTGAGGGTTATTTCAGTTTGATAGTAATGCTCTCGACGGGAAGTAACGGCGTAATGACCAAGCATGCCTTCAATCGCTGTGGGAGATGGCGTAAATCGTTGATCCAGACTGCCAGTTTTAGCAGTCAGTTCGCAGAGCGTGCGCACAGAGATCACATACTTAAAGGCTGCTTTAAGATCTTCTGTAATTGCTAAATTTGCTATTAATTTAATGGTGAACCTACAAAACAATCAAAAAAAAGTGACAAATCCTCCAAGTTAAAAATAGACCATTTATTATTTAGCCCATTTTAGCTCTGCAGTGTGTCTTATTATATAAAATTATCCAAAATTCCATGCAAGTTGGCCTTGCAAAGTTGATTCGATTATTTGATTATTTCCCAACTTTTCTAATCCAGTAACGCGGATACCAATGAGTCGAATCTTTTTTTCAAAACTGATACGGGTAAGGCATTTTCGAGCACCTGCTCGAATGTAAACAGGATTGTAACTATATTCCTGTAATGTAATATCTCGGGTGATTGTGGTGAAATCTGAAAATCGTATTTTTACCCCAATAGTTTTACCTTTATACCCTTTACGGATTAAATCATCTGCTACCTTTTCACATAACTGATTTAATACTTCAGTAAGAGTTTTGCGGTTTTCAATTACATGCAAATCTTGTTTAAACGTTGTTTCTCGGCTGATCGACTTAGGCTCTGTATGTGTTGTAATGGGTTTTTCATCTATACCCCATGCCACTTGATGAAGCCATGCACTATAGGTTCGTCCAAAATTTAATTGCAATAATTCTAATTCAGCTTTAGCCAAATCCTGAATTGTGTGTATGTTCAATTTAGCTAGTTTTTCAGTAGCTTTCGGCCCAATACCGTTTATTTTTTTGACTGATAATGGCCATATCTTAGTTTCAATATCGGCTGTGCCAATAATTGTTAGGCCTTTCGGTTTTTCTAGATCAGAACAAATCTTCGCTAACATTTTATTTGGTGCAACACCGATTGAGCATGACAATCCCGTTGCTTCATAAACAGCATTTTGTATTTTTGTAATGAGTTTATAGAAGTCATCTGTTAAGCCACTCAAATCCATGTAAATTTCATCAATGCCCCTATCTTCAATGGTTGGGGCAATTTTAGAAACAGCAGCTTTGAATAAGTGGGAATACATTTTGTAGCTATTGAAGTCTGATGGTAATAATATGGCTTGTGGTGCTAGCTTGGCAGCTTTCATTAATCCCAAAGCAGAATGAATGCCAAAGACACGCGCTTCATAAGTGCAAGTCGTAACTACGCCTCGGCCAGCATAATTTGATAGTGTGGAAAATATCCATCTTCCGTCTTCGCTTTTTACCGGCTTGCTGGCTGAACCACCCCCAACTACAACTGGAAGTCCTTTTAACTCCGGATATCTAAGTAATTCAACAGATGCAAAAAATGCATCCATATCTAAATGCGCGATAGTTCTTATGTCGTCTTTTTTGGCGATGGATGTGAGCATAGTATTAGATGCAAAGGTATTACTTTATTAAGCAAATATTAAAATATTGAAAGCGAAATTTCAGATAATATTTTTTCTGGTATTTTCTAATTTCATTACCTCATAACCATTGATAAAAGACTTCTGAATTAATCGATAAAAATCCAAATCAAATTTCTTTTCGTATTTTGTATTGACTGATTCATCTAGGTCAGCATCCGAATCTACAGTATCTAGGTAACACCACTGTTCGAATACGTGTAATTCATTCTTCTTCGTTTCAAGATTCAACTCTTTGATACCGACTTTACCCTCATACGGCCAGGGTTTTAACTTATGTGCAATCATTGCATTCCTCAAGCGCAAGTGATGCAGTTCGTGTTTTTCCGTGCCAACGCAGACGCCGCTGCACTTACCAACCTGATGTGCAAAGCATTTGCCTTTGCCCGTTTCCAAACCTAGCACTCTGCGACAAAGATGAAATTCCTTCGCCAATTTAAAGATGAGGTCTTTAGCAGCTTTTTTAGTTTTAAATATGCCATATAGGAATTCCAATTCGATTGGATCAATATCATCCAGTGTAATAACTTTCAACCAAGGTAGATCATTTAACCGTTCTGACATTTGAATGGCATACAGTTTTTTATGATTACGCAACTTGCGGTTGTAGATGGGCTGCATACTCTTAATGAGTTTTGCTTCCAGTAACAATGCGCCAAGCTCACCTGCTGTTTCTTTCCATTCCACACGTTTGATTTTTTGTGCGAGTTCCATTTCTGTAGCCGTGACATGATCAGAAGCAAAATGATTTAAAACGCGTGTTTTAAGCTTGATGCTTTTACCAATGTAGAGCGGCAAATTTGAATCATCGTAAAACAGATAAACTCCTGGCACATCCTGAATCTCTTGCATAAAACTGTCATCAATGCCGGCAGGTAATGTTGGACCTTTTAATTGAAGGTTGATAGCCTCCAACACTTTGACAGAGCCTAAATCATTCTTAGCTGCTTCGAGGAAATCCAGCATCAGTTGAACATCGCCCATGGCGCGGTGCCTTGCATTGGTCGTTAAGCCAAAGCGTTTCATGATGGCATCTAAAGAATGGCCTTGCACGTCTGGATAGAGCTTACGTGATAACTTGACTGTGCAGAGCGTTTTAATCCTTAACGTGCCACCCATACGTTTATATTCTGCTTTGAGGAAGCCATGATCAAAGCGTGCGTTGTGCGCCACCATCACAGCGCCTTCTAAATAACTGTATAGATCACCAGCTATCTCATCAAATGCTGGTTTATCTTTGACCATCTCATCGCTGATACCGGTTAAGCCAGTGATTTGTCTGGGGATGGGAATGCCGGGATTAATTAGAGCTTCCCAAGCAGTGGTGATCTCACCGTTTTCTATTTTGACCAAAGCCACTTCTGTAAGGCGATCAAAAAGGTGTGCGCCACCTGTGGTTTCCGTGTCCAAGAAGACTAAATCAGGTAACCAATGCATTGCTAATGTCTGCTATAAATACGACTGCCGTATTTACGATAAGTAGCAGTCACAATACCTTTAATCTCAAAATCTTCTTTAGGGCGAATGATTTCAAAGTTATCATTGTGGGGTATTAGAATGTGTCTGCCGTTTTCTTTTCCCAACTCTTTGATGGTGGATTCATTATTTAAAATTGCCACCACTATCTCACCGACGTTAGCTGTTGGATTTCTTTCATAAACTGCATAATCACCATCTAGAATACCTAATTTCGACATCGAATTTCCTTTAATAGGGTCAATTCCGGTAATTGATGGTTTTCGAATCAATATGTCTTGAATAGATAAATATTGTCCGCCTTGGGCAAATGGATCCGTAAAGGTTCCCGCCTGAACAGCCCCATCAGATATAGGCAAATCGAAAAACCGTTGACCAGGCACTAATCTGCCATCTGGACCCGTATCTAACAAACTATTTTCTTTTAGTAAATTCACTAATTTACTTACAGTACTTTTAGACCCGATTTTAAAATGCTCACCCATGTATTCGAAGGTAGGGATATAGCGGTGCTCAGCAAAGAAATCTTGGATTTTCCCAAGCCATTCCGCATGTAAATTTTGCTTCATTTCAAATTTTTTAGGGCTATTTGTCATATAAATTAATTGGGCTTTCAATTGTAAACCTTAATATTTAGATGCGAACATTTGTTCGCGAACGGATGTTCGCAGTAATTATGGACATCTTTTCAGTTAAGCACAAGTGTTATTAGGGTTGTGGGATAATCTGCATCAGGAATGAATTTTGAAAGTTAAAAATCCACACATCTCATGCTTTATCAAAGACTAATTGATATTTTTTTAAGTCAAAATGACCTTGATTTTGACCGCAACTTTAGCAGATCAAAATTATTCAAGACCCAGATTTTTCAAGCTTCAGTTATATTCAGGAAATTACATACTGTGTACCCAAGCCCCCACTAAAAGCTATTGAGATGGCCTTAAAATCACAGAATATTTTTTTGCCAAGTTAATACTGATTACTATTTATACTGTTTTGAAAAAAGTCTTTTAAAGCGGCAACTTAACTTCTTTATTCACTACAAAACACAGAGTTATCCACAATATTTGTGGAGTAATTAGACTTACATATTGTTCTTGAAAATGGTTATATGTTCAAAATTATAAAAAAAATTTTAATGATTACAGCCATTTTAGCCGTTACTGGTTGGGGTGTTATTGCAATTTATTATGGCGATTCGCATGTATCTCAAATACAAATTTTATTGGCATTAGGGTTTGGTTTAAGTGGGTTATTAACTATCGTTGTATTAGGCATGCCACGCTGGAGCTGGCGACTATTGATAATTTTTGGCATGTTATTCGTTTGTATTGTTTTATGGTGGTTACGCATTCAACCTTCGAATGATCGTTTGTGGCAGCAGGATGTTGAGAAATTGGCTTATGCGACTATCAAAGGTAATTTGGTGACAGTGCATAATGTACGTAATTTTGATTATAAAAGTGAGTTTGACTACAAGCCTGCGTATTACACCATGACTTATGACCTTAGTAAACTGCAAGGAGTAGACCTTTTTTCTACCTACTGGATGGGACCTGCGATAGCGCACACTATGCTGAGTTTTAATTTCGGTGAAAGCGAGCATCTAGCCATTTCAGTTGAGGCGCGCAAAGAAAAAGGTGAAAGCTATTCATCCATCAAAGGTTTTTTTCGACAGTATGAATTGATTTATATCGTTGCTGATGAACGTGATCTTGTTCGACTGCGTACTAATTATCGAAAAAATCCAGTAGAAAACGTTTATCTGTATCGCATCAATTGGCCTAAAGCTGAAGTAAAGCAAGTTTTCTTGCAATACATTAACCAAATCAATCAGTTAAATAACAAGCCAGCTTTTTATAATACTTTGCTGGAAAATTGCACGACGATGATTTGGATGCATACTTTAGTGAATAAAGATCACCTTAGATTCTCGTGGAAAATTTTAGCAAGCGGTTATTTCGCTGAATACCTTTATGAGAGTCATCAACTTTATGTGAGCGATCGACTAAAACAACATTTGTCTTTTGAAACGCTTAAAGCGCGCGCTCATATTAATGTTGTGGCTAATAACGCAGATCAGGCAATTGATTTTTCGAAACTTATCCGAGAGAATTAATCATTTATAAATGATTAATCTCACATTTTGTAAATTTCATTTATTTGCATAGCAACTAAATTTTGAATTTATTTTTGATTAAAAAGATGAGTATCTGTTAACTTAGCCCGTGACACAAATTTTACTAATCTCTCAGGATAAACTAAATTAGCATTCGTTATCACTTGATCTAAACTAGCGCGACTAACCTGTACTTGTTTTGAGGGGCTTCTATATCATTCCCCAACAAATGGTCGATTTCATGACTAAATATTAGCGGAAGCCCAGTTAGACATAACAACAACATAAACGCAGTGCAGATTAGGCTAGACCATTTATGTATCCATGCCCACTTTTTAATCGATCTAAAATACATAGCAGTTAAGTGCTTTAAGCAAATTTATGCAGTCATAATTTTTAAAAATCGACTGTTGCTGATAATGAAACTGTACGTGGAGCACCTACTGTCAAATAACCTTGGCCCGGGAAACCACCTACTGAAGCCCAATAGTCACGATCAGCAACATTATCAATACGTGCACGGAATGTAACCAGTCGATCTTGTATTTCAGCCATATAGCGCGCGCCAATATCTACTCTGGTCCAGCCTGGCACTTTAAGCATGTTTTCAGCGTCTGCATAACTATATCCTGTGTAGATTACTCTGGTATCAAACGCTAAACCTTGAATCCCTGGTACATCCCATTCCACACCTACATTTGCCTGCACTTTTGGAACACCTATCACGCGCTGACCATCTGTTGCAGCTACACCTGTAGAGTTTTGCTTTGCATCCAAAAAGGTTGCGCCTCCAAGTATACGTAAGCCTCGGTAAGCTTGACCAAACATCGTCAATTCTAAACCGTTGTGCTCATCCTCACCTGAAGAAGTATAAATACCAGAAGCATTGATCACCCCTCGTGGCTTATCAGTACTAAACAAGGCTAACCCAGCTCCAAAATGCCCGCCATCATATTTAAGGCCCACTTCTTTTTGTTTTGAAACATAAGGAGAAAGCTGCTCGCCATTATTTTGCGCTGTACTTGGTGCGGAATCACCCTGAGTTAATCCTTCGATATAATTGCCATAAACAGACCAATGTTTATTTGCTTTGAATACGGCACCGACGACAGGACTTGTACGACTCTCTGAATAAACTGGTGGCAGTAAAACGGCTGTTCCATATGCATAGTTACGCGTTTCTAATTTTTGATGTCGAGCACCAAGCGTAAGCAAAATAGAATTATCCACAAAAGATAGCGTATCACTTAACGCATAACTTTTTAATCTTGTAACACCTTGACGCTCAGGAGATGACAAATCACCACCTGAGAAACCACCACCAATCACAGGTAGTCGGCTTTTATCAGGGCTGTATAAATTCGTGGCTTGGGTATTGAAAAAATCCCATGCATAGGCATTTGCTTTATCTAATTTAAAATAAGACGATGAAGCCACCCATGCATGTCCTACGGGGCCTGTAATGAATTTACCACGTAATCCAATTTCTCCAGTATCCACTTCATCTTCGCGTGTATTGTCAAAACGAGTTACATTACCTGCACCTGTTTCTGCATCAGTTACCGTTAAATTGCCGAGAGAGTTAGCTTCTTTGCTGCGACGGAAACCATAAGCGGCCCAAGCCGTTACATCTGGTGTGACATCGAATTCACCGCGAAATGTACCAAATACATCACGTTCGTTTGAAAATGTTCCATCCTTTGCGTAATTTTTGCTAGCATCTGGTGCAGAGGGTACTTTTGTCAATCCAGATAATGTTACGTTAGTACGCGTGCGTTTTAGTTTATTGTCTTGCCAACCAATATCGCCAGACAGGCGTACCGAATTTTCTTGATTATGCCAATCCAATGCGACAGAAGCTAAATCAAGTGAGCTCTTCTCATCATCTATTGCTGTATTACCATCTCGATGCGCAACATTCACTCGAATACCTGTACTGTCATTCTCCCCAAATCGTCGAGAAATATCTGTAGCAATATTTCCTTGTAATCCACTAGCCGCACCCAACACAACTCTTGTCAATGGTTCATTCAGCGCACGCTTAGGTACCAAGTTGATTGCACCACCAATACCACCGCCTCCAGGATTGGCACCAATTAGGAATGCCGATGCCCCACGGAGCAGCTCCACGCGCTCAAATAGTTCGGTTGCAATATATTGTCGAGGTAATAGACTATATAAACCGTTATAAGCAACGTCATCTGAGCTCAAAACAAAGCCACGTATAAAATATGACTCTTGAAAGTTTCCGAATCCGCGAGATACACGCACACTTGGATCATTTAGCAACACATCACCTACACTTCTTGCCTGCTTATCTTGAATCAACTCATTCGTATAACTGGTAATGCTAAAAGGCGTATCCATATTATCTTGTGTTCCAAGAATACCTGCACGTCCACCACGGGCCACTTGCCCGCCCGCATAAGCAGGGGATAATCCACCGGCTGAAGCGTCTGCACTAGCATTTACATTAACCTCAGTTAAAGTATAAGTAACCTCGTCACTTTTTCTAGCTTGGTCTTGAATTTCATTCGAATCTTCTGCAAACACAATGAGAGGCAACATTGAAATGACTGCTACAAAGATAATTTTTTGATGAAATTTAGTATTAAATGTTTGCAGTTGCATAAGACCCTCGAACAAATACTAATGGCACTATTAATTAGCCATTTGTACTCTTTTGTGAAATTGAAATTTGTGTTTGATATTATTGCAAATGATAATAATAATCAATAACTTTTATGGACTAACTTCTGCAAATTATATTAAATAGTAGTGCTTAAACAGAGCAGGTAAGACAAAACGTTTAAAGTGTAGGCATGTAACGGCAATCTACTTTGGGTCGAAAGCTCGCGCTCAGCTTTGACTAATTCCGCCCGAAGCGAAATTGTTATAATGCTCAACTAAGAAAAAAAAGTAACCACTCAATTACGCCCTGAGCCCTTCAAGCAGCGTAGCCAATGCAGAATCAATTGGCTTATCACCTACCTTCTCTGGAAGAAGCAATCCGTTCATGGATAGCATCGTCAAGCCATGAACTAGTGCCCAGCAAGCTCCTGCATTGCCATGCACAGGGCGGTTTTTAAACACACCTTCTTTTTGGCCACGTTCGAGCAAAGTAGTTAAAACATTTAAGGTCGCAATGGCCCGTTCATTGAGATGAACCTCATCTTGCTCACCCGCATCGCTGCTAAACATCAGATGATATAAAGCCGGGTTCGCATTCCCAAACTTTATATAAGCTTTTGCCGCAACGACAAGTTGCTCTTCCACCGATAAATGATCAAGCAAAGCGGCTGTTAGTTCTACGCCAAGCATATCAAAACCTACCTTCGCCAGTTCTGAAAGCAGGGCAACTTTGTCCGGAAAATGCCTATAGGGAGCAGCATGGCTGACGCCTGCTCGCCTTGCAACTTCACGCAATGTGAATTGCCAACTTTTGAATTCATGCAACATGTCTAATGCTGATTCTATCAACACCCTACGTAGATCTCCATGGTGGTAAGGCTGGACAATTTGCTCTTCCATTTTTTACTCCTAATTAAAAATCATATTCTACCAAAGTTTCTTATGAAAACATTGTTGACAATGTAAACATTGTTAAATATACTGCAATTATGTTTACGTTGTAAACATTAATTAATCAACGGAAAAGGAAACGAAAATGAATACTCTTACTAATGTACAAAATCTACCACTTTCGCTAGACAAAACTTTGGCATATCAACGCGCTGCATTTCTTAAAGATGGACCACCATCAATTACACAGCGTCGGGCTAGTCTCGATAAATTGCGTAGCGCTGTTTTATTGCATAAGACTCAATTTGAAGAAGCATTAATAGCGGATTTCGGAAACAGGTCACGTCATGAAACTGCCATTATGGAAATCATGACGGTGATTCAAGGTATCGATTACCTCAAAAGCAACTTACGCAAATTCATGCGGCCCGAACGACGCCATGTACCAATGAATTTTCAACCAGCACGGGCTTATGTCACCTATCAGCCACTAGGAGTCATCGGCATCATGGCGCCATGGAATTACCCTGTTGTCTTATCTCTTATGCCATTAGCTACAGCTATTGCAGCCGGCAATCGCGCCATGATTAAACCCTCAGAAATTACACCAATCACTAGTAATTTGATGGAAAAAATTCTTCTGAATACATTCACCAATAATGAGGTGGCTGTATTTCAAGGAGATGCCTCGGTAGGCATTGCGTTCTCCAAGTTAGCTTTTGATCATTTATTCTTTACGGGTAGCACTTCAGTAGGTCGTCATATTATGAAGGCCGCCAGTGACAATTTGGTGCCAGTGACTCTTGAGCTGGGAGGTAAGTCACCTGTTTTGGTTGCACAAAATCATCCAATTGAACATGCAGCAAAACAAGTCGCGCAAGGGAAATTAGCAAATTGCGGACAAACATGCGTCTCGCCAGATTACATGTTGATTCATGAGAGCCAGGTAGAACGATTTACACAAGCGTACGATGCAGCTATTCGTGAAATGTATCCAGATGGTCCCCTGTCTAACCAATACACATCGATAGTCAACAATAACCACTTCGACAGAATATCCACCCTAGTAGAAGATGCTCGCAATAAGAATGCTAAAGTCTTTGAAATGGGTGTACGTCCACACGAAGCAAAAAACCGTGCGCATACTTTACCGCCAATAGTTTTAGTGAATGTTTCCGATGACATGAGTGTCATGCAAGAAGAAATTTTTGGGCCGATTCTACCAGTAGTGACCTACCGGGATATTGATGAGGCCATTGCATATGTCAATGCACGACCAAGGCCACTTGCCCTTTATTACTTTGGTGACGATAATGTCCAGCGTCGAAAAGTCATGACAAGAACCATTTCCGGGAATGTCTGCATCAATACAACCATCTTGCATTTTGCATTGGATGATTTGCCTTTTGGTGGCATTGGATCAAGTGGAATGGGATCATATCATGGGATTGAAGGGTTCCGTTCGATGAGCCATGCCAAGGGAACGCTTGTAACAGGAAAATGGAATATGAGCAGTCTTTTGGTCAAACCGCCCTTTGGATACATTGCTAATTTCATTCTAAAAACGGTATTGCGATAGGCTTATGCCCCAAGTACTTGTTTTAATGTTGCAATGTGGAGTATTGAATGTCTGTTTAGGGTCGATTCGCGTTGTCGCTTTCGGCCCATAGCAGTCATTCAAATGTGTCTATCGTAATGTGTGATTACTAATATGTATTAAAAAGCACCTTTTAGCACTCCACCTTCTACCCGCAAAGCTGCACCTGTAGTAGCAGATGCCAGCGGGCTTGCGATATAAGCCACTAAAGATGCAACTTCATCTGGGCTGGCAAACCGCTTTATTAACGAAGTAGGTCTCACTTGTTCAAAGAACTCTTTCTCGAACTCTTCAAAGGTTTGTCCATCTTTTGATAATGCATCCACAAAATCTACCACGCCTCGTGTCTTAGTCGGCCCAGGTAAAATACTGTTTACTGTAATGCCAGTGCCAGCCACGGTTTCAGCTAAGCCCCGTGATACAGCAATCTGCGCAGTCTTAGTCATACCGTAGTGCACCATCTCAGCGGGTATTTGTACCGCACTTTCACTGGATATGAAAATAATGCGACCCCAGTCCGCCTGCTTCATGGAAGGCAGGTACAAGCGAGACAGTCGTATGCCACTTAACACATTCACATCGAAGAATCGTATCCAATCAGAATCAGGAATTTCCTCAAAAGGTTTAGGTTCAAAAATGCCTAGGTTATTCACTAAGATTTCTACGTTGGGAAATTGCTTGAATAGTTCATCCGCTGCATCTGCAGTGCTTAAGTCGCCTGCGAATCCTATAACTTCACCACTTGTAGAGGATCTAATTTCAGATACTACTTTGTCGACTCCTGACTGTGTCCTGCCATTTACGATGACCTGTGCACCCTCTCGCGCTAATGTACTTGCTATAGCATACCCAATGCCGGCAGTACTACCTGTCACTAATGCTAATTTTCCATTTAATTTAAGATCCACGTTCACACCTCTTTTGAAAATATAAAAAAGTTAGATTTATTTGCAATTACCTTTTTATAATAATATGGATAGATAATTTTTAGATTAACATTCATACATTTTTACAACTGGCTCATACCAACATCTACAATCAGTACCCACGATAAATGCTGCATCAGTGGAAGCGAGATAAGTCAATGCACTTGCCACTTCTTCTGGCGTACCAAATCGTTTGAGGTGCTTCTATACTGGCAGCAATTGCATCTAGTTGTCCAGCAGGTATACCTAACTTGCCATACAGGTGTTGTTACAGGTCCAGGGCTTACCACATTAACCCTAATACCGTGGCCGATAAGTTCACCAGAAAAATTTTTAGCTAATGAAATCTATGCAGCTTTACTAGCGGCATAGATGCTGGAATTAGGCTATATGGGCGTCTAGTTAAATGTGTGCGGATAAGGGACACCGTAGGCCGTTTAGGCGGGGATGAGTTTGCCTTGATTTTGGTCATGGAAGATGAGACCCGAAATCCCATCATTGTTGTAAATAAAATAAGGGAAATGCTGCGCACACCTTTCGATATAAAAGGACACGAAGTCATTGTGAACGCGAGCATCGGTATTACTGTTCATCCTGACGACGCTCGCGATACTGAGACTCTCATAAAATATGCAGATACAGCCATGTATCGTGCAAAACAGGCAGGCAGGAACACATATCGGTTTTTTACTGCAGAAATGAACACTGAAATATTAGCCAAATTAGATCTTGAAAATGCTTTACATAAAGCATTCACCAATAAAGAGTTTGTTCTATATTATCAACCAAAAGTAGACTTAAAGACTGGATCCATCTGCGGACTCGAAGCCTTGCTACGCTGGCAACGTCCAGGCTTTGGCATGGTATCTCCTGCAGAATTTATTCCTATATTAGAGGAAACGGGTCTCATCGTTTCAGTAGGCAGTTGGGTCATACAAGAAACTTGCAGGCAAATACGCTCTTGGATAGATTGTTCTATAGGGCCAGTACAGGTAGCAGTTAATGTTTCTAGTCGACAATTTACAGAAGGCGATCTGAAAGAAGTGATTAACATTGCCCTTCAAGCAAACGATGTACCTCCTCATTTGCTTGAGTTAGAACTGACTGAAAGTACTTTGATGGTGAATACGAATCAAACAGTTCAAATATTACAGAGCTTGAAAGATCAAGGAGTACAAATTTCAATTGATGATTTCGGTACAGGCTACTCGAGCTTAGCTTATTTGCGCCGCTTCCCTATTGATAAACTGAAAATTGATATCGCTTTTATTCGAAACATCACAACTAATGCAGATGACGCAGCTATTACTCAGACTATCATCCAAATGGCACATGGTCTGAATTTAAAAGTAATTGCAGAAGGGGTAGAAACAATCGATCAATTAAAGTTCTTGAAAAATAAACAATCAGATCAGATCCAAGGCTATTACTTTAGCCGCCCATTGCCCGTTGACCAAATGGAGCTAATGTTATTAACAACTGTAGGAATACCGCTTTTAGAAATGATATAAGTTACATAGTAATGATGAGTTACCTCATGCAGATGCTAGGGTTGACGCTACAAAGCTTCCTTTCAACTGCTACGGGTAATCGTTCATACAATAACATTGGTCAGTTTCAATTTCAAAAGAAGCTTGAATTAAGACTTTAAGTCCCACCCAATGTTTGATATAAATTAATTTTGCTAACCATATCCAATTGCTTGAGTTGAATAAGTTGCTGATCAACTGTATAAACATTCCGCTGTGCATCCAAAAGCTCTAAATAGTTTGCAACACCAAGATTATAACGCCGAGTGACCAGTCTAAGCCGCTCATGTTCAGAATCCACAAGTTTTGCTTGTAAAGCTACTTCGTTTTCAATTCGACCCGTCACTACTAAAACATCGGCTGCCTCACGAAATGCAATTTGAATTGTTTTTTCGTACTCAGCAACCGCTACTTCTTTGCGTACTTTAACCAAGTCTAAATTAGCTTTATTTCGTCCATTATTAAATATTGGTATGATGAGTTGTGGATTAAAACTCCATGCTTTATCACTGCTGCCGTCAAATAAATTGAGAAGGTCTTTATTGACTAATCCAGCGCTGGTGGTTAACTGAATGCGCGGAAAAAATGCTGCACGGGCCGCACCTATATTTGCATTTGCAGCTTTGAGTTTATGTTCGGATGCTTTGATGTCTGGGCGTCTTTGCAATAAGTTGGATGGCATTCCTGCATGTACAGTGTTGATCCTTACACTGCCAATATTTTTCACTAGAGAAATTTCTTTAGATTGGTCTCCGGTGAGCAATTTAAGCCCGTTGAATGCTTGTTCATATTCTCTTTCGAGTGCTGATAAGTTCACAAACGATGTGTCAACTTGCATCTCTGCAGTTTTGAACTCTAGCGCACCATCCAATCCAGCTTCAAACCTTCGCTTAGTCCGATTAAACGATTCACGGCGTGAGCTTAAGGTTTCCTGTGCCAGTTGTTTTCTTTCATTGAGAGCAACTACATTGACATAAGCATTTGCTAACCCTGAAATCAAACTGATTTTTACATTATTTCGAGCTTCCTCTGTAGAAAGAAATTCCTCAAGTGCAGCGCTGGATAGGCTTTTAACGCGGCCAAAAAAGTCTAGTTCAAAATCACTGATTCCTAAACCCGCACGATAAAATTCAGTTTCAAATTTCTGTCCTTTAGCGAATACCGATTGTCCCTTTTCAAAGCTTAGCGTGCCGTTAATCGTGGGAAGCCGGTCTGCTTTTTGAATGCCATAAACAGAACGTGCTTCTTCAATACGCAATATAGCGACGCGTAAATCGCGATTATTACGTAATGTTAGTTCTATCAGAGACTGTAATTCAGGGTCTATAAAATATTCACGCCAATCATTTGATGAGCTTAAGTCCTTACCTTCCGTTGTGTGAGCGTATTGCTCTGGCAATGGCGGAATTGGTCGCATATATTCAGGAATCAAGCTACAGGCACTCATGCCCAATAGTGCAAGACTGATGATGCTGTGATTAAGATGCTTGATCATGCTTTTACATCCTTCAAGATAGGTTTTACTTCGCGTTTGATATAGCGCCCAATAATGACGAAGAACAGCGGTACTAAGAAAATGGCCAATACTGTGGCTGAAATGATGCCGCCCAGCACACTTGTACCAATGGCAGACTGTGCTCCCGAAGCCGCACCAGTTGCCAATGCCAAAGGAAGTACTCCGACGCCGAATGCCAGTGATGTCATGATGATTGGACGTAAACGCTGTCTTGAAGCCTCTAAAGTCGCTTCGACAATGTCCATCCCTCCTGCATAAAGGTCTTTGGCAAACTCCACAATCAAAATAGCATTTTTAGCCGATAGTCCAATCGTTGCGATTAAGCCTACTTTAAAATAAATGTCGTTCGGCATACCCCTAAAAGTGACGCCAAGTAAGGCACCAAGTACACCTAACGGTACGACCAGAATAACGGCTAGAGGAATTAGCCAACTTTCATATAAAGCAGCTAAAGCCAGGAATACAATCAAAATTGATACTGCGAAAAGCATGGATGCTTGACTACCTGACTGTTCCTCTTCGTACGATTGGCCTGCCCATTGAAAGCCGATACCAACAGCTAATTTCTTTGCTAAGCGTTGAATTTCATCCATCGCCTCACCGCTACTTTTTCCGGGTGCGGCATTGCCGTTAATGGTAAAAGCTGGATAGCCATTGAATCTAGAGAGTTGCGGCGATCCCGTCGTCCACTCCATTTCAACAAAAGAAGAGAGAGTGACTAAGCTGCCGTTACTACTGCGTACTTTTAGGTCTTTCAAATTATCTAAAGACTGTCGATTTTCACCTTGCGCTTGTACAACTACACGCCGAATTTGGTTTTTGTATACAAAGTCGCCAATGTAGTCCGACCCAAACATGGTGGCTAAGGTATTATTGATTTCATCCATGCTTACGCCAAGCGTGCTAGCTTTACGGCGGTCGATGTCGAGTTTAATCATGGGCGCTTCAGGTAAGCCAGCGAAGATAGTATTGGTCAATAATGGGCTTTTTGCACTCTCTGAAAGTAAAGCGTTTCTTGCTATGACGAGTGCATCTACTCCCACGTTGCCACGATCTTGTAACCTTAAATCAAAGCCATTCGTTGATCCTAACTCAGGCAATGGTGGTGAATTCATAGCAAAGATTGTCATGTTGGGTCTACCGTAGAACTTAGTATTAACACGCTCCACAATTGCTTGAACATTTTGATTTTTAGCTGTTCTATTTTCCCAGTCCTTAAGCGTTACAAATAACATGCCGCTACTCGACCCACTACCAAATATACTAAATCCGCCTACTTCAAATACATATTCGACTGGCTCGTTTTTTTGAAGATAGGCACTTACTTCACTTAGTTTACTCATGGTCTCGCTCATGGTTGAGCCTTGCGGAAGTGTGACAACCACCATGAAATTCCCCTGATCTTCATCTGGTAGAAAGGCCGTTGGTAAATTGATAAAAATATAGCTTACTATCGCTAAAATACCTCCATAAAGCATCATCCATCGTAATGGGCTACGTAAGATTTTGCCTGTTCCATTTTGATAATGACGCGTGAGCCATGTAAATTTTTGATTAAACCATTTAAAGAATTTCCATTGCTCATGGGTATGATTATTGATAGGTTTTAATAAGGTCGCGCAAAGTGCAGGGGTGAGTGATAGCGCCAGTAGCGCTGAAAACGCAATGGATACTGATAACGCTAAGGCAAACTGTCTGTAGATATTGCCAACTGCTCCACTAAAAAACGCCATAGGAATAAACACGGACACTAGTACCACCGTTATACCTATAATTGCGCCGCTAATTTGTTGCATAGCTTTAACAGTGGCTTGGTAAGGACTCAAACCTTCCTCAGCCATGATGCGCTCAACGTTTTCAACTACCACAATCGCATCATCTACCACGATGCCGATCGCCAGCACCATACCAAACATGGTGAGCACATTAATCGAATAACCTAATGTGTACATAACGGTGAATGTACCCAATAGTGCAATCGGCACTACGATGGTAGGAATAAGTGTGGCACGCAGGTTTTGCATGAATAAATACATCACCAAAAACACCAGAACAATCGCCTCTATTAACGTGTGTATGACTTTTTTTATTGAAATAGCCACGAATGCAGAACTATCGTATGAAATCTGATAACTCACGCCTTCTGGAAAGTATTGTTGCAACTCATCTAAAGATGCTCTTATTCGCTTTACGGTGGCAACAGCATTAGAACCTGGTGCCATTTTAATGGCCATGGCAGCTGTGTTCTTACCATTTAACCTGGTAGCAAACGAGTAATCACTGCCGCCTAACTCGACTTTAGCTAAATCTCTAATGAAAAGTGACGAACCGTCCTTGTTTGTGCGAAGTGGAATACTGCCAAACTCTTCCGGAGTAGTGAGATTAGAATCTGACACGATTGAAGCGCTGATTGGTGCACCTTCAGGTACGCTGCCTGCGCCGATTTCGCCAATAGTAATCCGTGCGTTATAGCTACGTAAAGCCATCGCTATGTCTGATGCTGTGACGTTCAACGCTGCCATTTTTTGTGGATCTGGCCAAATTCGCATAGCGTATTCCGGACTAAATGCCTGTACTTTTCCAACGCCTTCAACGCGTCGTAAAGTTTGTACCACTTGTGCAGATGCCAGCTCACCCAAATCAATTTCGCTTAATTGACCCTTGTCTGAAGTGACTGAAACAATCAGTTGGAAACTATCTGCCGATTTTTCTACTGAAATACCATTTCTACGTACCACATCAGGTAGTCTTACCTCCACCACTTTCAATCTGTTTTGCACGTCAACAGCCGCCAAGTCTGGATTTACACCTTGTTTAAAAGTCATGCTAATGGACGCTGAGCCTTGGCTACTGCTTGCTGATGTATACATTAATCCTGCAACACCATTCATCTCACGCTCAATGATGGAAGTGACGGTTTCTTCTACCACGCTTGCTGATGCCCCAGGGTAACTTGCCGTCACATTAACAACAGGAGGTGCAATATCAGGATACTGCGCAATAGGCAAACCCTTAATGGAGATTAAACCAGAAAGTATGATAAGCAGTGAAATCACCCATGCAAATACAGGGCGATCAATGAAAAAACGTGCCATAAATTTCCTTAAGTTTTATTCTTATTTAGGGGATGTCACGGGTTTTACTTTGGTGCCTGGTACTAAAGTAGATGCATTGCTGATGATGATACGGTCACCCTCAGCCAAACCTTTGGTGATTACCCACTTCTTACCTTTCATCCCTTTTGTTTCAACATTTGCTATCGTTACCTTGTCTTCACTGTCAACCGTCATTACCTGTGCAGATTTTGATGTTCTAATTAACGCATCTCTTGGGATCAAAATTGCATTCGAAACAATCGCCTGTTCTAAAACTACTTGAACATAAGCCCCCGGGAACAACTCTTTATTGGGGTTGTTAAATATTGCACGCATCTCCACTGCATCGGTATTCGCATTTACTGCAAGGTCAGAAAACGAGAGCTTTCCGGTCTTTTGATATGCACTTCCATCAGGCAATATCAGTTTCACTTTCACTTGTTCTCTGCTGATCTCTTTTACGTGACCTGATTTAATTTGCTTCTGTAGCGCCATTACATTGGCCGCTGGTTGAGAAAAGTTAACGTAAATGGGATCAATTTGTTCTATTGTAGTGAGTGGGGTCGTTGCATCCTGTCCAACAAGCGCACCTTCCGTCACCAAAGCGCGTCTTGCCACGCCATTAATCGGTGCAGTTACTTTTGCATAGCCTAAATCTAGTTTGGCTTTATCGAGTTTGGCCTTTGCGGAAATCACAGCTGCTTTTGATGCTAACTCTTCTGATGCGGCTGATCGATATTCACGCTCGCTCACCGACTGGTCAGAGACTAAATCTTTGTATCGATCGAGCTTATCTACAGCATTAAGATGATTCGCTTCTGCAAGTGCCAAAGCCCCCGCCATTTCATCTTTAGCCGCAGCTAATAACTCTGGGTTAATCAAAAACAGCGGAGTGCCTTTTTTTACATCTTGACCTTCTTGATACAGTCTTTCCGTGACAATGCCCGCTACTCGAGCGCGCACCTCTGCTTGACGATATGCCTCTAGTCGACCAGGGATTTTAATTTGTATCGAAGTAGGCGTTTCCACCGCTTTAATTACTTGCACTTCTATAAGCGTACCTTGCTGACTAGAGTCTGCTAATGGTTGTTTAGTGCATGCGGTTAATAATAGACCCAAAGTAATTAAGATAACGAATGGTGAAAAATTCAAATTGAAACGCATCATAAAAGATTCCAAAGGGCTGAGCCATAAATAATAACCGCTTTCAATTAATTAATCAATCACGACTGATTAATTAATTGGGTATATAATATTTACTTTGTTGCTATAAGGAAATTATTTTGGCTCGCAAAACAAAAGAAGATTCTCAGTTATCACGAGATTTAATATTAGACGCTGCAGAGCAGGTCATTGTGGAAAAAGGCATGAGCCATACAACAATTACCAATATTGCAGAAGCATGCGGTTTGTCCAGAGGCGCGGTTTATGGGCACTATAAAAGCAAGGTTGATCTGGCTATTGCTATGGTTAACCGTGCTATGGAAAGTACTACCTTAACTCAAAAGGAGTACGGCGAATCCGCATTAACTTATCTCAAAAGATACTGCCTGAACGAACTCCATTGCTATGCAGACCCAAGTTCTTTACAGCGTGTTTACCTCATTTTGTACGTACGAGCCGATGACACGCCCGAGCTAATCAAGATTAGGCAAACATTAGAAAAAAACAGAGCTAAGTTGATAGAGGGATGTATTCGAGAGGCTGTTATTAATGGTGAATTTAAACAGGGTATTGATATCACTTTGGCCACGCTATATGTTTTGTCTCTTATCGACGGCATCTTCTCAGTTATTTTTTGGACACAACTACATGATGGCAATAAATGGGAAGCCGCCGAAAATCTTTGTACGCTGGGATTTGATGGTTTAATGTCTGTTTTTTCTGCTAATAATTCATAACGTTCTAAAACATCAGTAAGAGCTTTCTGCATGTCTGCTATGGGCCATAACCAGAATTAATAAATAGGAAAATCCTATACAGGGGGCAGTTTTACTTGGAGCGCTAAAAGGACCCCTTGTAGTACTTATATACTAAATATATTTAGTGCAAACTAGTCTAGGCATTGCTTATCTTTAAGAGTTGAAATTAATAATACTCGGATGAGGAGTTCATTGAAATATGCGTTCAGAGAAAGTTTAAGCTTTGGAATAAAACAATTTAGTTACAATTTATTAATTAGCTTTTAATAAATTGTATTAGTTAACCTAGAGCATGGTAATTTAAAGCACAATAATTATTTTGGACCTTCAAAGTCATCCCATGATGCTTCTGATACTTTATATTCCAACCCTGATTGTGTCTTTGATTTAACCTCTGAAAAATATAAATCTTCACTTTCAGCTTTGATTTGTAAATCATCTTCAATATCTTTTTGAGATGAAACTGGAAAGCGCCAATATATCCTATCCACAACACTACCTGTTTTCTTTAGTGTATGAGCTATTAGATTGCTTTCTAAAATAAAGGAGTAACGGAATCTCTTTAATGGCTCAGATTGAATTAAAACTACAAAACGATTATCGTCATTTGCTAATTTATAGCAGCTTACTTGAACCTCTGTACCTGTATTTATAAAATATTCTGAAATAAAATCCGTAATTCTGTTTATTGCATTTTCTAATTTTCTTTTCTTATTAATTAGATATAAGACGTAAGTCAGTAAAGCAGCTATATCAAACAAGGCAATATATAGAGATAGTGAATCCAAACTAAGTGTAAACGTTAACATTCAATTTCCTTCTAGAATTAAGCCATCAAAACAAAACAAACAGTATTATCTAAATGAATTTAAATTGGAATATTTAATTTTGCAGAGAATCATTTAACTGAGCAATTACTCCATAAGGTTAAGATTCAAGGTCCTAAATTGAGACGATTGTGGATGCAGGTTTTGGTATTTAGCAACAGTTCATTCTTTTACACAACTCAATACATTTTTGAAACTGGTGAACTTCAAAAGCGTACAAATCTTATTAAAAAAATATGATGAACATACTTTGATCCGCATTAAAACATCACTGAAATACCGCACATGACGCCGTATGCTGAATTCAGATTAAAGCATGGCTATTCAATATCCCTTACAAGCAATAATAAAAACAATCGGTCAGCCTAATCAGTTACAACAAGAGTTTTTTCGAAGTTTTTTTTATTCATATATTTTTTTAAATTGTTTAAGTTTAAAGATTTTGAGAAAAGCCATCCTTGAGCATAGATCACACCGCGTTCAAAAAGAATTTCGGCCTGTGCCTCAGTTTCCACCCCTTCGGCAATCATGGAAAGATGAAGGGATTTCGCCATTTCAATAATATGAAAGGCTACATTGTCGGTTACGGCTTCAGTACCCAGCGCGTCCACAAATGACTTATCTATTTTCAAATAATCCAGTTCAAATTTTGTGAGATAAGATAGGCTGGAATACCCTGTACCAAAATCATCAACCGCGACTTGCAATCCCAAATTCCGCATAGATTTAATCAAATCTTGAGCTATACCATCATTTAAAAAGCCTGTCTCCGTAGCTTCAATAATAATCTGATTATTTGGAATACCTGTTGTCACTACTAAATTGTTTATTAGTTTAAGTAAATTACCCGACTGAATATCTAATGAAGAAACATTTATACCAACATGGAAGTTTGGATTTTTCTTTAATATTTCACCTAAATCAATCGCAATTAACTCAAAAACCTTTTCTGTAAATTTGCAAATAATCCCTGACTCTTCAGCAATGGGAATAAATAAGTCTGGCCGGACATTTCCTTCTGTAGGGCTTTCCCATCTGATTAAAGCTTCTACGCCAATACAAGTTCTATCTCTGAGGTCAACGATTGGTTGATATTCTAAGTAAAATTCGTTGCGCTTCAATGCCTTTAACATCTCAGTTTCGTGTGAATATCGTTTCTTAGCAATAAAAAGAAGTACAACAGCTACTCCCAGCCCAATTAAAATGCCAATAGGGATCAGAATCTTTGCAAAGCTTTTAATTCCTTTTGAGGTTTGAGACATTGGCACGGCGGAAATCACAGCATTTCTATTGGTCGGATTAGGGGCAATATAAATTATGTATTTACTAGAGTTGTCGATAAAGGATGTAGGCGTCATTCCCTTATAATCTTTGACCCATTCAGGATTTATATAACCCTTGAAAGCAAAAATAACATGAGATTTAATATTAAATATACCTGTGGAAATCTCGGGGTTACCCAATGCCTCAATTGTATGCTGTGGCACAATTACGGCTGCATATCCATTTCTTTCTATTACCGCATAAGGAACTGAATTCAATCGCCTATTTTTTAAGCTTGCCCACACGCGTGTCCCATCTGAATTAATCGTATAGGGCTTTCCTAAGTTCATTCCATCAAAAACATCTGGCATTGATGAGCAATCAATAGTGTTTTCACTAATATGACCAATCGCCTTGATGAGGAATGAGGTGACATTCATTTCCTGCATCTTTTTTATATTAGATGCAGAGCAAGCTTCTTTAGGTATATTAGTTAAATGACTAGCCAGTTGATTGATTTGGCTATTGACTATATACATCCGCTCAAGAACATTATTCGTAGCGACTCTTAAACGAGATGTCTCTTTGTTAATCGCCTGCTGCTTTGCAAGTATGAGTGAAAGGGTAATTGATACAGATATTAATAAAATACCTAATATGAAAGCGAAGACAATAAATGTCTTTCTATTTTGAATAATCTTGAGTATTGACTTATTCAAGACTGCCTAAAGGCAAAAGTAAAGGTTGCAATTAGATTCCGTTCTTGTAACTGATTTATTAGTATTTTTAATTACGGTATTGCAAACAGCTCATTAATAATTACATGGTTATAATAATATTACAATTATTATTTTGTAAATCTTAAACGGATAAGCATATTGATTGCTGCCTCACTTTATTAAGTACTTAGCAGGTTAAAAATC
>Ga0247736_10000043_pt1 | contig 83988 bp, 76 predicted proteins | sample UWRJL193509B2_FD_180935 | JGI IMG/M metagenome (GOLD analysis project Ga0247736, IMG submission 180935) | Plant litter microbial communities from Arlington Agricultural Research Station in Wisconsin, United States - UWRJ-L193-509B-2 | ecosystem: Environmental > Terrestrial > Plant litter >...
TTTTACATTAACCTGATTTGAAGCTAAAGCGGTTAATTGTGCCGGTTCCAAAATCGTCACATCCAAAGAAGTTGTACAATTATTATTATCAGTCACGGTAAAAGTGTGAAGACCTGCCGTTAATCCTGTCTGAGCCGGAGTAATGGTATATGGTGCTGTTCCTCCATTTGGAGTAATAACCACAGATCCATTCGCTTCTCCTTTACATTTTACATTTACCACATTTGAAGATGTTGCAGTAAGGACTTCAGGTTCACTAATAGTAACGTCAGTTGTTGTTGTACAATTATTACTGTCAGTTATGGTGAAAGTATGTTTCCCTGCTGTAAGACCTGTTTGCGCCGGAGTAATAGTATATGGTGCTGTTCCTCCGTTTGGAGTAATTGTTACCGATCCATTAGCTTCTCCTTTGCATTTTACATTAACCTGATTTGAAGCTAAAGCGGTTAATTGTGCCGGTTCCAAAATCGTCACATCCAAAGAAGTTGTACAATTATTATTATCAGTCACGGTAAAAGTGTGAATTCCTGCCGTTAATCCTGTCTGTGCCGGAGTTATGGTATACGGCGTTGTTCCTCCTGTTGGAGTAATTGTTACAGATCCATTTGCTTCTCCTTTACATTTTACATTTACAACATTTGATGATGTTGCAGTAAGGACTTCAGGTTCGCTAATAGTAATGTCAGTTGTTGTTGTACAATTATTACTGTCAGTTATGGTGAAAGTATGTTTTCCTGCTATAAGACCTGTTTGTACAGGAGTTATGTTATATGGTGCTGTTCCTCCATTTGGAGTAATAACCACAGATCCATTTGCTTCGCCTTTACATTTTACATTTATCAAATTTGATGCTGTTGCAGTAAGGATTTCAGGTTCGCTAATTGTAACCTCGATCTCGATCTCACATTTGTTATCGTCTTTTACAGTGAAAGTATGTTTCCCTGCTGTCAGCCCTGTTTGAGCCGGAGTAATGGTATATGGAGCCGTTCCTCCGTTTGGAGTAATTATTACCGAGCCATTTGCTTCTCCTTTACATTTTACATCAATCTGATTTGACGCTAAAGCTGTTAATTGAGCCGGTTCCAAAATCGTAACATCTAAAGAAGTTGTACAATTGTTTTTATCACTCACAGTAAAAGTGTGAAGACCTGCTGCCAAACCTGTCTGAGCCGGTGTAATGGTATATGGCGCTGTTCCTCCGTTTGGAGTAATTTTTACCGATCCATTTGCTTCTTCTTTACATTTTACATTAATCTGATTTGAAGCTAAAGCTGTTAATTGAGCCGGTTCCAAAATTGTCACATCCAAAGAAGTTGTACAATTATTATTATCAGTCACGGTAAAAGTGTGAAGTCCTGCTGTCAGGCTCGTCTGTGCCGGAGTTACAGTATACGGCGCTGTTCCTCCGTTTGGAGTAATTGTTACCGATCCATTTGCATCGCCTTTGCATTTTACATTAACCTGATTTGAAGCTAAAGCTGTTAATTGTGCCGGTTCCAAAATCGTCACATCCAAAGAAGTTGTACAATTATTATTATCAGTCACAGTGAAAGTGTGAATACCTGCCGTCAAGTCTGTTTGTACCGGAGTTATGGTATACGGCGCTGTTCCTCCGTTTGGAGTAATTGTTACCGATCCATTTGCTTCTCCTTTACATTTTACATCAATTTGATTTGACGCTAAAGCTGTTAATTGAGCCGGTTCCAAAATCGTCACATCCAAAGAAGTTGTGCAATTATTATTATCAGTCACGGTAAAAGTGTGAAGTCCTGCCGTAAGGCCTGTCTGAGCCGGAGTTATGGTATATGGCGCTGTTCCTCCGCTTGGAGTAATTGTTACCGATCCATTTGCTTCTCCTTTACATTTTACATCAATCTGATTTGATGCTAAAGCAGTTAATTGAGCCGGTTCCAAAATCGTCACATCCAAAGAAGTTGTACAATTATTATTATCAGTCACAGTGAAAGTGTGAAGACCTGCCGTCAAGCCTGTCTGAGCCGGAGTAATGGTATATGGCGCTGTTCCTCCGTTTAGAGTAATTGTTACCGATCCATTGGCATCGCCTTTGCATTTTAAATCAATCTGATTTGAGGCTAAAGCTGTTAATTGAGCAGGTTCCAAAATCGTCACATCCAAAGAAGTTGTACAATTATTATTATCAGTCACAGTGAAAGTGTGAAGACCTGCCGTCAAGCCTGTCTGAGCTGGAGTAATGGTATACGGCGCTGTTCCTCCGTTTGGAGTAATTGTTACAGATCCATTTGCTTCTCCTTTACATTTTACATTAACCTGATTTGAAGCTAAAGCTGTTAATTGTGCCGGTTCCAAAATCGTCACATCCAAAGAAGTTGTACAATTATTATTATCAGTCACAGTGAAAGTGTGAATACCTGCTGTCAAGCCTGTCTGTGCCGGAGTAATGGTATATGGAGCTGTTCCTCCATTTGGAGTAATTGTTACCGATCCATTGGCTTCTCCTTTGCATTTTACATCAATCTGGTTTGAAGCTAAAGCTGTTAATTGTGCCGGTTCAAGAATGGTTACAGGAATTGTAACACTAATGTTATTGTTATCAGTTATTGTGAAAATATGATTTCCTGCAATTAATCCAGTCTGAGCAGGTGTTATGGTGTATGGTGCGGTTCCTCCATTTGGAGTTATAACCACAGATCCATTAGTATCACCTTTACATTTTAAGTCTACCTGACTCGCAATAACAGCACTCAATTCCATATCTGGTTCTGAAATAGTCACATCTACAGTTATCTCACAATTATTACTGTCTTTTACAGTGAATGTATGAAGACCTGCCGCCAAGCCTGTCTGCGCCGGAGTTATGGTATATGGCAATGTTCCTCCATTTGGAGTAATTGTCACTGATCCCGTAGCATCTCCTTTACGTAATATATTTATCTGATTAGAAGCCGTTGCAGTCAATTGCTCTGGCTCTAAAATAGTTACCTCTACAGTTGTCTCACAACTATTGCTGTCTTTTACGGTAAAAGTGTGAAGACCTGCTGTCAAGTCTGTCTGAGCCGGAGTTATGGTATATGGCGCTGTTCCTCCGTTTGGAGTAATTGTTACCGATCCATTTGCTTCTCCTTTACATTTTACATCAATCTGATTTGAAGCTAAAGCTGTTAACTGAGCAGGTTCAATAATGGTAACAGGAATTGTAACACTAATGTTATTGTTATCAGTTATTGTGAAAATATGATTTCCTGCAATTAATCCAGTCTGAGCAGGTGTTATGATATATGGTGCAGTTCCCCCATTTGGAGTTATAACGACAGATCCATTAGTGTCACCTTTACATTTTAAGTTTACCTGACTCGCAATAACAGCACTCAATTCCATATCTGGTTCTGAAATACTCACATTTACAGTTATCTCACAATTATTACTGTCTTTTACAGTAAATGTATGAAGACCTGCCGCCAAACCTGTCTGGGCAGGAGTTATACTATACGGCGCTGTTCCTCCGCCTGGAGTAATTTTCACCGAGCCCGTAGCATCTCCTTTTCGTAATATATTTATCTGGTTAGAAGCTGTTGCAGTCAATTGCTCTGGCTCTGAAATCGTTACATCCAAAGAAGTTGTACAATTATTATTATCAGTCACGGTAAAAGTGTGAAGTCCTGCTGTCAGGTCCGTCTGTGCCGGAGTTATAGTATATGGCGCTGTTCCTCCGTTTGGAGTAATTGTTACCGATCCATTAGCATCGCCTTTACATTTTGCATCAATCTGATTTGAAGCTATAGCTGTTAATTGAGCAGGTTCAAGAATGGTAACAGGAATTGTAATACTAATGTTATTGTTGTCAGTTATTGTGAAAATATGACTTCCTGCAATTAATCCAGTCTGAGCAGGTGTTATGGTATATGGTGCGGTTCCCCCATTTGGAGTAATAACGACAGATCCATTAGTATCACCTTTACATTTTAAATTTACCTGACTTGCAATAACAGCACTCAATTCCATATTTGGCTCTGAAATAGTCACATCTATAGTAGTCTCACAATTATTACCGTCTTTTACAGTAAATGTATGGAGACCAGCTGTCAAGCCTGTCTGTGCCGGAGTTATGGTATATGGTAATGTTCCTCCGCTTGGAGTGATTGTCACCGAGCCCGTAGCATCTCCTTTACGCAATATGTTTATCTGGTTAGAAGCCGTTGCAGTCAATTGCCCTGGCTCTGAAATCGTCACATCCAAAGTTGTCTCACAATTATTGCTGTCTTTTACGGTAAAAGTGTGAAGACCTGCGGTCAAGCCTGTCTGGGCCGGAGTTATAGTATACGGCGCTGCTCCTCCGTTTGGAGTAATTGTTACCGATCCATTGGCATCGCCTTTACATTTTACATCAATCTGATTTGAAGCTATAGCTGTTATTTTGTTTACTGTAATCGTTCCAGTAGCAAAAACATTCCCACAAGCTCCGGTTAATGGAATGCTATAATTAAAAATTCCTGATTCTGTAGGTGTTCCACTAATTGTAATTTTATCTGAAGCCCAAGTAGCAGTAACTCCAGCAGGTAACCCTGTAGCTGTTCCGATACCTGTTGCAAGTGTAGTCGTATGCGTAATATCTGGTAATGCATTATTAATACATGCTGTCGTCGTCGTCGTCGTAGCGGTCATGTCCTCTTTAATTACAAAATCTACCGGAACTCTTTTGGCATCTATTATATCGTTTCCTACATAATAAGTGGTTTTACCGGCTGTATTTGTATCTGCCAATCCTGAGCCGCTTACTCCAACCGGATTAAAAGAATTTCCCCATCCTACAGGATTTCCGCCAGTTGGTGATGTATACCAATAGTTTAAGGTGTCGAAAATAAATTGACCACCGTCTGGAGGAGCTACTGTCCAGGTATAATCATCAATAAATGTTGCTGACTCCGTAAGCCATTGTGTAGATATTAGTGTATAAACAGTTCCTTCATCAAGAAATACCTTTAATTTAGGTTCAGTTTGGAATACTCCGGTATCATCATCATCACTACCCATGATCCAAGTGCCCCCTCCGGAACATGATCCGGGTGTAAAATTTCCTTTATAAATATAAGCCGCCCCATCATATTTGTCGGTGTCGGTCATTTTTAAAGTATAAGTTCCTGAAAGGCTTACCGTAAAAGTAGTGGCTGTATAATTAGCACTCACAGTAGTAGAAAATTTACATACATTAGAGTGAATCATAGGATAACCAATTTCACTATAAGGCATGAAAGCCTGTGGATCTGTAGCAGAGTTCCAGTGACCAGAGAATTTAGTTACTGGAAATGAAGAGTTTGTGGCTGTTAAGGAACCCGTGCCGCCTTTACAAATGCTAACTCCAGTTGTAACAATATCTGCTGGTTTTGGAGTTACTGTAATAGTTCCCGTAGCAGCAACATTACCGCAAGCACTTGTTAGTGGAATGCTATATTTAAAAATTCCTGATTCAGTAGGAGTACCACTAATAGTGATGGTATCAGATGACCAACTTGCAGTAACTCCAGAAGGTAACCCGGTAGCTGTGCCAATACCTGTTGCCAGAGTAGTAGTATGTGTAATATTTGTTATTGCATTATTAATAAAAACTAGTGGTGAAGAAGAGCCAGTCGTAACAGTTGAGTTGGGAGTAACTTCAACTTTTATTTCCTTATTGCCGGAACAATTTAAATTGTTATTATTACTTATGTCAATACCTGTTTCAGCATAGCGAAATCTATATTTGGTTGTCGTGTTTAATGGCGGGGTTGTGTATTCCAGAGATGTAGCGCCCAAAATGTCTTCCCAAACCATTCCATCAAATTTTTGCCATTGATATTTATATTCTGATGCAGATGTATTGTTATTAGTTACTGAAATAGTAGTGCTTTCACCTTCGCATAAATTACTATTACTAAATGAAGCTGTTACTAAAGGAACACAAATGCTAAATGAAGCATCATCAAAAGCGACGTCATTACCGCCAATATCAGGTGCGGTTTGAGCATTACTAACTCTAACAGTTACTGAATTTAAGCCACTTGGTATTGTAAATGAAAGTGACAGTTCATTCCAAAGTAGGGAGTTCTGTTGACTTAACTGTAATTCATTAGAAGTAAATGATTTTAAAACTGTATTATTACTTGGATTTACCAATTCGATTTTAACTTTCGGTTTTACAGTAGTACTTGAATAAGTTGTAGGTACAAGGTTTGCTGCGTATATAGAAAATGTACAAGTACTGCCCGAACAGAGATTAGAGTATTTTTTTTCATAGAATACACTTCCAGAAACATTATTTGCATCAAATACCAGCATGTATCCATTTCCGCCATCCCCTGTAGTATGGTCTCCACCTTTTGACCAGGCATTGTTTCCGGGATAAGCACTTTTCATTATGCCATACGTATTTGGTGAAATACCCCCTGAAGAATAACTGTATGTAGTATTAAAATCAGTTGAAGATGGCCTTGGGCCTCTGTCAGCAGCTCCTGAGCCAAAATCATCTTTTAATATAGTTTGCATATCTCCATCACAGGTTTGAGTATTAGCGGTATTTTTTAATTTTTGCGCCTCATCAGATTTAATTGTAAGTAAACTATCAGAATTTTCAGAAAAAGAAAATTGAGCCCTGATTTGAGACGTTGTAAAAAAGAACAGCGCTAAAAGAGCCAGCTTAACGCCAATAAAATTTCCTGGGGTATTGTTTTGCATAGACAAATTGGTAAAGGGGTTTGAAATAAAATTTTCATTTTTCATGGGTTATTCTTTTAGTGTTGTTGTCCAGTTAAAATGGATAATCTGTATTGGTTAAACAGATGGGAGAAATATTTCTTCATTAAAAACTGAAGAATTGCTTTAGGTTATTATTGCAAATAGAGTTTTTGAAAACAGGCAGATAACTGCACTATGTTTTCACAGTGCAAAATTCCTTTATTAACCCCGAAATGATTAATAGTAAAAGCCAAAAGAGTAATAGATTAAGACAAATTAAAATTGCTTTATGTTTAGTAATGAGGGTTTTAGCTATTTAACAGTCCTTTAGAGTAATCGATAAAAAGCAAACTAAAAAAAATACTATCTTTACCGATCGAACGTTTATGAACTTAAGTTGCTCTTTTGCAACACTACATATATAATTATGGCATGTACAAGTTGTTCAACCTCAGATGGTGGTGCACCAAAAGGTTGTAAAAATAATGGGACTTGCGGCACTGATAGCTGCAATAAATTGACGGTTTTTGACTGGCTCGCCAACATGAGTCCGTCTAATGGAGAGGCGATTTTTGATTGTGTTGAGGTTCGTTTTAAGAACGGACGCAAGGAATTCTTTAGAAATTCAGAAAAATTAACGTTAAGTATTGGTGATATTGTAGCAACTGTTGCATCACCGGGACATGATATTGGGATTGTAACTTTGACAGGAGAATTGGTAAAAATTCAAATGAAGAAAAAAGGAGTCAATCACGAAAGCAATGAAGTACCTAAAATTTACCGAAAAGCATCTCAAAAAGATATCGATATCTGGTCTGTAGCGCGTGATCGTGAAGAACCAATGAAAGTTCGTGCTCGTGAATTAGCGATTCAGCATAAACTGGAAATGAAAATTTCTGATATTGAATTCCAAGGAGACGGATCAAAAGCTACTTTCTATTACACTGCAAACGACAGAGTTGATTTTAGACTTTTGATTAAAGATTTTGCTAAAGAATTCAGCACAAGAGTTGAGATGAAACAAGTTGGTTTCCGTCAGGAAGCGGCGCGTTTGGGCGGAATTGGTTCTTGTGGTAGAGAACTTTGCTGTTCAACCTGGCTGACAGATTTTAGAAGTGTCAATACCTCTGCGGCACGTTACCAGCAGCTTTCGCTAAATCCTCAAAAATTAGCGGGACAATGTGGAAAATTAAAATGTTGTCTGAACTATGAGTTAGATACTTATATGGATGCGTTAAAAGATTTTCCGGATTATGATACGAAATTAGTGACCGAAAAAGGAGATGCAATCTGTCAGAAACAAGATATTTTTAAAGGATTAATGTGGTTTGCTTACACGAATAATTTCGCAAACTGGCATGTTTTGAAAATTGATCAGGTAAAAGAAATTATTGCCGAAAACAAACAGAAAAACAAAGTTTCGTCTTTAGAAGATTTTGCTATTGAAGTAGTTTCAGAGCCTGAAAAAGACTTTAACAACGCAATGGGTCAGGAGAGTTTGACTCGTTTTGATCAGCCGAAAAGAAAGAAAAAACCAAATCGCAAACGCAAACCAAATGCGGAAAATGCGATTGTGGCAACTCCGGCGAAATCTCAGCAGGCAAACAATAACAATAATAAGCCGGCAGGAGGAAATCCGAACAAACAAAACAAACAGAATAACAACAATAAGCCAAATCATTCGAATAAGCCAAAATCGAACGATAATAAACCAGCTGAACCAAGAAAACCTATAATTATTACTAAAAATGAGAATAAAAAATAGCGGAATTCTTCTTTTGGCAGCAATACTTCTTTTTTCGTGTGATAAAAAAAGAGTATTCGATGAGTACAAATCTGTTGGAAGTGCCTGGCACAAAGACAGCATTGTAACCTTTGATCTGCCGGTTTTAGATTCTACCAAAAAATACAATTTATTTGTAAATTTGAGAGATAACAACAATTATCCCTTTAAGAATTTGTTTTTAATTGTTGCTATTGAAATGCCAAATGGCTTTACCAAAGTCGACACTCTAGAGTACGAAATGGCAAAACCAGACGGAACATTATTAGGAAACGGCTTTACAGACATTAAAGAAAGTAAACTGTTTTATAAAGAAGATGTAAAGTTTAGAGGAAAATATCAGGTACACATTAAACAAGCTGTTCGTGAATCAGGTAAAATTCCCGGTGTTGAAGCTTTAGAAGGTATTACAGATGTAGGTTTTAGAATAGAACAAAAAGATTAGATAAATAGTTATGGCCACCAAAAAAAACAATCAACCTAATAGTACTAAAGATATTAACTACTATAAAAAGAAATTCTGGAGAATTTTTGCCTATTCTTTACTCGGTGTTTTAGCATTCTTCTTATTTGCATCGTGGGGATTTTTCGGCTCAATGCCTTCTTTTGAAGATTTAGAAAACCCGGATTCAAATTTAGCTACAGAAATTATTTCATCTGATGGAGTTGTAATTGGTAAATATTTCAAAACCAATAGATCACAGCTTAAATATTCAGATTTACCAAAAAGTTTAGTCGAAGCTTTGGTTGCCACCGAAGATGCCCGTTTTTACGAACATTCAGGAATCGACGGACGCGGAACTCTAAGAGCTGTTTTTTCTTTAGGAACAAATGGTGGAGCGAGTACGTTAACGCAGCAATTAGCGAAACAATTATTTCATGGTGAAGGATCTAAGTTTCTTCCTTTCAGGATTGTACAAAAAATAAAAGAATGGATCATAGCCATTCGTCTGGAAAGACAATATACTAAAAATGAGATTTTAGCCATGTATTGCAACGTTTACGACTTCGGAAATTATTCTGTTGGTGTAAGCTCTGCGGCGCAAACTTATTTTTCCAAAGATCCAAAAGATCTGACCATGGACGAATCGGCTATTTTAGTCGGAATGTTCAAGAATTCAGGATTATACAATCCGGTTCGTAATCCGGAAGGTGTAAAAAATCGTCGTAATGTAGTGCTTGGGCAAATGGAAAAAGCGAAGATGATTTCTACCGCTGAAAAAGAAAGATTACAAGCGTTGCCAATTGCATTAAAATTCAAACTGGAAAGTCACCGTGAAGGTACGGCAACCTATTTCAGAGAATATCTTCGTGATTATATGAAGAAATGGATGGCTGAAAACAAAAAACCGGACGGTTCTGATTATGATATCTACAAAGATGGTCTGAAAATCTATACAACAATCGATTCAAGAATGCAGCAATATGCTGAAGAAGCGGTTTCTGCACACATGAAAAACTTACAGCAACAATTCTTCATCGAGCAAAAAAACAATAAAAATGCACCTTTCGTAAATATCACTCAGGCAGAAACGGAGAAACTTATGATGCAGGCCATGAAAAACTCAACACGTTGGGCGATCATGAAAGAGATGGATAAAAGCGAAGATGATATCATTGCTTCATTCAAAGTAAAAACACAAATGCGCATCTTTACCTGGAAAGGGGAACGTGATACGATTATGACGCCAATGGATTCTATTCGTTACTACAAACACTTTTTACAGTCTGGTTTAATGGCAATGGAGCCTCAAACCGGAAACATCAAAGCGTGGGTTGGAGGAATCAATTATAAATATTTCCAATACGATCACGTAGGGCAGGGAGCAAGACAAGTAGGTTCTACTTTTAAACCTTTCGTTTATGCGACTGCTATTGAACAATTAAACATGTCTCCTTGTGATTCTATTTTAGATGGACCTTTCATGATTCACAAAGGACGTCACCACGTAACGGAAGACTGGGAACCAAGAAACTCTGACAACAGATACCGCGGAATGGTAACTTTGAAACAAGGTTTGGCAAATTCCATTAATACCGTTTCGGCAAAATTAATTGACAGAACAGGTCCTGAAGCCGTTGTAGAATTAACACATAAATTAGGAGTTAAAACTGAAATTCCGGTACAGCCATCAATTGCATTGGGAGCTGTGGATATTACAGTTGAAGATATGGTTGCGGCTTACAGCACATTTGCCAATCAGGGAGTGTATGTAAAACCACAATTTTTAAGTCGTATCGAAAATAAAAGCGGAGAGGTTATTTACGAACCAATTCCGGAATCTCACGACGTTTTAAATAAAGATATCGCTTTTGCAGTAATCAAATTATTACAGGGAGTTACAGAAACCGGTTCCGGAGCACGTTTACGAACTCAAGGCGGTGGAAGTGGGGATAACCGTTGGACAGGATATCCATATATGTTTAAAAACCCAATTGCAGGTAAAACAGGAACAACGCAAAATCAATCTGATGGTTGGTTTATGGGAATGGTTCCAAACTTAGTAACAGGTGTCTGGGTAGGTTGTGAAGACCGTTCGGCACGTTTCAAAAGTTTAACTTACGGGCAAGGTGCAACAGCGGCTTTACCGGTTTGGGCTTACTTCATGAAACTTTGTTATGCAGATCCTAATTTACAGGTTTCTAAAGCAGAATTCGAGCGTCCGGCAAATCTTTCTATAAAAGTAGATTGTTACGCCAGACCAGCAATCGTAAAAGATACAACAGCAACAGATCAAAATACAGACGAATTCGAACTGTAATTTTTAGTCTCAGTTTATAGTCTCAGTTTCCTGTAAAGTTTCAAAATTTTGCAGGATTTAAAAATATCCTTTTGCAGTCTTCTGAAATTTAGAAGTTGCAGAAGGATTTTTTATTAGAGAAGATTGGATAGCCCAAGGTTTCAACCTTGTAGACAGAAATTTGGAAGTTGCAGAAGAATTTTTTTTGGAGAAGATTGGATAGCCCGAGGTTTCAACCTTGGGGACAGAATTTGGAAGCTACAAAAGGATTTTTTATTGATGAAGATTGGATAGCCCAAGGTTTCAACCTTCGGGACAGAATTTTAGAAGTTGCAGAAGGATTTTTATTGGAGAAGATCGGATAGCCCGAGATTTCAACCTTGGGTACAGAATTTGGAAGTTTGCAAAAGGATTTTTTATTGGAGAAGATTGGATAGCCCGAGGTTTCAACCTTGGGGACAGAATTTATAAGTGTGCAGAAGATTTTTTTTTGGATAAGATTTCATAGCCCAAGGTTTCAACCGTGGGAACAGAATTTGGAAGCTACAAAAGGATTTTTATTGGATAAGATTGCGCCCAATGTTTCAACCTTGGGGACAGAAACAGAAATTGATTATGCAATGTATCCGAAAGGTTGAAACCTCTGGCAATGTTAGAACAACACATTTTGTTTCCTCAAAGCTTTTGTTAATCCTAAAATTATCATTGGATTTATTTTTTACGAAATCGTTATAATTTAATCTAAAAATGGTATTTTTATCAAAAATATACAGTATTAAAGTCAGTTTGTTATGATAACAAAAAAAGTAGATAGCGTTCAGGATGCTATAAAAGGTATAGAAAGCGGAATGACCATTATGTTTGGTGGTTTCGGTTTATGCGGAATTCCTGAAAATACTATTGCAGCATTGGTTAATACTCCAATTTCTGAATTAACTTGTATTTCAAACAATGCGGGGGTTGATGATTTTGGTTTAGGATTGCTTTTGCAGAAAAAACAAGTTAAGAAGATGATTTCCTCTTATGTGGGCGAAAATGCTGAATTTGAACGTCAGATGCTTTCAGGAGAATTGGAAGTTGACTTGACGCCACAGGGAACTTTAGCCGAACGTTGTCGTGCAGCTCAGGCGGGAATTCCTGCTTTCTTTACACCGGCTGGTTACGGAACAGAAGTGGCGGAGGGAAAAGAAGTGCGCGAATTCAATGGAAAGATGCATATTATGGAAGAAGCTTTTAAAGCGGATTTTGCTATTGTAAAAGCATGGAAAGGCGACGAAGCCGGAAATCTAATCTTTAAAGGAACAGCCAGGAATTTTAATGCCTGTATGGCCGGCGCCGGAAAAATCACCATTGCCGAAGTAGAGGAATTGGTTCCCGTTGGGACTTTAGATCCGAATCAAATACATATCCCCGGAATTATGGTGCAGCGAATCTTTCAGGGAGAGAAGTTTGAGAAAAGAATAGAGCAACGTACTGTAAGACAAAGGGATTAGAGAATTAGGGAATTGAGATGATTTGTCAATTAGACAACTAAACCAATAACGCAACAATGTTGCTTTTGTAAATAATTGCATTATTAATAAATTGATAGTAAATAAATTATTATTGATTATATAAAGTAAATAATTAATCGACTTCAAACAATTATCTATTTATCAAATTGACTAATTGCCAAATTAAAAATTAGCACATTAAACTATGTTAACAAAAGAAGATATAGCAAAACGAATTGCAAAAGAAGTAAAAGACAGATACTTTGTCAATCTTGGAATCGGGATTCCGACTTTGGTGGCGAATTATGTGAGGGAAGATATTGCGGTTGAATTTCAAAGTGAAAATGGTGTTCTCGGTATGGGACCTTTTCCTTTTGCAGGAGAAGAAGACGCGGATATTATCAACGCAGGAAAACAAACCATTACAACATTACCCGGAGCGAGTTTCTTTGATTCAGCTTTTAGTTTTGGAATGATCCGAAGTCAAAAAGTGGATTTAACCATCCTTGGCGCAATGGAAGTTTCTGAAAATGGTGATATTGCCAATTGGAAAATTCCGGGCAAAATGGTGAAAGGAATGGGAGGTGCAATGGATTTGGTGGCTTCCGCCGAAAATATCATTGTTGCCATGATGCACGTTAATAAAGCAGGTGAATCAAAAATTCTGAAAAAATGTACTTTACCATTAACCGGCGTTGGCTGCGTTAAAAAGGTTGTAACTGAGCTCGCAGTTCTCGAAGTAACGGAAAATGGTTTTAAGCTCTTAGAAAGAGCGCCAGGCGTTTCTGTTGAGCACATTATTGCATCAACGGAAGCAGAACTTATAATAGAAGGAGAAATTCCGGAAATGAGTATTTGAGAAAACCGCTCTTAGAATATAAAAAATCCTTGCAGGCCAGCTTTTTTAAGCTGGCTTTTTTTGTAAGATAAAATGAATCATATGTCAGGTTTTATTTCTTATTGTGTTGATTATCTGTACTAATTTATTTATAGATACGATTTCAGATTAGTTGAATTATTAATTTTAGGGTATTCTGGTTGAGAAATTCTTACAGTTTGTTAAATAAAAGTGAATTTAAAGTAAAAAGTGTTGCATTTTATCGATTAACGGCAAATTTCATCGATTATCTAACAAAATTAAAATACTTTTAACAAAATTTAAAGTATTTACTTACGTTAAATATTTTATTTGTAATCATTTGACCAAACTTTAAAAACCCCTTAGATTATGAAAAAAAAATTACCTGGAATTATGGCGACCGCCGCAATTTTTACTTTCAGTTTTACTTCATTTGCGCAGACAGATAAGCAAGTGAGCCAGAAAAATGTATCGGAAAATGGCCAGCCGAGTTTAATTACCTTTAATGAAAGATCAACCTATAAAGGTTCAGATGCACAAAAAGTCTTTAAGGAGCAACTTGGCTTAAAAGACAATCAGACTTTTGCAAAAGTCAAATCCCAATCAGACAAACAAGGTTATACACATGAAAAATTTCAATTGTATGAACAGGGAATCAAAGTAGAATTTGCAAATTACACTTTACATTCAAAAGATGGGAAATTAACTTCGATGAATGGCGAATTCTATAATCTTGAAAATGTGAAAGTTGTTCCTAAACTTTCTGCAGACGAAGCTTTTAACAAAGCAGTTAGCTACACACACGCCACAGAATATCTTTGGGAAAAACCACTCGATGCTATCGCAATGGATTATCAAAAACCTACAGGCGAACTTGTTTTGCTTCCTGCAATGGAAGAACAAGGCGAAAAACGTACAACTGATAAAGTTCGTTTGGCTTACAAATTTGATATTTATGCAACCAAACCTTTAAGTCGTGGCGATCTTTACATTGATGCCGAAACCGGAAAAGCGTTGTTTTATAATGCAACCATAAAACATGCCGGCGAAAATATCCATGGAAAATCAAACGAAACTGCTAATTTCTCAAACGAGAAAAAAGAAGCAGCTTCAAAAATGGCAATTGTTGCAGCAAATGCAGCTACTCGCTACAGCGGAACACAAACCATACAAACAACTTTAAGCGGATCTTCTTATATTTTATTGGATGGAACGCGCGGTTTAGGAATTCAGACTTATAATTCTGCCAGAACAGCAACGTATCCAACAACCAATTTTACAGATGCAGATAATAACTGGACAGCAGCAGAATTCAATAACACTAACAAAGACAATGGTGCTCTTGATGCTCATTGGGGTGCTGAAATGACTTATGATTACTGGTCTGCCGTACATGGAAGAAACAGTTATGATGATGCCGGAGCAAAAATTAAAAGTTATGTTCACTATAATTTAATTGCTGCAGGATATTCAAGCAATAATAACGCCTTCTGGAACGGAAGTGTAATGACCTACGGCGACGGTAGCGGAACCGGAGGTTTTGATATCCTGACTTCTATAGATGTTGCGGGACACGAAATAGGCCATGCGATTTGTACGTACACAGCAAATTTAGCTTACCAAAAAGAATCAGGTGCGATGAACGAAGCTTTCTCTGATATTTGGGCAGCTTGTATCGAATATCGTGCAGCGCCAACAAAATCAACCTGGTTAGTAGGAGAAGATATTGAAAGAAGAAGCGGGCATGTTGCTTTGCGTTCTATGAGTGATCCAAATGCCGAAGGTCAGCCGGATACTTATGGCGGAACCTATTGGGTAAATGTAGGTTGTACACCAACAAGCAGTAATGATTATTGTGGGGTTCATACGAATTCAGGAGTTTTAAATCACTGGTTTTATATCCTTTCTGTTGGTAAATCAGGAACAAATGATCTTGGAAATGCTTATAACGTAACAGGAATTACAATCGATAAAGCAGCAAAAATCGCTTATCGTTTAGAAAGCGAATATTTGAGTGCTAACTCGACTTTTGCAATTGCAAGAACATATGGAATACAATCTGCGGTTGAATTATACGGTGCAGGATCCGCAGAAGTTATCGCAACAACAAATGCATTTTATGCAGTTGGGGTTGGAGCTGCCTATTCAGGATCTACAGATACAGTGGCGCCAAGCGCTCCAACAGCTTTAGCAGCTTCTGGAACAACCGGAACGACTACGAATTTAACATGGACAGCTTCTACAGATAATGTTGCCGTAACGGGATATGATATTTACCAGGGAACAACTTTAAAAGGTTCTTCTGCAACAACATCGTATACCGTAACAGGATTAACGCCTTCAACAGCTTATACTTTTAGTGTAAAAGCAAAAGATGCTGCAGGAAATATTTCTGCTTCAAGCAATACAGTAAATGTTACAACTACTGCAGCTGGTATAACTTATTGTACATCTCAAGGAAATAGCACAGCAGATGAAAGAATTAGCAAAGTTGTTTTTGGAACTATAAACAATACTTCAACAGGAACAACAGGGTATGAAAATTATACTGCAATTTCTACAAATGCAGCGAGAGGAACGGCTTACACCATTACAATCACGCCTGTATGGACTTCTACAACTTACAACGAAGGTTATGCTGTATTTATAGATTACAACCAGGATGGTGATTTCTCAGATTCGGGAGAGACAGTCTGGACAAAAGCAGCTTCAAAAACAACTCCGGTAACAGGAACTATCACAATTCCTGCAACTGCAACTCTTGGAACAACAAGATTAAGAGTTTCTATGAAATATAATGCAATTCCAACAGCTTGTGAGGCTTTCTCTTACGGACAAGTTGAAGATTATTCAATAAACATAACCGCTTCTGGAGCCGTTGTTGTTGAAGAAATTGCAAAATTACCAGAAAAAGTAGAAACTTCAAGTGTTGCATTATATCCAAATCCGGTTGAAAGTGAATTAAATATTTCAATTTCAGAAACTAACGGATATACTTATAAAATTACAAATACATTAGGACAACAAATTGGTTCAGGTGAACTTTACGGAAATCCTATTGATGTAAGTAAATTAAGTACAGGAATTTATATTATTGAATTAAATAATGGCAGTAAAAAGATCGTTAAGAAATTTGCGAAGAAATAAAAAATTGTAATTGAAAAATAAAAGCCCTGCAATTGCGGGGCTTTTTTGTAAATCTATTTTTTTGAATTTGCAATCTTCAATGAATATAGTAATTTGCCTTTTTTATAAAATGGCTTTTCATCCGGCTTTGTTAGCAGTACAAGATCATATAATTCTGTTTTATTTTTTTGGAATTCAATTCCTAGATTTTTCGAAGATCCATCAGCAGTTGTAAAAGTTATTGCAGTTGAGTTTTCAACGTTTGCTCCGTCTCCATTAATGCTAATATAATAATTTTTAAAATTGGCAATACCGGATACTTTTCCATCTTCAGTAAACTTAATCTCTTTTGAGGAATTATTTAAATATACGTTATCAGCAAGTGTTTTGTTTATTAAAATGCGAAGTACAGATAAATTGGCATCCTTTGCTTTTTTTAGTAAAGAAGCGTCTGCTTTAATATATTCCTGAGAATCATAACGCTCGTCGAGCGGAAGCAAAATTAAATTTCCATTTTGAATTACTGCTTTTTGAGTCTTAGTTTCATACAAATGGTTTACCAAAGTATCATTTTGAATTGTTGCCAAATATTTAGCACTCTCTAAATCTTCATTAAGAAAGAGAATACTGTCCTTTACATTTTCCGGGACAACTATTTCTGTAACACCATTTTCAATGGTTTTTATTGCATTGTTCACAATTATATCATCGACGAAATCTTTTGCAATCCAAGTGCCGGAAAATGAATTTATCTCTGTCTCCGAGTGATCCTTTTTAGCATCTTTACAAGATATCATTGCCAAAGTCAAAACAGCAGCTGTAAAGAGAAATGTGTTTTTAATTAATGTAGTCATATTTATATTAGTAAAAAATTTACTACAAATATAAATTATATTTATTGTATATTACAGAACTGATAAAAAAAATACCATTTGAATTTCAAATGGCATTTTTATATTTTTAATTAACAAAATTCAGAAGATCACTTTCTTTTTTTTACAAATTGAAAGAAGCTCCTAAACTAAAAGTAGCCTGATTGTTTAAATGATCGAATACATCATTATCATTACCATATTTTGCAATTGGGAATCCGATTTCTGTGAAAACACCAAATCCGTCAGTAAAAAAGTAACGACCACCAACGTGTCCGCCAAAATTGTGTAAACCTAAACTTAAACCTGGATAAACATCAAGTTGCTCAACTCCAATTACGCTGCTTAAGTTAGCATTGATTCTTGCTTTAGCATCAAAACGATCCTGAAATTCTGGTTTGTAATCACTAACGTAATCTATACCTCTCCAACCATTGTAATTATCAACTCCTAGTAAATAAGTTGTAACAAAACCGAAAGAGAAATTTTCTCCTAAACCGAAATCAATAGATCCCTGAATTCCTGAACCACCGTCTTGTAAATTTGCACCAACGTTAACTTTCATATCACCTTTTCCTGAAAAAGCCTGTTGAGCCTGTGTGAATCCGAATGATGCTAAAAACAAAAGTGTAATAAATTTTTTCATAAACGTAAATATTAATTATTTGGATTGCAAATTTAGTTTTTTACACTTCAATTCCTACCTTTTTCATTAAAATAGAGTTCATTTAACGGATCACTTTGCCAGAATTCCTTGGTATCCACGTCCATTATCGTCAGAGGACCTTTAAAAGCAGCTCCCGTATCAACATTCCAGACGCACGCTTTGTTTATGGGAACCGTTTGGCCAATTCTCGTTACAGGCGTGTGGCCAATAAATATTTCTTTGTAAATCGTAAAACGTTTTGGATAATATAAATCATCTGGTTTTAAATTGGGATCTAATGAAAGTGCTGATTCCCAAAGTGTTCTGTCCCAATAAAATAATTTCGGAAAGTATTCCCAGACAACACCGTTTAGATTTGTAAAACCGGCATGAACAAATAATCGGTTTTGATCATCAAGATAATAATCCTGCAGTGCTTCAAAAAAAGCAATATGGGTTTTCTTTTTTTCTTCAGAAAGTTTCGAATATCCTTCAACCGTGGCTTTTCCGCCATGTTTGTACCACATTTCCTCATCAAATTCCTCATTTCGGTTTTCCAGCCAGTCTAATGCCAGTTGATCGTGATTTCCTCTGATGCAAATGCAGTTTTGTTTGCTTTTTAAATCAATCAAATATTCGATTACATCTGCCGATTGGCTCCAGCCATCAACATAATCCCCTAAAAATATCAGAGTGTCTTCTTTAGTAACATTGGCTTTTTTCAACACTTGTTCAAGTGCGAGTAATCCTCCGTGTATGTCGCCTATAACAAATGTTCGCATTTTAAATTATTTCGAATAAGGTACAAAAATAAAGAAAATGATTTGTTTGATGCTGTTTAGTTGATAATCTTTAAAATTGATATTATTTATAACTATTTTGAGCGCTTTTTTATTGCTTTTCCTTTTTAAATTTGTAACATGTTTGAAGCGCCTGTATATCGAAAAATTATCCATATTGATATGGATGCTTTTTATGCTTCCGTAGAGCAGATGGATAATCCGGCTTTACGCGGAAAAGCCATTGCTGTTGGTGGTTCAGAAAATAGAGGAGTAGTAGCGGCTGCCAGTTATGAAGCCAGAAAATTTGGCGTTCGGAGTGCTATTAGCGGAGTTTTAGCCAAAAAGTATTGTCCCGAAATTATCTTTGTACGCCCGCGTTTTGATCGGTATAAAGAGATATCGACTAAAATTCATAAAATTTTTCATGATTATACAGACCTGGTTGAGCCACTTTCGCTTGACGAAGCTTATCTTGATGTCACTCAAAACAAAAAAGGAAACCCAAGCGCGAGTTTATTAGCTCAGGAAATTAGATCAAGAATCCTGAATGAAGTTGGATTAACGGCATCAGCAGGAATTTCGGTCAATAAGTTTGTGGCTAAAATTGCCAGCGACATCAACAAACCAAATGGACAAAAAACCGTAAATCCAGATGAGATTATACCTTTTCTGGAAGAATTGCCCATTCGGAAATTTTATGGTGTTGGAAAAGTAACAACTGAAAAAATGTATCAACTGGGAATTTTTACCGGAGCTGATTTAAAAACAAAATCGGTAGAGTTTCTGGAGAAACACTTCGGGAAATCCGGCGCTTTCTATTATAATGTCGTTCGCGGAATTCATAACAGCGAAGTAAAACCTTCGCGTATTACGAAATCTGTTGCGGCAGAACATACTTTCGATGTCAATTTGTCTTCAGAAATTTTCATGCTCGAACAATTAGAAACAATCGCAACTTCATTAGAAAAAAGATTAAAAAAACATAATATTTCCGGTAAAACGGTAACGCTTAAAATCAAATACAGCGACTTTACACAACAAACACGAAGTAAAACTTTGCCTTATTTTATTTCAGATAAAAGCCTGATTCTAGAAACAGTAGAAGAATTATTGTACCAGGAAAAAATGAAAGATTCGGTTCGATTACTCGGAATCTCTTTGAGCAATTTAAATACAGAAGAGAAAAAGGCAGTTGTGGTTCAGCTAAAATTTTCCTTTTAAATAGTGTTAAAAACGCATTAAATGAGGGTTTCCGTAAGATTATTAGAGATTTTCAATTTACCTTTATAGAAGTTGCTTACGAAATAAATCATTTGAGATGAAAAAAGACAATTCTGATGAAATTTTAAATCGAAATTCGGTTCCGATCTTAGCATGGGATTTTCATTACGAATATGTAAATGAACTCAAGGCTATTTTTACTGATTTAAAAAAAGTCAGCAAAATTTCCAGCCAGTTTAATTGGAACGAAAAAAAGCTAAAAATAAAGGAACGAATTAAAGATGAGGTAATTGTGGTTACAGATTTAAACCTGAAAATTGTTTTTGCTTCCACCGGAATTAAAAGAATGACCGGTTATACCGAAGAAGAAGTCCTTGGAAAAACCCCAAAAATATTTCAGGGACCTCAAACCTGTGATCTTGCTTTAAAAGAAATCAGAGAAGCAATTAAACTACAAGTGCCATTTGAAAAAACAATTGAAAATTATAAAAAGAACGGGCGAACATACAAATGCAAAATAAACGGAGTTCCTGTTTTCAATCTAAAAGGACAACTATCGCATTTCATAGCTTTTGAAAGTGAAGATATAAGTGCCTGATATTTAACCGCAAAGCACGCTAAGATTTACGCAAGGTTCGCAAAGTTATTATATTAAAACCGCCTTTATGGGCGGTTTTATATTTTATAATCTTAGAAATTCTCTTTGCGTCTCTGCGACTTTGCGAGATTAAAATTTGCGTTCTTTGCGTAAATCTTAGCGCACATTGCGGTTAAATTTAAAGATTTTCAAAAAAGTCATTTCCTTTATCATCTGTAATAATGAAAGCAGGGAAATCTTTAACCGTAATCTTACGAACAGCTTCCATTCCTAATTCTTCAAAATCAACAACTTCAACTTTCAGTATATTATCCTGCGCTAAAATTGCCGCCGGACCTCCGATAGAGCCCAAATAGAATCCGCCGTATTTGTTGCAGGCATCCGTAACTTGTTTGGTACGGTTTCCTTTTGCCAGCATAATCATACTTCCGCCATGTTTTTGGAATTCATCCACATAAACATCCATACGGCCAGCCGTTGTTGGACCAAAACTTCCCGAAGCCATTCCGTCCGGAGTTTTTGCCGGTCCTGCATAATAAACAGGGTGATTTTTAAAGTATTCCGGCATTGGCTGACCGGATTCTAAAAGTTCCATGATTTTTGCATGTGCAATATCACGCGCAACAATTACGGTTCCGTTTAGTTTTAATCGTGTTTTGATTGGATATTGACTCAATTTAGCCAAAATATCTGCCATTGGCTGATCAAGGTCAATTTCAACCGGAGCTTCTAAATGCGGAGCTGTTTCCGGCAAAAATTGTTTTGGATTTACTTCTAACTGTTCAACGTAAATTCCGTCTTTGGTAATTTTCCCCTTGATATTTCTATCTGCAGAACAAGAAACACCTAATCCAACGGGACAAGAAGCTGCGTGACGCGGCAAACGAATAACACGAACATCATGCGTAAAATATTTTCCGCCAAATTGAGCGCCAATAGCACTTTCCTGACAAATTTGCTGTACGCGCTGTTCCCATTCTAAATCACGAAAAGCCTGACCAGCCATATTCCCGCTCGTTGGCAAATGATCGTAATATCCTGCAGATGCTTTTTTAACCGCACTTAAATTCGCTTCCGCAGAAGTTCCTCCAATTACCAAAGCCAAATGGTAAGGCGGACAAGCAGAAGTTCCTAAATCTTTGATTTTTGTGCGAATGAAAGCATCCATAGATTTATCATTCAATAAAGATTTTGTTTGCTGATATAAATAAGTCTTATTTGCTGATCCACCGCCTTTTGCCATAAATAAAAACTCATAAGAATCTCCTTTTTTAGCATAAATATCAATTTGCGCCGGAAGGTTCGATCCTGAATTTTTCTCTTCAAACATCGAAATCGGAACAATTTGAGAATATCTTAAATTACGTTTTTGATAGGTATTAAAAATTCCTCTGCTTAACCATTCAGCATCATCAACACCGGTAAAGATGCTTTCTCCTTTTTTGGCCATCACAATCGCCGTTCCGGTATCCTGACAGCTTGGTAATTGTCCTTCGGCAGCAACAGAAGCATTTTGAAGCAAGTTGTAAGCCACAAAACGATCATTATCTGTCGCTTCAGGATCGTCAAGAATTTTTCTTAATTTTTGTAAATGCGACGTTCTCAACATGAACGAAACATCTGTTAAAGCCTCTTCAGCCAATAATTCTAATCCTTTTGGATCTACAGTAAGAACTTCACGTTCTCCAAATTTTTCAACTTTTACAAAATCTGAAGTGATTTTGCGATATTGTGTTTCATCCTTTAAAATAGGATAAGGGTCCTGGTATATAAAATCAATCATTTCTTTGTTTTTGGCAAAGTTAAAAATTATTTACCTAAGAAAGAATTTGAATAAGATCCGTTTTTAAGAGATTATTTTATGTTGTGGAATTCGTTAAACGGCATTTTTTTCTCAAAATACGCTTTGTCCTTTGCAGAAAGTAACTGGCTTTTCCATTTATTTCCGCTTAAGCGAAAGACAATCGAGTCAGAATAAGTAACTTTTCCCATGTCGTCATTATCATCTTCCGGTTCAAAGGAAACTCTTTTGCAATAAAATGCCTCTGAATCTTTTGAATCCGGAGTCATAAATTCAACCCAGCTTCCCCAGCCGCTGTCTGTCATAGAATCCCATTGGTAAACCAATTGTAAATCTTTGTTTTCTAAATGATACAGATAATTATTCTGGTTATATCCGCAGGCAGGATATCCAAAAGTTATTTGAATAAATGATTTGTTTTTAGAAGTGGCAGTCGCCAAACCATAATCTGCTCCCCATTCAGATTCCTTTTGATATCCGTCAATTGTAACTTTTGCAGATGCTTTTTTCTCTTTGTTTTCATAAAAATCCAATCGGTATTTTACGGTAACAATGCTGTCTTTATCCACTTTTTGATCTAAAAGATTAGCCAAAACATAATTTCCAGAAGCATTTTCTTCTCCATTAGAAATTGGGATTGTATCTGTTTTTAAAAACTTTTCCTCCGCAGCAATTGAAGCTTCCGGTGTATTTTGTGAAGTAAGATTCTTTGTTTGAGATTGCGAAACCGGCTTTGGTTTCTGGCAGCTTATTAAAAGAAATAAAAAGAAAATGTGGTGTGGTTTCATAATTATTTGATGAATGTATAAAATATAAAAAACAAGAAAGCAATAATAATTGTCAGGGTCAAACCCAGAATTTCATTGTCTTCCTTAACAATTTCGTCCATCGATTTTTTTCCTCCGTAAAAAAGCCATTTAGATAGGTTTCCAACAAATAAAAAAAGCAATTTCGAGATTTCCTCCATGTTTTAAAAAAACCAGCTAGCCACAAAAATCGCCGTAATAACACAAATCACATCTACCAAAAGCATTGTTCCTAAAGCGTATCGGGTGTTTTTTATGTTTACAGAACCAAAGTAAACCGCAATAACATAAAAAGTACTTTCCGCACTGCATTGAAAAATACTGCTCAATCTTCCTGTTAAGGAATCTGCGCCAAAGGTATTCATGGAATCAATCAGAAATCCTCTTGATCCCGCAGAACTGAAAGGTCTAAGCATAGCAACAGGTAATGCATCGGTAATTTGCTTGTTTACACCCATATTCGAAAAAATAAAGGCAATCCAATTACTGATAATTTCAAATAAACCGCTGTTTCTAAATAGTGAAATAGCAACTAACATTCCCAATACATATGGAAAAATAGTAACTCCTGTTTTAACACCATTATTTGCGCCAACGACAAACGTATCAAAAACTGTAGTGCTGGCTTCGGCAAATTTCTTTTCGTTTAAGAACGAAAATATCAGCGTAAAAACAATTATTGCAAGTAAAATTAATCCCGAAAGATTAGAGGTAAAATAATTTTTTCCTATTAAGTCTAAATGATTTACGTACATCAGCAAACCAATAATGGCAGCAATTAAAACCATCAGCGCGATAACAAGAGAAGCGCTTTTGAAATTGATTTTTTGTTTAATTCCAACAATTAAAAAAGCGGCTATAGTACCAATGAAAGATGTAATAATACACGGAAGCATCACATCGGCCGGATTGCTTGCTCCGGCAGCAGCGCGATACCCAATAATTGAAGTGGCAATTAGGGTTAAACCCGAAGCATGAAGACACATAAACATAATTTGTGCATCACTCGCTCTGTCTTTATCAGGATTAATTTCCTGTAAACTTTCCATCGCTTTTAAGCCAAACGGAGTTGCAGCCGAATCTAATCCTAAGAAATTAGCAGCAAAGTTTAAAGTCATATACGATATCGAAGGATGGTTTTTTGGAATACTTGGAAACACTTTTACAAAAACCGGACTCAATGCTTTAGCTAATTTTCCGGAAGCCCCTGAAATGATTAAAAGTTCCATTAATCCGCAGAAAAATGCCAAATAGGCGATAAGCGGTAAAATTAAATCAACCAAAGTACTTTTGCAGGTTGGCAATAAACCATCTGATTTTTGAACACCGCTGTAAATTTTTACGGTTTTGTTAGTGTAAACATACGTTGTGTCAGAGTTGAGTGTATCACGATTGATGATCATCGTTTGATCCGGTGCTTTACTGATGCTGTCTTTGATAAAAGCAGGAAGCTGGTTAGCATATTTTTCTGAAACAAGAATCGGATCGTCTTTTTTTCCATTCAAAACATAGTCAATAGTATAATTGTCGGCTGTAAACAAACTGATTATAATAAAGACAATCGACGAAATAAAAATAGTTAACCAAAATCTACTTAATACCATAACGCTGTTTTTTTTGTAAATGTAATTATTTAGCAATAAAATGCACAAAGATTTTAATGCTGAAACCAGAAGAATTTACCCAAAACGGTAATGTTTTAATGAAAATTCAATTTAATCAATAATGATTTTGGTTTCCAGATAGTTTTCGAAAGATCGAATAGCTTCAAACAATATGGCTTTTTTGTGATTTTCAGTTTCGTTAAAAAAATCAGTTTCTATTTTGACATGATCTTTTTTGACAGTTCTTTTCCATGTTCCGATGACTTTGCTGTTCTCTAAAATAATCGGTTTGAAGATGCCATTATTGGTAAAAGCCTTCGATTGATGTTCTAAAAGAATAGAAGCTTCACGAGTTTTATACGAAATTAGAATCTCATCAAAGGCAGGAAGAAAGTGAATGCTTTTCTTGAAGTTATCCTCTTCATTATTTTGATTTCCAAACCAATAAATCTGGTCGTCAATTTCAACAGAATTCAATTGCAACTCTATTGCATTAATAATTTGTTTGCAGATTGTAGGAGGAAAACCCGACCACCACGAAAAGTCAAGAAGAGTAGCAGGGCCGTGGCTTTCAAAGTATCTTTTGGCTAATTTGGCAAGATCTTCTTCTTTAGTTAATTTAAGTTTTGGTTTAGAAACCCGTTCTTCCAGCAAGGCATACGTTATTAGTTTGCCTTTCATTTTCCCATTACAAACTAAACCTTCAAGTTCAGCGTGCATCATGATAGCAGCGGCTAAAAACTCCTGACCGGAACTTCTTTTGATATTGAGTTCCTGCATAATTTCTTCACGTGTTAAGTGATTGTTGCCGGATAATAGTTTTTCTATCGTTGCATTAATCTGATTAAGTTTCTTAACATCGTAACCATGTTTTTTAGCCGCCGAAATTGTCATTTTTTGCACTTGCGGTCCGGAAATATCCAACATCCAATAAATATCATCTGCCGAAACAAAATGCCAGGTTGGGCGCAAAATATGAGTTCGAATAATTTGTGCCGAATTTATCGCTTCTTCAATCTCTTTTTCAGTAGCAGTACATCTGGAACCAATCGCCCATTTTGCCATCGAATAATCCTGAGCCTGCATCGCGCCCAAATGATGCACAATTTCTTGTGGAGAATGAGAATTTGTTTCCAAAAGCTTCTGGGAAACAATCCGATGATGTGAAATTTCCTGATATGTCATTTCCTGAAATATTAAATCCTAAAGATAAAACCTTTGCACCTCAGCAACTTTGAACCTTTGCACCTTAAAAAAAACTATACATGAATAATTTCGTCATCAATCAATAAATCTTCACGACGCAAACGCAGAAAAATCTGCGCTACGGCAATTGTATCTTTTTCGCAATAGGTTACAATTCGGTCAATATCTTTTTCCACATAAAACACATGAGCGACCTGACTTCCGTCAATATCGCCTTTTGGCGATGGAACTCCGAGAATTTTGGTTAGCAATTTTAGCGAAGTAAAATGTTTGTAATCACCAAACTTCCACAATTCTAAAGTATCAAGATGCGGAATTTCCCAGGGTTTTTTCCCAAATAAATTTAGTTTGTCCGGAATCGCAATTTGGTTGATGATCATTCTTCGCGCAATAAACGGAATATCGAATTCTTTTGCATTGTGCCCGCACAAAAGATGTTGCGGCTGATTGAAATGATTGTTCAATAAGTTATTGAAGTCCTTTAGAATCTTTTTTTCTTCTCCAAAAAAAGAAGTCACCCTAAAATTTCTGATATCGCCTTTAATGGTAAAATATCCAACCGAAATACAAATAATCTTCCCGAATTCTGCCCAGATTCCTGCACGATCGTAAAATTCTTCGGGCGTAAAATCGTCTTTTCGCTGGTATTGTGTTTTCAAATCCCAGAGTGATTGCATTTCTGTATCAAGCGAATTGAAGTTTTCTTCTTCCGGAACAGTTTCAATATCCAGAAATAGTATGTTGTTGAGGTTTATTTTTTCAATCATATTCTTTTGCCACGAATTGCACTAATTTTCACTAATTCATTGTGTAGATAAATGTATGCATAATCGAACTTAAAACAAGAAATAACTTATAAATTAAATTGTGCAATACAATTCTTCTTCCGCAAATTTCACGAATTTTGCTTAATTTCAATCTATCGACAACTACTTTAATTCGTGTTAATTCGTGAAATTCGTGTTTTATTTTAAAATAAACTTTGTTGAGTCGTAGGATTTTCATGTTCCAATAGCCATTTCTTGCGGGACAATCCGCCGGCATAACCGGTTAAAGAACCATTTGTGCCAATAACACGGTGACACGGAACTACAATCCATAACGGATTTTTTCCGTTTGCCGATGCAACAGCGCGAATTGCTTTTATATCGCCCAGTTTTTTGGTCTGATCCATATAACTCACGGTCTTTCCGTACGGAATTTCAAGTAAAGCTTTCCATACTTTCTGCTGAAATTCAGTCCCTTGTGGATTGAGTTTTAAATCAAAATCAGTTCTCTTTCCTTCAAAATATTCCTGAAGTTGCGAAACGGCTTCTTTTAAAACATTCGGAATCTCTTTTGAAACTTCATTTGTACCCACATCTGAAACGGATATTACAGAAACGCCGTCTTCATCTCCAACAATTTTGGTGATTCCTAAAGGTGAATTGATGTAAACTGTTTCCATAATTTTTTAAGTTATCCCAAAGATATGAAGGTTTCGCAATCCCGATAGTTATCGGGAGCAAAGTTTTTTTTTAAACCATATAAGTTATATAAGTAATTTAAGTTAGGAGTGTTTCTAGATTAGACGATTGTCACCCTGAGCGGAGTCGAAGGCTTGTGAAAACAAAGAGGGCTTCGACTACGCTCAGCCTGACATACAAAAATGTCTAATAATTTTCTAACTTGAATTTATAGTTTAAGATGCTTTCTATTTTCTCGCTTGAAACGATCTTGGTAATATTCGATTTTTCAGCAGTGAACTTTGGCAAAACGAGATTTTGTTCTTTTGCTTTTTGAGTATAATATGCCGAACGGGTGGGATGAAAAGGCGCCACGGCATTAAAGATTTCATTCCATTTTGCCTGATCAATGATTTCTTCAATAATGCTAATGCAATCATTTTGATGAATGAGATTTACCGGAGCATCGGGATTTTCCAGATTTTCTTTTCCTGCTAAAAACTTAACCGGATGACGGTCTTCACCAATTAATCCGCCGAAACGTACAATTGTAGTCTCAAAGTTTTGATTATTTTGTAAAACAGCTTCCGCCAAAAGCAATTGTTTGCCGCTTTCCGTTTCCGGATTCGCAATTGTTTCTTCGGTCACGAAACCATTTTCATCTCCATAAACAGAAGTCGAACTTACAAACAACACTTTTTTTACCGTTGATTTTTCTATAAACGGAATCAAAGTTTCCATTTTTTCTACAAAAACCTTTCTTGAAGAATCGGAAGATTCAGTGTTATTTCCTCTTAGTTTTGGGGGAATATCAATAATCAGAATTTCGCTTTCTGCTAAAAATGCATTTATGCTTTCTGAAACACTTTCGCTTTCCAGTTCAACCAAAAAAGGAATTATACCGGCATCTTTCAAGATGGGAAGTTTATTTTCAGAGGTTGTAGATCCGTTTATGGAATATCGCTTTTTTGCGATGATGCTTTTCGCCAAAGGCAAACCCAGCCAACCGCAGCCTAATATGCTTATTTTTTTCATTTTATTTTTTAAGGTTCAAAGGTACAGAGGTTCAAAGTTGCAAAGGTTTAAAATTGAAGCTTATTACAAATCTAAGAAGAAACAGATTTTTTCTTTCCCTTTTGCGCCAATTCTGTTGTAGAATTTTATGGCTCTTTCATTAAACTGCGGCGTTCGCCATTGCATATTGACGCAATTTTTCTCTTTTCCGATTTGTTTTAGTTTATCGATTAAAACTTCGCCAATGCCATAATTTCTCGCTTTTTCTTCTAAATACAAACAATCCATGTGAATAATATTCCCGGCATCCCAGGTGGAATAAAGAAAACTGTAAGAAACATATCCAACAATGTCATTTGGCGTTGATACCACTAAACAATGCAATTGCGGCTGTTCATCAAACAAAGCTTTTTTTAATCCTTCTTCTTTTCCCGTTGAATCATAATCGGCTTTTTCATATTCAGCATGTTTTTGACATAAAATGACCAATTTAGGTAAATCGGCAATTTCGCAAGGTCTTATTGTATATTCCATTGAAGGTTGATTTCGGTTTGTAGAAAGGTTATAAAGTGTTGAAAATAATCCGGATACTGTTGATTTTCCCGAATGGCGATGAAATGTTTTCTTTTCAGTCCATTTTTGCCAATTTTTATCGCTTTTACGGGATTGTTTTTCAAATAAGGCTGCAGAGCCCATTTCGCCATCGACATAACGCCCATATCGGCTTTTACCATTTCCAGAGAAGCTTCGGTTAAAGGTATGGCTGTAATCTTCTTTGGCGTTACTTTGGCAGGAGCCAAAACAAACTGATGAATCGTAACAGTTTCCATCGGAAGGGAATGAATCAGTAAATGTTCGTCAACAAAATCTTCTGCAACGACGTATTTTTTATTCGCCCAAGCGTGATTCTCAGAAACAGCCATCACCACTTCATCCTGAAAAAGCTCCAGGTATTTAATGTTATTATCATTGATCTGATCGCTGATAATGGCAATGTCAATGGTGTTTTCGAGTAATTTTTGTAACGGAATGTGGGTTGCTTCTGTCACAATTTTCAATTCGACGTTGGGATATAAAAGATGGAATTGCTTTAAAACACGCGGCAGCCAGTGATAACTTGAAAAACATTCGGTACTAATTCGGATTTCGCCGTGTTCGCCAAAAACCATTTGCTTGATCTGAGATTCGGTTTGAGAAAGTTTGTCCAGAATTTCATTGGCAATCTCATACATTTTTTCGCCCGCTTTGGTTAAGACCAATTTTTTATTCATTCTGAAAAAAACAGGTGTACCCAATTGATATTCGGCTTCTTTAAGCTGATGACTTAAAGCCGATTGTGTTAAATGAAGTTTGTCAATGGCTTTTGTGATGCTTCCTTCTTCAACAATTGCTTTTATCAATCGTAAATGACGTATTTCCATCTTTTGAGAATTAGAATACAAAGGAACAAAATTTTAGAATGGCTTTTCTATGAAAAAAAGTAATCAAATCGATGAATTCTTTTCGTTTTTATCGCATATAATGTTCTGCTACTTTTGGAAAAAACTAAATCATTAAAACTAAAAAAAATGGAAACACAAATTAAACATTATGAAAACAAATTAGCATTCGAAATGGATCCTTCTGATTTGTTTGACGCTTTAAATAATGGAGAAAAAGTAGTAGTTATTGATGCCAGAAAGGCTTTTGGATATGAAGCAGAACATATTCCGACAGCGATTAATCTTCCGCATCGCGAAATGACGGTTGAAAGTACCCAACATTTGGATAAAGACATTTTGTATGTAACCTATTGCGACGGAATTGGCTGTAATGCCTCGACAAGAGGAGCGTTGAATATGGCAAAATTGGGTTTTAAAGTAAAAGAACTAATTGGCGGAATAGAGTGGTGGAAGTTTGATGGTTATGCCACCGAAGGAACAAATGGAGTAAAAGCAGGTTTGAAAATTGAATGTGCCTGTTAAATGAAAAAGGGCAGACTTTAATAAAGTTTGCCCTTTTTTTATTTTTTAGTTTAATCGCTATTCTTCGATTAGAGCCTTTAAACTTTGAAGAATTGGGTTCTCATCGCCTTGCGGTTCTTCCTGAACAGCGCCCGGACGATTATCTTCCTGAATGATTTCCAGTTTCACTTTTTGATCTTCTTCAGTCAGAACATAGCTCATTATAAAATAATTCTCCGGTTTGTCTTCTAATTCAGGTCTTGGAAAAAACAAAGAATACTTGATTTTTTGGTTTGGAATAACTTCTAAAACGGTTCCCCATTGTTCAAAAACCTGACCTTCCCATTCATTTTTAAATCTGATTTCGTTACCCACTTTCCAGTCTGTAATTAAATCACTTCCGTACTGCCATTGTTTAACCAATTCTGGTTTTGTCAAAGCATTCCAAACTTTTTCTATTGGAACCTTCAGGTAAATTGTAGAAATATTTTTTGCCATGACAAGTGTTTTTATTATGGTTTTACAATAGGTTTTAGCGTATCCACTACTACTGCAGCACTGTCTTTTACCGGTACAGCTTCAATAGGTACATTTACAGGCTGAGTAAATCTTTTTATTTTCTGCTGAATTAAAATAGCATCGTTTAAAACAAAAGGTGTTGGCATCATCCAGTCGCTTCTTGGTTTTACCTGCAGCAAAGGATTTGTCATTAAATCAAAAGAACTTTCGATCAAATCCATATCAAAAATGGATGATTTATTAATGTAGAATTCTAAAACAAGAGGCTCATTTCGCACCACATAATAACAAAGAATTTTTACATCTTCGCGTTCTAAACGATTGGTTTTTTCTCCTGAAGTAGATACGCCGTTGGCTTTAAAGTTATAAAACGTCATTTTAGGATTTGCGTAAATATCGTAGCGATTTACTTTTCTGTTTGGCGTAATTTTTATTTTTAAATATCGGTTATTTCCAATTACACTGTCTTTTAAAAAGGCGACAGTTGGTTTTGCAATATCTATTTTGGGAGCAATTGAACTGTATGTAAAGGTTGAATTGTATTTACTCGCAATTGGAAGGCTGTTTAATCCCACCGCTTTTTGATTTGTATTTCCTAAATAAGTTCTGGTCCAGTCATCAAGGTTTGTGTCGTAAGTTGTCCAAACAGCCGAATCTGTATTGGCATTATAAACATATAATAAACTGTTTGATTTTGCTTTTCCGTATTCATAACCGGAATGATAACCGGCGTAAATGAAAAACCCGATTGATATCACAAAGAAAAATACTGTCCAGGCTCCTTTTCTAAAGAAAGAACCAAATACAGGAAGTAATAATGCGAAAAGTAAAACGGTAAGAACTGCGCTTCCATAAAGGATTTTTAAACCTAAACCAATTGGAAACATGACAATAAATGGCGCAACAATGGCTAATGCCGGGATACCAAATAATAAATTTAAGCCTAAACTATAGTGCTGCGTGATCACAAAGATTCCGAATAAAAGGATTCCGAAATAAACCGGAATAATAAGGAAACCTGCGCCGGTTAAACTATTGGCTAAAAATAAATTGATACCAATCCAAAGCAGCAAAGGCGCTACAAAATGGTTCATCGTAATTTTTGCTTCCGAAAAATGATGGTAGAAAGCAAAACAAATCGCGATACTTAAGGTTACAAATGCACCAATATAAGCGTGTCCGTTGTAGGTGAAGCCATTAAGAAGATCTGAATATTGAGGATAGGCTTCTAAAATTATTTTCCATCCTAAAAAAGTAACTAATCCTGAAATAATCAGAGAACCTAATAAAGGTACAAAACCTCTGAAAATTTCCCTGAAGGAGATTACGCGTTTTACTTTTCCGATAAAAATGAAAAGAATCAGTAATCCTAAAGCAATAACAGACATTGGGAAAACCCATGCAAATGGATAATTTATGAATCCGAAAGGAACGCTAAAATAAACATTGTCTTGTGTAGTTTGAGTAGAGTTTAAATCAATATTTGAAAAGTATTTTAATAAAGGCATCAAGTAAGTTCCCTGATGCGATAATGTTGTTTTGCTTAAATGCTGAATGTCGTCTTGCTGCGTGTGGTAATTAAAATGCCCGTCTATAAAAGCAAAATTAAAGCCCTGAATATTTCCTTGTTCCCTAAAAACAGTCAGATCAGTATCGTTGGGCAGCATTTTGTAAATACTGTACATCAAAGAGTTTGAAACCGGATATTTTGTTTTTGCATTCGAAAATTCTTTGACCAAAGCTTCATTTCCTTTATTGGTTTCCATTAGCATATAACTTGGTCCTAATGAACCTCTGGCTTCAAAATTTAAAACCAGACCCACATCTTTTGCCCATGGATGCTGATTTACAAAAAGCGCTGCGCCGTTTAAACCTAATTCCTCGGCATCCGAAAAAAGAATGATGATGTCGTTTTTCTGTGGATGTTTAGCATATAAAAACGCGCGGATTCCTTCCAGAATTGTGGCAACACCCGAAGCATCGTCACTTGCGCCTTTTGAAAAAGAATGCGGAGCACTATCATAATGGGACAGTAATAAAAGTGCTTTTGAGTTGTTGGTTCCCTTGATTCGAGCCAGAATATTTTTGGATTTTACCAAAAGACCTTTGTCATTTAGTGTGAAACCTTCCTGAACTGAAGTTTCTAAACCAATTCGATTAAGTTCCAGTTTAAGATAATTTGCAACAAGTTCATGATTGGTCGAACCCACATAATGCGGTTTTTGGGCAATAATTTTTACCTGATTAAAGGCTCGTTCTGTTGAAAATTCTGCAAGAGCTTCTTCATTTTTTGAAACCCATTGGGGCATCATGGTGGCGTATATAATACCTAAAATTGCTAAAACGCAAATAAAGGCAAGTATTGAAGTAGGGTTTTTTTTCATATTGAATATATACTAAATTTCTTTTTTAACGAGCATAAAATAATCATTGTCCAGAGATCGATATCCCTGATCATACAGGAAATAGTAGGTATTTCCGGTTTTGGTCTGCAAAATATTGGTAAAGAAATCAAAATCAAAACCCTTATTAATCATTTTATCCCTTGTTGCCTTTGATTTTCCTTCTGTGTTTAGCTCAGACAAAATACGGTAATTTTTGCGTAATTTGTTGTTTACATTACGCATGAAATTAGTACTGTCTTTATTTATTTTGTTATTGTAGGCATTTCGACAACTGTCTGAACAGAACTTCTTGTCTTCGCGGCCTACAATTTTTTCTGCACATTCAAGACAGGTTTTCATGGCTCCAGTTTTTTAATCTCATACAAATCATGTCTTCTGTCTTTTAATATTCGAACGCTTCCGTGTTCATGAAGGTGTTTTAATAAATTTAAATCAACATCCACAATTAGCGTCATTTCAGTATTTGGTGTTGCTTCGGCTTTTACTCCATTACTTGGAAAAGCAAAATCTGAAGGCGTAAAAACAGATGCCTGCGCATACTGGATATCCATATTATTTACTTTTGGCAAATTACCAACACAGCCGGCAATCGCCACATAACATTCATTTTCTATCGCTCGCGCCTGTGAGCAGTGTTTTACTCTGGTGTAAGCATTTTGTGTATCGGTTAAAAACGGAACAAATAAAATATTCATTCCTTCATTGGCCATAATTCGCGAAAGCTCCGGAAATTCAACATCATAACAAATTAAAATTCCAATTTTACCGCAATCAGTATCGAAGGTTTTAAAATGTGATCCGCCTTTCATTCCCCAATGCTGGACTTCATTTGGCGTAACGTGAATTTTGGTATACATTTCTGAGGTTCCGTCTCTTTTGCATAAAAAACCAACATTGTATAAATTTCCATTATCCAGATAAGGCATACTTCCGGTAATGATGTTGATATTGTATGAAATGGCAAATTCCTGAAAACGCTTTCTGATGGGATCAGAATAACGAGCCAGTTCCCGAATCGCTTCGGCTTCAGATAAATGATTGTAATCGGCCATTAAAGGCGCAATGAAAAGTTCCGGAAATAAAGCAAAATCAGCGCCGTAACCGGAAACAACATCAATAAAAAATTCTGATTGCTCAAAGAATTCCTCGACATTATTGAGCTGACGCATTTGCCATTGAATTAATCCCAGTCGGATTACGCTTTTTTCGAGATTAATCAGCTTTGGACTTTCATCATAATAAACATTATTCCATTCTAAAAGCACTGCAAATTCTTTTGATTCTTCGTCGCCTTCCAGATAATTTTTGATGATTCGCAAAACGTGAAAATCATTGCTTAACTGAAACGAAAGTACAGGATCGTGCAACTCTTTGTGTTTTACCTTATCGATATACACTTTTGGAGTAAACTTTTTGGCGTGTTGGCTGTAATTCGGAATTCTTCCTGCAAAAACAATCGCTTTTAGGTTTAATTGTTCGCAAAGTTCTTTTCGCGCATCGTATAATCGGCGGCCCAAACGCAAACCGCGATAATGCGGGTGGATAAAAACGTCTATACCGTACAAAATTTCCCCATCTGGATTATGGGTTGAAAAAGTATAGTCGCCAATGATTTGTTTATAATTGTGCCTTTTGTCGACTAGTTTTTCATCGACAATTAAAGATAATGCCGAACCTACGACTATTCCGTCGACTAATATAACTAATTGTCCTTCAGGAAATATAGAGAGTAATTTTTTTATATCGTTAGATCTCCAGTATGAATTTGCCATTTCAGGATATGATTCGACCATTGAATTTTTCAATTGTTTGTAGTCGTCAAGTTCTAGATTTCGCAATTCAACTTTATTGATTTGTGCTTGCATATAGTAAGATTTCTGTTAAATATACAAAAAACATTTCCATTTACAAACGCTTACAAATAGTTACAACCGAAAGTAAATACTTTGCAACCGAATAAATTTTGAGAACCGCCACATCTTTGCACTGTTGAATTTGATAAACGAATTCTTTTATACGAACATTTAAATATTATACGCCATGAATGCAATGAAAAACAGAGTACAATTAATTGGTAACGTAGGAAACGACCCGGAAATTAAAACATTAGAAAACGGAAGAAAATTAGCCCACGTAACCATCGCCACAAACGAAAAATACACCAACGACAAAGGCGAAAAAGTAGAACAAACCGAATGGCATCGAGTTACAGCCTGGGGAAAAACGGCCGAAATAATTGAAAAGTATGTAATAAAAGGCAAAGAAGTTGCCATTGAAGGAAAACTTACTCACAGAAGTTACGACAAAAACGGTGAAAAGAAATATGTAACCGAAGTTGTAGTAAACGAGATTTTATTGCTAAGTAAATAGTTTAACAAATTTGATATTCAACCCGGCACGTTTAAAAACCTGTCGGGTTTGTATTTTAAAATAGATTATAAAACAGAACCACCATTAATGTCTGTAGAAAGTATTTCGCTCATATAATCGAAAAAAGGTCTCATGTTTTGGCAGGTTTCCAATGCCTGTTCCAGAAATTGCGGACTTAATACTTCTTCATCCGTGAAACGCTTAATGATTAAAAACTGTTTGTAGCGAAGTAAATCGATAGCTTCATGATCTGCGTCAAAACCTTTTGGCGAAGTTTTAAGCTGTTCGCCCTGCAAAGTTCCAAAAGTACTGACAAACGATTTTGATTTCAATATTTTTCGCATTGGTTCGGCATCATGACCAAATTCGCTTCTTATGCGTTTTAAATCTGCGGCATTTGGACCCCAGAATCCACCGGCAAAAAAGCTGTTTCCTTTTTCCAGATGAAAATAATAACCGCCGCGTCTGGCATTTGTTGCACGGGTAAAACTGCCTCCCCAAAAAGTTTTAAAAGGAGTTTTATCTTTTGCAAAACGAATATCTCGGTAAATTCTATAGACACTTTTTTTGCCCGAAGCTGTTTCCAGAACATCACTTTTAGAAAGTTCCTCAAGCAAAGCACCTGCAAAAGTTTCAATATGATTCAGTTCTTTTAGATATTGCGGTTTATTGGCTTCAAACCAGGGTTTATTATTGTTTTGTTTTAGTTGTAGTAAAAAATCCAGGCTGGATTTTGGTATTGTAATATCGTTTTTCATAATTAAATTTTGAGTCTTTAAGACGTCTGCAATTTAAAAATAAAAACCCACCAATTGGTGGGTTTTCTATGATATAGTTTAAGCGGTCTTTTTAAATAAATCAAACATAGGACAGCGTGAGCAGCGTTTTTTTTCGCTCTTTTTGTATTTCTCACAACAAGAAGATTTGCAGTTTTCCAACTTCTTCAATTTATCAAGGATATCTTTGTTTTTCTTTTTCTTTTTATCCTTTTTCTTGTCCTTATCTTTTTCTTTCTTGCCCAATTTGCTTCGGTATTATTAAACAGTAGCAAATATAAAAGAATAAAAGTTATTTTTAAGTGTTCTAAATAAACTTTAACTTTTTTATTTTGGATTAATCGCAATTGAACTTGTAACCGTTAGTTGCTGAATATCACGATCAAACAAGTAAAGTCCGCCTTTATCATCACCAATTAAGTTGATTTTATCTAAGATAGATTTAGCGGTAGCTTCTTCTTCAATTTGTTCAGATACGTACCATTGCAAGAAATTATGAGTTGCATAATCTTTTTCTTCAAAAGTAATGTGAACCAATTCGTTAATTGACTCTGAAACAAAAATTTCATGATTGTAAAGCGTTTCAAACATCTCTTTAAAAGTAGAATAAGAAGTCTTCGGAGCTTTTAGATCTGTAATCTGTGCATGTCCGCCACGCTCGTTCACATATTTAATCAGTTTCAACATGTGCGCACGCTCTTCATCTGATTGGGTATACATAAACTGAGCAATTCCTTCTAATCCGTGAACTTCAGCCCAACACGCCATAGAAAGATAGGTTTGCGAAGATTCTGCTTCTATGCGAATTTGCTTGTTTAAAGCTGTTTCAATATTTTTTGATAGCATAATTGTGTCTTTTTTGTAAAGTTAAAAAAAATAATTCATTTCATTTTTTTCAAAGATCGAAACAAAAGACATTTGAATTAATCGGCAAGAAAATTAAGGTTTTTCTGCCGGAAAAGATCTGGAAAAAATAGCTTTATTAATAATTGGATTTGTGATGTCAGGCTGAATAAATCCGTCAGTAAACTTGCGCATTACGTATTGCTTTGTGGTATTGTCATAATATCCCAAAATGTAATACTCCTTAAATTTAAATATATTTTGATAGTCAATTTTTTTCTGAAGACTCAGAAAATAGTAAATGTTGTCCATTGCCAAAGGCTGCTGTTGCTCTTTGATAAATTCAAGATTATTATTCATTGTACTTTCAAAATAAACACTTACCTCACTGGTTATTGGAGCAAAACCTCCTTCATAATATTGATAGAAATTCTCTTCTTTGGGAGTTCCTCCAATAGTAATAACTGTATTTTGTCTGTTTTTGAAAGCAGATATACCAATATTCAAGAAAACCAACTGGTTTAAAAACTGACTTGTTTTTTTTAATTCTGTTGGATTTCTATCACCGTTTTGAAGTAATAATGGAGAATTCTTGAATTTGATTGTATCGTTTTTTGTTACTTTGAAATCCTTTATTGATTTGCCTGATTTATAATCTTTTATTTCAAATGAAAGCGCGTATTTGTTTGCATTTATTTGATACACTTTATCATCGGCAAAAAAGGAATTGCTTATTTTATTTGAATACTCATTCAGAGATTGGGTGAAATTTTTTTCATTAATAGTATGATTTTCTATGTCGAGATCAAAAACCTGAGTTTTTTTCGGATTGTAATCCAAAGTTAAAATCAGATGATCATTAACCAGATAAGCTTTGCTCTTTTTTGCACTTATATCTAAAGGAGCGAAGTCATTTGTTTCTATTTTTTCTATCGGATCTTCTCTAATAATTCTGTTAAAAGTGAAATTTTGCTTTTTTTCATTCTCAAATTGAAAAGATGCAAAATCAAAAGATTTTTCTTCGACCGTCCCATTTTTAAAAATATATACAACTAAAATCTGATCTTCATGTGCTTTTGCAAGAATATAAAAGGCATTGTTTTTCTGAAAAAAGTTTACAATATAATGTTTAGTAAGCGGAAAATTAAACTTTAGCATTTTAAAAGTCTTGGTTTCCAGATAATATTTTACGATTATAAAATCTTTAAAATCCTCTGAAGCCCAATATAAGCTTGGGTTTCCATCTTCTCCAAAACTATAGCCAGCTAGTGATCTGTTTTCAAGATTTGTTTTAGGAAAAGAGAATTGATCGTTTAGAAAAAGAGCACTATTGTATTTTAAAATCGTAATGTTTTCTGTTGTGGCTGCAAAAACAAATACATCATGAGTTAACGTATTCTCGACATTCAGAATCTGATTTTGTTCGTCACCTTTTTTTAAATCCAAAGGAAATGAAGCCAATACAGTTTGGCTAAAAACAACTGATTTGCAGATCAATAACAATAATAGTAATAGTTTTTTCATAAAATTTAAAACGACAAAAATCATTCCAGTTTAAAAACTGCATCATGATTTCAATTAACACTGATTACAATATTAAAGGTAAATCATTTATAAGTATTTAATACAATAAAAATGATTTTATAAGTTTTATACTATTTTTTTTATTTTAATAAAACTATAATTATAGTCTTATTCTTTCATTTATATAGCTTTTAGAGAACCTTGTAGATACGTTATTGAAGTATTTTCGTCAAAAAATTTAAAAACATGAAAAAATTACTCTATTTATTTAGTACTGGTTTATTAGTATTTACTTCTTGTACTAACGATTATGACGCTTCCTGTTTCAGGAAAGACGATGGAAACCCAATTAAGAGCGATACAATTTCGCCACCCAAAACAGATACAATTCCTGTTGTGATTGTTGAACCTGTTTTATTAAAAAAACTGGTTCATACCTATGATAACGGATATGCACCAACAATTGAATTATCATATGAGGGCAATAAAATAGTGTCAGACAAAGACGAATCTAATTTGACATTTTATACTTATACTGGAGATGTAATTACGAAAATTGAAAAAGCAGACCTTTCAGGAACTTATATGACAAAAGAATATTTTTATGCAAATGGAAAACTAGATTATATTTTAAGTAAAGAGTTTGGAAATTACTACAAAACAAAATATTTATATAATGCTGATGGAAGTAGTATATCTTATTCCAGAATAAACAGCGACAATTTAGGAAACGATGGAAATAATACACTTCTAAGTGGGAAGTATACTTTTTCTGAAGGTAAATTAATCAGACATCAAATTAATAGTGGTAGTAATGAATCAGTGACTACTTTCGAATATGATTCTAAAAACAATCCAAGACTTAATATTTTAGGCTTTGATTTATTAATAGACATGAATCAGTTATTTGCTGTTAATAATGTGGTTAAAAAAGTAGTTACATCGAAAAACCCTACTGCTACAACAACGGTTGAAACAACTTATAGTTATGAGTACGATGCAAATGGTTATCCTGTAAAGATGATTCAGACTACAACAAGTGGCGATACAATCACTACAGAATCATCTGATTTCAGTTACTAATCTAAAATGCATTCTTAAAAAGAATATATTTTATTCAATAATTAAAAAGCTGCAAGATATAGTTCTTGCAGCTTTTTTTGTTAAGCTTATTTAAGTTCATTTAGTAATGATTTGAACTAATTTAATATCAATCTCTTACTACTTGGCTTTCATATTAATTACAGCAGCAAATAGCTATCTTAATTGAAAAGAAAGGGTGCCGGTCAATACTTCAAATGTATTGTATGTCGCATAATTGTTGAGGTAAACTATTATTTCCTGAAGTTGGTTCAGCATAGTATATAAACAAAAAAGCCCTGAAGAATTTCTTCAGGGCTTTTGCTTTTGTAATTTAAGAGATTATCTTATTTTGAAAGTAACTCTTCTTGCCAATCTTCTTGCTTCTTCAGAATCTTTTTGGATTGAAGTATCAGCACCCTGAGCAACTACATTTAATCTTGAAGATGCAATACCTGCTTTTTCAAAAATCGTTTTTACGTTATTAGCTCTTAGGTTTGATAATTTTTCATTGTATTCTGAACTTCCAACCTGATCTGCATAACCTAAAATATCAAGAGAAGCAGATGGATTTTTTCTTAAATAAGTCAAAACAACATCAATTGCAGCTGTTGAATTTTCAATTGGAGTTGCTTTATTAAAGTCAAAATAAACGCTGTAGTATTTAGCATCGATCATTTCTTTTAAAAGATCTTTATCATTTACTACCGTAGTCGTAACTGGTTTTTCTATAATTACTTGTTTTTCCGGCATTTTCTTAACTAGATTTTCAAGATCTGCAATTTTGTTTTCTAATACAGAACTATCAAATTCCTGAGAAATAACCGTCCAGTCAGCATGTTTTGTGTTTTTACCTAAGTAAACATTTACACCAACAGTTCCGTTAAAAAGTACTCCGTTAAAACCTCTTGATTCTACTGGACATCCACAGTCAAAAGTATAATCTTGTGAAGCATTTACGATAGTTGTAAAATCACCGGTTAAAGCAATTCTGTCAGTTAACCTGATTTGACCTGTAACACCAGCAATGAAATTCCCCATTCTGTCTTTAACATGCAAATCTTTATTCTCTAATTGAGCTACTCCAAAACCTGTATGTGCTAATAAACCAATTGTTTTAGTCCAGGTTTCAAAGTTCATGATTCTGCCTAAGTTCGCAACCGCTTGTAAGTCTGCTCTGTAATATTTTGAATCAAAGTCAACTGAATTGTTTTTTCCTGTAAAACTGTTATATCCAAAATCAGCTTTTAAACCGAATTTGTTGTTAAACATATATCTTACTCCTAAATCACCCACCCAAAAGCTTGGTGTAGAAGTAAAATAATTTTCAGTCATTGGACTTTGAGGTTTGTTAACTCCGCCAGCGATTTCAACAGACCACTTATTATAGTTGTTTGAAGTGCTTTCGGTTTGCGCATGTAAGTTTGTTAAACCCAGCGAAAACGCCAGAATAATTACAATTTTTTTCATTGTTATTTGAGATTTTAAATTTTCCCCAAATCAACAATTTATCGTAAGAATTATTCCCCAATAAAAGCTATAAATATAATAGAATAAGGCAAACCTTAGGCGTTCATCAGTTCCTGAAAATAATCAACAAATTGTCCTAAATGCAAGCCATCCATCAATCCGTGGTGTACATGAACAGACATTGCAATTGTTCTTTTTCCGGTTTCGGAAGTAATCATTTTTCCAAAAGAAATTTTAGGACAGCTATCCGGAAAAGTGTAACTTCTTGCATGCGAAAGCGAAGTAAAGTTTAACCACGGAATTGCCGAGAAATGAATCACATTATCGTCATCAAACGATCTTGTAAAAAGTCCGGTAGTGTTTTGTATTCTCTTAATTTCTGCCAAGGCATTTTGTTCGAAAATCTTAAAATCAGGATTATATTCAATTAAAGAAAATCCAAAAGTACCATCTTCACGGCCAATTGTTGCCGAAGCATCAACACAATCGTTAATATAAATCTGACCATCGGAAATTCTATATTTAAAATTTTCGATCGCATTTACAGCAACCAATGTTTTGTGCAGATAAAAGATGAAAAAAGAAGCATTCAGGCTTTTGGCTGTTTGGTATGCTTTTGTGCAGTCAATTTGTATAGTTGCACCAAAAAAAGGTTCCTCCATTCGGCTGAAATGGGCAAAATGCTCTTTACGGTTCCAGTTTTCTAAATCTAAAAGTGTTTTCATTATTGTAAATTATGGAGTATTTCCGAAATTTTTTCGAAAGAACTAAAACGGTCGTGCTCTACTTTATGGTTGATTTTTTCGTGTTCCCAAGTCGTGTGAAACGGAATATGAACGGCATAACCTCCAATTTCCAAAACCGGCAATACATCTGATTTCAATGAATTTCCGATCATTAAAAACTCATCTGACTGTATATCCAAACGGCCAATTAATTTTTCATAATCAATGGTTTGTTTGTCTGACATAACTTCGATATGGTGAAAATAATGTCCCAAACCAGAACGGTGTAATTTGCTGTGCTGGTCTTTTAAGTCGCCTTTTGTGGCCACAACCAATTTGTATTTTCCATGCAAAGCCTTCAGAGTATCTTCGATTCCGTCCAGAAGTTCGATAGGTTTTTCGAGTAATTCTTTTCCGTACTGAATGATTTTCTGGATGACTTCAACCGGAATTGTATTGTTCGAAATGTTCATCGCCGCTTCAATCATCGAAAGTATATAACCTTTGATTCCGTAACCGTATAAAGGCAAATTGGCAATTTCGATTTTAAACAATTCCTGTGAAATTCCCTGATGCGAAAGATAATCTTCCATCAAAGCACAAAATTTATGCTCCGTTTCCTGAAAATAAGGTTCGTTTACAAATAAAGTATCATCAGCATCAAATGCGATTACTTTTAAGTTTGGTATTTTGCTTTTATGTAACATAAAGATGTTGTTTTTTTAGTTTCAGGTTTTCTTGTTTCAGGTTTTTTTCGCCACGAATTCACGAATTATTTTGCCACAGATTATATTATTAAAACGATTTCCCAAAAAAAATCTGCTCAATCTGCCAAATCTGCGAGAGAACTTTTTTCGCCACGAATTCACGAATTATTTTGCAGATTAAAATAATTAAAAACGATTTCCTCAAAAAAAAAATCTGCTCAATCTGCCAAATCTGCGAGCGAACTTTTTTTGACCACAAATTACACGAATTTTTTGCCACAGATTAAAGGATTAAAACGATTTCCCAAAAAAAAATCTGCTCAATCTGCCAAATCTGCGAGAGAACTTTTTTCATTATCCATAAAAAAATTATCTGCGGAAATCCATTAAAATCCGCGTCATCCGCGTGCCATTTCTCAATCTTAATTCTTAGAAAACAGTCTTTTTAACGAAATGGTCTTATCATAAAACGTAATTCTAATTCCGAAAAGCAAAATGATTCCGCCAAAAACCATTTGTAAAGTTATTTGTTCTTCCAAAAACAACCAAGCTAATATCGAAGTAATTACAGCCTGACTCAATAAACTCAGTGAAACTCTCGTTGCACGCATGTGTTGTGTGGCATAACTTATGGAAAGCCACGCACACAATTGACAAATTACGGCTTGCAAAAGCAAGACAAACCAGCCGGTGTTAGAAAATCCGTTAAAAGGCTGATCCAGACAATAACACAGAACTCCCAGATAAATACTTGAAGCAAATAAACTAATCGTCATAAACGATAAAACATCAACTTGCGAAAGCACATTTTTGCTCACCAAAAGATAAATCGAATACAGGATTCCGGATAAAACGGCAAACAAAAAAGCCTGATCAAAATTCAAATCCATAAAAAAGCTAAAACCAACTAAAGTTACCATTCCGAATAAAGAAACGATAGTTCCAATCCAGAAATTAGTAGCCGGTTTAGATTTTAAAAACAAAAAAGAAGAAATACCAACCCAAAGCGGCGATAAATTCGTCAACAACGAAGCCTGAGTCGCACTTGAATCCTGAATGGCGATATTCCAAACCGCAACATCTGATGCAAATAAAATGCCGCAAAGTGCTGCCAAAAGCAGGAATTTTGTATTTGGAATTTTAAAGTTTTTCGTCAAAATCACATAAGGCAAAAGCAAAGTCACCGCAAAAAACATTCGGTAAAAAGCCGAGATTAATCCTGGCGCGAGTTTTAGTTTAACCAATATGGGGAAGATTGAAATACAAAGTATTCCGCATATTAAGGCTAATCTTGGTTTGGTGATTTTCATTTAAATTGATTTGTTTTGGCTTTTGCTAAAGTATCATTGAGTGTGATTATTCTGAAAAATTAAAAATCTGATATTTTTTATTCTCTTTATTATAGTTTCCTAAATACAAGGAATTGTTGAATTTAAAAACAATTAAATCTTTATATAAATCGTGTCCGAAAATAGATGGTGAATCTTTTACATCATCGTTTTCTTCCAGAAACAATCTCGCTTTTTCAAATGCTGAGGTTTTAATTTTATCTTCTACATGATTGAAATTTGTGTCAAACAAACAGTTTGTATACACAACATTTTTATCTTTATAAGAAATCAAATTTCCAATAGTGTAGCTTGATGTAAAACCAAACGACATAGAAGTTCCACCAAAACCGCCTCCAAAGCCACCGCCCATTCCCATTGCCGGACCACCGCTTGCACGTGCTATATCTTGTGAACTTCCTATAATAGTATAATACAAACCATTTAGCTTGTAGCAGGATATGGCAGGATTAGAGTTGTTTATTTTTCGTATAAATTGTTTTGGCTTTTCTAGGACTTTTTTATTGTGTATGCTTTTTATTTCCTGAAAAACATCTGAATTTTTAAAGGTTATTTCTTCCTCTCGCAAGGTTTTAAATTCCTTAATTCTAATGCCGTTTATATCACTAACGGTAAAAAATAAAACTTCGGGATTTGTTTTGATTTGAAGAATTTTATCATCAATTAAAAATGAATTTGTCTTAAATGTAAGTGATTCGTATTCTCCCTTGTTTACTCTTTTATGCTTGACTGATTTTAAAGTCGAAGTAAAATCATTAAGATTAATTCGTAAAACATCTGTTGCAAAAGCATTATTATCTATTGTGAAAATAACTTCATCGTTTTTGTATGTATAAACCTTAAAGTGTTCTGAACTTAACGCTAATGATGGCGGACTATCGGCGCCAATAGTTTGAATGAAAAAGCTGAAAGAATTCTCCGTTAATACGTCATATAATAAAGCAGTATTAAAAGCACTGTTTTTAAATTCTAAATTAGATAAATCGACGGTTTTTTCATTTAAATTACCATTTTCATCAGAAATGTAGAACTTCAATGTACTTGTATTTTTGACAATAGTAATCAAATAAAAAGTATTGTTAATTGTAAGTTCTTTAATTATTTTTTCTTTTTTCAGCTCTAAATTTATTGGCGTTGTTTTGGTTTCTTTTTTAATAAAATTAAAATACTGAACATCGATTTCTTTTCTGTCTTTTGATCCCCAGAAAAGAAAATAATTATTCTCTCTTTGACTATATCCTATAATTTCATCATATGTTTTTTCTGGTCTCGCAGTAGACAATGAATCTTTTATATTGAATTTATCATCAAACCTTAGAGAAGTAAGCTTTTCCTTGTCATTTAAGAATAAAATCACTTCTTTGTTGGTTTCGTTTGTAACTTGAAAGTAGTCTCTTTTCTTTTCTAATTTTAAATTAAATTCATTTACAACTTCTTGAGAAAAGGAAATGAAACCAGATAAAAGTAAAGAACTAAAAAGTAGGTTTTTAAGCATTTTTTGATGGTTTTAATTTTTAGCGAATATCTTATTTTTTCTTTAGCAAAAAAAGGAAACATAAAAACAAAACCCTCGCCTTAAATTTGACAAAAATAAGAGTGAAAAAATGTGCCGTTAGGCACTAAATATCGGTAGCAAAAAATTTGATTCAAAATCGCCCGCGTGCCGTTAGGTACGCAACAAACAATATCTATTGCGTACCTAACGGCACGCTAAATTTATTCAAATCGCTGTTTCTACCAACATTTAGTGCCTAACGGCACATTTCATTATGATTAAATAAAAGGTTGGATTAAACTTGTTTTTGAGTGGTATTATGCATTCATAATTTTCTTGCAGGCATTGTTGATTTCCATATCCGAAAAAGGACCAAGCGCACTTGCCAACATTCTACTGGTTCTGATAGAACTTACCATTTTGATTCGAAGATCCTGGTCATCGCCCATTTCGGTTAACAGAATTGTCTCGAAAATCTCGGACAAATGTTCCGGTTGATCCCTAAAATCGTCTTCAAACCAAAGGTCTGATAGAAATTTTGCCATTGCTGTCATTACAGCCGTTTCTGATGTTTTTTCATTTTCTTTTGTCATATCGAAAATATTAAACGCACGAAACCCTCGCTTTAGGTGTGACAAAATATCCGAAGGATAGATTAAGGACAGTTTCCTGTTCCAGCACCGTGGCGAGGGTTCGCTTATGATAACTTTGAATAAGTTTACTATTTAAAGTCTTCTGATATTTTGTCGAGACGAATGTACGACTAAAAATCAAATATGTAAGAAAATACGTTTATTTTTAATATGTTTTTAAAAAGAATTTTATCAATCAGGCGACCTATTTCTTTTTTAGCCATTCTCGAATTTCTGAAATTACTTCTTCACTTTTCTGGAAATTTCCATTTTCGATCTCTGTTCGACTATTTTCAATAGCCCTTTTTTGGTCATTTGACAACTCAAAAAGTTCTTGTTCTGATGAATCAAAAATAGTTTGAAGTGCATTTGTAAAATTCAAATCATTAGAATTTTTCACGATATTCTTCATTAATTAAAATTAAAGATTATTCTCAGATTGTGTATTGAGTATGATTATTTATAAAATCACATTTAAATAAAGAAAGTTATCTGCCAGATATTTTAGGCCGATAACTTTCTCTTATTTATTGTTTTATAGAAATACTAGTTTATCGTTTCACCATTTGGTGCATCTGTATCAGGATTCACAAAAACCAGTTTTCCATCGGCGTTTGTTGTCATTAAGATCATTCCCTGACTTTCAACTCCGCGTAAAGCTCTTGGCGCAAGGTTTGCTAAAACCGTAACACGTTTACCAATGATTTCTTCTGGCGAAAAGCTTTCGGCAATTCCGGAAACTATGGTGCGAACATCAATTCCTGTATCAATTTTTAGTACCAAAAGTTTGTTTGCTTTTGGCATTTTTTCGGCTTCAATAATAGTTCCAACGCGCAAATCCATTTTGGCAAAATCCTCATATTGAATTAACTCTTTTTGAGGTTCCGGTTGTTTGTTTTCGGCAAGATTTGCAGTTTTTGTAGCTTCCAATTTATCTATTTGTTTTTGTATTTCTTCATCTTCAATTTTGGCGAAAAGCAATTCGGCTTCACCAATTTTATGTCCCGCTGGAATTAAATCTGAATTCTCAGCAATATCATTCCAACCCAATGTTTTATCAAGTATGATGTCTTTTGCATCATGATTTTTCTCTTTCAAAAATTTGCTAAATCCTTCAAAGTGCTCTTTAAGATCCTTCAAATTTAAAATTCTTGACAACTTCGCAGCAGTAAAAGGCAAAAATGGTTCAGCCAAAACACTCAACGCAGCAGCAATTTGCAACGCCACATACATTTGGGTTTTTACACGCTCCGGATTGTCTTTCATTACTTTCCACGGCTCTTCATCGGCAAGATATTTATTTCCCAAACGGGCCACATTCATCAATTCGCCCAAAGCTTCACGGAATCTGTAACGTTCTACGGAACTTGAAATCACAGCCGGATACGCTTTTAATTCTGCCAATGTATTTTCGTCAACTTCAGAAAATTCATTTGGAGTTGGAATAATTCCATCGTAATATTTGTTCGTTAAAACAATAACACGATTAATGAAATTTCCTAAAATAGCAACCAATTCGTTGTTGTTTCTCGCCTGGAAATCTTTCCATGTAAAATCATTATCCTTAGTTTCAGGAGCATTCGAAGTTAATGCATAACGCAAAACATCTTGTTTCTCCGGAAATTCTTCTAAATATTCGTGCAGCCAAACAGCCCAGTTTTTAGAAGTCGAAAGTTTGTTTCCTTCTAAATTCAAAAACTCATTTGCAGGCACATTGTCCGGCAAAATATAGCTTCCTTCGGCTTTAAGCATTGCCGGGAAAATAATACAGTGAAAAACAATATTGTCTTTTCCGATAAAGTGAACCAGTTTCGTGTCCTGATCTTTCCAGTATGGTTCCCAGTCTTTTCCTTCGCGGGCAGCCCATTCTTTTGTAGATGAAATATATCCGATAGGCGCATCAAACCAAACATAAAGTTTTTTTCCTTCGGCACCTTCAACCGGAACATCAATTCCCCAATCAAGATCACGTGTTACGGCACGAGGTTCAAGTCCGCCATCAACCCACGATTTTACTTGTCCGTAAACATTAGGTTTCCAGTCGTTTTTATGTCCAACCAAAATCCATTCGGTTAAGAAATCAGTATATCTGTCCAAAGGTAAAAACCAGTGTTTTGTAGATTTCAAGATCGGAGTTTCTCCTGTAATTGTCGATTTTGGATTAATTAAATCCGTCGCATTCAAAGTCGATCCGCAATTTTCGCACTGATCTCCGTACGCTCCATCATTACCACATCTTGGGCAAGTTCCAACTACAAAACGATCTGCAAGAAACTGATCTGCTTTTGCATCGTACAATTGCTCTGTTGTTTCTTCAATAAAATCACCATTATCATACAGTTTTCTAAAGAATTCCTGAGCCGTATCATGATGAACTTTAGCCGAAGTTCGAGAATAATTATCAAACGAAATTCCGAAATCAGCAAATGATTTTCTGATAATTCCGTCATATTTATCAATAACTTCTTGTGGTGTAATTCCTTCTTTTTTGGCTTTCATCGAAATTGCAACCCCGTGTTCATCGCTTCCGCAAATAAACGCAACGTCTTTTCCTTGCAAACGTAAATATCTCGAATAAATATCTGCAGGCACGTAAACCCCCGCCAAATGCCCAATATGAATAGGTCCATTCGTGTAAGGCAAAGCCGCCGTAATAGTATATCTCTTTGGATTTTGTATCATAACTCAATTTTATTGAGTGCAAAAATAAGCAATAGATTTGAGATTTTGTTATTTCACCGAGTTTCGCAAAGAAAAAGCGCAGAGATTCGCTGAGATTTTTTTAATATGATGGAATTAATCGGGCAATCCCGATAGCTATTGGGAGCAGAGGCACAAAGAAATTCGTTGCAATTTGTCAGGCTGAGCGGAGTCGAAGCCCCACAAAGATTAGATTCTCATTGCGGAATTTTTTGTATTATTTAGACTGGACTGAAGTCCAGCCCTACAAAATAAATCGTTCCTCCGGAACTTTATAAGAGAACTGGAGGTTCGGGACATATTGTAGGGATGGATTTTAATCCATTCAAAAAACATGCGTTATTTATTCAATTGTCAGGCTGAGCGAAGTCGAAGCCCAAGTTTGCTGAATCACTTTGTGCGGGCTTCGACTTCGCTCAGCCTGACACAAGAATAAAAACCTTTGTGAATCTTCGTGTTTTTTTTTGCGAAACTCTGTGAAACAAATTAAAATAGAACCAGTTTAAACTAGCCTCCCCATTAAAATCTTCAAAATTTATTTCGCAATCTTTGCCCTGAAAAAACAAAGACAATTTTATGAGCAAGACAAAATTAATCATCAATAAAAACGGATCTATAAAAATAGAAGGCGAATTCGAAATTATGGATTCAGAAGGAACTGTTTACGGACTTCAGGGAAGATCTGCATTAGGACTTTGCCGTTGCGGATTATCTGCAAATAAACCATTTTGTGATGGCGGGCATAGAAATAACTTCGAACACGATTCAATTGCATTCGATTTACCACCAATGAAAACAAACTAGAAAAATTATTTTTCAGAGTTGAAAATAGAAAGCTGCAGTAATGCAGCTTTTTTTATGCAATATAATAAAGTTCATTTTGAAAGAATTTTCAATTGAATAATTTTTAAAACTCATAAAAAACAGTATATATTTACAAAAAATTGTTAAAATATAAAAATGAAAAAACTCATAATACTGTTCCTGTTTTTAGGTTTAGTGTCTGCAAAGGCTCAAACGCAAAGAATTATTTCAAACGATTGGATGGTTTTTCGCCAAACAATAGATATTGAAACTCCGGTAAAGAAAAAATTTAGAATTATCGCTTCTGCAAAAGTAGAATCTGATGAGCCAAAAGCGTGGTCAGGAGTTTACGCCAGAGTTTATAATAAAAATGATGAGGACGGCTTTTTTGATAATATGTCTGAAAGACCAATAAAATCTAAAGAATGGCAGTCTTATACTGTTGAAGGAACGATTGATGAGAACAGTCAGACATTGGTTTTTGGAGGAGTTGCTTCGTATAATGGAAAATTTTATTTTGATAAATTTCAATTATTTATCGAAAATGCAAAAGGTGTTTTTGAACCTGTAACAGTTTTAAATTCAAGTTTTGAAACGCCCGCAACCAATACAGATATTCCAAAATGGAGTTTAGGTACAGCTAAGCAAAAAAATGCCAAGGTTAAAGAATATACCATTTCTTCAGGTAAATCAAGCGTAGATGGTAAACTTTCATTAGTACTTGAAGGAAAAGGTATCGTAATAAAAGAAACTGGAAAAATAGGAAACGTTCCGGGTGCTTCACCAAAAATTGCCGACATGATTTCGATGCTTGAAGATCTTAAGGATCGTGTTGAAGGAACTGTTAAGAATATGGATCAGTACGAAATTGATTATTTGCATGATGAAAAAGCCAACCGAATTGGAGCGCTTGTAATGCATTTGGCTGCAGCCGAAAAATACTATCAGGTTTTTACTTTTGAAAACAGAGAATTTAACGAAGAAGAAAAGAAAAAATGGGAGAAGGCTTTGAATCTAGATCAGGGCGCGCGCGATGAATTTAAAGGGCACGATATTCAATATTATCTTGATATTTATAATGAAGTAAGGGCCCAAACCATTTCGGAATTAAAGAAAAGAGATGATGCGTGGTTTGCCGAAGTTCAAATGAAATACGATATTAGTAATCAATATTGCTGGTTTCACGTTATGGAACATCAGTCAAGTCATTTAGGGCAAATATTATTCTTGAAGAAAAGAATTCCGCCTCAGCAACAACCAATGCAAAAAGTATTGGAACAAGAGATTAAAAAATAAGAATCTAAAATAAAAAAAAGCTGCATTATTGCAGCTTTTTTTTATAAATAAAGTTCACCTTTCATCGTAATAATCGAAGAACCTCCAACTAAAATATCCTCTTCACGATTCATAACTTCAATCAGTGAAGGCTGTTTTAATTTTACACCTTGCAGAATTTTATATTCTTTGTCTGATTTAGTAAATTTCTTTTGCGTTAAAAAGCCAATTAAAGGACCAGCAGCTGTTCCTGTCGCCGGATCTTCATTAATCCCGATTATTGGATTAAAGAATCTTGTTTCGACAATATGTTCCTGATTTTCATCAGCAATAGTAAAACAATAAAACCCTTCAAATTTATAATCTCTTGAAATCTCCATCAAAAGTTGGTTGTCCGGAATGCAGCCATTCAATATTTGACTGTTTTTTATGGGAACCATGGTATGAGCAACTTCTGTTTTGACAATTGTGGGAACAAAAGCATTTACGTCCAAATCTTCAATTTTTAATCCAAGCGCAACTGCAATCCTATAAGTGGGGATTTCCTCCTTAATCACCGCCGATTTTTGATGCATTTGCACGACAGGATATTGCGTAACGGGATCAAAACTTACCGTTAAAGGTATTGGCGAATGTTTCATGATTACAAAAGGTTCACTTTCATTTTGCTCTTCAAAAATGGGCATTTTTTTTAGCAACGCACCACAAACCGCGCCCAGCAAATTGTGTCCTGCACCGTCGATTTCTATTCCGGTTGGGGTAAACGAGCGAACAGTTAATGCTTTTTTTCTGGTAGAATAATAAACAAAAGAAGTTTCAGAATAGCCAAATTCTTTTGAAATATTCTGATAGGTTTCTAACTCTAAATCACCATCTGTAAAAACAACAGATAACGGATTTCCTTTATAACTTTTATTCGAGAATACATCTAAAACGTAGTATTGTAAGGTGGTTCTGTTTTCCATTATTATCTTCTTTGAGTGATCAGTAATTTAGTAACGTTTTTATTTTGTATAAAATTACTACAAATAACAAAAAGAAAAACTTAAACTTTAGTTACTTTTTGTTTTATATTTTATAAATAGTTAAGGAAATATATAATGTAAAGATCGGGGTTGTTTTTGAAAGCTGTTTTTAAACTTATTTTTCTATAAACAAAACTGGTGGAGCAACGATTTTCTCAAAATCATTTAAATCAAATTTTTTATTGATTTTAATAAAACTGTGTTGATTTTTAATTGCTTTTAATGTTTTTCCGAAAAGCCAAAATTGGTTTGGTCCCTTATGACCATGAATCAAAAGTTGTTGTTTTTTCTCTCCATCTTTTAAATAAAAAGCATTAGTTTCTCCGTCCTCTATTAAACTATTTGAAAATTCTTTTTCCTTTGGGAAAGGAATGGTTTCTAAAGCATTTTGGATTCTTTCTTTTTCTTCACTATTTAAAATCGTGAAAGAAGTTTCTTCTTCAAGTGGATAAGTGTTGATTAAATAAAGTGTATCTGATGAATTAAATTTTAAATAATAGGATTCGTGAATATTCCATTTATAAAAAGTAAAATCAAATTTCTTTTTTGGAGATTTACATCCAGTCAATGATATTAACAAAATAGCGGCTATTAAATATATTTTCATAAATGTTTATTATGTTTAATCTCCAAGGATTTGTTCTTTTTCTAATTTAGAAACTTCTACAATTTGTTCACATAGATTGACAAATGCGGTTAAATCTCTTTCTTTGGTATTATAATCAGGTGACCAGAAACGATAGCTTTTGTTTTTTCCTTTTGATCCAAACTGTATTTCCCAAGTACTTCCATCATGTCCGTATTCATGAGCTTTGTCCATGTTTATTTTATCGAAGGAAGAAGCTTCATTAGCAAATTTTTCAAAATATTGAAGATCAATTGTTATGAATTTTTCAATTTTACTATATTGCCATTTAGGATCAGTTGATGCGGGTCTGGTTTGTACAAATGCAATTGCACTATCATTACTTGGCATTCTTGCAATCTGAATTTTTACTTCACTAAATGGAATTCTTCGGCTACTTATATAAGAAAATTCAATTTCATCTATTTTTTGTGGTATGTTCGAATCTTTTTTTTGACAATTTGAAAATATGATAACTATAATAGCAATGAAGAAGCGGTTTTTAATCATAAATAAGTGAATGTTAGTTCTAGCTAAATTACTCTTTTTTAACTTCGAAATAATTTCATAACATTATATTTCTTATGAAACCGAGATTGCGTTAGGGATAGCAGCGGAAAGTCCACAGCCTGACGAAGGAAGAGCGAGGACTTGTAGCGAATAGCCCGGTCCGCCGCGGCGGAAACGCCCAATAAATTATTCCCCAACAGTTTCTTATATTTGCAAAACGTAATTAATGAACGCAATCATGGCAAAAGGACCCGAAAAAAATACCAAAAACAAGGCTTTGCATACCAAATTGCTAAATAAGAAAAAGGCAAAACTTCAAGCGGAGAAAAAGGAGCGCGCTTTGCGATTGAAAGCCTTAGTTGCAAAAATGAACGAGAAAAAGAACAGTGACGAATCTGGGAATTAAATCGCATTGTATTTTTTTCTGATTTAATTAATGGAAATTTGCACATCAATCTTAAAACAAACAAAATGGAGGAATTCGGTAGAATAATAGTTTCTGAAACGGCAATGAATAGTGAAAATCTTCAGGATGTGATTCATTCGAATATTTCGGTAATTAATTTAATGCGTGAAGAAGGTGTCGATGACGAATTTATTCACGAAGATGCTTTAATGAGTTATTACTTAGATTATTATTGGTCACAATATGCCGAAGGAAATTTTGCCCAATTCGTTCATAAATCAGGTTGGAATAAAGAACTGAACGAACTTATTGAAGAAGGTTTGGCTTTAATTGGCGCCGAAAAACACCTGGAATTGTTTCAACAGCAAAGCAAAAAAGTCAAATTAATGAGCAGCGTAAAGCTTAATAAATTCTTAAGCGGTAAATTGGAAGGTGTAAATCCAACAAGAGATTTACTTAACAACGATACTTTCTATGAATTAGAAGAAAATCTGCTTACGTTAAATGCTGATTTCCTAAAAAACCATCCTGATTTTGAAGTGCTTTCGGTAGATGATATGTTTGCAACTTTGGAGGAATATGTGGGGCATGAGATTAAGCGGGCTTAGTTTTTAAGCTAAACGTTTTTTTACCACAGAGATTCGCAGAGATTCTTCACAGAGTTACACAAAGTTTTTTTTGTCAGGCTGAGCGGAGTCGAAGCCCACGTTTGCTGCATCACTTTGTAGGGCTTCGACTCCGCTTAGCCTGACAGTTGGGAAATTTAGCATGTTTGTAGTGAAAATTATCCTTCAAACAATTGTTTGTGAATTAATTACCTTAATTTTAGTTCTTTCTAAATATCTAAATTATTTATGGAAGAACTCACACACATTAAATCAATTATCGGAATCATTCTGGGATTGAGTTTAACGCACCTCATAAAAGGATCTGTGATTTTTATTCAGCATCCGGGACGAAAGAAAATCTACTTTGTACACTCGCTTTGGGTGTTTTATGTTTTCTTATTGATTATTCATTTTTGGTGGTGGGAGTTTAATCTCAATTTGATTCAGGAATGGTATTTCGTCGATTATTTTTTATCATCTGTTACATTCTGATTTACTATTTGCTTTGCGCGATTCTTTATCCCGATGATTTGGCTGATTATACAGGTTATGAAGATTATTTCTATTCGCGAAAGAACTGGTTTTTCTCGATATTAGCCATTAGTTTTATTGCTGATATGATTGATACGGCAATAAAAGGCGGCAATTACTTTTTGTACAATCAGTCTGAATATTATGTGCGCATTATTAGTCATGTTTTGCTTTGCCTGGTTGCAATCAAAGTTCATAATAAAAGATTCCATACTATTCTGGCGATACTTTTTATTGTTTATGAACTTTCGTATATTTTAAGATTGTTTAATGTTGAATAATGTATTGATTTTCAATGTTTTATTTTGTATAAATGATTAATTTTGATGAATCAAATAACGGTGTATTAATCAAATCAATAAAATCATGAAAACTAAAACTTCTATTTTATTTACAGCTTTTATTCTGTTTTTGAATTTGTCCTGTAGTAAATCAGATATTGAAAAAGGTTTTGATTGCGTTGGAGAATCTTTGTTTATAAAGCTAAAAAACAGCACCGATGCAACAAATGCAAAAAAGATGAATTATGAAATTGAATATACAGGCGAACGTACCTTTAAATCTGTAAAATGGACTTTTGGCGATGGGACAACTGAGACTGTTACCACAAAAACGGTTTCGCATATTTATCCTTCAGCCGGAACATTTACAGTTAAAGCAGATGTTACGATTGAGAATGGAAAATTAACCTGTACATCATCGCCAACACGAAGTGTTACAATTAATTAAGTAGAAAATTATCGTGCCGTAATGTTACTTACAGTGTTAATGTTTCCCTATTTGACTTTTAATTTTCTGCAGATCCTTGTAACTTCGCTTTTCTCGATTTAGCAATAAAAAAGTCAAAAAATGAGATGTAAATACTGCCAGATATTGCTTTTTCTTTTTCTTCAGATTGGATTTTCTCAAAGCAAAATAAATCTTTTTTCAGAAATCAATTATAGTTCCATTCCTTCGGTATCATTAAGCGATTATAAGTCGGTTCAGGAACGTGATAACAAATTTCAAAATCCAAATATTGCGCTTGGAATCGGCATTTCGGGTGGAGGTTCAAGAGCCCAGTTTTTTAGTATGGGCGTACTTTTGGGTTTAGAAGAAATTCAGGAAAAGAATTCACATCATAATTTTCTAAATGAAATCGATTATTTTTCTACCGTTTCCGGAGGTTGTTTTTCGGCAGGATATTATTTAACAATTCTTAAAAATAAAGTAATTGATAATGACTGTTCCTTCAATGATTTTTATTTTTCTAAAGCCGATGCTTACAAAGATTATGTAGATAAATCGGCCAATATTTTATCATTATTAAACAATAGCCGAAACGAAAAAGGTGATAAGATATCCATGTCGCAGCGCATAGATGCCGATATTTTGCAATATGATGCCAGCAATCCGGACAATGCGAATAAATTTGGAACACAAATGTTGTTGTCTGATTTTTTTGTTCCAAAGAATGAAAAAAAGACGCCATATTTACCCATGTTTGTTGCAAACGGAACTGCTTTTAATAACGGAGAACGAATTCCGTTTATGCCGCATATCATTCGAGGTTTAAATCTCGATTCATCTTTGGCGCCCAACAAAGCAGATATCGCTTTAAATGAAAATAAAATCAACGACGGTTATAATTTTCCGCTTACGTATGCGATAACAGCGAGTTCAGCTTTTCCGGGAGTGCTTCCAAAAGTAAAATTCGGCGTAAAAAATCAGGACAAAATTTTATGTATTATTGATGGCGGAGCATCCGATAATATGGGCTATAAAACTTTGGTTGAATTACTTCATGATGACACTAAAGTTGAGGATAAAAACAAGAAAGCACTTTTTATAGATTGCTTGGGACAAGGGAAAAAAACACCTTATGTAACCGATGCGAAAATCAGATTGATTTCGTTGTTTGAAACGGCATCTTTATATACGGTTCAAACCAGATATATGACTTTTGATAAAGATGTCGAAAATACTTTTGAGCGTTATAAAATACCTGTTTCTAACTACCAGATAATTGGTTTTACCACCATTCGTGATCATTTATTAAAGTTAGAAAAAGACAAACCTTATGAAGATTTAGTATTTGAATTAAAAAACACAACCGATGATTCGGGCAGCTGGGCAAAATTGTATGGCAGTTTTAAGCTGGAACTTCTGAATAAGTTTGGAGAAAATGCATTTAAAAAAGACAAAAACGGAGAAATAATTGTCGCGACATTGCGTAAAGAAAAATTCAGTGAATTATCAGCCAGACAGATTTTACTTTTGTATGAATATGCCTCTCATGTGGAAACCAAATTAAGAATTACGCCCGAAGAAAGAGAAATGCTCTTGTTGTCAGGGCGTTTTGCGGCATTTTTAAAAACCAGTGAATTACAGGAATTGTTGGCTGAATGTAAATAGGTTTTAAGAATTCTCCCATTCTTTAATAGTCAGGACATCGGCAGAACGAAGAAAAACTTTTGTTGTTAAAACGCGGTGTACTTCTTCATCGCGATCTGCACAGCCATCAGACAAAACGGTGATTTTATAATCTTTGTCGGCGGCTTCGGTAGTGGTTGATAAAACAATTCCGCTTGTCGCGTAACCCGTAAGTACAAGATTCTGGATGTTTTTCGATCTTAAAACAACTTCTAATGCACTTCCTGTAAAAGCACTGATTCGGCGTTTTATTACATGAATATCATTTTCTTGTGGAGCCAATGCGGGATGAACTTTTGTAAATTCTTCAAAATTAATAGAATTGATATGCTCTCTTGTTGATGCAAAAGTTTTGTTGTTGACGCTAATTTCCGAAGCTCCATTTTTGAAACCAAGCGTGGCATAAATAATCGGGATGTTTTTATTTCGGGCAACGGTTATTGCTTTGGCAACGTTTTCTACAAGAGCCGCAGAATCCGGAAGATTGGCTAATATTGCCGGTTGCATATCCATTACAAGTAGAGCGGTATTTTGACTCATTTTAATGATTTTAGATTACTATTAATAAATTTAGAGAAATTAAATGACTTGCTCAATCAATTCAAGTCTTTTTACGATTGAGTTTCTTTCTAAAATTGTTCCCGGAGACAATACTGCATTCGCGCCAATTCTGGAATTATCGCCAATTAACGATCCAAATTTATCTGAATTTGTTTCAATAATTTCCGAATTATAAAGTACGGAGATTTTCTTTATTGCCCTTTCGTTGTAATGATTTGCTGCGATCGAACCGGCTTCAAAATTGATGTTTCTTCCAATGATGCTGTTTCCGATATAATTAAAGTGAGCAATTGCCGTATTGGAACAAATAATACTGCTTTTGACTTCGCAGCCCGGACCAATTTTTACAGCTTCGTCTAAATAAACGCCTTCTCTAAAATAAGCGTTTGCACCGATGTAACAATTTTTACCAATTATGGCGGGCGATTTTATGGTAACATTGTTTTCGATAACTGCAGTTTTATGAATGGCAATATTGTTTTCAATGACAAAATCAGCATCAAGATCAGGAATGATTTTTTCGATGATATTTTTGAGATCGTTTGTAATATTCCAGGGTTCTGATTGAGGAAAATTGTTGAAAGTCTTTGAGAAATCTTCAATAAAATGGTCAATATCTATCATGGTCAATTTTAATTGCAATTTACGTATTTATAATTTTCGGTAGAGGGAAATTTCGCAGAGATACACAAAGCAATTCGCAAAGCTTCGCGAAAGAATATTAAAAAAATCTTTGTGTATCTCTGCGAAACCTTCGCGAATCTCTGTGGAATAAATGTCAAGTGCAATATTGCAATTTAATTATTTTCGGGGGAGGGAAATTTCACAGAGATACGCAAAGCAATGCACAAAGCTTCGCGAAAGAATATTAAAAAAATCTTTGTGTATCTCTGCGAAACTTTCGCGAATCTCTGTGGAATAATGGTTAAGTGTAATATTGCAATTTATGTATTTTCGGGTGAGGGAATTTCGCCGAGATATACAAAGCAATTCGCAAAGCTTCACTAAGGTATATTAGAAAAATCTCTGTGCATTTCTGTGTAATCTTCGCGCAACTTTGTGGAATAGCTATAAATCTTTATAGAATAACCCTCAAAATAACTTTTTCCTCTTAAACTTTGTCTTATTCTTAGCAAACATTTCCTTAAATTTGCTTCCTTTATATAAAAATACTAGTTATAAAAATCAAGCTATGTTACAAATCGCATTTATTAGAGAGAATCAGGAAAAAGTAATCAAGGCTTTAGCAAAACGAAATATCGATGCTAAAAGCGTTGTGGAAGAAGTGGTGCAATTAGACGAAAACCGTCGCGCAACTCAAGTAGAATTAGACAACACTTTATCTGAATCTAATAAATTGTCCAAAGATATAGGCGAATTAATGAAAGCGGGAGAGAAATCTAAAGCTGCAATCTTAAAGGAGAAAACCGTATCATTAAAAGAAAAAAGTAAAGAATTAGGCGAAAAAGCAGAAGCTTTGGCAACCGAATTGACCCATAAATTATACACTTTACCAAATCTTCCTGCAGATATTGTTCCTGAAGGAAAAACTCCGGATGACAATTTGAATGTTTTTCAGGAAGGTGATATTCCGGTTTTGCATGAAGGCGCACAGCCACATTGGGAATTGGTAAAAAAATACGACATCATCGATTTCGAATTAGGTGTAAAAATCACCGGTGCAGGATTTCCGGTTTACAAAGGAAAAGGAGCTCGTTTGCAACGTGCTTTGATCAATTATTTCTTAGATAAAAATACTGCCGCAGGATACAATGAAGTTCAGGTGCCGCATTTGGTAAACGAAGCTTCAGGATACGGAACAGGGCAATTGCCGGACAAAGAAGGACAAATGTATCACTCAACAATTGATGATTTATATTTGATTCCAACGGCTGAGGTTCCGGTTACGAATTTATTCCGTGACGTTCTTTTAACAGAAACAGAATTACCGGTTTTATATACCGCATACACGCCATGTTTCCGTCGTGAAGCAGGTTCTTACGGAGCACACGTTCGAGGATTAAACCGTTTGCACCAATTTGATAAAGTTGAAATCGTGCGTGTTGAACATCCTGATAAGTCTTATGAGGCTCTTGACGGAATGGTGGAACATGTAAAAGATATTTTGAAGGAATTAAAATTGCCATACAGAGTTTTACGTTTATGTGGTGGCGATATGGGTTTCACATCGGCTTTGACGTATGATTTTGAAGTATTTTCTACAGCGCAGGATCGCTGGTTAGAAATTAGTTCTGTTTCTAACTTCGAAACTTTTCAGGCAAACCGCTTGAAATTGCGTTTCAAAGACAAAGACGGAAAAAACCATTTAGCACATACACTTAACGGAAGTTCATTGGCTTTGCCAAGAGTTTTGGCCGGAATTTTAGAAAATTACCAAACGCCGGAAGGAATCGTAATCCCTGAAGTTTTACGCCCTTACTGCGGATTTGATATTATAAACTAATGTGGTATTCAGTCGCAGTCTCAGGTTTCAGTTTATACTGTGACTGAAAACTGCGACTGAAAACTATTTATTTAGAACTGCGACTTTAAAAAACAGCAATATGAAAAACATCTTTATCTATATCGTTTTGTTGTGGTCTGCTTTTGCATTTTCTCAAAATGAGCAATTGGCTCAATATTACTATGATAAAGGCGATTTTGAAAAAGCTAAAATAGCTTACGAACAGCTGTTGAACAGTTCGCCATCCAATACCCAATATTTTTTAAGAACCGTTGAATCTTATCAGCAATTACAGCAATTTGAAGTCGCTCAAAAAGTAATCCTTGAGAGATACAATCGCTTTAAACAAGGTGTTTTTTTAGTTGAATTAGGATATAATTATCAACTTCAGAAAAATGATTCGAAAGCCAAAAGCTATTACGATCAGGCTATCGAAAAAATCAAAACAAATCCGAATGATGTTTACGGAGTTGGAAATTCATTCGAAAAGAAAGTTTTGCTGGAATATGCTTTAAAAGCCTATCAGACTGCTATGCAGGTTCAGCCGAATTACAATTTTAACTTCCAGATTGGTATGCTTTACGGTCAGTTAGGAAAAACCGATCAGATGATTGATCTTCTATTGACGGAATCTTTTAATAATCCTCAAAATGCAAATCTGATTCAAACCCAGCTATCCCGTTTTATGCAGGGTGAAACAGATAATACAGCTTTTAAGGATGCGATGCGAAAAGCTTTAATCCTGAAAACTCAAAAAGATCAGGATGTTTTCTGGAACCATTATCTGAGTTGGTTTTATGTACAGCAAAAAGAATTCGGAAAAGCATTTATTCAGGAAAAAGCCATTTACAAACGCGAACCCGAATCGTTAATGAGTATTGTTAATTTGAGTCAGTTTGCGATGAACGAAGATGACGATGAAACAGCAACCGAGATTCTGAATTTCATTCTGTTAAATACAAAAGATGTCGATTTATTGGTTCAGACGAATGCTTATCTGATGCAAATTAAAATTGATAACGCTCAGGAAAAAGATTATCCTTTAATCAATACTGAGTTGCAACAATTGCTGACAACCTATGATATAACTCCTTTTACCTTATCTTTGCAAATAATTCAGGCGCATTTCCTGGCTTTTAATCTGAAAAAACCAGAGGAAGGCAAGACAATTGTAAAAAGAGCTTTAGATCTTAATTTAAATGAGTATCAAAGAGCAGATGCCAAAATGGAATTGGCAGATATTTTACTTTTAGAAGAAAAATACAATCAGGCATTGATTTATTATTCACAAATTCAGCTGGATTTAAAGAATGATGTCATGTCGCATGAAGCGAGTTTGAAAGCAGCAAAAACAAGTTATTATAAAGGCGATTTTGAATGGGCTTTAAAACAATTTAAAGAATTAAAATCGGCAAATACACAATTGATTGCCAATGATGCTCTTGAATATTTTTTACTGATAAATGATAATACAGTTGCTGATTCGACTCAAACGGCTTTGAAGCAATTTGCAAAAGGTGATTTTTTAATTTATCAGAATAAAAAACAAGAGGCGATTACACAGTTTCAGAGTATTTTAAAGTCGTTTAAAGGACAAGAAATTGAAGCTGTAACAATGTTGCGTTTAGGAAAAATCTATGAAAGTCTCAAAGATTATAATTCGGCTTTAAGCCAATACCAGCAAATCATTGACAATCATAGCGACGGAATTTATGTAGATGAAGCGCTGTTTTTTTCGGCAGAAATTTACAACGATGAATTAAAAGATACAGAAAAGGCAAAACCTTTGTATGAAAAGGTAATTTTTAACCATCAGGATAGTATTTACTTTGTTGATGCGAGAAAAAAATACCGCGAATTGAGAGGAGATAAGAATTTATAGTTTGGTTAAACCGTTTATTCGGTTAAACGTTTAACCGAATAAACGATTAAACAAGAAAAAATGATTATTTACAACGTTACCACCAATATACACGAAAGCGTTCACGACCAATGGTTAAAATGGATGCAGGAAAAACACATACCGGAAATTCTGGCAACACAAAAATTTTCTTCAGCACGAATTGTTAGAGTTTTAATTGAAGAGGAAATGGGCGGAATTACCTATTCTGTTCAATATGTTACCGATAGCAAAGAAACTTTGGAGAAGTTTTATATAGAAGATGAACCGGAATTCCACAGAGAAGCTTTAGGATTGTTTGCTGATAAAATGCTTTCATTCAGAACAGAGTTGGAAGTGATTTCTGAGCATTAATTAGTTTTCATTCTCAGTTTTCATGTCTCCCTTTAAAAAAAGTATTATGGAAATTCGATTTCAAACAAAAGAAGAAAGTAACAGACAGCAACAGGAAGAGTTTTTGAAGTTGTCGAAAATTGAAAGAGTGTATAGTTTTCTGCGCTTAAGTGAGCGTATAAGTCAATTTCCTGTGAAGAATAAAATAGATAAAAATAAAGACAATTTCCAGATTTTAATTGATCGGAATGATAAAAAATAAAGCTTTGTGCCTTCGAGCCTTTGTGGCAAACAAAAAGATAAAATGGAAAAAGTAAAAGCCAAAAAACATTTAGGACAACATTTCCTTAAAGACGAAAGTATTGCAAAAGCGATTGCAGATACTTTAAGCTTAAAAGGATACGATGAGGTTTTAGAAATAGGACCGGGGATGGGTGTGTTGACTAAGTATTTGCTTGACAAACCAATTAATACACACGTTATTGAGATTGATGGAGAATCGGTAGTGTATTTGGGTGAAAATTATCCAAAACTAAAAGATAAAATTATCTCTCAGGATTTCCTGAAATACAATATAAACGAGGTTTACAAAGACAAACAATTTGCTATAATTGGAAACTTTCCTTATAATATTTCGACTCAGATCGTTTTTAGAACTTTAGAGTTCAGAGATCAGATTCCTGAGTTTTCCGGAATGTTTCAAAAAGAAGTAGCAGAGCGTATTTGCGAGAAAAAAGGATCTAAAGCTTACGGAATCTTATCCGTTTTAGCACAGGCTTTCTATGTTACAGAGTATTTGTTTACTGTTGACGAAAATGTTTTTATTCCTCCGCCCAAGGTGAAGTCGGGTGTGATGAAAATGACCCGAAAGGAAGATTACAGTCTTCCGTGTGGTGAAAAGTTGTTTTTTACGGTTGTAAAAACTGCTTTTCAGCAAAGACGAAAAACATTACGTAACAGTTTGAAAACATTAAATTTAACCGATAATTTGCGATTAGACACTATCTTTGATAAACGTCCGGAGCAACTTAGTGTAGAAGAATTTATTGAACTGACTCAAAAAATAGAAGCCGATGGAGTTCAAAGTTAGTAAAGATTTAATCCAACAGTTAGAGGAGCATATTGTTAATAAAAACGACAAAGAACTTGAAGTTTTACTTAACGACTTGCACCACGCCGATATTGCCGAAATCCTGGATGAACTGGATTTTGACGAAGCAACCTATATTTTTAAGGTATTAGATAGTGATAAAACCGCAGAGATTCTTCTGGAACTGGAAGATGATTTGCGTGAAAATATCTTAAGCCGACTTTCTCCTAAAGAAATTGCAGAAGAGCTTGATGAGCTAGAAACCAATGACGCGGCCGATATTATTGCGGAACTTTCGCAGGAAATAAAAGCGGAAGTAATCTCGGAAATGATTGACGTTGAGCACGCAAAAGACATTGTCGATTTGTTGCGTTACGACGAAAATTCTGCCGGAGGTTTGATGGGGAAAGAGTTAGTAAAAGTCAATGAAAATTGGAATGTACTTACTTGCGTGAAAGAAATGCGTATTCAGGCCGAAAATGTTTCCCGCGTTCATTCCATTTATGTGGTTGACGATGAAAACCGCCTTAAGGGAAGATTATCACTTAAAGATTTATTGACTACTTCTACCAAAACACAAATTGGTGATATTTATATTCGAAAGCTAAACTTCGTAAACGTCGATACCGAAGATGTTGAGGTAGCGCGTATTATGCAAAAATACGATTTGGAAGCAATTCCGGTGGTAGATGAACTTGGTCGTTTGGTAGGAAGAATTACCATTGATGATATCGTAGACGTAATCAAAGACGAAGCCGATAAAGATTACCAGTTAGCGGCGGGTATTACGCAAGACGTTGAATCGAATGACAGTGTTCTCGAATTGACAAAAGCGCGTTTGCCATGGCTTTTAATTGGTATGGTAATCGAAATCGTGGCTTCTTTTGTATTGAAAGGAAATGAAGAAGTGTTCAAACTCCATTCTACGTTAATCATTTTTGTGCCTTTGCTTTCGGCGACAGCCGGAAATATTGGAGTTCAGGCTTCGGCGATTGTTGTTCAGGGACTTGCAAATGGAACTTTAAAGGAATTTAGCCGTGGTTATTTTACTAAAGAAATTACCGTTTCGATGATTTCAGGAAGTATAATTTCATTGCTTCTACTGGGCTATCATTCGATTATGTACCAACAATATTTAGTAGGATTTGCTATTTCAATTTCGATGATTGTTGTCATTTTATTTGCTGCTACTTTAGGAACTTTAGTGCCGCTTTTTCTGCATAAAAATAAAATTGATCCCGCCATTGCGACAGGTCCGTTTATTACAACAACCAACGACGTTTTTGGAATTATGCTCTATTTTGGAGTAGCCAAATTGATTCTTGGGGTCTAAATTTTTTGCAACAAATTAGTGGATTAGAGTGATTTAAGATCTGTAAAATCTCCGTAATTTGTGGCTGAAAAATATGCTATTAACCAGCCAAAAAATAAGCAATGAAAGTACACATAATAGGAGGAGGAAACCTGGGCGTTTCTGTTGCCTTGGGAATTGCAAAATTTTCTAAAAACCATCAAATTACAGTAACGAGAAGAAACACGGCTAGTATTCAATACCTATCTGAATACGGAATCACGGTTTCTTCAGACAATAAACATAATATTCAGGAAGCTGATGTAGTGGTTTTAACGATAAAACCTTATCAGGTTGATACCGTTTTGGCAGAAATTTTACCGGTAATTGCAGGTAAAACGATTGCTTCGGCAGTAAGCGGTTTATCTTTGGACGTGCTTCAGGAAAAAACAAACAACGCATTGCCGGTAATCAGGATCATGCCCAATATCGCTGCCCAATTTGGAGAATCAGCGACTTGTATTTCTTTTGCTGAAAAGAATAAAGAAAAAGCATTGCCAATTGTTGATTTATTTCAGGATCTGGGAACTGCTCCGGTTATTGACGAAAAATTAATGGACGCTGCAACAGTTTTAGGCGCGTGCGGAACCGCTTATGCGTTAAGATATATTCGTGCATCTATGCAAGCCGGAATCGAAATTGGTTTTGATTCGAATACTGCTTTGGCAATTGCGGCACAAACCGTAAAAGGAGCCGCAAAAATGTTGTTGGAGGAGAAAGTACATCCGGAACAATTAATCGATCGTGTAACGACACCACAAGGCTGCACAATCGTAGGTTTAAACGAAATGGAGCACAATGGTTTCAGTTCTTCCCTGATAAAAGGGATTAAGACTTCCTTGAAACAAATTAAAGGTTAAACTTTAAAGGAAATCCCAATATTTTAAATTCCAAATTCCAATTTGATTGGGGTTTGGGATTTTTTGTTTTAAAATCATTTGGTTTTTTTGTCATTTCGACGGAGGAGAAATCACATCCGGAGAGCGACGAACTGTATGTCTCACTTTATGTGATTTCTCCTCCGTCAAAATGACAATATTGCGCATAATTGGAATTTGGAATTTACCTTTTTTTTAAGCAAAAACCTCAAAATGCTCCACTTTCTCCTCAAATTCTAAAAGGAAATTACTGTCTTCAGGATAATATTTTGCTTTTTCAAAATCGTCACCCGCAAAATTTTTAATTACTTCAAGATTTTCCCAATAGGTGATAAGCGTATAATGTGCTTCGTTGTTTTTGATGTTCCTCAAAAAAGACAATTTTATAAAGCCCGGTGTTTGTGAATAATCAGGAATCGCGGTCTTTACTGTAAATTCTGTGTACTCTTCATAATCTTCAATTTTTGTCTTTCCGTGCCAGATTCTTGCGATCATAATAGTAAGATTTAAAGTTAGTTATTATGTGATGTAATATTAGTTTTACGTATGATTGGGTTTAGAATTAATAACGCGTTGTTGAACAATAATCTATTAGTAAAGGGAGATTTTCCTCATTTACAAAATCTTTAAACATCGTTCTGTGATAATCTAATCCTAATTTATCAATTTTGGTGCTGTCGATTTTATGGTTTTTCTCAATCATCCATTTTACAAAGACCAGTGAGTCTGTGTTGCGAAGTGCTGGTCCAGTACTTCTTGCGTCTAGTTTATGGCAAGCTGCACAAGCAAAATTAAATATCTCTTTTCCTTTATATTGGTTTTGTGTTAATTTAGGGCTTGATGTTCCGCAAAAAGGAACAGGAATTTGACAAACGAAATTCTGTGGAACATCTGTTTTTATTTTATATAAAATTACTCCAATGAGCAAAATGATAAGAGCTGTACAAGAAAAAAGAATTTGATTGATTTTTTTCATTTGCAGAATTGGAATTTATTTCTTTATAAGTTGAATATACTTCAAACCACATTCTGAAATCTTAGTGTAAGAATTCATTGCATTACCATAATTCTGAATCGTTAGCGTGTCTTTTACATAACCAGCGCCAATTCCAACAGGGATTTCAAGTTCTTTCGGCTGAGATGCTGAAATAGAATCTGATTCTTCTTCATTGCTGATATCACCTTCGTATTCATCCCATTTTATGCCTTCCAAAACCAAATATTGTTCGCCTGATTCATTTTTAGAAAAAGTAGCTTTGCCTTTTACTTCACGAAGATTGGTTTTTAAAAAATAATGATAACCATCTTTTGTTTCCGTAATTTCAATAGAAATATCGCATCCGTCAGCTTTATAAACGCCTTTTAGCGATTCATCGGTTTTGGCTATTTCTGGTGCAGCAATTGTATCATTGTTGTTTTTTTCTATAGCAGGTTCAGCTTTTTTGTCATTACAAGATGAAATTAGTAGGGCTGTTAAGATGATGTAACCAAGTTTATTTAATTTCATGGGTGTTGAGTTTTTTTCTTGATAAAATATATTTTAGATAAACAAACCCGAAAATTCCGGATAGAAGTGAAGCAATCAAAATAGCGATTTTAGAATAAACAATTGTTTCAGAATCTTTAAAAGCCAGAATCGTAATAAAGATAGACATTGTAAAACCAATTCCGCCCAGCATTCCTGCACCCAGAATATGAGTCCATTTTAATTTTTTGGGCAGCACGCAATAACCGGCACTTACGCCCATAAAAGAGAATAGCAGAATCCCAAGAGGTTTGCCAATAACGAGTCCTAAAATAATTCCGAAAGTATTCGGATGATCTAATCCCTGATGCCAGTCGGATCCTATTGCAATGCAGGTATTCGCCATAGCAAACAGAGGCAAAATGATAAAGGCAACAGGTTTATGTAAAAAATACTGTAATTTATGAGAAAGTGATTTTTCGCCGCCATCTCCAAACGGAATCACGAATGCCAATATAACACCTGTAATCGTAGCATGAACACCGGAATTGAGCATGAAATACCACATGGCAACTCCGCCAATTAAATACGGAATCACGTTATGAATTTTTAATCTGTTTAAACCAAATAATACTGCCCAGATTCCTAAAGCAATAGCAAGATTGGCAAAAGCAATTGAAGTCGTGTAAAAAACGGCGATGACAATAATAGCTCCTAAATCATCAATAACGGCAAGAGCAGTTAGAAAAACCTTCAACGATGGCGGGACTTTATTCCCTAATAGCGATAATATTCCAATGGCAAAAGCAATGTCCGTTGCCATCGGAATTCCGGCTCCGTTTTGAGTATTTGTTCCGTAATTTAAAGCCAGAAATATTGCTGCCGGAACCAGCATTCCGCCAAAAGCAGCCATAATAGGTAACGAAGCATTTTTGATACTTGATAATTCACCATGATAAATTTCGCGTTCCAGTTCTAAACCAATCAGCAAAAAGAAAATCGTCATTAAGCCATCATTGATCCAATGCGTGATCGAATGTCCGCCTAAATCCTTTTCCCACAAAGAAATATATTCCATTTGAAAGGAAGAATTAGCAAGACAAAGAGAAATAATAGTCACAAAAAGCAATAACAATCCTCCCGATTTTTCGTTTTCAAAAAAGGCTTTAAAAGTTTTGGTTAATTTCATTTGAGAGGAGTTATGCCGATTTGAAGATGAATATAAATAGAATTTCCAGACGACGTTATTTTCAAAGTTAAAAAAAATAAAGGCAATAAAAAATTCTGACAAGTTTGTCTTTGCCACGAAGACGCTAAGACACAAAGTTTCTTTGTGTGTCTCTGTGTAAAACCTTTGTAACTCTCTGGTAAAATTTGAGTAAGGTTATCTTTTAATCTCGCAGAGTCGCTAAGACGCCAAGTTTTTTAATTCTTTGTGTATCTCTGTGCAAAACCTTTGTGTAACTCTGTGGTAAAATTTGAGTAAGGTTATCTTTTAATCTCGCAAAGTCGCTGAGACGCCAAGTTTTTTAATTCTTTGTGTATCTCTGTGCAAAACCTTTGTGCAACTCTGTGGTAAAATCCAAAGAAGATTAAAATAAGCTGTATTTTTGTTTTATAAAATCAACAATAATGAGCATAAAAATTCTTCATATCGACAGCAATAATCCAATACTTTGGGAACAACTAGAAGAAGCAGGTTTCGAAAATCACGCCGACTTTAAATCTTCAAAAGAAGAAATCGAAGCCAAAATTCAGGATTATAACGGAATCGTAATTCGAAGCCGTTTTAAAATAGACAAAACTTTCCTGGATAAAGCTACCAATTTACAATTTATTGCCAGAGTTGGCGCAGGTTTAGAAAGTATCGATTGTGATTATGCCGAGACAAAAGGTATACATCTAATTGCGGCTCCAGAAGGTAATCGCAACGCTGTTGCAGAACATTCGCTTGGTGTAATTTTATCTTTATTTAACAATTTGAATCAGGCTGACGCCGAAATAAAAGCCGGACAATGGAATCGGGAAAGCAATCGCGGTCATGAACTCGACGGAAAAACAGTTGGAATCATTGGTTACGGAAACATGGGAAATGCTTTTGCTAAAAAACTCCGTGGTTTTGATGTTGAAGTCTTATGTTATGATATTTTAGAGAATGTGGGTAATGAAAATGCCAGACAAGTTTCTTTGCCTGAATTTCAAAAGAAAGTTGATGTGTTAAGTTTACATATTCCCTGGACACCGGAAACAGATAAAATGGTAAATGCTGATTTTATAAATGCATTTGAAAAGCCATTTTGGATTATCAATACTTCGCGTGGTAAAAATATCGTTACGGCAGATTTAGTTGAAGCAATGAAAGCAAAAAAAGTATTAGGGGCAGGTCTGGATGTTTTAGAGTATGAAAAATTATCTTTTGAAACTCTTTTTCAGGATAAAAACACGCCCGAAGCTTTTCAATATTTGCTGGAAGCTAAGAATGTTTTGCTGACACCTCACATTGCCGGCTGGACATTTGAAAGCCATGAAAGACTTGCGCAGGTTATTGTAGATAAAATTAAAAAAGTCTATTCTGATAAAATATAAGAATTTTAAGATTTTAATAAAATTACATTCGATTCCATTCTTGTTGTAAATGTTTATAACAAGGTTTTTCTGGAAAAGTAAATTTTTAGATTAGTTTTTAAAAATATTTTTTGTTAATATTGTTTCATAATTTTAACAAAATTTTAAATAAAGGAGAAGCCGAAAATCCAAAAAGAGTAGGCATAAACTAACTAATTTATTAATTATGATTGAATGGTACAAAAAAGTGGTTTTTGAAAACTATGCAAACTTTAAAGGACGCGCAAGAAGAAGTGAGTATTGGTATTTTGCCCTTGCAAACGGATTAGTTTCAATAATACTGATAATTATTGGTGGTGCTATCGGAGCAGTTTTTGGAGATGGTTTTACAGGCGTTGCTATAGGTTATGGACTTTTTATTGTTTACATGCTGGCAACTCTTTTGCCTACTTTAGGAGTTATTGCAAGAAGATTGCATGATATTGATAAAAGCGGTTGGTTTTACCTTGTTTCTTTTATACCATTAGTTGGACCAATCTGGATATTAATTTTATTGTGTACAGAAGGAAATCAAGGTCCAAATCAATATGGTCCGGATCCTAAAAATCTGATCGAAGAAATTAATGAAATTGGAAAAGTTGAATTACAATAAATAAAAAAGTAAACATAAATAAAATGGAAAATACAAAACCAGAAGAGTGGAATACACCACAAAATGCAAGACCAGAAAATAAAAAAGTTGTTGCCGGAGTTCTTGGGATTTTATTAGGCGGATTTGGAATTCATAAATTCATTCTAGGATATACACAAGAAGGTATAATTCAATTGGTAATTACAGTTGTTACTTGTGGAATTGGAAGTCTAATTGGTTTTATTGAAGGAATTATTTACCTGACAAAAACAGACGAAGAGTTTTATCAAACTTACCAGGTTGGAAAAAAAGGCTGGTTCTAAAAATATAAAATCCCATTTGCGTTGCGAATGGGATTTTTCTTTTGTTTTTAGTTCTAATTAGTTAATTTAATAGACAAATATAAAAATTAAGAATATGGAAAATACAACATCAGAATTTGGAATTGTTAAGCAGGAAAATAAAAAAATAGTTAGCGGAATTTTAGCCATTTTGCTTGGATATTTGGGTATTCATAAATTTTATTTAGGATATACAAAAGAAGGACTTATTCAGCTTCTGTTAGGACTTTTGTTTGGTATTGGCGGACTTATTGGTATTATAGAAGGAATTATCTATCTGACAAAAACCGATGAAGATTTTTATCAAACGTACCAGGTGGGAAAAAAAGGCTGGTTCTAATTTTTAAACGATATTAAAATTTTCAGAATGAAATTTAAATGTCCTTTTCTAGTCTTTTAATAGCTTATAGAGGATGTTTATTTTGCGTTTGGTGAAGTAATATTGCACATCTTTACAAATGAAGCTTAATTGTTCTTTTTTTTAAAGGATGAAGGTGTAAATAATATTGCATCTCAGGTCCAAAAGAAAAAAGATTTGGTAAATTGGTTGGAAAAGAATAAGACAGACTAGTTTGTGAAAAAAAAATTGTAATTAAAAAATCCCATTTGCTTACGCGAATGGGATTTTGTTTTTATATGATGGCAATATTAATCTTCTTTCTCAGATAATTTGCGCTCCAGTTCTATTTGAAATTCTTCGATTACCGGTTTCATGGTGCTTTCCGGAATATCTGCGATTCTGATGTACATTAAACCATCTATCGCATTATTAAACAAAGGATCAACGTTAAAAGCCACTACACGTGCATTTTGTTTGATGTACTTTTTAATTAAAACAGGCAAACGTAAATTTCCAGGTTCTAATTCGTCAATGATTTTATCAAATTTATTAAGATCTGATTCTGCCTCATCAAAGATAAAGTCTTTATCAGCGTCTTTCAGTTTAACTTTGTATGCTTTTTTCGGGTGAATGTATTGTGCGATGTATGGATCGTAATAATTAGATTTCATAAACTCAATCATCAATGATTTAGAGAAATCTGAAAACTGATTACTGATACTCACGCCACCCAATAAATACTTGTGTTCAGGATAACGTAAAGTAGTATGGATAATTCCTTTCCACAATAAGAATAAAGGCATTGGTTTTTGCTGATATTCCTTAACGATAAAAGCACGTCCCATTTCGATTGATTTATGCATCATATCGTGCAATTCAGGCTCAAATCTGAAAAGATCATTCAGATAAAAACCTTCCAATCCGTATTTTGGATAAATTTCAGAACCTAATCCCATTCGGTATGCACCTGCAATTCTTTTGGTTTCATCATCCCACAAAAACATATGGTGGTAATATTGGTCAAATTTGTCTAAATCGATAGATTCATTCGTTCCTTCGCCCACTTCACGGAACGTAATTTCACGCAAACGGCCAATTTCATGCAGAATATTCGGGATCGATTTTGCAGTTGCAAAAAACACCTCGTAATTTTTACTTTGCAATAAACGGCAATCGCTGCCTCTTAAAGCATTTACCTCGTCAATCATTTTTGGTTCGCTTGCCGGCGTAACGATTTTTTTAGGTGCTTTTGGTATTTTTAAACTTGCGGTATCCAGTAATTTACTGTCCTTTTCAAAAGGATTCGCAAGCATGTATGTTTTCTTTCTTAAAAATTCTGAATACTCTTCAAAAGATTCTATTTCGTTTTGTTCGTTTACCGAAATTGGTTTACCAATACGAACTTTAATCACACGATCTTTTTGGGTAAGAAGTTCAGACGGTAATTTTGCCGTACGCAAAGTATCATCAATTTTCGAAAGCCAATAAAATAATCTGCTGTTTTTTGCGTGAAAATAAATAGGTACAACCGGAACTTTTGCTTTTCTGATCAATTTCAAAGCACCTTCTTCCCAAGGCTTGTCTACCACTAATTTTCCATCTTTATAGGTTGAAACTTCCCCGGCAGGGAAAATTCCCAACGGTTTCCCGTCACTCAAATGGCGCAAAGTTTCTTTGATTCCAACAACGCTCGATTTAGCATCCTTATGATTTTCAAAAGGATTAACCGGCATGATGTATTTTTTAAGCGGAACAATGCGGTGTAATAAGAAGTTGGCGATAATCTTGAAATTTGGTTCTCTTTCAAGCATTAATTTCAATAATAAAATACCGTCAATTCCTCCAAGCGGATGATTTGAAATGGTAATATAAGCGCCATCTTTAGGTAAACGTTTTAAATCTTCTTCAGGAATTTCAAATTTAATTTGCAATTCGTCCAATATTCCGTTTAAAAAAGCAACGTCTTCTAAATGTTTATTATGATCGTAAATTTTATTAAGGGTAGAGATCTTAAGAACCTTCATAAGAATCCAGCCTGAAAAAGTACCAAGAACTCCGTACTTCTCAACATTTATTGCTTTTGCAACTTCTTTCGCGGTAACTAAACCCATGTACTATTTTTAATTTATTAGAGCAGCGAACAAAGATAACAAAAAACTCTACTTTTCGTTGATTCAAACACAAACTTTCCACATTTTTATTACATTTGGATTCCTTAAAAAAAACTTGAATGAAAATTATTTCTTATAATGTAAACGGAATCAGAGCAGCAATTACCAAAGGATTTATCGAATGGCTGCAAAGTGCTAATCCTGATGTGATTTGTCTTCAGGAAATAAAAGCAACACAAGATCAAATACCTGTAGATGCAATTACAGCGGCTGGTTACCCGTATCAATATTATTATCCGGCAACCAAAAAAGGATATAGCGGCGTGGCTATCTTATCGAAAATAAAACCTAATAATGTGGTTTTTGGAACCGGAATTCAGCATATGGATTTTGAAGGACGTAACCTTCGTGCCGATTTTGATGACTGTTCTGTAATGAGTTTATACCTTCCGTCAGGAACAAATATTGAAAGATTAGATCATAAATTTATGTTTATGGATGACTTTCAAACCTATATTAACGAGCTGAAACTAACAATTCCGAATTTAATTATTTGCGGAGATTACAATATTTGCCACGAAGCAATCGATATTCACGATCCTGTTCGTAACAAAACTGTTTCAGGATTTTTACCTGCAGAACGTGCCTGGCTCGACGGATTCATGAAATCTGGCTTTATTGATAGTTTCCGTCATTTTAATAAAGATGCGCATCATTATTCGTGGTGGAGTTATCGTGCCGGAGCCCGCGGAAATAACAAAGGCTGGCGTATTGATTACAATTTAGTGAGCGATTCATTAGAACACAGATTAAAACGTGCAGTTATTTTACCGGATGCCGTACATTCAGATCATTGCCCGGTTTTAGTCGAAATTGAATAAAGTTTGGTATTGTTATTGTTAAAAGGATAGCAGTTTTAAATACGATTATAGTTTTACAGCATTTTGGAATTTGGAATTTCAGATTTGGAGTTTCACTTTCTGGAGCTATTTCCTGCTGTCCGCTATATCTTTTCCTGGCTAAAGAAGCCAGAAAAAGGATGCCGCTCCCATCAGGGCTAGGGCTCTCCGTAAAACAAGAAATTTTGAATTATTAATAAGCCCCAAATAAAAACCAAAAGAATAATGATGATTAAAAAAGCCTCCATTGGATTACTCGTTGTAGCGTTATCCATGACTTCGTGTGTTTCTAAGAAAATTTACAATGATCTTGAATCAAAGTATTCAGATCTTAAAAAAGAAAACCGTTCTATCGCTGATCAAAATGCTGATTTACAAAAAGCAAAAAATCAGTTAGAATTAGATCGTGATAAACTAACAAAAGATCTTGCAAGTACAAAAGACGATCTTGCCAAACAAAAAGCGGATTTAGCGGCAGAGCAAAAAAAGTACAAAGTATTACAGGATTCATACAATGCGCTTGAAAAAAACAGCAACGATGCTTTAGAAAGTAATATGGCTAAAAACCGTGAATTACTGGCACAGCTAGAAGCAAAATCTAAAAAACTGGCCGAAGAACAAGCACGTCTGGATAAAACAGCAAGCCGCCTTAACGAACTTGAAGCTATGATTGCTGCCAAAGAAGCGGCAATGAAAAAACTGAAAGAAACATTATCTAAAGCTTTAAATGGTTTTGAAGGTAAAGGTTTGACAGTAGAACAGAAAAACGGAAAAGTGTATGTTTCTATGGAAAACAAATTACTTTTCAATTCAGGAAGCTGGGCTGTAGGTACAGAAGGTAGAAAAGCCGTTGTAGAATTAGGAAAAGTATTGGGTGACAATCCGGATCTTTCGGTTCTTATTGAAGGACATACAGATGATGATCCATATGCAGGTTCAGGACCAATTGCAAACAACTGGGATTTATCTACTAAAAGAGCAACAGCAATTGTGGCTATTTTAAGTGAAAACACTAAAATCAACAAACAAAAATTGACAGCAGCAGGTAGAAGCGAATTTTCTCCACTTGCGAGTAATGCTACCCCGGAAGGAAAAGCAAAAAACCGCAGAATCGAAATCATCTTAACACCAAGATTAGATGAAATCGCTGATATGTTGAATAGTATTAATTAAGTTGCCGAGGCTCTAAGGGGCTAAGTTTCTAAGTTTTTTATTAAAAGGTTCAAAGTTTTACTTTGGGCCTTTTTTGTTTTTGAAAGTTTCAATATTAGGTTATTTAAGTCATACTTATATTGAATTTATATTTTTTGTAACTTTGAAATTCAAAAAACTAGAATTATGGGACTTCCCGAATTAAAAGATAAAATACGAAATCAATTAGATTTAGCAGACGAGAAAGTATTGCGTATTGTCTCTTCAGTATTTGATAATTATTTGAATGAAGTTGTGTCATACGATGCAAACGGAAATCCTTTGACTTTATCTGAGTATCATAATAAGGTTGAAGAAGGTTTGAATGACGTTAAATACAATCGAATAGTTTCTCAAGAAGATTTATCGAAAGAAATGCAGGATTGGGATAATGAGTAATGTTAAAATTGAAATTTTCTGGACAGAAAATGCTAAACAAGATTTAAAAGAAATTTATATTGCAATAAAGAACAAAATCTCTAAAGAAACAGCAGTTAGAATTAGACAAGAATTATTTAATAGTCCGAATAATATTGTTTTTGCAGAACAATTTCAATTAGATGAATACAGGTTAGATTGCAGAAGAATTATAGTGAGGAATTTTAAAATTCTTTATCAAATAAAAGAGGATTCAATTTTTGTAATTAGGGTTTTTAATTCATTTCAAGACCCAATAAAAAGTTTAAAATAAAAAGAGGTTCAAGGTTTACTTTGAACCTCTTTTGTTTATCAAAATAAAACTTAGTGACTTAGAATCTTAGCACCTCAGAACCTTTAAAAAAAAAACCTTATCCTTTTTTTAACTTTTGTCAAATTTTCATTTGAAAAATACCATTGTATCTTTGAAGCTTATAAAAACAAAAGAAAAAACTTAGAATCTTAGCAACTCAGCACCTTAGCACCTTAAAAATGAAATACACTACTTTACCCAACACAGATATAAAAGTTAGTAAGATATGTCTCGGAACAATGACTTTCGGGCAACAAAACACAGAAGCTGAAGGACACGCCCAAATGGATTATGCGCTGGAACGCGGCATTAATTTTTTTGATACTGCCGAAATGTATTCTGTTCCGGCAAGCGAAGCCACTTATGGAAGTACAGAAAAAATTATTGGAACCTGGTTTAAGAAATCAGGAAATCGCGAGAAAGTAGTTTTGGCTTCAAAAATTGCCGGACCAAATGCGAATTTTGGCTATATGCGCGAAAAACTGGATTTCTCTCCTGCGAGTATTAAATATGCTTTAGAAAATAGCTTAAAACGTCTGCAAACAGATTATATCGACTTGTATCAAATGCATTGGCCGGAACGCAAAACGAATACTTTTGGGCAGCGTGCATTTAAAGTACAGGATGATGCCTGGGAAGATAATTTTAGAGAAGTGCTCGAAACTTTTGACGGGTTAATCAAAGAAGGAAAAATAAAACACATTGGCGTTTCAAACGAAAATGCGTGGGGAATGATGCGTTTTCTCGAAGAAAGCAAATATCAGAATCTGCCAAGAATCAAAACCGTTCAAAATCCTTATAATTTACTAAATCGTCTTTTTGAAGTGGGTTCTGCCGAAGTTGCCATGCATGAAAATGTAGGTCTTTTAGGATATTCTCCTTTAGGATTTGGAACCTTAACCGGTAAATTTTTAACCGGAGAACAACATCCAAATGCGCGCATCAAACTTTTTCCACAATATACGCGTTACGCAAGCGAGCAATGCACACAAGCAACAAAATTGTATCAGGAAATTGCCCACAAACATGGATTGACTTTAACCGAGTTGTCAATGGGATTTGTTTTACAGCAGCCATTTTTAACCAGTGCCATTATTGGCGCTACAACATTGGAACAATTAAAAGAAAACATCGACACCATTGATGTAGTTTTATCAAAGGAAATCCTAAATGAAATCGAAAAAGTTCAGGCAATAATTCCTGATCCTGCGCCGTAATTTTTTTGCCGCGAAGACGCTAATACACAAAGATTATTCACATTTTGTGTCATTTCGACCGGAGGGAGAAATCACACTCGAAGCTCGACAAAGATTGGTGATTCTCTTTGTAGATTCACGAGTGTGATTTCTCCCTTCGGTCGAAATGACAATACTTTGTGTAAACTTTAGTCTGTAACTTTGCGGCTTAGTGTCTTCGTGGCAAATCGTTACAAATCAAATTCCTCTTCCATAGATAAAGAATCATTTTTAACCGCAGTTGAATCTGGTGTTTTTATTCTAATTAATGAGCGCGCATTTCCTGAAATATAAACCGGAAATTGTCCAATTGTATCCTCTGGAATTAATAAGCCACGGCGGAACATTAAATTTCTTAAGAATTTTTGATTCTTAACTGCGTAATCTTTTAGATTTCCTTCATCATTAAACTGATACATGAATTTTCTAGGTTTCGGAATAATAGTAGCCAAAAATAAACATTCATCTACATTTAAAGCCGAAGGACTTTTCTGGAAATAAAAATGACTTGCTTCGCCAATTCCGTATACATTTGGTCCCCATTCAATAATGTTGAAATATACTTCCAGCATTCTTTGTTTGCTTACTACGCGATTATTTTCGAGAATATAAACAAGCAAAATTTCTTCCAGCTTACGCGAAAGTGTTTTTTCTCGGGTCAAAAAGACGTTTTTAATCAATTGCATGCTAATCGTACTGGCACCGCGAGAGAATTTCTTAGTTCGAATATTCTTAAGAATAGATTGTTTGAAAGCTTCATTTATAAATCCGCGATGAGAGAAGAACGATGGATCTTCTGTCGTTAAAACACATTTTTGTAAATAAGGTGAAATTTGATCCAAAGGCGTATAATTCGGATTTGCATTTCCAACTAAAACAGGACGCTGCAATACATTTTGAATAATAGCACGATAAACGAATTCACCGTTTAATTTATTCAGATCGGCTTCGCCATATTTGGTGATTCTTAAATCCTGTTTGTTTAGTTTACTGTCAAAAACTAATGTATTTGGTTTGTTTTTATTGAATTTGAAATCCAGATTATAATTGAAATCTCCGGTAGCTTCCATTCCTTGGAAATGCGTAAATAATCCGTCAGGTAATGAAACAATAAAATCCTGCGCCTTCATTTTTGGTATATCAACTTTTAAAGTATAAACCGTGTCTTTTTCTGTATTATAAGAAATATAAGGTTTTACTTTTATCTTATTCAATTTCATTGTCGAAGTGCTGTCAATCGAAATAAAATCATCTCCCAATAAAAAACGATAATCAAAACGGGCATTTTTAATGACAACATCTTTGCTGGCAATTTTTGGATGATTGATTTTTAAATTAGTGATAGAAGTATAACCGTCAATGTGCAATTCGCTTCCGTCTTTGTCAATGTTCGCCACATTAAGGCGAATGGAATCAAAACTTGCTTTAAAATTATAACGTTCATCCAAATAAGGAACGCGAATGGCGCCGGTATCCAAATTGAAAAAACGAATATCTGCTTTTTTATTTCTCGGATCAGCAAAACCTTTTATGTTCCAGCGCTGATCAAAATTCTTGCTTTGAACATGAAGATTAGTTTCTAGCTCTTTGTTGTCTAAAACGAGCTTATTGATCGCAATAGAAGCTTTTTTGCCATTATCATCAATTTTAAAATTCAGGTTTTCCAATTTCATATCCGTCGGAACCAAATTCAGCAATTTCGAAATAATTCTATAGGCAAACGCACCGTATTTACGCTTTTCATTGGTATCAGAATCTTCTTTGTCTCTTTTCAGAAAGGCATCAAAGTTGCGGACTTTTCCTTTTTTCACCAATTGAATATAACCATTGTTGATTTTTAAAGTTCCAACCTGAACATCTCCAATAAATAAATTGGACAAACTAATGCTGGTTTCGATTTTTTGAATGTGACAAAGTGTATCAGCATTATTAGGAACTAAAATTACATCTGTTAGTTTAATGCCGGACAATCCTTCAAAAGAAGCTGATTTTACAGAAAATTTACTGTCATATTCGGTGTTCATTTTCAGGGTTACTTTTGCTATGGCTTGTTTTAAAAGCGAATCACGAAAAAAGTATAAACCTAAAAAAAGCACTCCTAATACCAGAACGAGTATCAGCAGTGCTTTGTATATTTTTTGTTTTGGAAATTTCATAAAGTGGGTTTATAAAAATTTAAGGAATGTCTGGCATAAATATTTTTTTTGCCACGAATTTCACGAATTAAAAATGCCATCAAAATTTACCTTTAGGAATCAATAAATTTAAATAAAATTCGTGCTAATTTGTGAAATTTGTGGCAAACAAAAAAAATTAACCAAAAAGAAAACTGGCTACATCTTCAATTTTAGCCACGAGTTCAATTTTGATTCCTGTATTTTTCAGGGCGATTTTATTGTATTTGGAAACAAAGATAGTGTTGAATCCCAGTTTTTCGGCTTCCTGAATACGCTGATCCACACGATTTACAGGGCGAATTTCTCCGGACAAACCAACTTCGCCGGCAAAACAGAATCCTTTCGTTATCGGAATATCTTCATTTGAAGATAAAATAGCCGCAACAACAGCTAAGTCAATTGCAGGATCATCAACAGAAATTCCTCCGGTAACATTCAGGAAAACATCTTTTGCGCCTAGACGAAACCCGGCTCTTTTTTCTAAAACTGCCAGAATCATGTTTAGCCTTTTGGCGTTGTAACCAGTCGTACTGCGTTGTGGCGTTCCGTAAACAGCTGTACTCACCAAAGATTGGATTTCGATCATTAGCGGACGCATGCCTTCCATGGTAGTAGCAATTGCGGTTCCCGACATTTCTTCGTCTTTGTGCGAAATCAATATTTCTGACGGATTGCTGACTTCCCGCAAACCGCTTCCTAACATTTCGTAAATTCCCAGTTCGGCAGTAGAACCAAAACGGTTTTTTAGCGAACGCAAAATTCGGTAAACGTGATTTCTGTCTCCTTCAAACTGCAAAACAGTATCGACCATGTGTTCCAGAATTTTTGGTCCGGCGATGTTTCCGTCTTTTGTAATATGTCCAATTAAAATAACCGGAATATTGGTTTCTTTCGCAAACTTGATTAACTCGGCGGTTGTTTCTCTAATTTGAGAAATACTTCCGGCAGTTGATTCGATATAATCCGTATGTAAAGTCTGGATCGAATCAATAATCACAATTTCCGGCTGAATCGCTTCAATTTGTTTGAATATATTTTGCGTCTTTGTTTCCGTCAAAATATAACAATTGTCACTGTTTGGCGTGATTCTTTCAGCACGCATTTTTATTTGTTTCTGACTTTCTTCTCCGGAAACATATAATGTTTTATAAGGTAATTTTAATGAAATTTGAAGCAAAAGCGTACTTTTCCCAATTCCCGGTTCACCGCCTAAAAGCGTTAATGACCCTGGAACCAAGCCTCCGCCAAGAACACGATTCAATTCGCCATCGGTAGTATTCATTCGAATTTCCTGAGCCGAATCGATTTCATTAATTTTTAATGGGCGTGGCGCTTTACTGGTAGAAGTTGGTTCACTTTTCCACGCCACTTTTTCCTGCTTCTGAATAATTTCTTCGGCAATAGTATTCCATTCCTTGCAGGCATTACATTGCCCTTGCCATTTGGCATATTGGGTTCCGCAATTCTGACAAAAAAAAGAAGTTTTAACTTTAGACATTATTTTGTTTTTTTAGCAAGCGTATTCATTTCGTCGATTTTCTCGTACATCACATCTTTATTTAAATCGCCAATTGGCTCCATTTGCGAAGCATTTTGGTATTTTTTTGAAGCTCTTTTAGGATCTCCCATTTTTTCGTACATCAATCCCAATTCATATTCCCCAAGCATAGCTTTTGGATAATTTACGTTTCCAATTTCGGCCATTTTGCCTAATTCGTCGTAGGCATTCTTTTTTAGGATCAGGTTTTCAATAATTTTGAAATCACTCATTCTTACCGGAATCTGAACTCCCAGAACTTTAGACATGGTGTTGTATTTATTTTCTAAATAATCAGCATAACCCGTTTCAAGAACAGCAATTTTATCATTGTATTCTGCTGAATTAATAGGTTTGTATACTTCAAAAATATGATATAAAGCACTTGGAATTGCATGCAAAACCTGAGTGTAATGCGTTGTGCCTTTAAATAAATCGTATTTGTAGTTTACCAAAGGATTATTGGCAATTTTAATATTGCTGTCTAATTTTTCTATTGGTTCTTTGATTTTTTTGTTATCGCCGTCGGCTGCAGATAAATAATAGAAGAAAGGTTCTGTTATTTTAGCAAATTTCTCCGGAATTCGAACTTCCATTTTAGGAGCCAATTCAGGACTAAAACAAATGTAGGCATTAAAAAGCGGCTGTTCTTTGTATAAATAAAAATTGACAAAACTTGCCGTTACATCATGACCCGCAATGATTCTGAAAGGTGATGTACGGTATTTTTTTTCGATATACGGAACCAATTCGGCACCAACAAATTCAAAAAACTCAGCTCCTTTTTCAAAAGGAAGTCCCTCGTTTTGATCAATAGTCGTATCGTCTTCGCGTTCGTCGTTTTTGTTTTGGTGAATACCAATAATAATCATTTCGGGCAAATCGCCCCAATACGAACCATAACTTACCGCTCCGGAAAAAGGATCAAATAAATAATCACCGTCTAATAAATATAAAACAGGATATTTTTTTTCAGGATTGGCTTCGTAAGATTCCGGAAGTCCGATGGTGATTCTTCGTTCTTCTCCAAGTTTTTCAGATTTAATGTTGTCGAATTTCTTTTGAGCAAAAGCAGAAATAGAAATTAAAGCAAATAGTAAGTAAACTTTCTTCATGATTTGGGGTATTTCAGTGAATTAAAAAGTATTGAAATAGTGTAGCAATATAACATTTTATTTGCTTTTTTATTATTGTAGGAATTTTAAAAATAGCAAATAGGTTCAGCTTTGCATTGAATAGTCATTTTAGCAACAGAGTACGCGAAGATTTTTGTGTAATGTATCTTCAGAAAACACAAAGTTCGCAAAGCTTTGTTGATTTAGCTTTGCGAACTTTGTGTTTTTTACCACTCAACATATTGTTAAATAGAATCCTGTTCGTGCAAAGTAAATTTGACAAACTAAAAATAAATAAATTTAAGGAAAGCTTATGTTAGCGAATTATCGTTTTCATTTGGGAAAATGATCCATGGTTTGAAGGTTTTGGCTTCTTCAAATTCCAGGGTTGCATAGGATATAATGATGATAATATCGTCTTTTTGAACTTTTCTGGCTGCAGGACCATTCAGGGTAATTTCGCCTGAATTTTTTTCTCCCTTAATAGCATAAGTTTCAAAACGTTCGCCATTATTAATGTTAACGATAGATACTTTTTCGCCTTCAATTATGTTTGAAGCCTCTAGTAAAGTTTCATCAATAGTAATGCTGCCAATATAATTTAAATCGGCTCCGGTTACTTTTACTCGATGAATTTTAGATTTTATAACTTGAATTTGCATGTTGCAAAGGTAAATTAATTTAATGAAATGGTGTCAATCAACCTAATAGAATTAACAAATACTGCTATAAATGCGCGGTAATTTTTGTCTTTACTTTTGTGATCGATAGGTAATAATGTAGATTCGTCAGCAATAACGAAATATTCGAGATCAAATTTTTTATTGTCTTTGAAAGAATTTTCTACGAATTCAATTGTTTCTTGCGGACTTTTTGTTTTGAATATTTCTTTTGCTTCGGTTAAAGTTTTATAAATAATCGCCGCTTCTTTTCTTTCTTCGGGAGTCAAGCGTTCATTACGGGAGCTCATTGCTAACTGATTTTCTTCTCTGAAAATTGGACATCCTACAACATTTACCGGCATATGGTTTTTTTCGACCATTTTTTTAACAATTTGCAATTGCTGAAAATCTTTTTCACCAAAATAAGCATTTGTTGGCGTTACAATTTCAAATAGCCTTTTTACGATCGTACCAACGCCATTAAAGTGTCCGGGCCTGAATTTTCCTTCCATTTGATTTTCCAGTCCGTCAAAATCAAAATCCTGCGAAACGGTATTTCCTTCATAAATATCTTCTACAGAAGGAGCGTACAAAATGATTTTGTCGTTTAAAACGCGCATTTTTTTTACGTCTTCCTCTAAAGTCCTTGGGTATTTTGCAAGATCTTCGGGATTATTGAACTGAGTAGGATTTACGAAAATACTTACTACGGTATCGTCGTTTTCTTTAAGGGATCTTTGCATTAAAGCCAGATGCCCTTGGTGTAAAGCACCCATTGTAGGAACAAACCCGATGGTCGAATTTGCCGTTTTGATAGTTTTTAAATAGGCTATCAAAGCTACTTTACCGTAGAAAATATGCATGTTGGTATTATTAAAATTTAGTGCAAACATAATATATTAGTTATAAACTGCATAAATTTTTGTAATTTTGCAACGTTTTTATTACCAAAAATTAAGTAAAATACTATTATGAAAGATAAGAGGATATTATA
>Ga0247736_10000044_pt1 | contig 82194 bp, 76 predicted proteins | sample UWRJL193509B2_FD_180935 | JGI IMG/M metagenome (GOLD analysis project Ga0247736, IMG submission 180935) | Plant litter microbial communities from Arlington Agricultural Research Station in Wisconsin, United States - UWRJ-L193-509B-2 | ecosystem: Environmental > Terrestrial > Plant litter >...
AGCCAATCCAGGAAAATTTATTGAAACGTCAAGTGATTTTAGGAAAACCAGATAATGAGGTAAAGCAAAACCAGTAATTAACATAAATTATTAGTCCTAATGTGTCAAGTGATATCCGTATAAGACAATTTTACCACAGATAGCCCAGTGGTGCGGGTTGGTCAGGAATTGGACCGTCTGTGCGCTATCCTTGCTAGGGGGTTGCCGTGGGGTTGGTGTACCCAGGGGGGTACACCAACCCCACGGCAACCCTACCCCAATGACGGCTCAAAGCCCTATCACATCCCCGGCAATCTGCACCAGTGTAGCAACACAAACCATCTTCTTCCCGACCACTGACCTGGCGCATCAGGAATGTAACTTATAACCCTTTATATAAAAAGATTAAATGTTAGCTCTCCCAACACAACTAACTGACTACCAAACCACAACAACACTACTCCCGATTTTTTAATAAGATTAGGGAAGAATTCGATGCACATCAAGTGTCAGGGAGTGCCAAGAACTGTATAAGACCTATAAAAAAAGGCCCATAGCAATACTATGAGCCTAGAATTTAGGGTGTCAAAAAATAGCGGAAATAAATTATTTATATTCTTTGGTTACGTGATTCATGAAGTTGATGAGCACTTTTTTTACGGCAGCAACTGTTTGATCAGTAACCAGGTTATATTTATTTTTTATACTGTTAGCAGAGAGCTCGGTACTTTTATTTTTTGTTCGGAAGCGGCTGGCAAGAAAGTTAAAAAATTCACTTTTGTTATCTACAATAATCACTTTGGTATCTACAAATAACCTAAATAAGAAAGCCATCTGTTCTACAGTAAGGTCTACCAATAAAAATTGGTTAGCCCTTACAGCTGCTTCTTCCGCTTCTGCAGTAAGCTTACTTAATTTGGTCAGGTTAATAATATATTCAAGCTCTGCAGCAATACACTTAATCAGTACCGCTTTCGCACTTTCGGCTTCACCGTTGTAAACATAAAAATTGTGCTCTGCAATTTGCTGTGCATCTCTAAGATCATTTACAGATTGGCTGGCGCCGTCCCTGAGGCTTAAAGCGCCAGGATATTCCTTCGCAATTTTGTTCCTCAGATATTCAAAGAACGCCGAAGAATTGAAATTAATATAGATAAGATTTTGCGTAAGGATCACGTTCAAATTTTTATTGACGCTAACCTTCAGCCAGCTGCAGACTTTTTCACAAAACATTTTGTAGTAGTAGAGATCTTGAAAAGTGGTAATGTGTTTATCACTCTCATCAAGATAAGTTTTGATAGATGATACTAACAGGGGGTCTAAATCAGGGTTTAGTAAAAGCTTACCGATCTCTTTTGATTGCTTTTTCACTGTTTCAATTACTTCTTTTCTAATGCGGGGGGATGCAGGCCTTTCATAATCAAAATATTGCGAAAAGTCATTGATCAAAAATTCTATGACATCATCAATTGCTCCATTAAGCTGGTAAAAAGGATGGGGGGAAGTCAATATTTCGGCACTTAACTTTAACAAGTTCCGCTCAACAAACCTGATGTAATAGATCGAATTACTCTCTTCTTGCTGATGTTCATAAAAACGTAAAGTAATAAACTCCTTTATGCTCGTCACTTCATTTTCGAAGAAGACCGAAGCCCAGGTTTGGTTAGTGTTAAAACGTGGATCTATTGTTCCGGAAACAAAATCCGCCCACAACGTTTTGAATACGTCTAGTTCTATGGTCATATATTTGGTAATTTTATTGAATGATTAATGAGCGGCGCTCATAACAATCGCCGGGTACTAAAAACGGTATTATGCCAGGCTAAAAACGAGGAGCTGCCGAAAGGTCGAAAAAAGCTCTTTCCTGCCATCAGCATTTCCAATGTATAAGCCATAACGGGTTCCGGGATAAGTTTTAGACCGGATCAGCATAGCATTAATAGCCGAATAAATGGTAGAATAGACAGCTATGAAATTAATTCCATTGTCTGGTAATAATGGTTTAATCTTATTTAAAAAAGCAACATGCGCTGCTTCCCTTTCTTTTACCATATCAATAAAAAGTTCGTTTCTTTCTGTAACCTCCCAGAGCATAAACCGTCTGATAGCTTTTTTTTGGGCGATCAGATTATAAGTTTTTTCTATCGCGGCCATAATCATATCTATCAATTGATCTTTCGTCATATTCTGGATGTTGAATATCAGATCTTCAAGAATAAAATTTAGTGATCTGTAATATGCCAGAACCAGGCCGTCGAAGCTCTTAAAGTACCTGTACAAAGCTGTCTTAGCAACGCCAGAACGTCGCCATACATTATTGATGTACAAGCCCGGCACCCCTTCAGTTTCCATAATAAAACCTACAGTTTCCAGCAGAACGTTCTCGGTTTCGATCCTGTCTTTTCTTTTTTTGGCTTCCCTATCATGTTTCTTTTTCATGCTCTCATTTCGTCTGTACAAAAATAAATTTGATTCATCATTGAAACGGTTACATACGTTAGTATTTTTTTCACAATAAGGTAATCTTTTTAATATTCATATTTCTCCGCAGAACATTTAATACACTATGTAAAGACAATCAATTACTTACATGATTATATTAATAGTAAAAATTTTTCCTTATAGCCTCTATCGTAGGCTATAAAAGTCAATATTTTAGAGTAAAATGAGGTAATTGGTAGTATAAATCAAAAATTTTTTACTTTTTCTGAATAGTGAAAACGCATTTTTTTCTGGTAGTTTCGAAATTGCTGATTATTATCATGTATGCAGCCGAAAGAATATTCAATATTTTCTGGCACGCTGAATTCTGCTTCTATGTTTGCTGTAAAAGCTATTTTAGCTTTTACAGCAGCAACCTTTGGCACCCCGAGACACTTACAAATTTTGATAATTCCGCTTTACTTGTACTCAAATAAAACAAGGAAATAAATGGAATTGCTATTAAAAAAATTGAACACCATAAAACCTGTATCACCAGAGATGCAAACCTATCTCGAAGAGCATTGTTCAGGATTCCAGTTTGGCCTTTCGGAAGAGGTCCCTTACCAGCTTTATAGCCATGAGATAATCTTCTTTTTAACCAGCGGATCTTTAAGCGGGATGATCAAACCACAGAACACGGTACTGCCGATAGTTCATTATGGCCCGGGCGATTTTATCTTTCCGGCATTAACCTCAGTAAAAGATAAATTTATTGACAGCCTTGCTTGTCATGCTCCGGCAAAAGTACTAGGCCTCAGGCTATGGGATGCCAAATCTGCATTAGACATCTTTCCCGAAGCATTTGACCTTTTTATAGGGATAATTGATGAAGAGATGAACAAGTCGCATCAACGGGAATTGTTCTTGAGGATGAAAACGGAAGAACGATATAATTTTCTGTTTAAAAATAACCGCAGTCTTTTTATGCACTATAATTCTGATCAGCTGGCGGCATATCTGAATATCTCAAAGCGCCAGTTAATGCGTTTAAAGAATCATTAAATAATGCCATTTGGCACCGCAAATAGCGACGTAAAAAATCTGATCCGGCATTCAAAATCCTGAACTTTAATAGCAGACATTAAATTAAAAGGCTGATGAAAACCGAGCTCCGGGTCGTGAACAAGAGTTTAAACCTTCAACACACCTGTGCGGCGTGCATAGCAGTAATGTTATGTTACGCTGCACTAATTAAATTGACAAACTATCAAACAAGCAGAGAGCAAATGCTAAACCAGGTGTTTCCGGAGGCGATTGCATTGCATTTAACCTGGCTTGTGCCGGTAACAGAATTAGTGATCGCTGTAGCATTAGTTATTAAAAGTACGATGCTGAAAGCATTATATGCTGCGCTAGTGTTAATGGTTTCTTTTACGATCTATATTTCCATAACGATGACAGGCATATTTGGGAGGATCCCATGTAGCTGTGGCGGGATTTTAAAGCAGATGAGCTACACCACACACCTGCTCTTCAATTTATGCTTTATCATCCTGGCCATTATCGGTATCAAAACAGACCAACGTTGGATCAATCATAAATGGTTAAACTTTAAAAAGAAAGGAGAACAGCCAAAAATTGGATAAACCAACAGCAGGGATTAAGCTTGCCCGGCAAATCTTTAAACAATCAATTAGCTGGAGAGAACGAAGCTTCGAGGGTTCTTAACAGCAACAGGTTTTTCGTTAAATAACGCAGAACCATAAAAATCAAAAAGATGAACAGATTATTTAAGAATGTAAATACATACGGATTAATGGGGGTTCTAATGGCCGGTGGGTTAGTATTTACCCAAAGTGCTTTTAAGCCTGCAAAAAGTGATAAAGCAGTAGAATTAATTTATGGGTATGACTACACTAATAATGTATGGGTTCCAAATAATACTCCAGGTTACGATTGCAGCCCCAGTTCGCAACCTTGTAAGTACATTTTCAACACTGCGCCATCACCAGAAACACGTCCTCAGGATAGTACTCCAGCGCCAGGTACAGAACTTGGATCTTATGAAAACTAACTAATATAGCTAACAGCCTGTAGTAGGCTGTTAGCTATAATCATCATGTTAATTAAGGATTTTGTGTTAACCCTCCAATCAAAATTGCATCATCGGGTAGAGGGAAAGTATATCGATTACTATTAGGCACTAATTTATATTGTACCTCAGCAACAGTTCTGATAAGCTCAGTAGCAAATAAGGGATCCAAATTTAACCTTCTCAAATCAGTCCACCGTAGTCCACGGCTTATCAGCTCCTTTCTTCTCTCCATCAATATTATTCGTAACACAGATTCTCTATCTGTGCCAGTATAGTTCACAAACTTTCCTGGAATAAAACGTGTTATCAACAATTTATTTAAATCATTCAATGCCCCAGTTAGCTCTCCTCTTCTTGCCTTACATTCGGCAAGGATCAGATACATTTCGTCGGTAGCCAATCCAGTAAAAAGACCAACATTTGCTATACCTCCATACGTTCCCCTGAAAGTAAATAAGCCATTTCCCCTACTCCTAAAAAAAAGCACTTTTCGCAAATCATCATTAACATACGAATTATATAGCGGGGGGACTACGTTAGCCAGGGCTGACGTATTAGGGAAAGCATAGGTCAAGGCTCCTTTATAAAATATGACCTCAACATTTGCATTCCTTAATGCGCTTGGCATGATCCGATCCGTCGCATTACCTTTTATTGTAGAATAATCTATTAAATCGTGTTTGATTTGCACAGCCATATTTGCATTCAATTCAGCATTTACATAATCACTCATTGAAAGGTAAACCCGGGCCAATAAAGCATATACAGCAACTTTACTCGGCCTGTTTCTATAATTCACCTCATCTGGCAGATAAGGCAGAGCAGTTTGAAGATCTTTAATTATCTGATCATAAGTTTGCTTAACTGTACCCCTGGGATAACGCGCATTAACGTCGGATACTAACCTAAGAGGGATTCCCGGTAGTTGATTAGAAGTATTAGGATCATAAGGAGCAGAAAAAACCTGTGCAAGGTTATAATAAGCAAAAGCACGCTGAAAAAATGCGGTACCTTTAACACTATTATAGGCTGGGCTGTTGCGTTCGTCATCTGCAATACCCTCTAAGCCTTCCAGAATAATATTGGCATAAAATATCTGCGTATGTGGTATCGACCAATCCTGCACTATAGTCTCACCCGCAAGGGAATTAGGCAGCCACTTATAAATATTTTGTGACATCGCACTTGTAGCAAGCAAACCGATGTCCGAAATGATATAATCATCATTACTGATCTCTTGGATCCCAGGCCCACTATACCAAACCTCACTATCGGAAAGAGCCTGAAAGTCAGCAACCGTCTTAGGAACAAGTCTAGACCGGTCTGGTTTTTTCTCTAGAAATTCTTTCTGACAACTATCGAGCACCAGGATGGTTAGGCATAACAATGATAATATAATCAACCTTACAAACGAGGTTTTAAATTGAATTTTCATTTTACTTGAATTATTGGTTCATAAAATATTACAGCATTAAAAATCTACTTTAACACCAGCACTAATTGTCTTAATCGCTTTCAATGTAGGGTAATCGGGATCGATGCCTTGTCTATTTGCTGCCCAGAGCAGGCCAAGATTGTTACCATAAACGTAAAACCTGATCACAGAAAACGGAAGGTTCTTAACTTCACTTCTGCGAAGTGAATAGCCAATATTTAGATCCTGCAATCTGATATGGTCTCCCTTTTCGATTAGCGCCGAAGAATAAGTGTACAATTTGTCTTGGTTTACATTTCGTACAGTTGTTAAAGCAGGTACATCAGTGGTAAGTTCGTCACCTGGTTTTTGCCATCTTTTTGCAAAATCACCATGACCAGCCCCACCCCCAAGAATGTCGAAATTGCTTACAGATAACCGTCTAAAATAGTAGCCCAACCTATAGCTTACATTAATTGATAGCGAAAAATTCTTGTACTCAATAGTATTTCGCCAGGCACCAAATACTGTTGGCCTTGCAGGGCCATGATACACCAGGTCTACTAGTGTAGCCTCCTGCGCAACTTTAGAAAAATCTTTGGTTACCAATCCTTTTAAATAAACTCGTGGCTCGCCACTGGAGGGATCCAATCCCGCCCATTGATAACTATATAAGGCCGCCATCGGTCTGCCCTCATAAGGATAATTACCATCTGCTCCCGCTACCAAATAATTTCCCGGTAAAGTTTTTACACCATACTTTGTAACCTTCTCAGTGGAAAGACTAAGAATTAAACTTGGGCTCCATTTCAAATCCCTCCTACCCAACACTGAATTAAATACGAGATCTAAGCCTTTACCTTTTGTATTTGCAGTATTTCCTCTAAATGTCTGTATCCCAGAATCTGTAGACATACTCGTGTTGCCAATCAGGTCAATTCCGTTCTTTTGGTAGATATCAACACTTCCATTTAACAACCCACCTTTTAAACTAAAGTCTATCCCAAGATTATAAACCTTGACCCGCTCCCATCTTAAATCTGGATTAGGCGGATTGGTGATTACAGCATATGGAAGCCCTGTTGAGGTTGAGCCCCCACTATAATAGAATGCAGTGGTTACGGCAGACAGACTGCGGTCTACATTTCCATTGTAACCAAACGTAGCACGGAATTTTAAAACAGACAGCCACGGTAGTTGATAGAAAGGCTCTTGCGTTATGTTCCAACTTAGACCACCACTATAAAGTGGCACCCCCTTTTGATTAGTCCTTACCCCAAAAATATTACTTCTGTCCAACCTTGCACTTGCCGTTATCGTATATCGTTGCTTAAGTGTATATCCTGCATTACCGTACCACGATACATATCGATCACTGTAATCATTCTCTTTATCCATAAACGGCACTCTTAAAGCACTGTTATTTGTATTTACATAGCTCTGATATAATCCCTGATAATCCACTGAGTTATTCGTCACATTTAAAGGAGAAAATCCATATAACCGCGAGGTATTAGACGTGGTTTCCTGGCTTCGGATTTCATATCCCCCAATTGCATTAAGCTCATGATCCTTACCAAATTGCTGTTGGTAATTTAACTGTGCACGTATACTATTGCCAATTGACAGACCTGTACTTACGTCCTGAATTGCCCCTAATGGCACCACACGTTTAAGTTCACCATTTGCATTAACCTGCGTGTATGTATTGATCAAATTGCGCGTATAGTAACTTTCCAAGGCCTGCAGATTCCTTGCTGTTGTGTTAGTTCTGGTATACTGATATAATACTTCTGCATTAAGACCAGATAATAAATTGTATTTAAAGCGAGAATTTAAACGCAAATCAGTAGTCTCTGATCGGTTATCAGCTATATCAATTTCTCTCAATGGATTATATCCCCAATCCAATAAACCTTTACCAGGTGCAGCATCTACAAAACCTTGTCTGTAATCATGGGTGACCGTTACTGGCTTGCCGCCATCATCTACCAGACGCGCATAAGGATAGATAACCCTTCCACCAGTACTGATATAAGCTGTCCCGGTGTTATTTATCTGATTATTACTCTTGATAAAGTATGCTTCCGTATTTAATTCACCTTTTCCACCATTAAAAGTATAAGTGTTGGTACCTCGTAAACTTAAACGCTCATTTTGGTTCCCCACCAGTGATGCCAGCCCTTTATCATAACCTGCAGATAGTAAATATTTTTGTTGGGCAGTACCACCAGAGAGCTGTAAGGCGTATTGCTGAGACTGCGTATGCCGGTATAAATACTTTGCATAGTCATTTCTCACATCAAAGGATTTAAGACTTTCAATTCTTTGATTAGCCTCCGTGGTAGTAATTTTACCATCCCTTGCGGCAATCAACAACTCTACCACCGGTGTCAACCCTTCTTGCGTTCCGCTCTGCTCGATGGTATTATAAAATCCGGCACCAAACAACCTCTTTTCAATATCAATCACATCTGCAGAAGACATTTTGGAGTTGTAGAACAAATCAGGTTTCGCACCATAGGTGAAATTGCTATTAAAAGAAACGTGTGCTTTTTGATTGTAGCTACCTTTTCTTGTTGTGATTACGATTACCCCATTGCCAGACCTTGCACCCCAAATCGCAGCTGCTGCAGCGTCCTTCAATACCGTTACACTCTCTACATCATTTGGATTGATTGAATTGACATCTCCCTCATATGGAAAGTTATCCAAAACAATCAGAGGCTGGTCATTTGCAAACAACGTACTGCGACCACGTATACTGATATCATTCTCACCAGATCCTGGATTCTTATTAAAAATCAATCCTGAGGTTACATCTGCCAATCTGCTTAAAATATCCGGGCTAACTCTTCTGTTTAAAACTGTACTATCCAACTGTACAAAAGAACCTGTAGCCTTTCCCTTTGCCAGCCGCTGGTAACCATTGCTCAATATCGACACCTCTTTCAGCTCTGTGGAGGAAGGGACTAAAATGATATTTAAAGGCTGTGCTCTTGGTAAAAAGACAACTACTTTTTGTGTTTCATATCCTATGTAGAATATGTTCAGCGTGAAAGATCCTGCATTCAGGTTAAGCTTAAACCTACCCTTCGCATCAGAAATTTGTTTGAGGTTTGTACCTTGCACAGAAACACTTACACCAGGCATAGCCGTATTGTTATCTTTCGCAACTACAGCCCCTTCTAAGATGTATTGTGCATTCATTTTGCCCCCTATAAAAAGCAGGGCAACCACTATAAATAATATCTTCATGTTTAAAGTCCTTTTTTAGTTGATTCACTTATCGGATCTGCATCACTAATTACCAGCATCTCTAATTCTTCTATTCTCTCCTGCCATGCAAGATGATAAGGTTCGAGCGCGCGGTTCATGTCTGGTATGCTGGATAGGTTCGCTTTAATTTTAAGATCCACGCGATTGCGGTATCCGGTTTTATTAACCATAGGTATAGCGGAGTACTGGAAATACTTCAATTGGATTTGGCTCATTATAGACTCCAGATCGCCGTTTTGCATTGTAAAGCCGAAAGGATCAACCGATTCAATAATTGTACTATCGGGATGTTTAGTTTTTATGTTATCGTCACCAGGCAAGCGGATCAGCGCCATGCACTTTACTTTTCTCTTTTCTACTTTTGCACTATATTGAGGAAATAACATGGCTAAATTTTGCTGAAAAAAGGGGAACAGATATTTAGTGGACTTTCTTGGTACTCTTAGCTCATAGCATACACCATGACCAGGTTCACTAAGCCAGGCCAGATAAGCATTTCCACTTAAGCGAGAAGTAAATTCTTCTGGATGGCGGACAGCTAAGTGAACCCTGGAATTCCCATAAAACCTTGAATATCCATTTCCGAATGCTAATTTATATAACCAGATTAAAGGACAGTTACTTATCATCAATCCATTGACATTGATACTATCTGCCCTTTCCAAATGAATATAAGACTTTAAACCTAGCACATAACCAGAAAGCGCACTATGATAAGTTAGACCACTCCCATTGCCACCGTTACCATCTACCATGAATGGTTTATTATAATCATATGGTATAGTGATATCATTCTTTTCCGGTAGCGTAAAAGAATCACTGTTTAACATTTTATCAATGTTAGCTGATGTGACTTCTTTGAGCTCTGTTATCGCTCTTACAGTTCCGTTGGCACTGATCCACACGTAATGTGGCAGAGTTTTGTGCAGGAACATAAACCGCAGCAAATTGTCATCCGTACTGTAGGGAACAGAATAGTGAACATTCTTCTGTTTCTCTAGCTTTTCCATAAAGGATGTTACCTCTTTTTCAGACTGGTAGCTGACAGATATAAACTGGACGTCATGTTTAAATTCTTTCTGCAGACTATCCATTTTTGGGATCATAGCAACACATGGACTGCACCATGTAGCCCAAAAATCAATGATGATTAGTTTGGCTTCAAAATCTGCGAGGTTGATGCTGGACGTTTTATAATTATGCAAATTGGTTAACACTACCTCTGGCATTCGCTGGCCAATATGCAGCGGTTTTATCGGAGGATTTACTTTTGTTTTTGTCCCCGTAGTTTGCGCTGTGACACTTAAAAAAAGGCAAAGCGCGGCCATTACGATGGTTATTATCGTTTTTTTCATTGAAGTATATATTTAATTTATCGTAATGAAGCTTACAAAAGCTTATAACCAAGTCGTTATGCGAATGGTAAGCTATGCAGGTTTCATGGTTGTTTGGTTAGTTGATTTGAAAAATAAAAAGGGTTAGGTTGGTTAAATATTTGGGCATACCTATACCTTTAAGCTTTATTTGGCTTTCATTTTTTTGAACTCAAAATGTTTCGATTGGTTTATAAATGGTTTGGTTAAGGTCTAAAGATTAGAAAAAAACAAAGCGGCCGGAACAATCGAACCAACCTAAATTTCGGCCGCCTTGCCTAACCATCAATCTGGTGGCTTAATTAATTGATTATTATTATGAACTATATGTGGATTCATGAAGATCAATTTTAGAAAGCGGGCACCGGCCTCGGATCCAGCACCCGCAATCAGCATTTACTATGTAGAATTTACCAGAACTCTCTTATGATATTTTTAGCTCAGCTATACCTAAGCTGTAAAACTCATCGAGCAATTTTTCGACGGTGATACGTTTGAGCAAGACGATGCGGTCTATCCAGTTTAATAGCTTTTGGAGATTTTCTTTTGAAGCTGGATCGTGGTTTAGAGGGAGATTACTGGTAAGGGAAGATGTTTGATTTTTGGATGTAGAGTGATGATGTGCCGGTAAGCTTTCGTATCCTGATTTTGCAGTTTGGAGTGCTGCCGGTTTCTTTGGTGATTCTAATAGACCTAACACCATATTGATGAAGAATAAAGTGTGCTCCCTTTGAAGTTTAGTGAGATGAGACAGATCATTCTCATCCAGTAGATTTAATACTACCTGATGAAATTCCGTGAAATTGGCATAGGTGTATTTTGTGTTGCTTAACACAATTACGAGCTGACCACTAGGAGTGGTTTTGTACTGGTTAGTTAGTTGATTCTTTTTCATGTTGCGAAGTTTGATCTTGTATTGATGAAATTTCCAGAACTAATGATTTGCAAAATCTGAGGCAAAACATAGCCATTACGATTAAAAGGTCGTTTGAAAACGGATATAATTATTAGGATCTTTAAAAATTGAAATAAATTCCGGCAGTTTTGTTTATGTGTGATCCGCGAATATTATACTTACTTGGATATTCAAATTGAATGATATGGTAATAGTAAAATGGATGTACCATCCACTAAAAGCCACAATACTAAAACAAATTTGAATTGGTAAAAACTCTTTGATATAATTTAAAATTATACGAGTCCTTTACTGAAAGAAGCCATAGTTTGAGCTCTACCAGTCGATACACAGGCTCTGACCCCCACCAACCGACATTACGATAGAGCCCTGGCTATGGTTGCACAAAGATAGCACAAAAATAACTAGGGCGTTCATCTATCGTCTCGTTGGTGTTTACTGTCAGAGTTGTGTACGAGACTCTTGATTGAATACCTTTCTACAAGTATTTAATAAAATCGCTTTGCTTACTTCATGTATTTCATATATCGCTTTAATTAAGTTTATATAGTAAAGGTAACATATAAAAAGGCAATCACAAAGTATTTTGAATAATTTTTAGGACTAATTATTTATTCCATTTGATAATGGAAAATAACGAGCCATCTACCTATAGTATTATAATTAGAGAACGTTTAAAGCTGATTATGGAGATTTCAGGATTAGAAGTAGCTGGATTTTCTGAATTCACTAAAGTATCTGTTAGCCATATATATGCGCTACTGAACGGCAGAAAAAGCTTAACTGCACAAACAGCAAACAAAATAGCCATTGGTTTTAAACTGAATGGATGGAATATTCTTAACCCAGACTTCAAAATTACCGAGGCCATTAAATCAATTTCATTGAATAAATTTTATGCCGATCATGAAGAAGCAACTGATTACTTTAAAGAAACTATTTCAGAAAGGAAAGATTCCTATTTTTTTGAGCACGAGTTGATCCCGACGGGTATATTTGATAAGCCTGTTTATATATGGGAAGTTAAAGAGGCCTGTATTGCTCTTGGCAGAAATCTGTCTAGTAAACGAATTGCACACATAGCAGAGTACCTCGCCGTAAAGAACAAATTAGATAGTGAAAAACGCCCGATTAAAAAGAAGAATGGTAAATTTGGCGAAAGGATAGTTACCGTTTATTACAAGGTGAATAAGAGGGTCAGTTAGCGGTATTTTAGACAAAGAACTGTGACAGGGAAACATATAAAAGTACTATTGAATATTGGTCATCATGAAGCGCTATGATGCTTTTTTTCATAAAACTACAAAGCACGGATAAAGTCCAGTTGAATTAGCAATTTTATCTATAGTTATCATCATAAATTGTACTATTCTTTTCCTGAACCTATTCTAAGGGGACCAAATGGACATGCACTCGCTTTTGGTATCAATGTCTCAGATTCCTATACATTTAAAGAATACAAACTACTGATCCCGAAAGAGACAGTATGAGATAATATTGTCTGGCTTTTAGCTACTATCCATAGATTTGTGATTGAATCTTATCAAGCTGAGTTCAACAGAGTGGAAAAACTTTATGAGTGCTTATTCCACGAGATATATACTGGCAATTTTGATAAGGGAAACGCCATGAAGCAGCGGTATTTTTCTCATAGTACATTTTTTGATGCTTGGAAACTTCGTGGTGATGATCCAAAATTTTATTTTGGCAAAACGGAAAAGACATTTATCAGAAACTTAATATCAATCATTGGGAAAGATGCAGAATAAATGTGCATCCACTCACAAGTAATAGTATTCGAAATAATACAGATGCAAAGTTCCTTTATCAGCAATATCATTGTAATTCAGGTGTAAAAAAAACGGGTAGATTGAATAAACAGTTCATCATAACTATGTTGAACTTGTCACACTCGTGCCACAGAGATGCTGGAAAGTTTTAGCTCTCTCAATATTGGAATTGAAACGAATGCAACATCAAACTATTTAATAAGTACATTCAAAAGATATGCAAAGCATCCACTATCTCGCTTCTTCAATCTTGGACTGGAAACAGACCACAAAAAGATCGCTAGTCCCCTCAGCCTTCAGTATCAATAAATACGGATGATGAAAGATTTTTTTTCTACATCCCTAGAAAATTAATATGCCTTAATGTCTATTGCTATGGAAAAGGAAAAAGACCACTTTGGGAATGCTAAATAAAGTCCAACTATGTTCTATGACTGGCTTAATAGAATTAGGGAAATGGGTCTGGAGCAGAGTTTCAAGGATTTTTTATTCAAGCTTGAAGATAAAATTCAATGTCAGATATTAAATGATTGCGCTTTAAAAATTAAATCTACAAATTATTGCCACCCTTCACGATTAAATTCAAAGCTGAAAAGTATTTTATATATTTGAGCTGAAATTTTACTAAACCCTCAATAATGTAGACAATTGTCCGTTGTATTACAATCATCATAATTTCATCTTTGACTATGGATATAAAAACGAAGTTTGGTAAAAAGTTAAAAGACTTTCGACTGAATAGAGGATTTTCCCAAGAAAAGCTAGCGCATTTAGCTGAGTTAGACAGAACATATATCCCCAGTATTGAAAAAGGCGAAAGGAATGTATCACTAGAAGTAATATCAAAACTAGCCACTGCACTAGAAATTGAAATTAATGATTTTTTTATAAAATAAGCTTATGTCTGTCAAAGTAGCAGAATATTTTGGTCAGAAAACAGACGGAAATCCCAATACAATAAGACCCGTTACATCAGTAGAAAACTGTCCTTTCATGAATGATGTCTGCGTCAAACTTAAAGAAGGAAAAAAACCTATCTGTACAGTAATGCAACCAAATGGCGAAGCGTGGATTGTATGCAGACATAGGCTTTGTGCTACTAAGCGTATCACTTTGATGCCTTACCAGAAAGAATTATTGTTCGAAGTAGCGCAACATATTTATGGAGAAGATGTTTTGATGCAGGATATTGCCATAAGACAAGAAGAGAATATTCCTGTTATTAAGGGCTCTAGCTACCATGCTGACTATATAATGAAAAATATCGGTCCACGAGGGCGTTCCAGTGGTCAAAAAAATGTCATCTTAGAAATGCAAGGAGGGGGGGAGACATCTAGTACAGGATCAATTACTAGACACGTGGACTATTGGGAAAAGAATCCAATGAGAACAAATGAAGAATTAGCTAAATTTGTTGCCGCTAGCCCTATAGTTACAAATGCCTGGAGAAGGCAACAAGAGCAATTTCTTGTTAAAGGAAATATTGCTCAAATGACAGGGGGTGGTATGGTATTTTGTGTAGGGAATCCATTATACGATTATTTATGGAAGAGAGTTAAAGATGCCAATCTTAATGACTTAAAAGAGCACAATTGGACACTTGCTATAGTTGGTTTCAATGAAATTTCAGAACCTGGATCATCTGTTCTACATTTCAAAATTGATCCAACTCGAACACTATTTACGAATTATATAACCTTTGTACAAACATTGATAAATGTAGGAAAACCTCACCCTAAAATGTTTAAAGGGCTATTCAGCATGTTAGATGGTGAGCTACTAAAAAGTGTTTAATCATTTTTAGATTCGATGTCCATAATTCGTTTACCAATCCATTCAATGATTGGTACAGCAACTGCATTACCTACTGCTCGGTATCTATTTGAGTCCAGTGTTCCGGAAATCCCTGCAATTTCTCGTATTCCAAAGGCATCATACGTCGAACATACAGCATCCGAACTTCCTCGTGAATCAAGGGTATAAGTTTCTCCATCATTTCTGAATCCTTTAGCTTGTGGTCCAGCAGATGCTTTCCTTCCGATTCCAGCGTGTTGGATAGAATAGACAGTTGACTCTCCAATGCCCTTTTGAATTCCACTGGTAATTCTGTCCCTCTCTCCAATGCCCGATCTAACAGCGATTTTAGTTGCTTGGGACTCAAAAAGTACCTCGCTGGACTTGAGGCTCTTAAAACTCCCGACAATGTAGACTCTACGCCTTCGCTGTGGTGTTCCAAAGTATTTAGCATCAAGAACTCGCCACGATACACCATACCCGAGTTCATCCAATGTTGATAAGAGAATTCTGAAGTCTTCCCCTTTATCACTGTTGAGTAATCCAGGAACATTTTCAAGAATGATCCATTTAGGACATCGATCTCTGAGCAACTCAGAGAATTTATAAAACAATCCACTTCTTTCACCTTTTAAACCTTTTCTTTTACCTTGATTTGCTGAAGACAAGTCCTGACATGGAAATCCGCCACACCAAATATCTGCATGAGGAATTTCTTCTACTGTTAACTTGTTGATATCTGTATTTAGAATAATGTTTGGCCAATGTTTTTTTAATACGTTTTGACAAAATTTATTAATTTCGGACTGAAATACAACCTCCATTCCAGCATTTTCCAACCCGAGGTCGAATCCTCCTATACCACTAAAAAACGAAGCAACTTTCAATTATTTTAAAATTAGTTAGCGAATATAGAGCTTTTCGCACATAATATAATGGTGGTTTTTATAATTTCCTATTGTAATTATGCAACTAAGTTGGACAACTATCTAACTAACAAGCCCTAAGATTAACAGTAACAACTTGAATAAAGACTAAACTACTACAATTATAATTCAACCTCAATAATAAAAGTATTTTGGTCATTTTTTTATGACAATGCAAATAAATAGCATAAAATAAAACATCAAGTTTATTAAAGTGCCACCCTAGATAAAAAAAAGGCAATGGAGCGCTGAACTGCGAGAATGTCACTCATAGCCCGTTGACTCATAATCGACAAACCACCATCTTGCATCGGTGAGCATTAAAATAAAAGTTGGTAAAAGAATAAAGGAATTACGAGGAAATCTGGGGATTTCTCAAGAAGCTCTTGCAAATAAAGCAGACCTAGACAGAACCTATGTTACAGATGTAGAAAACGGCAGGCGAAATATAGCAATTGAAAATTTAGATAAACTAATATTCGCCCTTGAAGTATCTCTTTCCGAGTTTTTCAATTCTGAAGATTTTACAAGATAATGCCAGCATACTATATAAATTCTGCTAGCGGTTTCTTAAGCGATAACTCTTCTGAAATAAGGGATGCTTTGACTGGTGGATCTAGGTTCTATCAGCAGCTAAGAACCCAGACCGTTTCCTGGGAGAGCTTTATTAAAATTCTTAAAAACTCATTAAAGGATATTCCGCATTCGGAAAATTGGGGTATTCTTATGGAGTACCCTATTCCTAGGAGATCCAAGCGAATAGATTGCGTTATTATTGCTGAAGATATAATTATTGTTATTGAGTTCAAGGACGGGAGTAGCGAGTACCTTCACAACGATCAAATACAATTGGAAGATTATTGTTTAGATCTGCGCGACTTTCATTTTGAAAGTAACCACAAAGTTATAGTTCCAATATTGTTATCTGCAACGGCATCTGGAAGAGCAAGTGATTTTTCACAATTCGAAGATCCTGTCAAAGGAGTGCTTTTATCTAATACAGATACATTAAAAGATATTCTAGTAGCATCAGTCGCTAATTGGAGTACAACAAAAAAATCGATCGATTACAATCTTTGGAATAAAAGTAAATACTCTCCTACCCCCACTATCATTGAAGCTGCACAAACTATTTATGCTGATAAAGATGTTAAGGAAATTGTACATCATCATGCTGATAATTTAGGCGGCACAACTCAATCAATACTAAACGCCATAAAAGATGCGCAGGCAAACAATACTAAAATAATTTGTTTTGTTACTGGGGTTCCCGGTGCCGGAAAAACATTAGCCGGTTTAAATATTATCCATAATAAGGTCTTCAAAGACCAAGAAGGTGATTTAGGTGTATTTCTTTCAGGAAACAGTCCTCTAGTAAAAGTTTTGTCAGAGGCCCTTGTTAGAGATTATTCTAAGAGAAAAAGCATTCCAAAAAACCAGGCTAAAAGGGAAGCTCCAATTTTCATCCAGAATGTACATCAGTTTATCGATGAATATTATGAAGATGTAACCTATCTTCCTACTGAGAGGGTTATCATATATGACGAAGCACAACGGGCATGGACACGTGAGCATAAATATCGTAAATCAGAAAAAAGGATAAATGCTTCAGAGCCCGAAATACTATTATCCATTATGAATAGATTCGAAAATTCGTGGTCGGTGATAGTTGCACTTGTAGGCGGTGGTCAAGAAATAAATACTGGCGAAGGTGGTTTACTTGAATGGGGCAATAGTTTAAAAGAAAAATTTAAAGATTGGAAAGTGTATATCTCCCCAGAATTGAAAGTTGGAAATCACAGTACGGGCAATCAAAAGCTGTTCATAGATATCCCTGATGACATCGAGATAATAGAGGAAGAAAACCTACACCTAAGTGTAACTATTCGTTCTTATAAAGCTGAGAAATTGTCTTATTGGGTAGATTTAACATTATCCAATAAACCAGACGAAGCACAATCCGTATCTGCTGAACACTTAAAAGATTTCCCTCTGTTTATTACCAGATCGTTAGCCGATGCAAAATCATTTTTAAAGGAGAAGTCACGCGGAACGAGAAGAAGTGGATTAATAGCAAGTTCTGGTGGCAGAAGACTCAGAGCTGTTGGACTTGATATGAATGGCGGATTAAAAGGTACATCTACTCAGGATGAACTTGGGAATTGGTACCTCAATCCACCGACCGATATAAGATCCTCCAATTTTTTGGAAGTCGTAGCTTCAGAGTTTGCCATTCAGGGTCTGGAATTGGATTGGGTTGGTGTATGCTGGGATGCAGATTTACGCAGATTAGATAAGAGTTGGGATTTCAATAGTTTTAAAGGAAGCAAATGGACAAAAGTCCAAGATTCTAACACACAAAATTATTTGCTAAACACGTATAGAGTATTACTCACAAGAGCAAGAGAAGGTATGGTAATCTATTTACCGTACGGTTCTGAAGAGGATCCTACCAGAAGAAATTCATTTTACAATCTTACTTATGAATATTTAAAACGTTGCGGTGTAAAAGAATTGGTATTCAAGAGGTAGCATCTATTATATAATTACACACCGGTAGCGGAGGGATCAATTAACAACAACAGCTTTTGAAGGGTCTCTTCAATCTTATCTTTTTTTAGATCACATTCCCACACCTTCAAAACATTCCAGCCTCTTTCATTCAGCTCTATTTCATTTATATGGTCTCTCATCATGTTACGATTTAGCTTGGGTTCCCAGTAATCTAAATTAGATTTTGGGGTAGAACTAAATTTACACCCTTCATGTGAATGCCAGAAACATCCATGAATAAATATTATCGTCTTGAGTTTGGAAAGAAAAATATCTGGTTTACCAGGAAGTTGTTTAGTGCGCAAACGATATCTGAATCCCCGCGAATGCAAGAATTTGCGCACCAGCAGCTCGGGTTTAGTATCCTTATTGCGTATTTTGCTCATGTTGTAAGAGCGACTCTCTTTTGAATGTACATCAGCCATTTTAGACCAACAAATATTAATATGTTTTGTTTATCAAACTTTGAACGACAGCAGCAATAAAATGAGGATTATCTCAAAACATATTTATGGCAATTCATGACTTATTACACTTAATGTAATATAAATTTACAAAATGAACACTCACATTTTCAAGCAACAGCACAAAGAACCGAAATTGGAGATACCAAATAATGGAGAATTCCGATCAAAAACTTATCGATGAAATCTCGAAATTGACTAGAATTGATATTATAGAATGGCTACAATGGAATGATTCAAATGGAATCTATATAGATGAACTATCCTTTCAAGAATTCGGAGCTGTTATGTTGAGAGAAGAAGGAATAGAGATTATGATCAGACAAATTCGCAGTACGTAAGCAGATATAAAATCTGCACCCCTTACCTCGTACCTAAGTATATACTCATATAAACTTAAAAGCTAATAAATGATAACTTAAAAAGAATATGAAACGATGTCTTCTTTAGATAGATTGAAGTATGCCGCTTCCTTAGCCAAAGGAAAAAGTCTTTTCTCAGAACAAGTTACAAGAGGAAAAAAGTGGATTGCAGATATCATATCTTGTCCTGATGAGCTTTTATATGTCAAAGGAAAATAGCTTAGATATCCTTCCATCAGAACGGGGGCGACCGTTAGTCTTTAGGAATGCAGCAAAAGAGAACTAGAGGAGTATTTCTGCCTTCCTTTTTTCTTAAACGAAGTTTGAAATTAAAATTCCAAACTCCGATTAAGAAAATAGCAACCTATAATTTGTTCACATTTACACTATTACTATCTTTAAATAGATCTGAAATTCGAGCAAAGCTAAAACCAATATAAAAATATGAAGGTGATTGATTTTTTGGAGATAGCATGTGTAAATTTATACCTCTTCCGAAAAATACTTTATTTTTAAATAAACCAAGCTGTAAACCTGTTCCTATTTCGACATCTTTATTAGTACTAAAGTCCAAATAAGATACGTTTAAACCAATTGAAGGCTCTAAAAAGTTGAATAGCTGGTTACGTCTTTTAGCTCTAAACTCACCGTCTGTATTTTTTTTAATTACCAGTCCTCGATCTATTTTATTAAATGTCCACATCAGCACAGCTCCGCCAGAACCTTTAAAATTTGATGGTGAAACCGTAGTCTGATCCACTTTAGTTTCATCTATTCTTTTTACAAGTGCAAACATGTCAGCTATTTCCATTCTCCAACCGGTTTCACGTAGAAAAAACTTCCCTATTGGTAATCTTGGAGAATTAGATAGACTATCCTTTTTTGAATCAAGTATCCAAGTCAGATATACATTGAGTACTTCTCCATTCTTGGCGCCACTTTTACCTAAATCAATTGTCGCATAGACAAGTTTCTTATATATCATTTTACCAGCCGCAATTGCTAACTTTTCGGACAACTCCTGTAAATGTGTATCAATTAGATAAAAGTAAAATTCGTTTTTCTTTTTTTCTTGGTCAATCGTATTAAGATTATTAAGATCAAGTTTGTTTTCTTTTTTAATAGCCAATTCATTTAAAATACTTTCGAACGGTGATCCACTGAATCTTGCAATTTCAACTAATGACTTACAAGTTTCAGTTATAAGAGGCGCGTTCGATAACAATACTGAATCTAGTCTTGGATCATCATCCTTATAATTTATGTTAATAACTGACATTTTTTTCTGAGCACTTATAAAATTATTTTTTAAAATTTTATAGCCTACTAAATCCTTATTTATTAATGACAAAAAAGCTTTAGTTGCATCCTCTCCACCTACTTCAAATGAATTTAAATAGCTTATGACGATATCTAACTTTTTATTATCATAGCTAAAAGCTTCCTTAAACAATCTAATGTAATTACCTCTATCATCATCGTAATATTCATAATATGTGCGTAGCATATTTTCAATTTTCGCCTTTAATTCTTTATGAGTTTTGCTTAGATTTAATTTATTTACACTTTCTGCCAGATTTTTATTCACAATCAAGATCTCAAGATCTAATGCATCGCGAACTATATCTTCTTCTAATGGTAAATTTGATTTAATCGATTTGTTAATTAAATCAAGAAGATTTTTTGATTTTTCTTCAATTATCTTTTTTTTATTAACATGACTTTGGGTAAAACTTCCATATATACTTATAAAATCATAGATTGACCGGGCATCCTTTAGTTCCTGCATCATATTTAAAAGTTTCTTTGCAATTACTAATGGTGGCTCAGATTTTATTCCTATAGGAATTCTTTGAACGCCAATTTCAGAGTAAGGGTTAACCTCAATTTTTCTAGTTCCACTTGAACCAGAAATATCGGCTTCTAAAGAAACCGTGCCTTCAAAATCTTTATTCCCAATTAGACCCAATCGCGAAAAATCAATTTTAATTTCTCCATCAACATCTAAATAAATTACCTTTTGGTTAGGTATATTCTTTCTTGTTTCCCAATTCCACACTGTATCAAGTTTGACATCGTTGAATGTTTTTTTATATTGTACAGTTACATATTGTCTTGGATCTATTTTGATATCTGTAGAACCATCGGTTTGTGAATAAGCTTCACGTGCTAATAAGATGAATAAAGCAGTTGTTACAATTTTTACCATTAGAATGTCAATTTAGATATGGTTAGAAATATGAATGTTCGATAGCAGACAAGCGATTAACCAAAATTAAGTTGCCAGGTTCTAAAAAAAATAGCAACTTATTGTCATATATATTGCTTCATTTAATCTAATAACAAGTTCTTGAAACCATCCTCAAAGAGCAATAACTATAAATACGTATTTTACAGTAATATTTAAGATATAACTGATAATATAAATACTTCTAAATTAAGACTGCCAGAATATTAGCCGTGCCCTAATTTCACTGATAATGACAAATTATTACTATTGCTGCAACAGGTTAAGATTGCCATTCTAGGACTATAAAGAGCTGATACATTAAAAAATATACAGAATTTCCTTGCTTTCAATCTACTTTACCTGCATTGTTTTAACAATATTCATCTGTACCGGCTAGGCCCAGAACCTAGCGATATTTTTACTTTAACTCGCGGAATCCCCTCTACGTCGAACATTGGAATTGCTCCTGCTATTACGTGTATGCTCACAGTTGAGAAAACAATGTTGCTGTATCAGTTGAATATATGCTGTTTCTTGCTGAAAGGTCGATTACTGAATCCATTCAGATTAGATATTTAAAGTTATCGCGCAGGTAAATTTGCACAATAGCAATTTCTAATCATTTTTGGGGAAGTAGACCAATGCCTGTGCATCAAATCATGATCAGAAGATATGGATTACTCACTTTTTCAATAACGATTTCTAAACTGAGAAATTGATTAAAGTCAATTCAGGTGAAAAGGCCTAATAACTCTTCCGAATTCATTAGCTATGATGACCCTTGATGCAATACAATTTTTCACATTAAAAAAATCTGTCTTAATCTTTTTATTATATAATAATTAGATTTGTCGTTGATGTCAATTTTGTAAAATGTCACGCTCCACAAAAAGTAAAACAGTATCCCTGATTGTATATTTGTGTATAACCCTCAAAGGACAGATGATTGGTTTACCATTTTTCTTATGGTTACCCTTCTCCTTGTTTAACTTCTGGAATGTAGAACAGTTATTGTCTTTATTAGCGATTCTCGCACTTTTCAATATTTTCGTGTGTCAAAAAGACAACAACACTTCGAATTATCTCATAGTAGAATTTACATGCTTCCTGATGTTAGCTTTACCAATAATAGGACGTTTGGCGGTAGTTCCTACGGGAATGTTCAATTATTTTCTCTTTATCATCCCAACAACACTGTTCTTTATCATGTATTCAGCATCTATTTTGTTTAATATTATAGATTCTAAACAAATCTAACTAGTAACGCATTTTATAAAAAATAGGTTTTATTAATACTCTTAGATATTTGGGATTAAGTCAGTTTATATATCTATCTCCAAAAAAGGATTAATATTAAAAATTCTACTGGAATATTTGCCACCTATCCTCTGGAGAAACATAGAAAAATTCAACCGTGAATAATCCTATCATTGCCACCAATGTTGCATTGCCGGTTTACAGGTCAGTATGTTACTTTGTATTATCGATTTTAATAATACAATTGACATGCGAATAGTAACACTAGAAGACACATCTCCTTTCCAGAAATGTCAGCGAAAATTGTCAAAGATGCCTTGGGCGGATTTGGTCAATCCGGAAGAATGCAACAGCTTACAGCTAAGCTGGGCGATATAACTGGCGACCGCTTAACTTCTATGGATGCCAATGGAATTTCTATGCAGGTGCTCTCTGTAGATAGCTCAGGCGCTAACTTGCTAAGTGCTGAAAAAGGCCCGGCCTTTGCTTCAATGTATAATGATTTGATAGCAGAAAGGATTGCAGACCTGCCAACCCGCTTTACCGCATTTGCTCATTTACCGATGACAGCTCCCCAGGCCGCTGATGATGAATTAGAACGGGCGGTTAAACAATACAATTTCCCTGGCGCCATGATCCGTGGACTAACACAGGATAAGTTTCTGGATCAGCCTGAATTTGCACCTATATTTGAAAGGGCAGAAAAATTAAACGTTCCGATTTATCTTCACCCGGGCTTGCCGCCAAAGGGAATAGCTGATATTTATTATAGCGGGCTGCCTAATCACTCTGGCATGGCCGAGGCTTTAGCTTGTTATGGCTGGGGATGTCACTCAGAGACTGCCCTTCATGTCTTACGTCTTTTGTATTCAGGAATATTTGACAGATACCCCAAACTAAACTTAATTATTGGACATATGGGAGAAATGCTGCCAATGGTGATGGCACGATCAGAGAGAGCTTTTAAGCCTGGTAATGGGGGTGCAAATCAGCGTTCGCTGGCTGATACTTTCCATCAGCAGGTTCACATCACCACCAGCGGTGTCTTTACCCAACCACCATTACAGATACCTTTAGATACTTTTGGTATTGACAACATCATGTTTGCTGTTGATTATCCTTTCAGTACGAACGAGATAGGCTTAGAATTTTTGAATGGAATTAATCTCCTGAAGAACAACTCAGGAAGATTGCACATGGAAATGCCCACAAACTCCTGAATCTGCAGATATAAATGTAATTTAGTATTGATGAACAGCATACCGGTAGATCAGTTACAAAAGAAAACAAGTACAGGCCTACAGATTGCTTTCTTCAAAGCAGACGACAATCAGGAAAATATAGAATAAGTAGCGCACCGGAATGATCATTACATTTTTTTTCTCCTTAAAAGTGGTTCCGGAAGTTTGAAGGTTGATTCGCAGGATGTAGAAGTAACTGGGAATCAACTGTATTATATATTACCTACCCAGGTCCATTACCGGATAAAAACAGATCGTGCTGAAGGTTGGTTCCTTGCGGTGGATACTTCTTTAATTGCTGGCGACTTAAGAGATGCTTTTGAGCGTCAGTTCAGCCTGCAGGCTCCATGTAAATTAAGCAAACAGGAGTTTAAACAATATTCAATCCTCCTCAATCTATTGCATCGAGAGTCTTTCAACGTAAGAATGATAAATATTACCTGCCCATCATTCACCCCCTTACCCAATCATTTTGGCGATGGCTGCCAGCAGCTATACTACTGTAGAAAAAATCGAGCATACGCAGACACGATCTGCAGAACTTGTCCGGCAATTTAAAGATTTACCCACAGCACATTCAAATACGAGTAAAAGTCCGTCGGCATACCCTTCAAAGCTTAATGTTTCGTTGGGGCATTTAAATGAAACTGTCAAAAAAGCCAGAGGATCTACAGTAAGTTATTGGATTGACCAGGAGATATTTAGCGAGGCTAAGCGCTTACTGAATTATACTGATGCTGACGTAAAACAGATTGCTTATGAATTGGGATATGCAGATCAGGCATACTTTATCCGGTTTTTTCGCAAACTGTCGGGATTGTCGCCTCTAGGATTTAGGAAGCTGGGCCAGAAATAGGGTGAAATTAGCACATCACTTTACATTTGCCGAGACCAAGTCATCTTCATATTGCTTGATGCTCCATTTAATCTCCCATCTACTTACATACTCTGCTATAGGAATAAGGCCTACCGATGCCCTCCTTTGATCTACATTTTCAGGTTCAATCATCGGCTGTACAAAATATTTACCTGTCTTATTGTTAAGCATGATCTGGCTCCCATAAATCTGCTTTTTACCTTGTCTTCTAGCTGTTCTATCTTCCAATAACGCCAAACTTGTACCCCTTGCTTTACCATCGGCCACTGCTTTTCTCATCATTGGCAGATAGCGCAATTGTGTATTAATATCGGCATGCTGAATAACAAGAAACAAAGTGCTGTTACCCTGCTCTCCTATATCTTCCTTTCCTAACCAGCCATATAGATCAAGAATTGCGCTGATTTTTTTTGCATTGACAGAATCCATCTTGTTCATCAATTCTATATTTGCGATCATCTGCGCAGATTGCCTTCCATATTTTTGTTCAATCCCATCCAATTGATACCTTATTAGCTGGTCGTCATAATTAATAGAATCCAGTTTAGCAACCAACTTCATGTTTAGATTTTTAAACTTGGCATTAGATAATGAATCTTGTTTTCGCTTATTATCTTTAAACGATGCTGTTACACCTACCCATCTGGTATCATTATGCAAAAGTGTGAAGGCCGTATCTGTTACCAGTTGCAAGTATTCACCATAATGATTTTTTACAGTTTTATAGAGCTCATTAAAAGCAGAATCCGTTTGGCCTCCCATCGCCCAGCTGCGAGCCGCAGCATAGCGATGATCTACTCGGCCACGATTGCCATTCAATAGAAATGCGTTAGTGTATACATTAGCAGCCGTTATATATTGTTTATCATTGAACAATTGCTTGGCTGCTGCTATATTTTGATCATAAGGTACGGCCGACTGGGAGTAGCTATATTTCGAAAAAAAAGTAATGAAAACAATGCAGATTAAACATAACTTCTTATTCTTCATATTCCGCGACCATTAACAAATATTGACTTCATATTTACCATGCATAAATATAGATAATTAAAATAGAAAATTCTGGTTACGAATTTCTGTACTTCTCCCCAGATAAATGTATAACATTACTTCAATGCTTGGCGGTCTAATCCATCTTACCCTACTCTGCATCACTTCATCATGGCCTGAACCAAGCACAGCTTCACTTCTTTATGAGCGTAAATAATGGAACAGCAGGAATTACGGGATCTGGAAGCGAAAATATAATTTTTAAAGACGAAGAGAGAAGTGATTTTACTAATCCAAATGATTGTTAGTAGTATAATGAAAAATTTTGTCACTTTACTTTTTTTTAATTTATTGTTTTATGGTATCTGGTCAAAACAGTCAGCAAGAACTTATTGAAGTCCAAAGTATCCTCTTCAACAAAGAGAATACTTTGGAATTTATAACTCAAAATTTCGCAACTTGTAAGTTTACTTTTGAGGAATTACTTGAGAGTAACCACCCTTTACTAATGCATAAATTCAATAGAAAACTTATCAAAGGCCAGTCGAATTATACCCTTTTTGGTTCACTTATAAATGATTTATATTCGTATATACCAAACTTACAAAATAATTTTGCCCTTTATTTTACAATTGATATTGATAAGGAAGTAGTTGATAAATTTATCCATTTGATTGGTCTACCTGAAAATGTTGATTCAGAAAATCTAATCTCTGGTGATTATGATTTCCTTTTTTGGGCTTTTTCAGATTTACAAATATTTATTAATAAAAATGGATTATTAGGCCGAGTTAAAAATAATTGTTTGGTAAGTATTAGTAGATTGGAATATGAACGCATTTGGCGAGAAGAGCGGCTGTAATTAAGCTGTATCAATCATCACTACTGCACACCAATATTTATACCTACTAATTCATCCCCTTTCTCGTTTTTGATTTGCAGCGCAAATTCCGTTTTGCCTCTATCACCCACAGGTACTTCGTAGTTGAATTTAATCAGTTTAGAGGTAATAATCGCATTAGTAATTTCTACACCATTAAATACAATTACCAACTTTGCTGCGTTTAGATTTTCGCCAGGAATCGATACCTCAAAAGGCTGGGCCGCATCGATTTTAGCAGGTTTTATATTCTCCAGGTCAATCTTTAGCACAGTTTTAGAATGTTTAGTAAGCGTTTTATCCTCGTTTGGCTTCACTATCACTTCAAAAATGTCTTTCAATTTAACCATGGCCATATCCGTAAATAAACCGGTGAGTGCTGCTACACCTACAATACCATTTAAATTGACACCTTTTGTAAGTACATCGTCGCTATTGTTGAGTACGAAATAAATGATAATGGCCAGACCTACTGCGCTAAACGGCTTTAAAACGTACCATAAAATCCATTGTTTATTAAATGTGCCAATCCCTACAAATGCGGTGAAGGATTTAACTACGTAAATCATATTTCCTAAAAATCCTGCCGCAGCCACCAATATCAAGATCAGTGAATTAAGAGATATGGTATTCTGATCCACATTCTTATCAAAGGCAATATTTTTTTTGTTTTTTGCATTACTGTCTGGTAAGCTGGTGTTAATTTTTGAAGTATCAGTACGATGTGAATCTACCTTTTGTTCCTGTACCACTAGATTAGCAACAGGATCATTTTGGGCACTATTACCACTTCCTCCTCCAGGTGTATTACCTTGTTTTACCTGCCCTGTTGTGGCTGGCGGCGTTGTTGGTTCTTTCTTGGTATCACCACCCTTCTTTTCTGGTGTCTTTTTCAATTTCCCAGCCGCGGCTAACGTATCTGTATCCTTATAATTGCTATCCACTAACCTTATTGAAAAAGGCTCGTTGTAATAAACATTGTAGCTTCCTTTTTCGATCTTATCCGGCCAGTAGGCAAATAAAATCACGAGTGGTGCCAGGATAAAACAGATCATCAGGAATCCTGAAAGGATGATTTCACTGTTGCTTAATGGTGATGGTACAGGTTTCTCTACTACAAGAAACTCAGATGCTTGGTTTTGTGGTGCCATGTGATTTTAACCTTTTATTTCGATTTCTAATGCCAGGTGGCCATTTGCTGTGCCATCAGGTATAATTTTAAGATTTCCCAGACCGGTACTGGTAACAAACGGATACGGTGTAACCAGGCCTTTTCCATCCTGAACAATTGTATCAGACCGGAGAACTTTCCCTTTACTTTTCCGGTTGTACCCTGTAAGCATTTCCGCCTTAAGCATTTTAAAGGGCTTGGCAGACTTAGCATCTACAGGCACCATAATGATCAGCTCATTTTCGTTCATCAGGTTTAACCCATCCTTTAAGGTTGCGTTATGGCTGGAATGATGACCTGCCTTATAAAGTACTGTTCTGGATAAAAGATCTTTAGCTGTTACCGGAGAATCATGAAATGTAACATCGAACCAGCTTTGCCAGTTTCCAATCTGTGCATCACCCACAAAAAGCAATACCTTTTTGCTTTCAACAAGTTCAAAGGCAAGCACCAGGCTGGTGTTATTGGTAAGCCTGTCCATATGCAGTGCCATCCGTCCTATCTCGCTTAACCACTCATCCTCAATTTGTCTGTTTACCTCTTTACTATCATGGTAGGCTTGCGTTATAGGGTTATCAGCTGTATTATCTACAAAATTAAGGCTGAACGGAAAATTGATTTCTTTGTATGGCGCATTTTGCGCATCTGCAGATATACCTTCCAGCGCATCCAGCATCAGTGAATTTGATATATCGAGGTTCGAAAGTTCCATCATTGCCGTAAGCCCCTCGACCCCTTCATGTTTGTGGGGATCTAACTTTCTCAGCTGGCTTTCTTTAGTTGGCGGCCCAAGTACATAAACCCTCACTCCTTCACTTAAACCCGGTAATAGAAAATTGTGCCCCGGCTTAAGAAAGGTTACATTGTTTTCGCATATGTTTAAAAGTGCAGTCATCGCTTCGCCGCCAGACTGTTCTTCAGCAAAAAGATCATATACTTTTTTTTCTTCCAGCATACCCATTATAGCTGCTGAGTGGGCAAACTTTTGGTTGATCAGCTCTGTAGCTTTTTTATTTTTCTTCCAGTACTTCTCTGTTACAGCCCGTATCACTTTTCCTTCATCGCCGTCTTTATCATCTAAAAAGGACAGCCACAGTGATCGATTATTCTTTTTATCGCCTTTAAGCACGTCCCCGGTGCTCTTAAAACCACTAAGGTGATCTTTGTGCTGATGGGTGAGGATAATGGTCAGCTTTTTGTCGCCAATGGTCTCTGCTATATGTCTGGCTATTTCATTTTCTCTAACCTGATTACCATTTTTATAAGAACCAAAATCGATCAGGTAATAGGCTTCTTCTCCTTTAGAATTAGCAAAGTTTAATAAAAAGCAGTCTCCCAGATCCTGCTGGTTGTACATGCGTATTTTAGCGGTTACAGACATTTCTTTTGGATTTAATGGATATGCAGGGCAGCAAATGGTTCATTATTTTGCATCATCAGTGTATTATTAGGCCCGTCAGGCACATTAGCCAATGCATAATCTAATTGCTTAAACAAACGCTCTGCGCTGCTCACACTTTTATTTATTGCGTATTTAACTTCATAGTTGGCCATATCAATGATGATGGATGCCCCGCCATGGAAGGGATAATCATCGGTTTCAAAACACCCCTGGTATCTCGATCCCCTGAGGTTTACAAATACTTTCTGCACAAACATGATCACCATAATTTTCATGCTATTACCTGATTTGGGATCAGGCACAATCATAGGGCGGCATTTATATACCTGGAAAACATCTCTTTTAGGGGCTATCAGTTTTAGAGGATCAGGTTTTTCTTCTTCAAGTTCTTTCGGGTCGGTATACTCAATCTCCTTAAAGTCCATTCCCAGAAACACTTCTGTGCCAGCAGAGATCTTTATTTCTTCTTTAAACAATTCGTGTACTTCTGCTCCAAGCTTCTGTGAGCGTTCAAAAATAATGGCCCTTTCATTTTCGCGCAAAATGCGTTCGATATGCCCAAGTATTTTATTGATGTTCCTCTTGGGATTTGTGTCATCAACCGGACAATCAGGATCAAAGGCAAATTTTATGGTACGTACAAGATTTTGGTAGTAGGTTTCGTTCAACTTGGGGTCGCCAGCCAATACATATAGCAATTCGTGTGGTGCTTTCCACCTCAGCGATTCTACAGAAAAGGTATCCACTTCTTCAGGGATGATACCCCAGGCCCTGAAAGATTCGAGGATCGCATAACGCAGCCCCTCTTCATCATCGGGGTTAAACTGGATATCAGCAGTAACTAAAGCACGCAGGTAATCACCAAAGGTTAGATCTACCGGGGGACAGTAATCTAGTGCCCTTATACAAATCAGCATCAGTTTATCTGCAATGTTACAGGCATCTGTGGCCAGTCTCTTCACCAAGTCGGGATCAATCTCGCCAGGTGCCAGCACACCCGATCCATTTGAAGCCAGTCGGATAAGATCTGCTACACGGTATTTGTACAGTTTTGTAAAGGCATCAAAAACTGCAGCCACCAGCAACCCACCGCGGCTATGCGGTTCGGTAACGGTGTGGAATAAACTGGGATCCGGCTTTTTATTGACCCAGTTGCCCTTGTCGTCTTTTTCTATAAGGTAACTGCGCAGTGCACGCTGGGGATTGGAAATAGCTTGTCCAAATTGAATGGCCAGATCACCGAGCATATTTTCGGTGGATAACATATCCCCCCGCGAACTCTTGATCTGGTCTTCTACAACTGCTTTGAAGGTAAAGCGCTGCAGTAACGCAATAATATCTGCAAACCCTTCGTGGAAGGCGAGCATATCCGAGTTTGTATCTTTCGTAAGGTAAGGATGTATGGAATTAAGGATAGCATGTGTGGTTTCGTGCGCAACGATATCGGGCGAGAGGCAGGTAAACACGGTAGCTCCGGGAACATTGGTACCGCTCCAATTGTCGGCCGCCTTAAAGTATCCAAATAACAAGGCATTTTTATCAGGAGAAAAATAGGCGTTCTGCTGGCGCATAGCATGGGGATAAACCCTTAACCGCTGGACAAATACGTTTTTATAATCGCGCTTATCTTCTACTTTTTGATTCTTAAAATTTATGGTATAACTATCATTTACTCCTTCACTATTCTCAATAATTTCTACTTTAGACCAGATAACTTTACGGCCAAGTGCCTTTTCGAACTGGCTGATTACAGTCATGATCACGGCATAAACCTGCTGCTGATGAAATCTCGGATCTCCATCAGAAGGAGTAAGTCCATGATCGGCCAATACATAAGGGCTCTCCAGTGAAATTGGTTTATAGAAGCTTTTTTTTGTTGGATCGTAGTCTATTACTTCTACGTATTCGCCTTTAGGGCCGGGACAGGTTGGCTCCCACCTGATCTTGTAGATTACTTCATTAACACTCCGCTTGTTCAGCGTTGCAGAAAACGAGGGATCAAAGGCATATCCTCTTAGTTTTCGGTAATAAGGCTGTGAATAATCAAGCTCAGGTTTATTCTCTGATTTTATTCCGTTCATAAGTTGTCAATAGAGAATGGGAAGTTCTATCAAACTTATGCGGGGTACAATAGCAATTTGTTGCTATTTTAGTGTTTAACGACTACCGTACCTTTCCTGGTGCAACCCTATTTTTCAGGATGTAAAGGGACAACAAGGTAACAACCATCCAGTTTATGAAAATGATTATTATCAAAACCTACAGTGAGTATATTAAAACCTGACATAGGCTGATTAAATAAATCCAGCGTCCCCCATTCCCCATTATAATAATAACCGCCAGACGACGAACTTCCGGAAAGCAAATAACTGATAGGATGTTTAAATTTGATTATATCAGTACCAATTTTGAGCTGGAAATAGCCCATTCCGTACCATCTTGCCGGTCTGGTAGATGGGGCAGCCGCCATGGAGAAATAGGTACCAAATTGATAATCCTGTTTCAAAAAATAATCGATAGCGATAGCAGATTTCGGGTTATCCCAGGGATAGTGTTTGAAATGGTTACGATCGCTATAATCTGTTACGGGCAATACCTCATGGAAATTGTTCTCGAACTCCGCAGGGATATCAATATTACTTATTTTAGGGATATACACTTTAGACACTGCCCCATCAATTGACAGGATGTAAGTCATTGGGTCGGCCTCTTCATAAACTGTTACCGCATCAGCCCGTCGCAGCAATTCGCTGGTCAGACTCGACAATGCTTTTGCTGTCATTGTCAAATCTTTGTTAACGATTTTGTAGGGCAGCTTCTCCTGCTTGCCGTTTATAAGATAATCGCTGTAACCATCTTCGTAAAGCATATGCCCGTTAAATGGCCTGCCAAAGCCTGTGCTGCCTTTTTCATTCAGGCTGTCTAATGCTTCTCCCTTACTGTTTATTCTGTAATAATTTATCGAGTACGTCGGTTCCTCATATTCTTTTGCCTCGAACTCCTCTACGCTTTCAACAATGATATTGTTATTAACGGAGTCGCGGTAAATCCTCCTTGGCCTGGCGCCCGTAAACAAGGGTATAATTTGATAATCCGCACTTTTTATCGTTTCGTTTAAGGCAGGATAACTCTTGTATTGTTCGGGGAGGCGCGACAGAAAATAGCTTTCACTTCTAAAGTAACCTCTAATCAATAGGCCAAGGAAAACTGTTAACACCAGGAGAGTTATAATGTACATCTTCTTCTTATTCATGTGGGTATGGTATCCGGATTCTTATTTCGATTGTAAAATAAGGTTAGTTTTTTAACAACCCTGAAATATTTTACTATTAATAGCCATGCCTGATTATTTTCAGGTAATTGGAATTGAACCATGGAAATCCTGCTATAGCCATTAATGTTCCATTGCCGGTTTACAGGTGACAGCTCCCAAGCCGCAGCCGATGAATCAGGAGGTGCAACCGGCTTGCCGCCAAAGAGAATAATCTGCTATATTTTAATTTTGAGTGGTAACTTTCTGGAGTTTTTGTGGTCTTAGTCATACGAATTATCAGAAAATATTAACTCTCACTCATGCTAAAAAGTAAAATCTGGAAAATATCTAAATGGATACTTGGTCTTATTGGAATCTATTTTTTCTGTACGCTATTGTATTTTGGATATTCAGAAGTTGACGAGAAAAAAGGAGTATATACCTATTACTGGTCCGGTATACAGGCACTGTTTAATAACACAGAATTTGGGATAAGCGATAACAAATATCTCGATACAAAATTTGACGGATTAGATGGCCCATATATTTCTGATGGGTTTCGTTACGATGTTAGCGCACAAAATAAGCTGATTAAAACTCCCATATCTCATGGCGAAGAATTTATAGTAGCAGTAGGCAATAAAGCGGTTCCTAGCTTCAAGGTAAAGTTGAGGAATAGCTATGCTACGGCTGATCACATTTATAAGCGCCCGGAAAAACTGATTGCCATTTCGGATATTGAAGGCAACTTCATTGGGTTTTATAGTTTCCTAATCAGCAATAAAGTGATAGATCAACAAGGCAATTGGATTTACGGAAAAGGTCATTTAGTATTAAATGGAGACTTTGTAGATAGAGGCAATCAGGTTACGCAGGTATTGTGGCTGATTTACAAGTTAGAGCAGCAAGCCGAAACCGCAGGAGGAAAGGTTCATTATATTCTTGGAAATCATGAAATTATGATGTTACAAGGCAACGTTTCCTACGCGAATTTTAAATATATTGAAGCGGCAAAGAGAATTTCCGGAGTTAAATTCTGGGATCAGGCAACACGTTCATTATATGCTGAAAATACAGAACTTGGAACATGGTTAAGGTCAAAAAATATAGTAGAACGGATTGGCGAAACTTTATTTGTGCATGCAGGACTGAATATTCGGCACATAAATGAAAATCTGGATATTAAGAAATTGAACCAGATTGCCAAAGCAAATTATGGCAAACCGTATACTAATAATTTTATAAATGCTACTGAGGAAATGACACTGAGCGGAATCTATGCCCCTTATTGGGATAGAAGTTTGGCAATGGATTTCAAAAATAAAATGCTTTATTTTCTCAACAATGTGAAAGCTAAGGAAACTACCCAGTTAGATCTTGAAAAAATCTGCAGGTATTATCAGGTATCCAGAATCATCATCGGGCATTCTATAGTGAATGACATAAGAACAGACTATGATGGTAAAGTCATTAAAATTGATGTTCACCATGGAACATCCATGAGATCAGGAAAAACGAAAGGTATAATTCTGCAAGGCAATAGGGCAATAAAGGTTGATGATGCGATTTAGACGCATTACCGTTAGAAACAATACTACGAATTGCAATGGATATTTATTCTAAGCGGTATCCAGACAAAGCGTCGAAAGATTGTAGTTTAACCATGAATAATCCTGTCATTGCCATCAATATTGCATTGCTGGTATACAAGTGAGTATGTTACTTTGTATGATCATTCTTACTAATAAAAACAACATGCGAATAGTAACACTGGAAGAACATATCTCCTTTCCGGAAATGGCCGGGCAAATACCCCAGGATGCTTTGGGCGGATTTGGTCAATCCGAAAAAATGCAACAACTTACCGTCAAATTGGGCGATATAACTGGCGACCGGCTAAGTTCGATGGATGCCAACGGAATTTCTATGCAGGTGCTCTCTGTAGATAGCTCGGGTGCTAACTTGCTAAACGCTGAGCAGGGGCCGGCATTCGCTTCCAGGTATAATGATTTGATAGCCGAAAGAATCGCTGATCTGCCTACCCGGTTTACGGCATTTGCACATTTACCGATGACAGCTCCCCAGGCCGCAGCCGATGAATTGGAACGGGCAGTTAAAGCGTACAATTTTCGTGGTGCAATGATCCGTGGCCTAACACAGGATAAGTTCCTGGATCAGCCAGAGTTTGCACCAATCTTCGAACGTGCCGAACAGTTAGGCGTTCCCATTTATCTGCACCCGGGCTTGCCGCCAAAGGGAATAGCTGATATTTATTATAGCGGGCTGCCTAATCACTCTGGCATGGCCGAGGCTTTAGCTTGTTATGGCTGGGGATGGCACTCAGAGACTGCCCTCCATGTATTACGCCTTTTATATTCTGGAATATTTGATAAATACCCCAAACTAAACCTGATTATCGGGCATATGGGAGAAATGCTGCCAATGATGATGGCCAGATCAGAGCGGGCTTTTAAGCCCGGTAACGGAGGTGCCAATCAGCGTTCACTAACGGATACTTTCCATCAGCAAGTGCATATCACTACCAGCGGATTTTTTACACAACCACCATTAAGAGTAGCATTAGATACTTTTGGTATTGACAATATTATGTTTTCTGTGGATTATCCCTTCAGTACTAACGAGATGGGTATTGAATTTTTGAAGGGGATTGATCTTCCAAAAGAACAAATAGAGAAGATTGCACATGGAAATGCCGACAAGCTGTTGAATCTGCAGATATAAATGTAATTTAGTATTGATGAATAGCATACCGGTAGATCAGTTACATCATAAAACAAGTACAGGCCTGCAGATCGCATCTTTCAGACCAGACGACAATCAGGAAAATAGAGAACAAATACCGCACCGGGATGACCATTACATTTTTTTTCTGCTTAAAAGTGGTTCAGGCAGTTTGAAGGTTGATTATCAAGACATAACAGTAAGTGGGAATCAACTTTATTATATCTTACCCACACAGGTTCATTACCGGATAAAAACAGATCGTGCTGAAGGATGGTTCCTTGCGGTGGATGTTTCTTTAATTGCTCCGGATTTGAGAGATGCTTTTGAGCGACAGGTTGGCTTGCAGGTTCCGTGTCAATTAAATAAACAGGAATTGAAACAATATTCAATCCTGCTAAATCTATTACATAAAGAATCGCTTTTAAGGAAGAATGATAAATTTTACCTTGCCATAATTCACAGCCTTGCCCAATCGTTTTTGGCTATGGCTGCCAGCAGCTATAGCGCACAGGAAAAAAACCGGCCCGCGCACACACGCTCTGCAGAAATTGTCCGCCAGTTTAAAGACTTAGTTGCAGCACAGGCACGGACTAGTAAAAGTCCGTCAGCGTATGCCTCAAAGCTCAATATTTCGTTGGGCCACCTAAATGAAACGATCAAAAAAGCTACAGGATCTACAGTAAGTTATTGGATTGGCCAGGAACTATTTAGCGAAGCTAAACGCTTACTAAATTATACTGATGCTGACGTAAAACAGATCGCCAATGAATTGGGATATGCTGATTCGGCATATTTTAGCAGATTTTTTCGCAAAATGTCGGGATTGTCTCCTGGAGGTTTTAGACATACCCGGAAAATCTGCGGGGAATAGCGGCTATAGAGCTCCTCAAATGTTATCATGTTGCCCAGGATAAAATAGCGTTAATTAATTTTGCAAGCTTAGATACCACCTTTGAAGGAATGTTACACTAAACTTTGCGATAAATAATTCAGGAAACTGGAGCTAGTAGATAAAGACAGAGACGGTTGAAGAGTTATAACTTATTACTATTTAAATAAAGCATCAGCTCCTCTCTGTAACTAGTGCCCACTGGAATTTCAGCGTTGTTAATAAACACGCATTTTCCATTATACTGACTGATTTTACTTAAGGGCACGATATACGATTTGTGAATCCTCATGAACTGATAAGGGCTTAATATAGCTTCAATTGATTTCAGCGTTTTTAGAACCAAACCGTAATTATTGCCTGTAACTATTTTTGCATAATCCTTCAGACCTTCTATATAATCGATATCCTTTATTAAAATCTTGATAAACTCATCTCCCTCCTTAATAAAAAAAGAAGGCGTCAAATCCTTTTTACCACATTGATCTTTTAAATTTTCAAGCCTATTAATGGCCCTTGCAAAACGTTCAAAAGAGATGGGTTTTAATAGGTAGTCAATAACCTCAAGATCAAAACTTTGAACAGCATACTCACTATAGGAAGTTGTCATCACAAACATAACATTACTGCCTGTAAGCTTAACGAGTTCAATACCAGAAATTTCGGGCATGGCAATATCGGTAAAAGCGATATCTATCTGATGTCCCTCCTTTAAAAAGTTAAAGGCTTCTACGGAACTTGTAAATGATTTTACTACTTCAAAATTGGGGAATCGCTGCAAATAATGGGTAATGACATCAATAGCTAAATGTTCATCATCAATGATTATGGCCTTATATAAGTTCATCTAGTTTAAGGTTATTTTAAGCTGTGCTGTGTGCCTGTTATTTTCAGTGTTGATTTCGAAACTTGAAGTCTTGGGATAGAGCAAATGTAAACGCTGCCTTAAATTATCAAGCCCTTTTCCTTGTCGCCCGCTTTCCTGGAAATGCCGTTTCGCAAACACACTATTTTCTACAGAGAACAAAAGTTCGTTGTTTTCCAGGTTCAAAGATACATTGACAAAAGCATCCGTAGAATTGGTGTAAAACCCATGCTTAAAAGCATTTTCAACCAGTGTAATCAAGAGAAATGGTTCTATAAAAATGTCGGTATTTATTACACCACTCCTATTGAGCTGGATAGCAGCATCCTTCCCAAATCGCATTTTTTCAATGTCTATATACTTATTAATAAAATCTAATTCTTCATTTAATGGCACTTTATTGCGATTGGTCTCATCAGTTAGATAACGCATCATACTGGATAACTTAAGTACATATTCAGCAGCTTCAGCACTATTTTTAAGGCACAAGCTATAGATGGAATTGAACGCATTAAACAAAAAATGGGGATGCATGTGACTGCGAAGTACTTGCTCTCTGGCTTCATTCAATTCGCGTTCCAGCTTCTTGTAATGATTGAAAACATCCAATATTTTTATAAAATACAGGAACAGATAAAACAGTAATGATTGCCCCAGGAAATTAGTAAAGTACTCAAACGAGTGATCAAAAGATCCGAAGTTATGAATCCTGAAATCTTTACATAGCGCCAGGGCAATAAGCGATAAAACAGAGAATAGTATCGAGATTACCTTTTGCCATGTGACTTTTGGTTTAAGTACATAATAGTTCAGCGTATAAGCGATAAATGCAGTGATAAACATTTCCATCGCATCACTGGTAATAAAAAATAACCAATCACTTGGTAATTCATGGATAGCTGCATAAATTAATCGAATTGATATGAATGTTATAAAAGTAAAATTGACAAAAAGCTTTATTGTTTTGATTACGTTATTGGAAAGTTGTATCATATGGTCTGGCACTAAATAGCAGTACGGTAAATATAGAAAAAAGCTTCCCAGCTAAGTCGGACAACCTAGGGGCATTATCGGTTGGCAGCTAGTGTTTGTCGATATCATTTTTGAAAGTATCCCGATAAAGATATGTTTGGCAGGATTTCAATTTAAAAACAATAACAATATGAGAACTTATTTTATCCTGTGTGCTTTATGCCTGACTTCCTTAGCTGGCTTTGGTCAAAAATTAGAACTAGTAAAAGCGTCGCCTTTTACAGCAGTGAACTGGCAAAACGGGCAACCAATTGTAAATTTTAACAATGAATGGTACACCCTCGAAAAGCTGGATAAATATTCCACGAAAGAACTATTAGACTTTTGTAAGATGGAATTTGGGGATAAATGGCAAAAGCGTTTTACTGAAGATCTGGTTGAGGTACTTAAAGAAATGGGCTCCCCTCCCGAAGAAAAGGTAAACCTTGTACTTTCAGATGGCAAAGTACTAAAAAATGTGATAGGAACATATACATTCGAGAACAGACAGAAAGTTTTTGCTCATAACAAAGCCGTCTTAGAAAACTAAAACACTAAGCGTTATAAAGGACAGTGCCACCTTACATTCAAAGCTGCAACACAGCAACTGCCAGATCTATTGCATATCGGTTATTGCGATATTTCTACTGCAGGAGTAGCATTGGTCTAAATCTTCGCCTGCGAGTGCAGGCGTTTGCTATCTAAGCATCGAATCAATGAGGCTTCCAATCAAAATGGATAAAAGATAATAACTGGCCATGCCAATAATGTAGGCGAAAAATGCCTTTACGTAACTCACTATTTTTTTCTGGTCAAAAAAACTTCCAATTGCCCAGGTGCAATAGCTAAAGGCAATAATGGCTGAGGTTTGTTTCAGGTCGATATGCATTATTCCCTCTAAAAGCGCAAACAAAGCAAATACGAGCATGAGAAGCCCCATAACAAAACAAAGAAGAATCAGGATTTCGAAATAGTTATAGCTGCTTTTTCTGAAGAAAAGTTTAATAAAGAACGCTATCAGCCCACCCATTAAAATATTGGAATAGCCTAGATGCGATTCAGTCCACATCAGGATCTTTGCTGTGGTAGATTGCTCGGCAAAATCATGGCTTACCATACCTTGAATATGGAAAAAATGAGAGATTACGCTGTAAATAAGTGAAGTAACAATGATAAATATTACGGGCTTTACCAGCCTGCTTCTATCCTCAGCAATAAATCTTTTGATGTTGGTGCCAGGCCTAAGCAACAATTCTCTTATGGTATAAAGAATGCCACGTTCAAAGTGCAGCACATGTTCGATTTCATGAATAAGGTAATGCCCGTTTATTCTTTTTAATGCCACAGGGTGCCCGCAGTCTGAACAATAATTTTTTGATACTTCCGAGTTACATATTCTGCAATGAGTCATTTTTTGTGAGAGGTTAATACAATAGTGGTTTTTCAGTTTACAAATCTTATAGCAATTTAATAAAAATTATTATTATAGGATATTGATCTGTGCGGTTTAGTAAAAAATCCTTTTTATAAGATTTAGCAACTCTCAGACAGTTTGAGATTCAATGGGGATTTTGCTGAGATAGCTTGTGTCTCCAGCGAAATATCGACACCAAATATGTTCTTTAACTACTTTGTATTTAAATATTTTTTTTCGAATTTTAGTTCGCGTGCTAAAGGAAGGCCGGTAGCAGGCATAACGAAAGAAAGTAATATGAGTAAAGAGAACGAATTTAAAGATCTAAGTGACATTGAGCTTTTGCAAAAACGAAAAGCGGTAAAATCCTCGCTCATAGTAACCTGTATAATTATGGGATTCTTAGTTGGTATAGCTATTTACAGCGCGGTGAAAAACGGGATTGGCTTTTTCACATTTTTCCCATTGTTTTTTGTATTTATAATTGTAAAAAATCAGGCTAACAATAAAGCTTTGTTTGAGGAAATCAAATTGCGGAATCTAAAATAACAGCACCGGATTACGAATTCCAATCAGCTGGTATTGATGTGCTTTTCTAAATAACACAGGATATTAAAGTCTATTATTTTTTACGGCTAGCTGGAGTATTTCCACAATACCTTCATTCCGTATAATATACATTCCAAGTACCTCTTTGGAGACACCTTCTTTTATTAAATATGTAAAAATCGGTTTGTTGTTCTGAAAGTAAACATCCAGATATCTAAAAGAGATATTGTTAAACTTGCTAAGTACTGAAGCTAACTCAATTATATGGGTCGAGATGATGAAAACTGAAGTCTTTATTGCTGCAAGTTCAGAGATTATTAAAGAGGAGCCATCAAAAGCATCCTTTACATTAGTGCCTCTGAACAACTCATCGAAGATAACAAATATCTTATCCCGCCGCAACAGGGTTTCTGAAACCTCTTTAACCCTCTTTACCTCACTATAAAAATGGCTCAACGCTTGATTAATGTTATCAGAAAGATTAATTGTAGTGACTAAGCCGTTAAGCACAGAGGTCTCCATTGAATCGGCAGGTACAGGAAACCCTAAATGGGAAAGATAAATTATTAAACCAAGTGATTTTAACAACGTGGACTTACCTGCCATGTTCGAGCCAGTAAGGAAAATAATATTTTTTTCGTTATCGATGTAAAGATCATTTTTGACAGGATTCACCATTAGAGGATGAAACAAGCCATTGATACTAATCTTCAAATCTGCTTTGTCATTCAGAATGGGAAAACAAAAACCGTTTGCAAAAGCAACTTCTGCAATGTTTTGAAAGACATCCAGTTCATAAACCAAATGCAAGAAAACTTTCATATTTTCCCTTTCGTTCCCTCGTAAAGCACGGTCTAACCTGGTGACTTCCAGAAAACTTATTCGTACTTCGCTCATTTGCATAACATTTACGAGTACTCCCGTTTGAACAATGTCCCGTATCTGCTCGAAAATTAGACTCAACTGTTTTGGAAGGTGATTTGATTTATGGGATTGTATAAAATTGACAACGTATTTCGTAAGTTTGATCAAATACTTTATACTGGTCTGTATAACATAATAATCATTACTGGATTGACGTGTAAGATAATCTGCCACCGTGTCCAACGGATTGTTTTTAAATTTCCGAAAGTTGCTTTGCAAATAAAATTCAATAAAATCAACTTCTTCATTTTTAATTTCTAAACTAATTCCATTATCGTAAAAAAATTTGATGCTGTCACTTCTCCTAGTAATCTCTTCCAGATTATTTGATGGATTTTGCATTATTGCTTTTAATCTCTCTCTTGCTGCAATAGTCTGTGTATTCTTAAATAGGTCCAATAACGATATCGATCCGCCTTTTTCTGAAAATATGTCTAAGTCTTTAAACGTTTGGCTATCAATAGTAAAATGTTCCATTTAATTTAGTTGAATATCACGACTGTAATGTACAAGGATAAATCTAATGCTAGAATAGAAAATTAAATTCAATAACATTCCCCTCAATATGAACTGCATATATCTAGCGATCATTAATCTATAACATTTTCTCCCTGTATTTTCGCAATTTCAATATTTCCTACTTTCTCTTTACTATAATCACCCTACATTCTGTACAGTGATTATAGTAAATGACAGATTACCGACCTTTTAAATTAACTCACCTTTTAACTGTCCGCAATAGAATTTACATCACCAATACACCTTCAGGAATATATTTGCTAATTCACAGCAAAGAGTTAACTTTAAAAAAAACACTCTGATGAACAAGGCATCAAAATTCTTATTAATTTTTCTCCTGCTATTGAGCAAGCAGGTTTTATCTAATAAAATCGATGCGCTGAAAACCGATCAGGAAGTTAACGAATTCGTTAAAACAACCAATCCCACATTTGCTGAAGATAAATACGCAAAATTTGAAATCCAGACCACAGATTCCATTGCAAAATATCTGGACTGCAGTGGTATATTTAAAAGTTGGGACATAAGAAACTGGGAAAAAGCAGATATAACCAATGACGGACGAACAGACCTGGTTTTTGTAGCGTACTGGTATGATTATATTTCATATGCATTAATCGATACAGGCAATGACACTTTCAAACTTATCCGGCTTGCTAAAGACCCATTTGACCATTGCCAGCTTTTTAAAACTGTAAAGAAAGGTAGCACAAACTATTTAAAAATATTTCGAAAAATAACGGAGCCTGACACTACCGATAAGCAACCATTCAGTTATAAGGAAGTTACTCTTATCGATACACTAATTTTTAAGTTTGATAGTTTTATCGAACTCAGTAAAGCCAAAAACCCTGGTAATGAAATTGAATCTATTGAAATAAATACAGGTTACTGTTTTGGTTCATGCCCCGTTTTCACCCTCAAACTTTCTAAGGACGGAATGGCAGATTTCGAAGGGATAGCCTTCACCAAACATATAGGTAAATCGTCTAAGAAATTACCTCAAAAGTATTTTAAAGAACTAAAGGGACTTGCCAATTATATAGATGTGAAGGAACTTAAAAATAATTATTCAGTAAACTGGACCGACGATCAAACTTCAACACTTACCATAATCTTTAAAGACCATTCCAGAAAAGTAATCAGAGATTACGGAATGCAAGGAACATTTGGTCTAAGCGCAATGTATACAAAGCTAAAGAAGATTGGAGCTGAATGGAATTAGGAGGGAGTAGCCTAAATATGGGATCCATGGACATCGTTTTAAAGAGTTGTCATTAAATTGGTTGAACTTTATTGTTCCTCCAACCAATTTGATATTTAAGGAAAATTAATGTCAACTAATTTATTGCGTTACGGGTCATGTTAAATTTTATAATGCATTATTACTATTTAAAATATACGACTCAATACGCGAAATACTCATGTTTCTTTCTGTTAACAATTTCTCACCCTTATCATTTACTAAAATCATATCAGGAATCGAATTAATTAAGAAACGATTTTTAATTTCTCCTAAACTAGAGGAAAAATCAGCTAAATTTAACCATGGCATTTTTTCATCCGTAAGCGCATTTCTCCACCGACCTAAATCGGAATCAATACTGAGACTTACTAAGGTGATTCTATTTTTATATTTATTATGAAATATTTTTAGCTCGGGAATTTCTTGGCGACAGGGAATACACCAACTTGCCCAAAAAATATAAAGTGTTAATTTATCCTTTTCAAAAAATTTAGTGAGTTGAATGCGTTTACCGCTTGAATCAGAGTATACAAATGAATCGTCAATTTTTTGTTTGTTAACAGCTGATAATTCAGCGAGATACGTGTTGATTTCACGACCGGTTCTTGAAATTTTCAATTCTGGACTAAACAAATTGTATTGCTTTTCAAGCTCCGCTCTGTTCATTAAAACTTTAGCATTAGACAATTCCTGCAAAAGAAATGTACTATTTGGGTTTTGTATAATATACTTTAAATTTTTTATCCCCCTATTGCCGTCAAATACAGCCTCGTCAATATTTGGATTTTGCTTTAGCGAAAGTTTAAACAGTTCATTTTCCCTGCCTCCGATCAGTGTCTGGGAATAGATATCACCTTTGATTCTAATTTTAGCATTCTCTAAAAGACACTGTCCCAATAATACATCTTGGTCCAATCCTTGAAAATTAAAGAAATGCTTGTTTTTATTTGCATCTAAATAATAGATTTTCACAATAATTGACTCCTCAACCTTATTATGAGAGTATTGAAAATGTCCATTTTTTACAGAAACGGAATCAATATAGGGCCATCTTTTATGAGTTCCAATAATGTAAACTTTATCAGCTTTTAAAGCTTTAACATCACCAATAAGATCAATACCCATGGTGTGTTTTTTTGAACAACAAATGGAAAATAATGAAATGATTGTAAATAATAACAGTCTATTTTTTTGCATGATCAATATGGATTGTTCATTATTCGCCTTGGTAAAAACAAAGACGAATAACATTAATTTAAGATTTAGTAGCACATGTACTTGCACCACCTTAATGCACTGACCTGCATAAGGAGAACAATGGCAGTTAACAGTTGTTTCATTTGTCTCTACAGTGCATGTACCGTCCTCGACTGAAGATCTATGTGTCCCACCTGGATGTGTCCATGTCTTTGTAAAAACACATGTTACTCCAATACGGCAACATAAGCATTAGTAAAAAATCAATTTTGTTTTGAGGTTACCATTCATAATTATAGTTGACGTAATAATATACATTTTATTTAATCTCCCGTTGTTTACCTTTAATTAAATTTCAAATTGTTGACCAAACATTAGATTTTCATGTAAACAAAGATTCATTCTTCGAACGCTATGCAGATGTATTTACTTTTTTCAGAATTTTCTATAGGCTACTTCTTATTACTTAACTATTTGGAGTAAAAGAAAATAACTGCAAGTCTCGAAAGCCAGCGGCTCAGTAATATCATTAAGGAAGAAAGATCAGCAATTAAACTATCAAAAGCAGAGAATTCATTTCTTAAAGCAAAGATAAATCCGCGTTTCCTTTTTAGTATCCTTTATTATATCATAATAATATTGAAACCAATAGTAAAAACACTGCTGAAGCTATTATTATTCTGTCAGAAATTATGCGTTAGTCAATTGATGTCCTAGAAGATAATGGACTGATTCCATTGGACAAGCAATAATACAAGTGCAGAACCTGATATCACTTTACGTATTAATAAAGAATAAAGACCTAAAGGGAATGCAAGGAACATTTGGTCTAAGCGAAATGTATACAAAGCTAAAGAAGATTGGAACTGAATGGAATAGCATGGTTATGCAAATTGACTGATCACTCAGTAATATCCTTTATAGTTAAGCCAAAGCTGTTGAAATACCCGATCCGGATCGTAAACTGAAGCCTGTTTGGCAATTTCAAAATAACGGTTTTTTCTGGGGTCGTTGCCAACACCTCCAATATAGGCCCAGTTACACCAGTTATTACACACATCATAATCTACAAGCTGCTCCTCAAAATAGGCAGCACCATAGCGCCAGTCCAGATGTAAATCATTACATAAGTAGCTGGCTACATTCTGCCTGCCCCTATTGCTCATAAAACCTGTCAGTTTTAATTCAATCATATTTGCATCAATAAACGGCATCCCGGTGGTACCATTGATCCAATTATGCAGTGCAGTGGTAAAATGATCAGTATTTACTTCAACGGATTGCTGATCGGGAGCCTTTTGAAAATAACGCAGCGCATTTTTTTCCATACATAATCCAAAATAGTCGCGCCATAATAACTCAAACACCAACCAATATGTAGATTCATTCGCCCCATAGCGTGTTTCATAATTTTTCACAGCTTCATAAATCTCTTTCGCCGAAATACAGCCCAATGCCAGCCATGCAGAAAACTTGGAAGAGTATCTTTCCCCAACCATGCCATTGCGTGTTTCTTTATACGTAGATAAAGCACGCGATTCATAAAAATAATAGTCTAAGCGTTCATGGGCTGCTTCCGCACCCCCTGTAAACGATATCGCAGCCCGCACATCACTAACTATATCAGGTGGCGTTAATTCATCTGGCATCGCTAAATTTAAGGCCACAATTGATGGGGATGGGATGTGTAACGGCTTAGGGAATATGGGCCTGATCGACACTATATTTTCTATTTTTTTTCTGAAGTCTGTAAATACTTCCGGCAGTTGCGCAACCGTAAACGGGAGATCTGAAGAATGCAAAAGGTTACGGCATTCGAACGTAAGCATCTTACAATCTAGGTTATCCAGTGCATTGGTCAATATTTGCTGTGTACTTAACTCTTCTGGTGCAACTTCTTTTTCTGCATAAATTCTTTGGGCGCCCAATTCTTTTGCGAGCCTGCAGATCTCTTTTTCAGGATTTCCATTGAGTAACACAAGTCCGGAACCTGCCTCTCGCAGATCCTGATCCAGTTGCTGCAAACTTTCTTTGAGGAACTGCAAACGGAAGCCGCCTGCCTTTTTAAATCCAAGTTTTGTTGTTTGAAAAAGCTGATCATCCAGACAGTAAAATGGTATCACCTGATCATTTTCTGACACCGCATTAAACAGGCATTCATTATCAGTAACGCGTAAGTTAGTTTTAAACCAAACCAGCGCTATTTTTTTTTCTGGCATAACCGGTCTGTTTAATTTCTTTTAGAAATTTTATTAGAACTGATGCTTTTTTGTCTGCTGCACTTGAATCTATAAGCCGTATCCTCATACACTTTGCTATGTTTCGTAGCGCGTCCCTGTATACGTTTGCGCCATAACCTGAAGCTTGATTCTTTCATTTCTTTGCGCATCAACTCAATAACCTGCTGTTCTTTAATGCCAAACTGGAAGGTGATGGCATCAAATGGTGTACGGTCTTCCCAGGCCATTTCTATAATACGGTCTATCGCTCTTGCATCAAATAATAAGGTGTTTGTCATAACAATGGTTTCAGATTCTAAGAATTACGATGGTTCATTTAATTCATGTGGTTCAACCCCTGGTTTTGCGTAGGCCAGGCGGCCAACAGCCTGCGGAAGAAAATAAGCATCCAACCCGGCAACTGTCATTGTTTTTGCTTTGATATGGTCAACAGTACCATCAGCAGCGATCATATCATCATCAACCAGGATTTGAACGATTTCTCCGATCAGGATAGTGGTACCGTTAATCTCTACGTCAATAACCTCCCTGAGTTGCAAACCTATACGAACGGTAGACTGTTGTACAAAAGGAGCTTTAAAACGATTAGCGTACATCTTCTTAAAACCGCAGGTATCAAATTCCGATACACCTGAAGGATAATAGGCACTGGTTTGATGTGCTTGTTTATACCATTCCGGTAATACATTATTTAAGGTGTACTGGCCGGTAGATTTAATATTTGTGAGGGTACTGTTCTGCTCCCGTTCCGGTCGTATCACGATACCCAGCAGCGGCGGATTAGCGCCAAGGTGAAAAGCAGAACTGATTACGCATAGATTAGTAATCCCATCAACACTTGCTGTTCCTAAAAGATTTAGGGATTTATATCCAACCAAGCTATTGATCAGGCTGATCCTGTATTGTTTTTCTAACTGATCTATTTCCTCACTCTTAATATCCACCATTGTTACTTGTTTTTAATTCAAAATATCCTTCTACTTATTCTGGTTTCTGTTTTTTTGATATTGCTGCCAGTATTTCCGGGCAGCGAATAACATGCCGAAAGACTCTCCATCGTGCCTCTCCAGGTGTTTATGGTGCATCTTATGTGCCCTTTTAATTGTTTTAATATACCTGTTGTCACTGCGTGAAAACCACTTAAAGCGTTGATGGATAATCACATCATGTACCAGGAAATAAGCAATTCCATAAATCAAAATGCCCAGCCCTATATAAAACATCCAGTTAAAACCCGCTTCGGCACCAAAAAAGAAAAAGAGAATACTGGGTACTGCGAATATTAAAAAAAAGGCATCATTCTTCTCAAAAAAATGAGGCTTTTTTTGATGATGATCTTTATGTAAAACCCACAGCAAGCCATGCATTACATACTTATGTGTAAACCAGGCCACACCCTCCATCAAGGTAAAAGTTGTTGCTGTTATTATTATGTTAAGCATCACAGGAGTTATTTCCATAGTTTATAATGTTCCATGACTTGTGTAAAACAGATTTTTAACCACGCTGTATATTTTTCATGGTCCTCTGACAGGCTTAACTGAAGTTCTTCCATGTTGATGTATTTAAAATCAGCTACCTCTAGCGGATTAGGCTGCGGCAGATCATCGCAGGTCCCAAAATATACATGGTCGTATTCATTTTCTAACAAACCATTTTCTAGTTCGGCCAGGTAAGAAAAAGTAAAAACCGGAGTCATTTCACATTCCATATTCATTTCTTCCTTTAATCTGCGTTTTGCTGCATCTGCAGTTAATTCTCCCGGGCGGGGATGACTGCAACAGGTATTTGTCCATTTACCTGCAGAATGGTACTTTTCAAAAGCGCGCTGCTGTAACAAAAGCTCCCCGGAATTGTTAAAAATAAATATGGAAAATGCCCTGTGAAGCTTGCATTGGATATGAGCTTCCATTTTACCCATCCTTCCGATGGCCAGATCATTTTTATCGACAAGTATTACTTCTTCTTCTTCTACCATGCAGGTTGTTAATTATTTTATTGCGGTACAGGGTTGTTATGCTATCATAAATACACAACTCTGTCTTAAATTATTATGGTGTACAAAACAGCCTGATGAAAGGCCGGTATAGTTATATCATATTAGTTTTATGACGAATGATGGAATCGAACATCAAGCCGAATTTATGTGCATTGGAGATACGGATCCTGCCTCTCATTACCTTTTCGGCCGGGCAGTTTTTAATCTTATCAAATAGCTTTTTATAATATACATATGCCAGGTAAACACCGCTTCTTGATGTAAGGGGTAATTGCCTGATGCCGTGTAAAGCCAATTTAAAGTCGGCCTCGATATCGTCCTCTATAATTGATTTTTCGATATCAGAAAACGTTGCCAGGTCAACATTTGGAAAGTAGTTGCGGCTCAGTGTATAATAGTCGGCATTTACATCTCTCAAAAAATTTATCTTCTGAAATGCGGAGCCTAATTTCATTGCTGAATCCTTTAGTCTTTCGTATTCTGTTTTATCACCATCGGTAAAAACCTGCAAACACATCAAACCTACCACCTGCGCCGAACCCAGGATGTACTGGTCATATTTTTCATCCGTGTAATATTCCTTTTTCAGGTCCATTTCCATACTTTGAATAAATAGCTCTATCAGCTCTCTTTCAATATGGTATTTATTAACCACTTGCTGAAAAGCATTTAGTACCGGGTTGAGGCTGATCCCATCTGCAATAGCTTCAAAGCAATCTCTTTTAAATTTAGACAGTAAAGTATCTTTATCATATTCATGAAAGCTATCTACGATCTCGTCTGCCACCCTTACAAAACCATAGATAGAATAGATAGGCTGACGGATTTTTTCATTTAAAAAGTAAATACCCAGGGAAAAGCTTGTGCTGTAACGCTTAGTTATTGTTTTGCTGAATTCCGCAGATAAATTATCAAATATTTCTTTCATAGATTACTTCTTCAGGTATTTTATGAGCTGTTTTGCTGCCACATTTCCGGATATAATAGATGGGGGAACCCCGGGCCCGGGGACGGTAAGCTGCCCGGCATAAAACAGGTTTTCAATTTTGTTATTTTTTATCGAAGGTTTAAGGTTAGCCGTTTGCATCAATGTATTTGCCAGCCCGTATGCATTCCCTTTATATGAATTGTAATCTGTAACAAAGTCACTTACACAATAGCTTTGCTTATAATCCAGATGTTCCCTTATGGGGGTCCCCGTGTATGCCTCAAGCCGGTCCATAATCAATGTAAAATATTGTTCACGCATCGCTTCAGGATCTTTGACGCCCGGGGCGAGCGGCATTAATATAAATAGGTTCTCATGACCTTCTGGTGCAACAGCAGGGTCGGTAACGCTAGGACAGCAGACGTAAAATAAAGGCTTAGACGGCCAGTTTGGTTCTTTATAAATTTCGTATGCATGCTGTTTTAAATCTTCGTCAAAAAACAGGGTATGGTGATTTAACCGCTTAACTTTTGTAGTTACGCCCAAATAGAAAATCAGGCTCGAAGGGGCAAAAGTCTTTTCAGACCAATATTTTTCTGAATAATTCCTCAGCTTTTTATCGAGCAGCTTTTCTTCCACATGATGGTAGTCAGCCGCCGCTATCACGCCATCATACTCTTTAGTCCCACTTGCTGTAGTTACCGCTGAAATAAGTTTACCCTTAACATCAAGCGCCGTTACAGCAGCATCCGTATGAAATTTTACACCCTGCCGTTCTGCTACAGTTTTCATTGCCTGGATAACCGTACCAAAACCGCCTTTCGGGTACCAGGTACCCAATTTTAAACCGGCATAGTTCATCAGACTGTATAATGCTGGGGTATCTTCCGGCATAGCCCCTAAAAACAGGACCGGAAATTCCATCAATGCAATGAGCCTTGGGTCTTTAAAATATTTTTTAACGTGCGAACTGAAAGATGTAAATACCTGCAATTTAAACACCCCCTTAATCAGTTCTGCATCTGCAAATTCCATCAGCGATAGTCCTGGTTTATACACCAGTTTTCCCATACCAATGTTATATTTATATTCTGCTTCGTTTAAGAAAGTTTTTAATTTTTCTCCACTTCCGGCTTCTATAGATTCGAACAGATTACAGAGCTCGGTAAAATCTGCGGGAATGTTTAATACATCATCATCGCCGAATACCACGGTAAAGCCCGGGTCTAACAGTTCGAGTTCATAAAAATCTTCGGCTTTACAGCCAAAATCATTAAAGAACTGTTCAAACACTTCAGGCATCCAATACCAGCTGGGCCCCATATCAAAAACATAACCATTGGATGTGATCAGCTGGCGGGCCCTGCCACCCACTTCAGCATTTTTTTCATAAACATCTACTGTATAGCCTTCCCGGGCCAGGTAAGCTGAGGAACTGATTCCGGCAAAACCTGAACCAATCACTGCTATCTGCAATTCTTCGTGATTCAATTTATTGATCATATGATATCTCAGCTAAGAAATTGTACGTATTTTCGATTCATGGAAGCTCTCCATTTTTGTTAGTAACCTGATCAAATCCATCTTTTCCGGATGTGACAGCGGTTCGGTAACATCGCTTGATGCCTTTTTTATATTTTGCATACTTTCATTCAGAATTTGAGATCCTTTAGCAGTAATATGAATCATCCTGTTTCTTTTATCGCTATCTAATGCAGCCTGCTCAACCAATCCATTGTTAATTAACCGGTTCACAATCTGCATCCCGGCTGATTTCTCGTGAACGTTTAATTTTATCAATGCCGTTTTACTCATACTGCCAAATGAAACGAGGCTGATTAAATAAATAAATTCATCAGGGGTAGAAAAAGAGGTGTTTGCGATTGCAGCTTTTGCATTTAGTTTCGCATACCTGTAAAGATGTACCAGTGAAGTATTGATCACACTATCAGCGGAACGTCCGTTTGATTTACCTTCCCATTCTGGTTCTGCAATTACCGGACTCCCATTTTTTTTATAATGTTCATTCATCCACTGTGCGAAAAGCTGACCGTCCTGACTGGTACGACCAGATTCTTTTTCATAAATCTTGACCAGGTCTATTACTTCACTTATTAAGTCGTAAAACATCGCATATATAATATAGTACAATAATACACTATTAAGTATATTATTGTACTATATTATTTGATATTGTTACATGATATCATTTAACGGTACGCGGATTTGCTCAGAATAGTCAAATGAATGCATCTGCGCTTTTTTAAAATGCGTTCCATTTACATATTAATAAGATACGAATTGATGATGGAATTTGAATCTGAGACCTATAGCGCAATCTTTTATTGCGGGTTTCCCAAGTGGTTGTATTTGGTATATCGCAAGTTCAGACGATCTTTATGCGAATAGGTCCTTTAATGTGGTTCACGTCTATAGCTATACCCTTTTGTGTGATCACCACCTTACCTTCGTTATGCAAACCGATAGCCACATCGACTACATTTTTCATATGATCACGCCAGTTGTCCGGATACAGCAAACGGGCAATTTCTGATGGACAGGTGCTTTTTTCAGGGCCACGCCGGGTAGCAACAGTTAAAATGGTTGTCAATATATCACTAGGCTGTTGCATCTGGTATTAACAGATAAATATGATTATTGATTTGATAACTTACTGATAGCGCCTGCATATATAGACAGGAGCAAAAACAGTCAGGAAGTTAGCCTCACATTTTAAGGCCAACCACCCGACTGCTGGAAATAAATGGATTAAATAATGCGTTTTAAGCACAAATGCTCTTTTTTTTATTCCTGTCTATTTTAATCAGCGCAATAACTTCGATGGTTAGACCCAGCCCCATTAAAAATCCTTTGACCACATCGGGCATTGGAAAATAGCGGTTCACAATCGGCATGAGGGTGGTTAGCAGTAAGCCGGTAACCAGTAAAATTAATACCGGTTTAGAGATGTTGAAATTTTTCATATTGTTACTTTAATTGATTTAAGATACTTTCTACCCTTTTTCTGGTAGCATTTAGTTTTTGCTGGTCTTTTTTGAAGGCACGGGGACGTACAATAAACCACATTATCCCAAGGTAGACAGTCATGATAAAATAGATAACAATACACCAGACCGGATAACGATACACCAATTCATACATGTATAAAACCCAGCCGCAGGCAGTAAGAGATATAATAACGACCATCGTTCTCTGGTAATAATGTATTTGGTTTTCTTTAGTTTTCGCAATAAATTCTAAAAAATTCAGGTTATCCTGGTCGTCCAGGTTATAAAAACGCTTCAGTGACCTGATGTTCGTGGCAGCCAGTAATAGACTGGCGATCACCACTAACGTACCACCAATATAAGTAGTGGCCATCTTGAAATGAACAATTAACAGTGCAGCTGCAACCAGACACGCCAGCATGAAACAGCTTACAATGACCATCCACTTATTCCTTAGCTTTTGCCTGCGAAATTTCCTGATCAGTTTCAGCATCTCGGTTGAACTTGGCAGCTTATCCGTTGTTACGGTATGCCACAGCGATTTCATATCATCTAAATTGTTCATATGCTCTTAATTTTATGGCTAGTTTCTCTTTTATCCGATGAACTTTTACCCTGACGTTACCACTATTTAATCCTACTATCCCGGCAATCTCTGACTGGGGCAAGCCCTCCAGTTCCAGAGAAATTATGATCCGCTCTGCTTCTGCCAGTTCTCCTATACAGCGATAAAGGATGCTTACTTTCTCTTCTATGGATTCTTCAACGGGGGCCGCTAAATTAAAAGGCAGCTCTCCGCCCGGCATCCGTTTGGCCTTTGCTACAGCACGCAAACAATGGTTTGTTGCGATCCGGAATATCCAGGTACCAATCTGTGATTCATTTCGAAAACCAGGCAGGCCATTCCATACGGCAATAAACGTTTCCTGCACCAGATCCTGAGCCTGATCTTCGTTGTTGGTATAGCCAAGGCATACCCGGAAAATTTGCGGGGAATAGCGGCTATAGAGTTCCTCAAATGTTATCATTCACCATACTGAAAAAGCGTAAATTAATTTTGAGAGGTTAGATACCACCATGGCTGAAATGTTACATTAAACTTTGGATTGGATAAAATAAACGATGCAGATATTGTTATATTTAGAAAAAACTAACCTATAACATGAAAAAAGTTTTCCTTCTTTTATTTTGCTGTTTAACTATATCCTCGTCCTTCGGCCAAACGAACAAAACTATAACAAGCTTTTCAAAATTTTATAAAGCCAACCAGCCCGACAGTATCTTTAATTTGTTTTCTTCTCAGATGAAAACTGCGATAAAACCTGAAGGTACCGTACAATTCATCTCACAACTGAAAACACAGCTTGGTGAAATTGTGGCTATAAATGAATCGAAGGCTAAATCTGCTGATGCGCTGGAGTTCCGTTTATCTTTCGAAAAGCCTTTAGTTGATATGGCCATATACATTAGTAAAGATTCTATAGTTGGAATGTTTCAAAGACCACGGGAACCGAAGAAGTCAGACTCAGTAGATACCAATAGCTCCGATAATTACAACGTAGATAACCCAATCGGTACGGTGTATGGAACACTTACTCTTCCTAAAGACAAAAATAAAGTACCTATTGTGTTGATGATTGGAGGGTCTGGACCTACCGACCGCAATATGAACCAGGGACAGGCATTAAGCACAAATTCATTCGCTATGCTTGCGAAAGATTTAGCAGAGAATGGGATTGCCTCTGTTCGATATGATAAAGGCGGAGTAGGAAAAAGCTCAAAAGCTATTAATCCGGAGAACATTAACCTGGATGACTATATAAATGATGCAAGCTTGTTTATAAATAAACTGTCTGCAGATAATCGCTTTTCAAAAATTATCGTCCTTGGCCATAGTGAAGGTGCATTAATAGGGTTAGTGGCCTCATTACGAGCAAAACCAGCTGCCTACATCTCATTATGTGGCTTCGATAGTAATATGGTTGATTTAATGGGACAGCAGCTAAAACCAGTGCTGTCTTCGCAAGACTTTACTGTTTACACTGAACTTGCTGAAAGCATGAAAGCAGGAAAAGTTTTTAAAAGGGATTTACCAGCCAGCTTTGGTGGTGATTTTACGGCGACTAACCAATCATTTTTAATTTCTATGTTGAAATATGACGCCAGCACAGAGATCGCTAAATTGAAAATACCGATATTGGTTATAGGCGGATCAACTGATATACAAGTACCTGCTTCCGCAGCAGTAAATCTTGCTAAGATGAACAAAAAGGCCACTTTGAAGATTATTCCAGAGATGAACCATGTGCTGAAGAAAGCGGCATCAGACCGTGCTGCAAATGTGGCAACTTATAATAACCCGGCACTTCCACTGCACCCTGATCTGGTACCCATTTTAAAAAACTTTATATTGACAATAAAATAACCTTCTTAAGAATGTCATGTTACCACCAGCTTAAAGCCGATGATCTATTTTAGGTGAAGGCGTGTTTAGCCTCTCAATCCTATTCAAATAGCCCGCAAACTGATGGGGCAATTATATATTTGCCTGCATAAAATTATGGTTAAGGTTACTCCGTACGCGACAGCTGGTAATTATAAACTATTTTACCTTTATCAGAAGCCACCATTACACCGTGTACATAATCAGCCTCTTCATCTTTGCGGTATACTATGGCAAAACCTTGCCTGCATCTGGCAACACTGGAAAGATAATAATGATCTGGTGGCAATGCCCATAATACTTTTCCGTTAGCGATATCAATACGCTGAATGCTGATTGGCGGCTCCGGGCCAGCTGTAGTATTTACTGAAATGAGTAAAGCCGACTCGTCCTGATATAAAATTGAAGGATTAAAGAATTTCCTGCCGGGAGTAATTTCGCGGCGAGCCTTATCCCCTGCTCCATTTAAGTCGCTTTTTACTTCAAATAAAGTCATTGGATTATTTATACCGATCCGGTCACCAATGTAGTCAAATTCAAAGTACCGCTTTTTAATTAGTTCTTTTGATAATTGATCGGCTTCTTCTTCAGTACTCAGCAGTTTTTTTATGGCTGGGAAATAATAATAACTTTCCCCTTCATTATTCATTACAGTAATCATAGGTTTACTATAGTGAAATTCAAGTTTTGCCACACCAGAACTGAGTTTTGGGAAATCTTTAAATGTACTTTGCGTTACATCAGTAAGACGGTTGTTGCGCGTATCCAATTGCAGCAATACAGTATTGCAGCCAATCGCATAGATCAGATCTGCTGAGTACGTTTTAAAGGTAAGTGAGCAGCGGTCTTTAAGTAGTACCTCGCCTGTAAGCACACGATCTTCGAGCAGCTTGCCGTCTGTAACATTATTAAATTGCACGTGTAATTCCTGCTCCGATTTGTTGTTACCCTTGTCAATATAATCAGTGCCCAGACGCAGGTAAACCGGGCTACCGTTAGCAGTATTAGTATACACGAAGCTGCTATAATAGGAACGCGGCTGTTTATAGGCCACATATGTATTACTTGTTTTGTTTTTAGGCTGAAGGATGATCAGATAAACAGCTGCGATAAATGCGATAGCCCCTGCAAGAATATATACCGGCAATTTTGAGGTGGTAGGCGAGGTATTACCTTGGGGAGGTGAAAAACGCTCGTGGTGATGATAGATATGCTTATCATCACTGTCCAGGTAATATTCTGTACCGCAGTACTCACACTGAAAAAAGTCTTCCTTTACCTGGTGTTTATGGGTGCTGCCACATTTCGGGCATTGTATTGCTTTGATATCTCTTGCCATCGGTAAAGGTTAACATCTATTTTACTTATTCTGTTTGGCTGCCTCATTCAGAAAATATAAATAATGGCTTAATTATCGGGCGACCTTTAAAATTAAGTGTGTTAAACTTCCGACTTTATACTGATTAATACCGCCCATTCTCTGTTACTTTGTCCATGCAGCGTATATTTTGAATACTCCATTGACTGACCATTAACCTGCTGCCATTCTCCCGCCAGTTTTTTTTTACTAAAGGTTCCTGATAAATTATACTTTGTTGTGCCTGACTAACAATTCATATACGAAATATTTCGTATACTCAGTATTTTTTTGTTATTTCGACACTAGAGATCTCTGAAAAAACACTTTTACTAACATTTAAATTCTAATCATGTCAAAATTACTTTTTACCCTTGCATTTATTTTATGTGGCTTAAACTATGCTTTTGCTCAGGACATAGCTTGTAATGACAGAAATGTGATCAGTATGCAACTCAGTTCTGTTCGGGAAAAAGATCAGCAAATCCGTGCAAGAGTTATTAAAGAGATGGCAAGCCACGACCCAGAAAAAATAAAACAGATTGCATTGGAAATGAGAGCTTCTGATAAGGCGAATCAAACGATTATCACTGCATTACTGGATAAATGCGGATGGCCAAAAGGCCTCAGTGAACTGGATAATAACACTATCTTTTTGGTTATTGATCATGCTGATACTACCTATATGAACAAATATTTTCCGCTGTTAAAAGCTCAGGCAGACAGCGGGGTAGTATCGAAAAGCGATCTGGCTACTTTGGAGGATCGCATGCAGCTCAAGAGAGGTCAAAAACAATTATATGGGACACAAACCTTCAAAATAGGCAGCACAGTAACCATTTGGCCAATAGCTGAACCGGAAAAACTGGATATTCGAAGGAAAAAGATGGGCCTGCTTGTGATGGAAGACTATATTTCATTATTAAAAAAGACTTACCAGTCTGAAGTCATCTGGGAGAAAGATATGTCTGTGGAAAAGGCTCAAGAAAAAATGCGAAAAAAACAGTAAATATCATGGTAGAACCGAATAAGGATTCTACCACAATAATTGTTACGGAATAACTACTTCTTTTAATTTAAAAACGGAAGTACAGCTGCCAGGACCTTTGCAGGCTGTTCTTCGATCATATAATGTCCGCTGTCCGGTAAGCCAATTACCTCACAGTTTTTCGCAACGTATGGCAAACCCATTTTCATAAAATTGTAACTTACATTGCTGCCAATACCAAGTACAGGCAGAGACAATTGCTGGTAAGATTTTCCATCTTCGATGTCTTGTGTAAAAGTCTGGTACCAGGCATTTGATGCACGGATACTTTCCGGCTGGTTATAGGCTGAAGCGTAGACCCCGCGTTCAAAGGCAGACATCTTCGTTTCATCTATCATTACATAAGCAAATAGCCAGTCCAGTAAATACCGGAACCTTCCCTCTAATAATTGTTCCGGCAATCCCTTTACCTGGTTAAAGCCCATCCACCACACATACTGCGCTTCGGCGGTCATCTTTTTATTGAAGGTGCCTAATGGTGGTATCAATGGCATTTGTAACATTCCTTCACTGGGATGTGCACCATCCATCACAACCAGTTTTTCTATGCAATCCGGATAATTAAAGGCCAAACTCATGGCCACCATACCACCGATATCATGTCCCAGTAAATGAACTTTACCTAAGCCGAGCTGCCGGATGAGTTCATAAATATCTTTGGCCATTGTCTTTTTGTCGTACCCGGAGTCAGGTTTACCAGAGGTTCCCATGCCACGAATGTCTACCACCAATACCCGGTATTTTTCTGCTAATGCCAGGCCGATGTTCAGATAGGAGTACCAGGTTTGGGGCCAGCCTGGCAGGCAGATTAAAGGCACCCCTGTTCCACCACTGTCTACGTAATGCAGGCTCACACCATTCACGGTTGCATACTGGTTTTTAAACCCGGGCCACTGTTTGATCAGTTGTTCGTCGCTATACTGATCTTCGATTTTTTGCTTCTCGTTATCCATGGTAATTAAATATTGTTTGCTACTGTCGACCAGTTCAATCCCTGATACCGGTCATTGTTTAATTCATTATGATGGACTAAAAACATACTATACAGGTACTGCGCTTGCTGCCATTTCGGATAGAGTTCGTTTTCTCCTTCGGGATGTGCGGACCGCTGTAGTTTGTTATAGGCTGAAAACTCCTCCATTGTGCCCATATTTTGGAGCCTAAATCCCTGTCCCTTATGTTGTTTGCTTAAAGCAACAAGGTCATCGGGACTTACACTAAAGCTGGCTATCCTTAAATACCGCGGAGCATTTTCGTCTAGTGCCGCCATTGCGGTGAAGGCTGCAGTGTCATCCATGGTAGTAAAATCAATTTTCCAGCGGGCCTTATCACCGTAATAAGCAATAGTCTGCTGCTTATTATCAAAAAGCGGGGTGTTATAACGAAGGATATCTGCAAATGCACCATTAAATATTGATGTAGCGCGGATGGGATACTGATCAAGTACCTGATGAAATTCTTTACGCAGGTCAAAGTTCCTGTTCTCACCCCTGGGTATGAATGTAAAATCGGACGAATAGTCGGAAGGGATAAAACGCGGAACATTTGCTGCAACCGCTGCGGCTAATAATTTTGATTGCGTTTCTACTATCGTCTCACGTAAACCTGCCAATGCAGAAACCACACAGGAAACGCCGCTGCAAGCTCCAATAAGTTCCTGCTCATTAGAAAAGTCAACCTTAAATACATCTGCGCCCATTTCTTCCAACGCATCGATTTTTTCCTGGTCACTTCCATGACGCACTATTGCCCTGACAGGTATGTCTCTGTTAATCAGTCCCCGGCATATTTTCTGCCCAAGGTTTCCTGTAGCTCCGGCTACCAGTATTAGCTTTTCCATTTGTACATCTTTTTATGATGCAAAGCTAAAGGCTTAACTTACCGCAGGGACTACCATTTGGTAGTTTATCAAACTATTTGATATTTTTCCTGATCCTGCTCAGGGCATTAGGTGTAATACCTAAGTATGAAGCGATATTTTTGACAGAAACGCTTTGTGTTATTTTAGTGTTAGTTATTAAGTTTAAATACCGTTCTTCTGCTGATAAGGTTTGAAAGTTGATAATCTGATCGATCATTCTGACAGCCATGGCTTCCCAGGTGATCCGCCCGAACTCCTGCCATGCCGGAAATTGTTTATATAGCTTTTCCATCGCTGACATATCGATATAAATCAATTCTGTATCTTCTATGGCTTCAATATTAAACCTTGTAGGTTTTTGGGGGTTAAGGCTGGATATTTCAGTAAAAAATTCATCCTGAAAAACAATCCATGCAGTTAACTGCTCTTCAAATTCGCCAAAAAAGAACCGGAGCGCACCGGAATTGATGTAGAAATACTGGTACGCGATCTGACCGCGTTTTAAGATCAGCTGATTTTTTTTTACTTGCCTGGTTTTAAAATGGGAAAGTATAATTTCCAGATCAGCTTTTTCAATAGCGATCTTTGACTTGATGAAATCAGCGAATTTATTCGTTGGAGTCTGCATTATTTCTTTAGCGATGGTTTATCATTTGTGGTGTTTGGAAACTTAAATTTAGCAGTCAGTTTTGATTTTGCAGCGTGAGTTGAAATATTCGGTCAGTTAGAAATATTGTTATCAGTCTATTGCAAAAAGCAGTGTAGTTATCAAAGCTGCAATTAACAGATATTTTTTTATTGGCGGGTGATATTACTGCCCGTCAATGCAGATTCAGCAACACTAATTATAACGTGATTGTTCGGATATTAAAAAGATGATGATTAACGCCTGATGCGTATAAGTTATTGTTAGCCAGTAGCAGCATACTTTTTGGGTTTAGTACCGATATGCTGTGCAAAAATCCTTGAAAAGTGGCTCATATTGGTAAATCCAAGTTGGTAACCTACTTCAGCAACAGTGGCCTTGCTCCCTTTCAGCAGCCTCGCCGCTTCGTTCATCCGCATAAACTGGAAATATTCAAAAAGTCCTTTCCCAAACGTCTGCCGAAAAAGTTTGCGCATTTTCGCTTCACTCAGGCCAGCGTTTTTTGCTAACAAAACAATATCAGGGGCTGAATGAAGGTTCGATTGCAAAACAGACTTAACGGAATAGATAGCTTTGATATCTTTAAGATGAACACCACTGATATGCGCTGTATCTCTTTGCATTAATAAGGCGATCACATAACATAACAACTCTTCGCATTTTAGCCTGTAGTAATGGCTCTCCATACTTTCAGGAATTGGCTCATTTAACATTTCGCTGGCCGTCCGGATCATTTCGGCTGAAATACTCGTCTCAAATGCAAATTGATCTGGTGATTGCAGAATTGCGGTTAAAACGGGGTGTGAAAGATTGCCAAATACCCCTGACAGGTATTTTCTGGACGCTCCAATTGTTATGCTTCTGAAATAAGTATTGGAAGGCATGGTCAGCACCGAAGAAACTTCCTGCCTGCAGATCAACACATTGGGCTGTTCGGCTGCTAATTGTTTTTCGCTTGATAATACCGAAGGGAATATACCGCTTAAGATAAAAAAGATATTGTCTTGCCCTTCTACCAGCTCGTTTGTACGGTCCAGCAGGATTTCCTCATTTAAATAATAATTCCTGATCATCATCTTAATTTCATCGCCCCAGGAAAAACCTGTGATATACCCCGCGCCTTTATCGGATGGGATTTTGAAAAAACGCCCCTCAATACTTGCTCCTATTGCAGCGGCAAATTGTGACATGATGCCTGATCCTTTTTTATCGATTACTGATATTTTCATTTGAATATATTTGTTTGATCAGTGGTGTATTGTTTTTTATTGTCTTCTAGTTGCCTCCGGTGGTTTTATCGGTTATGAAGCATTTATCATCTGCATGTTTATAATGGTTTCATCCAGGATTTCGATGCTGAAAACAAAATCATCCAGCACAGCATAGATAACCGCACAAGATAGCTTTACGACTATTCTTATATCATTTACAGGTATTTTATTCTTAAAAGTAGGCATAAATTTGACAAGAATTAAAATTAAACAGATGTTATTACAAGATAAACAAATCGCAATTATCGGTGGTGGCCCGGGAGGGTTAACGTTGGCCCGATTGCTTCAAATCAAAGGAGCGCAGGTGAAAGTATATGAAAGGGATTACAACAGGGAGGTACGGACACAGGGCGCAACGCTAGACCTGCATCATGATTCCGGGCTTTTGGCCCTGGAAACTGCCGGGTTGATGGACGCTTTCAAAGAACAGTACAGACCTGGTGCAGACCGGCTGCGAATACTAGATCAAAATGCCGGCATTTTCTTTGACCAGCACAGAGAAGAGGATACAATTGGTTTTGGCGACGAATTTTTCAGGCCTGAAATTGACCGCGGCCCTTTAAGAAATATTCTATTAGATGCCATGGAGCCCGATACTGTAGTTTGGAATAGTCATATCACCGGCCTTGATCCTGTTGGAGATAGCTGGCAACTCATCTTTGAGGACGGAAATACAGTGGTTGCTGATATCGTAATCGGAGCTGATGGTGCCAAATCCAAAATTCGTCCGCTGGTTACGCCAATTAAACCTTTTTATTCGGGTGTGACGATACTGGAAGCCAATATTAACAATTCTGAGCACAATGCCCCACAAATTCACAAACTGTTACAGGGCGGGAAAATTATGGCGCTTGGAAACTCACAGACTATTTCTATAAGTGCCAAAGGCGATGGAAGCCTCGATTTTTATGCGGGCTGGAAAGCTGGAGACAACTGGGCGACAGACGGCAGGATAGATTTCTCTGATCATAAACAGGTGTTGGACTGGTTTAAGAAAGAATATATCAACTGGGACAGTATCTGGACAGAATTATTTGATCATCCTAACACGGTATATACGCTGAGGCCCCAATACTGCATGCCGCTGGATCAAAGCTGGGAAGCCAGTAACAGCATGACTATTATTGGTGATGCGGCCCATTTAATGCCCCCATATGCCGGGGAAGGTGTAAATATGGCTATGCTTGATGCGCTGGAATTGAGCAAAAGTTTAACGAATGAAAAATTTGCGGACATCAGATCAGCGATCGCAAATTATGAACAATCTATGTTTACACGATTTGCAGAGATTGGAAAAGAAACATTGGATAATACTGATTTTATGCACTCCCCTTCCGGACTGAAAAAACTACTCCGCATGTTTGGGCAGGAACAAGATCATCAGTCAGACACATAGGCGAAATACGGTTTAATTCATCAAAGTGATAATGGATGCGTATAGTGTATTAATAGGAGCACAACGTAAAATGATTTGCCAGGGATAAACAGCCCTGATCCTGTTGCTGAACAGCATATCTATCGTGTGGTACGGAACCGGCAGAGAATGACCGAGTAAGCAGATCGCTTAAGCAAATCATACAGATCAGGGCAGTGATATAGTGGTTAATTAAAACTCACTATTCGTTAATAAGCAGTATGATTTTATTTTAATGCTTTAGCTATATTAGCTTACCGCTACAGAGTGGTATCAAATATTATGTTAAAAATCATTAAACTGCTTGCATTTTCCCTGCTGTTCTATACTGTAGCTGATGCTAAGGATTATACGTTGCTTTCTCCTGATAAGCAAAACACTATAAAGATTTCTGCAAACACGCAAATTACCTGGTCGGTACTCCGCGGAACTGAACTACTGATCAAGCCTAGCCCAATGAGCCTTCTGCTCGGCAATGGACAGCAATTGGGTATTTCTCCGGTTGTATTAAAATCTAAGGTGAGCACAGTAAACGATATCATTACTGCTATAGTGCCGGTCAAAAACAAACTCGTCCCTGAGCTTTACAATGAGTTGAAACTAGTAATGAAGGGCGGATACACGATTGAGTTCCGTGCATACAATGATGGCGTGGCATACCGTTTTGTAACGTCGCTGGGTACAGCGGCAGTAGAGATTGATAAAGAAGAAGTAGCTTTCAATTTTAATGAAAACTGCCAGGTCTATTTACCGAAAGAGAATAACCCCGATCTGGAATCACACTATGAAGGGGATTTTAAAGCGATGAAACTGGCCGAAATAGCTCCCGAAACTTATGGTTACCTGCCACTGTATGTGGCTAGTCCGGCTGGTACAAAGATGGTAGTTACCGAAGCTGATTTGTATGATTATCCAAACTTATTCTTGTTCGGGACCAGTGGAAACAGCCTGACTGGTCAGTTTCCTAAAGTGATCCTGGAGTCTAAACCTAAACCTGGTTCTGACCGTAACGATATCATTGTAAAAAAAGCTGATTACCATGCCAAAACAACAGGGAACAGAAGCTATCCATGGAGAACGGTGATAATCAGCGGATCGGACAAAGGACTGTTAGAAAATGAGCTGGTGTACAAGCTGTCCCGCCCTAATGTGATCAAGGATACAGAATGGATTAAACCGGGCAAGGTGGCCTGGGACTGGTGGAATGCGAATAACATTTATGGTGTTGATTTTAAATCGGGCGTAAACACGGCTACCTATAAATATTACATTGATTTTGCTTCGGAATATGGACTGGAATATATTATCCTTGATGAAGGATGGTCGCGTACCACAACTGATCTTCTGGCTTCTAATAAAGACCTTGATTTGCAGGAGTTAGTAAAGTATGCAACTGAAAAACATGTAGGTGTGATTTTGTGGGCCCTTTGGAAGCCGCTCGACCAGCAGATGGACAAAATCCTGGATCAGTATGTGGCTTGGGGCATTAAAGGGATAAAGGTAGATTTTATGGCACGCGCAGACCAATATATGGTAAACTTCTATGACCGTACAGCAGAAGCCACTGCTAAACGTAAACTGTTATTGGATCTGCATGGTGCTTATAAGCCTGTGGGCCTAAACCGGAAGTATCCAAATGTGATCAACTACGAGGGCGTGCGGGGAATGGAGAACAATAAATGGGAAACTACCATAACTCCCGAACACAACACGACTTTGCCTTTTACAAGGATGGTAGCGGGACCAATGGATTATACGCCGGGTGCGATGCTGAATACAAATAAGGAGGAGTTTTACATCAATTTCAAATCTCCGATGAGCAGGGGAACAAGAGCACATCAAACTTCTATGTATGTAATTTATGACAGCCCCTTACAGATGTTATGTGATAACCCTTCCAATTATAAAAAAGAGCCTGTCTACACAAAATATATTTCGCGGTTCCCTACAGTATGGGACAAAACGATTGCATTAGAAGGAAAGATTGGAGAGTATGTCGTGATCGCGAGAAAAAATGGGAATAACTGGTATATCGGGGGCATGACCAATTGGGAAGGGCGCTCTTTTACTATTCCGCTTACTTTCCTTGATGGAAAAAAGTACAAAGTGGAGATTTTGAAGGATGGCATTAACGCAGATAAACATGCGGCAGACTATCAGCTGATCACTGAAGAGCTAAAAGCTGGAGAGATGTTGACTGTAGATATGGCGGCTGGTGGTGGATATACGGCAATTCTATCTCCGATAGAGTAATTATCCGGTTAGATATTCATACTTCAGCTTTATAACTTATTTAATATTTCGCTGAGTTTTTTATCACTTGGACGCAAAACATCTGCCGACCATAATTTTTCACCTATTTCTACAAATTTTTGGTGATCGAGACTTAATTGGCCTCTAAATATCAGATCTAAAGTTGGTGCAAAAATAATTAAAAATCTATTAGTGGCGGATTATAAAAACTTATATTACGCCACTAATCTATTGTTTTGCTTGAAATTTGTATTCAAGTCGAAATAAAATGGAGCATATAATTGGAAGAATTGATGGTCATAATTATCCAGGTCTGATTCAAAAAGAGTTAACAATGGACACCTTATTTGAGCTATAATTGAAAAGCCCATTACATCCATTTTTCTTCTTAATCTACCGGTACAGCTGGCAGTGGCACATCTGCTTCTTTCGGTGCAATGCGTTTTAAAATATAAGATAGGATATTCTCAAAGATGACATAACCAGCAAATATGAAATAACCAGGTTGCAACGAGGTATTGTTAGCGGTTACAGTGGTTAAAAAATCGTTCTTAATGTTCAAATTGGACAGCTGACTTTGCAAGATGCCATTCAAACCGATATAGGTCATCAATATCCCGACCACCATTACATCAGACATATCCCATTTCCCGCATTCGAATGTTAAATACCTTAACACTTTATTTTCAGCCAATTTTTTAGTACTCAATATCAGGATCCCTTTAGAGATGATTCTTAATACAGGCAATACAATAATGAATAAGAAAATCAAGACCCCCACTAATATGGCATCTGGCTTCGATTGACTAAATAAGACCTCGATGATGCCTAAAATACTTTTGCTCTGGAAAAATAAGACCTGGTTCTCAAATACTACTTTTTCTCCCATCAGCATGAAATTAAGCGACTGGATGCGTGCGTCAACTTCAATAATTGATGCTGTTAAGCCAACGGCTAAAAGTGTAAATGCAAAAAATAGCGACATCACGAAAAGTGTGCGTTGCAACTGTACCTGTTTTCTCATTAACCACCATAACACCAATGCAATAAATACACAGCCTACCATAGCATACGCGTAGTTATAGGTTACGGTACGGATGGCGGATAAATCGGCATTGACACGTTTATCAAATGATGCTTTACTGGAAACATGATATTTGCCAGATAAATATTTAATCACAGCCGTTCTGGCTACATTGGTACTATCGTAAGTTTCTTTTGTAAGCTGCTTAATTTTACTGCTGGCAATGTCCTTCAATCTGTTTGTACTCCTGGGACTGTTGATTTTGTCTATGATTGTTTTAGCAAATGACGGTACTTGCGCATGGATCTCTTTAGCATCAACAAATTGATTAAATGCGAACTTTTTAAGTTTACCACCCAGGCTTTTTTGTGGTTTATTAATTTCCGCAACGGCTTTGTCTACCATCCCATTAAGCTGTTCCTCTACTTCCTTCTTCAGGGCTTTCTTTTGTGCAGGGCTCATTTTATAATCCTGCACCTGACCGTTTACTACTGCCGAGATCTTATCACGCCACTGGTCTACAGAAAACAGGCCGAAAGTAATGTTGTTCGCCATACTGTAATCTTCTTTGATCTGCTCCTGCTCGTTAGAAAGTGTATGGAGGCGGTAACCGAAATAAACTTCGCCACAAAGCAGGAAGCTCAATCCCATGATGAGTATGATATTGGCGAGGCTGAATCTTCTTACCGGTGTATGTTGTTGCGTTGTCAAGGTCTTAATTTAATTAGATTGTTTTTACAATTATTGATTTTGATAGAACCTAATGAGAATCGTATGGCGTAATAAACTTCAGGATGGTAGACAATATCAGTCCGTATAATACGAAGCTGATAAAAATGATAAAGCCCGGCTGCAAAGCAGTATTATTTGTAGTGATGATTGTTAAGGAATCACTATTAATGTTCAGGCTTGATAACTGTTTTTCTAATAAACCATTTAAACCGATATACACCATCATTATAGCGATAACAATTACATCTGCCATACTCCACTTGCCGGATTGAAACGCAAAGTATTTAATGAATTTATTTTCAGCAATTTTTCGTTTACTGAGTAAATGAATACCGGTAGAACTTAATTTCATGATCGGGAAGAGGATACTGAAAACAAGGATCAATACACCTACAGCGATCGAATCTATACCTGGCTGCTTCACCAGGATCTCCACCACGTCGAGGATGCTTTTACTTTGAAAAAACAAGACCTGGTCTTTAAAGACTACGTGTTCTCCCAGTAATACAAAATCCAGCGTTTTTATCCGTGCATCTACTTCGATCATTGATGCGGTTAAACCTACACCAAGTAAAATAAAGGCAAACAGCAACGACAGTATAAAGAGCGTTGCGTGTAAGTCTACCCGTTTCCGCAAGATCCACCACAGGGATAAAACTACTACGATGCAGCCCAACATACCAAATGAATAATTATAGGTTTCCTTTTTTATGCTCGCAAGGGATGAGATGAGCTTAGCGTTAAATTCTTTGGGGGATGATACGTGGTATTTGTGGTACAATTTGTTGGTTACAGAATCATTAGCATTGGCAGTACTGTCTGCGTAACCAGAGTTCTCCATTGTAGTGAACTTACCCATGGCCATTGTACTCAATTGCCTTTTATTGCCCTTGTTGTCTACCTTCGCAATCACAGTCCTGGCAAAACCAGGAACCTGCGCTTTGATCTTATCAGTATTGACAAAGGTTTTGATAGCAAATTTTTTGATCTTTCCACCTACCGATTTGGTTGGTTTATCAAGCAATGCTTCTGCCTTATTGATCAGTGCCATGATGATCTCTTCCACTTCGGCCTGCAGCTGCTGTTTTTGCTTTTTGGTCATGGTAAAATCGCGGACCTGGTGTTTGATAATACCCGCTACCTCATCATGCCATTGGTCAACAGAAAACAGTCCGCGCGTAATATTATTACTTTCGGAATAATCTTCCTTGATTTCTTTCTGCTCGTGTGAAAGTGAATATAGCCTGGAACCAAAGTAGCCTTCGCCTACTAAAAGTATACCCAGGCCAAGGATTAATAGTAATTTTGAGACATTGAATCCCTTAATGACATTGTGTTGCTGTTTTCCGGTCAAAGCAGTAAATTAAAGTTGGAATGGGCATATAACCCAAAAGACTTCTAAATGTTTGGACATTTATATAATTACGCTTATTTTGAGTGGGATATTTTAAAAACTCTTACTCTGATGAGATGTGCGGCTTGTAGCATAATGCTTGACAGGAAAATTTACCGAATTCGCAATAAAGCACAGTTCATTAGCCTTTGCATGCATTAAATTTGCTTTTTCGAGCATAGCAGTATCAGCTACAGTCACCACCGGATTTAAAGTAACTTCTCTAAACTTACCACCACCATTCGCAGTTTCGATCATTGTTCCGCTTGCCTTGTCAACATAATCTATTACAATCACACCTGCTTCTGCACATAAGTGTAAATACCAAAGCATATGGCATGAAGAAAGAGAGGCGACCAATAGATCTTCGGGATTGTGTTTGCTGGCATCTCCACGGAATGCCGGATCAGAAGACCCTGATAAATCAGGCTTATCCGCTATACTTACCACATGGCTCCTTTCGAAAGACCTGTAATTTGAAGTACCTGTTCCTGTATTACCTGTCCAGGTTGTAGTAATGTTATAAATGTGTTCTTTGCTCATATTATCACTAAAATCAGTTAGTTCCACCACTGTTTCATCCATTCATCAGCTATCTTAACGCCCATGTCATAATCATCAACAACGATGATCAATTGATTGGAGTGGTCACTATATTGCGTCAGGATATTTACATTAGCCACAGCCATTTTCTCGCAAAATAGTCCAAGTTGCCCGGGAATATCCTGACGGAGTTTTTGGATAATGACATCATTGATCCGTAGAACCTTGATCTTTACTGCTGCTAATACTTCTTTTGCTCTTTCAGGTTCGTTAACCAGAAAATGCGCAATTGAATAATCCCCGTTACTGAATACACCGCCACCCTCAAGGCTGATATTGTTTTTCCCTAATGTATCCCCTAGCAAAGCTAAAACTCCAGGTTTGTTTTCTAAAATAATTTCTAAATCTTTCATGATTCTTTTAATTGTACAGCAAATAAAATCAATCAATTCTTCGAATATTTCAGTTAAGAATGAACAATAGCTTATAAGTTATCTCTTGGTACAATTTATCATCGCCGCAGATTTCTTCTTTTTAATGGAATTTTAGGCAACATGCGCATAAAACTGCTTGCAGGAAACCACAATCCTATATTTAACACCCCTGTTCCGAACCAGATCGTAATTTTGTAACCAGGGCACAGCGGGAAGAACTTATAATTCTTGATCTTTAAGATTTGATAAATATTTAGTGAAAAAGCGGTTGAAATTACACGATAGAAAAAAAGTTTCTAAAAAATTATGAAACAAAGAAGGCTCATTCACGTTTTAGTTTATCATTGTAACAATTAAGCAGAGATAACTATGGAGTTTAATTTTTTAGTAGTGGATGATGACGATGTGAATCTTTATATCATGACAAGGTTAGTAGAGAGAACAGCGTACAAAACAAATATGATCACTAAAACAGATGGTAACTCTGGTATAGATTATCTTCAGCAACTAATCCAAAATAAAGAACCACTTCCAACACTTATTTTAGTGGACATCAATATGCCCATTTCTGATGGATGGGAGTTTCTGGATAGATATAAACAGCTTGCTATTGAGCAAAATATTGATGTCTATATATTAACATCTTCGGTTTTTGATATTGACATAGAAAGATCCAAAGATTATGAGTTTTTAGCAGGCTTTATTTCGAAACCTATTACTGTCGAAAAACTAGATGAATTCTTTTCAGCTTGCGGAGCTGATATAGTTTAACTGGTGGATAAAATTTAGTAAATATAGTATCTAATTATCTTTAACAGCAGTTAACCCAGTTCCATCACCATAATGTATTACAGGAGAGTAATAAACAGGACTGTTCAAATTCCAACCCTGGTTAGGAAAGGTCATGTACATTTTATAATTACCGGCAACTCCGGAAATGGTCCACCTTATTTTATAAAAAGGTTTGGATGGCTCTATAAAACGTTCTAATCCTTCTGCTGTTCGTTCCCAATACCATTCTCCGGTACCATCTTTATAAAAATGGTATTTACTTGTAGAGGTATTCCCCTGAATATGCCAGGTTTCGGTCCAGTCCCCCACCATTGCCTCATTATACAATTTGATCGAGTCGAGTGCAGATGCCTTAAACAGTTTTGGTGCTCCTGCAGCCAGTGTTCCATCCTTTTTCCTCGCACTGGCTTCAACCACCTGTTCATCCAGATCATTACCAAAAGTCCATTCTGCTCTGGCATAACCAAGGGCGTCCGTTTTGATGTCTGTGGTTAAAAAACCATTTCCGCTTTTTACTGTCCAGCTAACCGGCCATTCTTTTACTGCGCTTCCATCCTGATCAATAATCTGGATCAGTAATGGATTAGCTAGTTTTTTGCCTTTTACGGCCTGTTGACTATTTCCTGTAATCAGTAATAGTTGCGGGGCAATCCATTTTAGATCAATTGTGAAAGTCTGCTTTTTGGACAGGTTATTTTCCTTAAAATCGAAATATCCCTGAAGCTGTGCCGTTTCGTTACTGATTCCCATATCTGCTGGTTTAATAGTAAATATTGCTTTCCCGTACTCTTTACTGGTATAAGCGCTGGCAGAGTAAAGTGCAGTAGTCTGCCCGGGTTTGGAAATTCCCACAGTTACCAGGGCGGGGGTGGACAGCGGTGATCCTGTCGATGGATTGGTAAGTTTTAAGACAACTTTAATCTCGGTATCCCTTCCCTCCTTAAATTCGAGATCTGAATCTTCCGGAGAGAGTTTCAATATCGCATTATAGCCTTGGAGTTCCATTACAAACTGCTTTAATTGCAACTTCAGCCACTCGTAAGTGTTTCCAAAATTGATTTTAGCGGATTTATATTTGCTGGTATTACCTGTCACAGCCTGTGATCCGCTGGCCATGTCAGGATAGGATTTCTTTAGTAAATCTGCTTCTTCTTTAGTGATATCAGGATCTGGTTTACTTAAATACTCATCAATAAGCTTATTAAAGAATGTATTAATAGGATGCATTTTTTTACAGGCGATATAAAGCAAATGTTTGTCCAGCGAATTATCAATTTCATCTGCGCCTGACGGATCTGGCTGGCTGCACGCATTCTCGACTGGCTTTCCCGCCTCGCTTTTTTCTGCAGATTGGGTGGCAACCAATTTATCTTCCTGGTATAATCCAGCATTCAGTACCACAAAGGTATTGGCTTTCCAATCATATTTTAACAAGGACACTTCCCTTTCTGTAGCGCTGAGATTTCTCATCTTGTAAACCAGTTTTCCTTTTATCCCGTTCACGATAACGTAAGAAATGGCGGTGAGCTGATCGGGAAGGAACTCTGTCACTAAATATTGCTGCTTACCTTTTGAAAGTATCACTGTATGGAGGCTGATAAGTTTAGCTTCCTGATCAGTTGACCCGAGAAAAAAAAGGGAGTCGCTTTTATAGGCCAGTTTAGCTACTAATTGCGCAGACTGGTTTGAGGAGAATTTTTCTGTATAAAAGAGATTTCCAACCCCTTCTGTGATACCGCTGTTATAAGATGCAGCTTGCTGCAACTCTTCAGTTTTTATTTCATCCGTAGTTGATTTGTCTTTTTTGCAGGAGATGGTGAAAAATAAACATAACAGTGATGTAAAAGCAACAAATTTGAATTTACGCATAACAGAAATTTAGATTATAGAGCACTGGAAACCAAGGTGTATTAACTTTGTTGTAAAAATAATTTTCAAAGCTGTTTGCTGCAATAACTACAAAGGGGTATTTAAAATCTTTTTTTCTAATTAACTTTTCTCCGTCCCTAAAATCACATTAAATATTTGTCTTATAATTTCTAATTCTTTCTTTCTAATTCATACGAGAATCATTAACTTACCGTTAGTTATGGAAGATAATTTAAGCTTGGAAAATTTAGAGAATTTGCACACCTCAGTAGAAGCTATCAGGCTTTACAATGATGATAACTATAAGCGTTTAGATAATTTGATGCAGGAGTATTGGATAATCTTGAAGGATTTACATAAAATTGCTCCGGCAATATTTAATAACCTTGCAACAAATGGAATAACCGACCTCATCAATCGTTCTAACTTGATAGGACGGGCAATTGATTCGCTGGAAAAAAGTGAACGCTATAAAGATTACTGGGATTATCTTATGCATATGATAAAAATCACTATTGATTATATTAAAAACTACTTACCAGAAAGTTTAGTTAGTACAAATGTTGACTGAGAAACCCGAAATTAATACGCTGGAAGCAGAGGACGAAAAAGAAAAATGGTATAAGAAATCACCGTTTTTTGAAGCACTGATTGGGATTGTTATCATTACGCTGGCCGCAATAGCAGAACTGGTGCATGTATGGATTTCCTTTCCCGGTTCTATATTAACAATACAAGACTTCTTCCACGAGCTGGTTGAGTGTTACGCGTATGTATTCCAGTTTGATCTTAAACTCTGGTGGGTATTTCTGCTGATCATCTATCTGAGCACAAGAAAAAACGTCAAATGAGTTCTACTTTGTACAGCTTTTAAGGTTGTTCTGCAACTCAATTGACGTTTCTCCTGATCCTGTCAGTTAGTAACAGCAATGCAATTACAATAAATTTCTTCTTGAGCCATGTTTGAGTGTAGTTTTCTTAATCAAATCATCGTCCTCGTTGAACCTTCTTTTTTTAGTACCGGCAATATGCCCCGGTTCAATTTTATCTGCCTGCAAATTAGCTCTTGATTGCTGCGCAGGTTGCGTGCCTGCTTTCTTTTTTGAATTAAGTGCACCATTATCTTTCCCTGTATCCTCATTAATCTTTTTCATAATCTCCGGTTTTATATTGAATTGGATAAGCTGAACAGCCCGTATCAGAAAAGGTTTGAGTGATGTGTATTTTGGGACATGCAATTAACTGTCAGACAGTTAATACTTTACAAAATATGTGAGCATCTGGGTATTTTACATTGATCTTCAATAAATTGTTGATTACGGCGCTATGGGCTGCGTACTTGCTGATCATGCTTTTCAATAAGTGGCGAATACAGTTCTTTATATCAGGACATCTAGATATCTTGATATAAATCAGAGATCATATGATGGCATTGCAACGATATTACGATTTCAGCTCTCTTTATCTTCAATCATCTGACCGATAAATTCTACCAGTTCCATATTCATATTACTATCAGTATGCCATACATAACCCATATCAGCATCTTCGATCGTATAGATTACACCCAAAAGTTCAGGAATGATGATACCATGGATTTCATCATCGCCGTTCATTGTAAGCATAAAATGATTGGGTTCATCTAGCGGCGTCACAGTAACGGTCTTTTGCAGAAAACGGACGTTAAATTCTTGCATTGTATATTTTTTCAAAGCCTATTAAGTTTCAGCGAGAGCAATGAAGTACAATTATAAAGATTGATGAATTTAAACAAAATGACTGAAAGACATTCATTTTAACATCGAAATTATTCTTCATTTTTACAAGAGTATAAATCTAATTTATAAAATAATCGTCAACATATCTGATTAATTTAAACCCAGTAGCAGCGAAAGCCCTGCAAGTAATGATAAAAATATGTAGCGCTGCAGCTTGATATTATCATTCGATGTACCGATAAAAATCATCAGGTTTTTTCCCGGACTTTAACATAGTTTTAACAACTGAAGGGAAATATTGGGACAATGACCCCGTTAATTAACTTGTAATGGCACGATCTGTGCATGACATCAAATTATACTATTGCTTTATTCAACAAAAAAATAGAATTATGAAATTATCAGTTTTGCCAGTAGCTATCATTGCTGTTGCCATTATAGCTCAAGGCTGTGTGAGTACAAAAAAATACAAAGATCTGGAATCCAGCTATAGCGCGTTACAAAACAAGCAAAGTGAACTGGATAAACAATATCAGCAAGGCCAGCAGGGTTTATCATCTTCTACAACAAGGGTAAAAAGCCTTGAAGAACAACTGGCTGCAGAACGGGGCAATGTAACGGCGCTGCAAGCTGCATTAGATAAATGTCTGACTTCAAGCGGTCAGGGTAATGTGAATATCTCCAAATTGGTAGATGAGATCAACACTTCAAACAAATACATTCAGCATCTAGTGAATACCAAAAATAAAAGCGACTCACTCAACTTAGTTTTAACGAACAATCTTACCCGTTCACTAAGCAGAGAAGAAATGAGCGACGTAGATGTGCAGGTATTAAAGGGTGTGGTTTACATCTCATTAGCGGATAACATGCTTTACAAATCAGGAAGTTACGAGATATCTGATAAAGCAGGGCAAACGCTGAATAAAATCGCGAAGATTATTAAAGATTACAAAGACTATGATGTCCTGATCGAAGGTAATACGGATGCAGTACCAATCACGATGCCCAATATCAGGAATAACTGGGATTTAAGTGCGTTAAGGGCTTCATCTGTTGTAATGGCTTTACAGACAACTTACGGTGTAGAACCAAAACGCCTTACTGCAGGTGGTAGAGGTGAATACAATCCTGTTGCGGATAACACCAGCGATGCGGGCAAGGCTAAAAACAGACGTACCCAAATTATCATTACTCCGAAATTAGATCAATTTATGGACCTGATCGGAAAAGCGCCAGAAGCAGCCTCAGAAAAGAAACAATAAAATAATAAAGATACTTGGTTAGGTTAAGGCCGTCCGCATCAGCTTTTCATATAGAAAAGATATGCCGGACGGCTTTTTTATGTTTTGGTTTCAGGTTCTTTAGCATCTGAAATTACCTGCGGCGCCAAAAGAAACCTCAGAGGCTGTCAGCAGCAAAAACCATAAAAAGATGATCTTCCTAAACATGATAATAATTTACTGATTTTTATGTTCTGGATAAGTAGCAAAACAGGATAGTTTTTACATTACTTTCCCTTCAAAATCATGGTACATAAAAAATGGATCTTCGCGGAAATGTTCAAAATCAGCAGTACATTGTTTATATAAGGTTTGCAAATTTTCTTTTACAGTGCTATCCAGCAGTTCAAAGCCATTATCAGGCATAAATAAAAGGTTCTCTAAATATTTAATCAAATTATAACACATGGTAAACTGGCCTGTAGCCACTAATTTGCTTAAGGCATTGTCCAGTTTTTGCTGGTCGGTAAACCATAGTGTTGTCCCAAAATCTGCTGCTTCTTCGGCAACGGCCTGGATGGCTTCCTTCACGACCTCTTTGTATGGACCTTTGAAGAAGATATTGACTTTAGGTTCTGCACTTTGCATACTGGCAGTTTGCTGGGCAGCCTTCTTTTCAAAGTCTTTCCGGGTAAGCTCGTTAATCAAGTTAGAAATCCGCCGGTAGGTATATCTGCGGTCTTCGTACAGTTTATCATAGTTTAGCCTGCGGACTACCTTCAGGAAAACGCTGACCAATAGTGTGATCAGGGAGTTGATCCGGGAGAAGATGAGTGGCTCCGCACGGTGGACTGATAATTCACCGATCTTTAGATGTGCGAGTTTATCTCTGTAGAATTGAGGGATCAGATCATTTATTTTACCAAAAAGGAAAGATTTGAGGCTTTTAAGCTTGCTGACCAGTACGATCTTCAGGATAAAAAACAGCAGGAAACCTATAAATAGCCCGATAGCAATCCCCTGGTAGAACACCGGGTAATTGGTAATTGCGGCAAATACTCCAGAACTGAGGAGCAGGATCACAAAAACAATGTTTATCCAATTGTTTATCGAGTTGATCTTTTTGCCTGCTTCATTTACGGTATACTTTCTGAACCCTGTTTTCGGTTGTGGCTCATACGGCTGGTAAGCATCCATATAAGGAGAGGCCACATCAGAAATAATCACCAGGTCAAAATAAGGCTGTTCGTTACCTTTTTTATAGTTCAGGATACTTTCAATCCCCTGGTTATCATAGATCCCTCCATCCATAATACCTATGTTTTTTATTTTTTCTGCCTTGTATTTATCTGATAGCAGTTTTAAAACAGGGCTGCTTTCGTGCCGGTAATCATCCGGCCATAACAAAGGTTCAAATCCCCCGGGAAAACAGGATGAAGAAGCCATTACATCAGACAGTTTAACTTCTGCAAGCTGGTCTTTTGTTACCCGGACCATATTGTTACCAGATAAACCCGCTTGTGGGTTCTTAAATCTGAAATTGATGGCATTGGTAAACTCCGTGCTGTTGAAAACCACATTTTCCAGATGGGAGGTCATGGAGTTAAATACACTAAAGGTTTCCCCATCTGTAAATTGCTCATATTGTTCGGCAAATGCGTTGATCAGGTTTTTTGCCTTGTCCTTATTCGCCCATACGGCTTCCGGATTCAGCTTTTCTATCCCTGTGGCAATCAAATCTACTTTTGAGAGCTGGTTAAGCAGCAAATGGTAGATATAAAAAAATGATTTGTTCCGCTGTTTAAACAGGGCATAAACTACACCGGTGATAGAACCACCCGACACTGTGGAGATCAATTTAACATTTTCCAGCAGTGGTTTGCCGTTATAGCTCAGGTGGTTTAAATAGGACATCGAACCTAAGTGGAAGGAAGTAGCCCGGTATCCGCCGCCCGAACAGCTGAGTGCGATTTTTTCTAATGGTTGTACTGGGAATGAATTGTCTTTCATAATGGGGGTATTGGTAAACAGACAGAAGCATCAGATGCATAACCTTTTTGCTTGTAAAAAAGGCTGGGGATATTGCGATTTGGTGATTATATCTGGTTCAGCCCGTAAAAGAAGTAGTTATCAACCTCTTTTAAAATAGCAACTTCTTGTCATTTTGACTTTATGACCAAACACTGTACTTAAACTGGTCAGGTTGTTTGCGGAAAGGGCATATTTACCTTATCTTTGCGCCATAAAATGAAACCATGATTTATTTCTTCTCCAACGAGTCTAATACCGTTTTTGCTGTACAATTAGAACGGACGCTTGATCATTCTGATATTTTAAAACTAACCTGGTTATTTGGTGGTGCCGAATTGCAAAAAGAGACCGTATTGACGGATTTCTTTACCGGCCCCCGTGCAGCAATGGTTACTCCATGGAGTACAAATGCAGTAGAAATCACCCAGAACATGGATATCCATGGTATTGTCAGGATAGAAGAATTCAGCAGGGTTAATGCCGATTTTAATGGTTTTGACCCGATGTTGTTTCAGAAATACAGTGTGCTGGATCAACATATATATACCATCAACCTGCAGCCGGAGTCTATCCTTGAGATTGACGATGTTGCTGAATTTAATAAACAGGAAGGTTTATCACTAAGTGCAGAAGAAGTAGATTATTTAAACAACCTCGCTGTAAAATTAGACCGCAAATTAACGGATTCTGAAGTGTTCGGGTTTTCGCAGGTAAATTCTGAGCATTGCCGTCACAAAATCTTCAACGGTACTTTTGTGATCGATGGTGAAGAGCAGCCGGTTTCGTTATTTAAAATGATCCGTAAAACATCAGAAGCAAACCCTAACGGTATTGTTTCTGCCTATAAAGATAACGTGGCTTTCGTTAAAGGGCCAAGGGTACAGCAGTTTGCACCGAAACGTGCAGATGTACCTGATTATTACGAAACAAAAGACTTTGATTCTGTGATTTCGCTTAAAGCGGAAACCCACAATTTCCCTACTACTGTAGAACCATTTAATGGTGCAGCTACAGGATCTGGCGGGGAGATCAGGGACAGGCTTGCGGGCGGACAAGGCTCATTGCCTTTAGCTGGAACTGCAGTATATATGACTTCCCTCTCCCGCCTGGCAGCAGACCGCCCATGGGAAAAGGGAATGGACGAAAGAAACTGGTTATACCAGACGCCGATGGATATCCTGATCAAAGCCTCAAATGGTGCTTCAGATTTCGGTAACAAATTCGGTCAGCCGCTGATCACTGGTTCATTACTTACTTTCGAGCATGAGGAAGAAGCGAGAAAACTAGGTTACGACAAAGTTATTATGCAGGCCGGTGGTATCGGTTATGGTAAAGCAGAACAAGCTAAAAAAGAAAAACCGCAATTAAACGACAAAATCGTGGTATTGGGTGGTGAAAATTATAGGATTGGAATGGGCGGTGCAGCGGTTTCTTCGGCTGATACCGGCGCTTTAGGTTCGGGTATAGAGCTCAATGCGATTCAGCGTTCCAACCCGGAAATGCAAAAAAGGGTAGCCAATGCCGTTCGTGGTATGGTAGAAAGCGATTATAATACAATTGTTTCTATCCATGATCATGGAGCTGGCGGGCACTTAAACTGCCTTTCTGAACTTGTTGAAGAAACCGGCGGAAAGATTGACCTGGATAAATTACCTGTTGGCGATCCTACCCTTTCAGCAAAAGAAATTATAGGAAACGAATCCCAGGAACGTATGGGATTAGTGATCAGCCCGGAAAACATTGAGACTTTACAGAAAATAGCCGACCGCGAAAGGGCGCCGATGTATACTGTAGGTGAGGTTACCGGCGATCACCGTTTTACTTTTGAATCTGCTACTACCGGCGCCAAACCGATGGATCTGAAAATGGAAGATATGTTTGGCAGTTCTCCAAAAGTAGTGATGAACGATAAAACTATTGACAGAAAATATACACCTGTTACTTATGAGGTAGCAAAAATCGATACTTACCTGGAGCAAATGCTGCAGCTGGAAGCAGTGGCAAGTAAAGATTGGTTAACTAATAAAGTTGACCGTTGTGTAGGCGGCCGCGTAGCGAAACAGCAATGTGCTGGTCCGCTGCAATTGCCATTGAACAACTGTGGGGTTATGGCTTTGGATTACCAGGGAAAAGACGGAATCGCGACCTCTATCGGTCACGCCCCGCTTTCTGCACTGATTAACCCTGCGGCTGGTAGCCGCAATGCAATCGCAGAATCGCTTTCTAACCTAGTATGGGCACCATTGGAAGATGGCCTTGCAAGTGTGTCGCTTTCTGCGAACTGGATGTGGGCTTGTAAAAACGAAGGTGAAGACGCCCGTTTATATGCAGCAGTAAAAGCGTGTTCGGAATTTGCGATAGAACTGGGAATCAATATCCCGACAGGGAAAGATTCACTGTCGATGAAACAGAAATACAAAAATGACGAGGTAATTTCGCCGGGTACGGTCATTATTTCTGCGGCAGGGCATTGTAATGATATCACTGCGGTTGTTGAGCCTGTTTTAAGTAAAAATGGCGGTTCTATTTATTATATCAATTTATCGGGTGACCAATATAAACTAGGTGGTTCTTCATTCGCACAGATCTTAAACAAGATTGGCGACGAAACACCGGATATACTGGATGCCGGTCAGTTTAAAACTACGTTTAATACACTGCAAGATTTAATCAAGGCTGGTAAACTACAGGCAGGACATGATATAGGCAGCGGTGGTTTAATTACTACTTTATTGGAACTGTGTTTTGCCGACCGTAACCTTGGTGCATCAATTGATCTTTCTGCTTTAGGCGGACAAGATATTATCGCTAAGCTTTTTGCTGAGAACATTGGTATTGTATTCCAGGCAGACGCTTCTGCCGAAGCGGTGCTGACAGCAAACGGAGTTATATTCCACAAAATCGGATCCGTGACCTCTACGCCATCACTGGAAGTTAAAGACGCAACTGGTAATTGGAGCTTTGACATCGATCACTTACGTGATGTATGGTTCAAAACTTCTTATTTATTAGATCAGAAACAAAGCGGGACGGTTAAAGCAACTGAACGTTTTGAAAATTATAAAAACCACGTACTGAACTATACTTTCCCATTAACGTTTGATGGAAAGAAACCTGTAATTGATCCGTCTAAACCAAGGCCTAAAGCAGCGGTGATCCGTGAAAAAGGTTCGAACTCTGAAAGAGAGCTTGCGAATGCAATGTATCTTGCTGGTTTTGATGTGAAAGACGTACACATGACGGATTTGATCTCTGGCAGGGAAACACTGGAAGATATCCAGTTTATCGGTGCTGTAGGTGGATTCTCTAACTCAGACGTTTTAGGCTCTGCCAAAGGCTGGGCGGGTGCCTTCCTTTACAATGAAAAAGCGAAACTGGCTTTAGAGAACTTCTTTAAACGTGAAGATACTTTATCGATTGGTATCTGTAACGGGTGCCAGCTGTTTGTGGAACTTGGACTGATCAATCCTGATCATGAAGAAAAACCTAAAATGCTGCATAACGACAGTCATAAACACGAAAGCGGATTTACGTCAGTAACCATCCAGGAAAACAACTCGGTGATGTTATCGGGACTTGCAGGTACTACATTAGGGGTTTGGATCTCGCATGGCGAAGGAAAATTCCAATTGCCATACGGAGAAGACCAGTACCAGATCGTGGGGAAATACGGTTACGAAAGCTATCCTGCCAACCCGAACGGTTCCGACTATAATACGGCGATGTTATGTGATAATACAGGCAGACATCTAGTGATTATGCCGCATATTGAGCGCTCTATCTTCCAATGGAACTGGGCGAACTATCCGGAAGGGCGTAATGATGAAGTATCACCTTGGATCGCGGCATTTGTTAATGCAAGAGAATGGCTTGAGGCTTAGGCTGATCTTTTCCTAATTCATATTTAAGGCCTGTATCGTTTAAAAATGGTACAGGCTTTTTTGCGCCGGCTCTTAGCATGACAGCAGAGCGCCCGGGGCTGGTGGCAGGAGCAGTGTGGAAGTACACCTGCGTCGTAGGATCTAAAGCTGGTTACAGGAAATGTACCAATAAAAAAAACCTGACCGCCATTATAAATGGTAGTCAGGTTTTTGTGTATTTAAAAAGAATTGTCAGGTATGACTTAATTCATTTTAAGTTTTTTCTGGATATCAGTTACATATCCTTTGAATTTTTTATCTGTATCGATCAGGTCTTCAACAGTCTGACAAGCATAGATTACCGTCGAGTGGTCTCGTCCACCGTAAAAAGCGCCAATGCTTTTCAGCGACGACTTAGTCAGGCTTTTCGAAAGGTACATCGAGATCTGTCTTGCCTGTACCACTTCACGTTTACGTGTAGGCGATTTTACTAAATCGACCGCAACTTCGAAATACTCACAAACCAATTTCTGGATAAACTCCATTGAAATCTCTTTAGTGGTGTTTTTAATGAAGTTTTTTAACATTGACTTGGCCAGTGAAAGATCGATTTCTTTTTTGTTGAGCGTTGATTGTGCTAACAATGAAACCATTGCGCCTTCCAGTTCACGGATATTGTTATCGATATGGTGCGCTACATATTCTACTACCTCTGCAGGAAGATCGATACCATCTGCAGCCATTTTCTTTCTCAAGATCGCGATCCTTGTCTCTAATTCAGGGATTTGAAGATCCGCAGAAAGCCCCCATTTGAAACGGCTCAGCAAACGCTCTTCTAAACCAGAAAGATCTTTAGGCGCTTTATCTGAAGTGATAATAATCTGTTTACCAGATTGGTGCAGGTGATTGAAAATATGGAAGAAAATATCCTGTGTTTTCTCTTTTCCGGCAAAGTTGTGCACATCATCCATGATGATCACATCCATTGCCTGGTAAAAATTAACGAAGTCGTTGATTGTGTTGTTTTTAAGTGACTCTACAAACTGCTGGCAAAACTTTTCGCAGGATACAAAAATAACCAGTTTATCCGGATGTGTGCGTTTGATCTCGTTTCCGATGGCCTGCGCCAAATGTGTTTTACCTAATCCTACCGCACCGTAAATCATCAGCGGATTGAATGATGTTGCCCCCGGTTTTGCTGCAACTGCGAAGCCCGCAGAGCGTGCTAAACGATTACAGTCGCCTTCTACGTAATTCTCTAATGTATAGTTAGAATTTAACTGCGGGTCTACATTCAATTTTTTTAATCCCGGGATCACGAAAGGGTTTCTCAGGTCTTTGCTTAGCGTTGCAGGAGTTGGCATTGCCTGTGATTTTGAAGCAGGTGTATTTCCATTGGAAGGCGCACTTGCCGCTGAATAAGGAGAGCCGCTGTTTGTTGATTTATTGTCCACAACAATATTGTATTCCAAACGCCCCTCTTCTCCTAACTGCTGCTTTACAGTTTTACGTAAAAGGCCCACATAATGCTCCTCTAACCATTCGTAGAAAAACAGGCTGGGCACTTGCACAGTTAAAACGTTTCCTTCCAATTTTAGGGGTGAGATCGGTTCGAACCAAGTCCTGTAGCTCTGGTTCGGGATGTTAGCCTTAATGGTTTGAAGTGAATTGTTCCACACTGTTGTACAAGTATTCTGCATAGATTTTTTATTGTTATTGGTCTTAAAAAAAGCGGTCTGCCTTTTTGGGATTGCGAAGATCAATAAAATTGTAAACAAAAAAATAGAAACTTATGCTTAGTGGTAAGGCGCTAAAAAGCAATCAATTATGAGATTTTTTTTGATTATAATGTGGATAACTATGGCTTATCAACAAGTGTTGTTAACTAATTTAGAAAATGAATTAATACTAAAGATATTAGTTTTAATTCTACGGTTTTTTTAAAAAAACTAAAAGTCAGGAAGAGAAAACCTGCTCATTACGAAAGCATTACCCCCCTATACAATAAAAAAACCCAACTGACTCCGAAAACAGAGACAATTGGGTAAATACTGAAATTTTTAAAAGTTGTTAGTGAT
>Ga0247736_10000045_pt1 | contig 79047 bp, 60 predicted proteins | sample UWRJL193509B2_FD_180935 | JGI IMG/M metagenome (GOLD analysis project Ga0247736, IMG submission 180935) | Plant litter microbial communities from Arlington Agricultural Research Station in Wisconsin, United States - UWRJ-L193-509B-2 | ecosystem: Environmental > Terrestrial > Plant litter >...
AGCAGTGAACAGGCAGTTGACAAGGTATTTGACCTTGTTAACTCCTTGATAACACCTTGTAGACTCCTTGTCAACACCTTGTAGACATCTCTTTTAATACGGGTTTTATATGTAATTAATATACGTTCTTTGGCCAGTTGTCTTATACGGATATCACTTGACACTTTAGGACTAATAATTTATGTTAATTACTGATTGTGCTTTACCTCATTATCTGATTTTCCTAAAATCACTTGACGTTTCAATAAATTTTCCTGGATTGGCTTGACATGTGGCGCTGCGTGTCTGTATTGTGGAGTTTTAAGATCACAGCTGAAATGGGGTGTCTTATACGGATATCACTTGACACATTAGGACTAATAATTTATGTTAATTACTGGTTCACCTTTCCTACTGTACCGATTCAGGAATACAGCAGCTTCCCTTTCAGTCTTGTTCAGGTCGAATCCTTTTCTGGAACGGGCTTAAAACTATTTCAACCGTGGCTTGGCTGTAGTTGGAACATCATATGACGTTCCAACTACAGCCAAGCCACGCTAAAAGTATACTTCAATAGAAAAGGAAACCACTACAAAACTAAAAGTTGGCTGCCTGTATATATCTCAAGCTGTAAATAAGATGAAATATTGTGACGATGAAGTTTAGACAGAAAACGTCGTTCTACGGATTTACTTTAACCGTTTAAATTAAGCATCAATCAGTGACATTGCTGACATAAGCATGATTTGATTGAATAATTTATCATAGGACCTTTAAAAAAGGTATCAAATACAGACTTATACTATATATACTATAACATAAACGTGATATCTGTCATTTTTAATCTTCTAGCTGAATAGCAACTTTGCACGAAAATTCACCCGACAATGATTATCTACAAGATTTTTCGATTTGATTCTGCTCATTATTTGCCAAACGTTCCTAAAGAACATAAATGCGGGGGTATGCACGGACACACCTATACATTAAAAGTATACCTGGAAGGAGAAGCTGGTGAGCAAACAGGCTGGGTAATGGATTATACCCTGCTCAAAAGTGCAGTCAAACCATGGGTTAAGCTGGTTGATCATAAAGTACTGAATACAATAAATGGGTTAGAGAACCCTACCAGTGAAAACTTATCCATTTGGTTTTGGAATAATATAAAGCCTGTATTACCAGAACTGATTAAAATCGAATTGAATGAAACACCTGATTCAGGAGTAATTTATGAGGGATAGTAAAAATATCCGGGTTGCAACATGGCTGTATTGTGGTGCTATCGGTATAATCATTCAAATCTTGCTCGGAGGAATTACCCGGCTAACAGGATCAGGGTTATCAATTACAGAATGGCAACCGCTATTAGGTATACTCCCGCCTCTGAACGAAAAAAGCTGGCAGCATAGTTTTGATGCATATAAGGAGATTGCACAATTTAAAGTAGTTAACCCGCATTTTAACTTATCAGATTATAAATCTATTTTTTTCTGGGAATGGCTCCATAGAAATTGGGCCAGAACGTTAGGTATCATTTTTATCATACCGTTTTTTGTTTTTATCTACCAGAAGAGAATTGATAAAACAACGTTTACCCGACTCGCCATACTGTTTTTTCTTGGCCTGCTTCAGGGAGTAATTGGATGGATCATGGTAAAAAGCGGTTTAAATGATACGGTGACCTCTGTTAATGATATCCGGTTGATGATACATTTTATCACAGCACTGATCTTGCTCTGTTATACGCTTTGGATGGCTTTTCAATTGAGTATCCCAAAATTAATAATAACCAGTTTACCACTTTTGGCGCAGCCAGCAAGGATAATTTTAATATTGATCTTTCTTCAAATGTCATTCGGAGCATTGATGGCGGGGTCAAAAGCTGCATTGGCAGCTCCAACATGGCCGGACATGAATGGATATTTGATCCCAGCGGCAATATATCAGTATGATCCAGCTATCACCTACCTCCTGGTTGTGCAGTTTATCCATCGCCTGTTGGCTTTCCTTATCGCCGCGCTTATTATTATCTTATATAAAAAGTCAGCCAAATCGAAAACCTCTCTATTACATACTTATGCGAGAAATTGTTCTGTCATTATTGTCTGTATCCAGATATTTGTAGGAATAGCGACGCTATTAAACAGCTTTAATCCGGCATACGAGGTTTTTGCCTTGTTGCATCAAAGTACAGGTATACTACTGCTAATAAACTTGTTGCTTCTCTTTTATATCTTTCAGCTAAAACCGCAGCAGGATAAGTCACTCTAAACACATTAAAAAGGTTAATTGAACAATTTTAGAATTAATTATTAAATTTGCAACATTAAACGCCGTTTGCAGCGGTATTAATCTTATGAAAAAATTCCAGACCCTACTTTACTATTGCTATAGTCCTATAGCAGACGCAGAGCAATTTGCTGCCACTCATCTTATTTTTTGTAAATCGCTGGGCCTTGTCGGCCGGATAATCGTCGCGGATGAAGGGTTAAACGGAACCGTTTCCGGAACCGCAGAATCTTGTGCTGAATATATGACTGCCCTTCATGCAGATGAGCGTTTTGCTAAAACAGAGTTTAAAATCGACGATGTAGCAGAGCCTTCGTTTATAAAAATGCACTGCCGTTACAAATCTGAGATTGTTCATTCCGGATTAAGGGATACCAGTATCATCAATCCAAATGAGCGTACAGGAAAACATCTGGAACCTGCGGAATTCAGGGACATGATCGATCAGGAAGATGTCATCATACTGGATGTGCGTTCTAACTACGAGCATAGCCTGGGAAGATTTAAAAATGCGATCACCCTTGATATTGAAAACTTCAGAGATTTTCCTGAGAAAATAAGTGAATTGGAGCAATACAAAGACAAAAAGGTGCTGACCTATTGCACTGGTGGTATCAAATGTGAAAAAGCATCAGCTTTATTGCTTCACCATGGTTTCAATGATGTTTATCAATTACATGGCGGCATTATCAAATACGGTAAAGAAGCAGGCGGCGAAGATTTTGAAGGTAAATGTTATGTGTTTGATAACCGGATAGCAGTAGATGTGAATTCGGTTAATCCAAGTATAGTATCTACTTGCTATAACTGCGGCACAACCACAGCCAAAATGATCAATTGCGCAAATCCGGAATGTAATGAGCACATTACACAATGTGATGCCTGCGGAACAGAATTACAGGGATGCTGCTCTGCTGACTGTGTTTCGAACCCACGCAAGCGTCCTTATGATGGTACCGGATATTATGTTAAAGTCCCTCAACCAGTCAACTTATCATTTAATAAAAATGCAGTCCCATCCCTGGAAGCATTTCCGGCGGATTAAATTTTAGTTTGTCAATACAAACAATTAATAGGTATTCGAATGTTATTATTATTGGCTAATTTGCCGTCCTAATCAAATTCGAATACCTTTTTTTATAATGAGACTTCGCTCTGTAATTTATTTTTCGCTTTTTCTGTGCCTGTTTTTGATCAGCAACATCGTTAACGCTGATAATATTAAAAGCATTGGCGTTCCTTACGTTCAGAATTTCACTAAATCCGTTTATCAATCAGGTAATCAAAACTGGGCAATAACAAAAGATAAAAAAGGGATCATGTATTTTGGCAATGCACAGGGGCTGCTTACGTACGACGGACGGTACTGGCAGCAATACCTGATGCCAAACAGGCAAATCGTACGTGCCGTTGCTGCAGGAGACGGTGGTGTAATTTATACAGGCAGCTTCGGAGAATTCGGTTATTGGTCGCCACATAACAGGAAATTAAAATATACCTCCCTAACTCACCTCATCCCAAATAAACAGGCAGTTAGTGACGAGGTCTGGAAAATATTCACTGATGAAACAACAGGAAAGGGAAATACGAAAAATAAAGCCAATACTGTAAAAAGGGTAATCTTTCAAACATTCAGTGCGCTTTATATTTATCAGGACAACCATATTAAAGTGGTTAAAGCCCCCGGCAGTTTCCTGTTCCTGCAAAAGGTAAACGGTCATTTCTACATTGAAGTACTCGGAAAAGGGATTTATGAATTGCAGGGTGACACTTTAGTACCGTTAAAAAACACTGGAAAACTAATCCCCGCCAATATACTTTCCATACTTCCCTATCCCGGAAATAATTTATTAATAGGCACGAGTAAAGATGGGCTCTTTCTTTATAATGGCTCGGAATATGTGCCATTTAATTCTGCTGCAAATGGTTTTCTGAAGGTATTCCAGTTAAATAACGGTGCACGCATCGGTAATAAATATTATGCTTTTGGAACTATACTAAACGGATTGATCCTGATCGACGAAGCAGGCAATATCATCCAGCGGATCAATAAGTTTGCAGGTCTGCAAAACAATACGGTATTAAGTCTTTATACAGATGATGAAAATAACCTATGGACAGGACTCGATAATGGTATAGACCGGGTGGACCTCAATTCTCCGCTGTACTTCTACCTGGACAAGGCGGGTCAGTTCGGCACGGTATACTCAAGCCTGATTTACCAGAACAAAATTTATCTGGGAACTAACCAGGGCCTTTTTTACAGTCCGTGGTCGCCTGCCAACAAATTTAATACGTTCAATTTTAAACTTATCCCAAATTCGCAGGGCCAGGTGTGGGACCTCAGCGTGATAGACGGTCAGCTGATCTCCGGTCAGAATGAGGGGACATTTAGAGTTACGGATGATAAACTTGAAAAGATAGCTGACTTTAGCGGGGGCTGGACAATTAAAAAGCTGAAAAGTAATCCCGATTACCTGATCCAGGGAACTTATAATGGCCTGGTCCTGTACCATAAAGATGGAAATGGCCAATGGCAGCTCGATAGTAAAATCGAAGGTTTTGTAGAACCCTCGCGTTATGTTGAGCAAGATTCCAGGGGCGATATATGGGTAAGCCATGCTTACAAAGGTTTATATAAGCTCACTTTGAGTGCCGACTTTAAAAAGGTAGTAAAAACCTGGTACTACGATGAAAGCAATGGCCTGCCTGGAAACTATAACATCAATATATTTATGCTGGAGAACAGACTGATCTTTTCTTCAGATAAAGGGTTCATGTTATATGACGAGATCAGTAACCGCTTTAGTCCGTATAAGGAACTGAACAAAGGTTTGGGCGGTTTTGCCGGTTCAAATAAAATTATCAGTGCCGGCCTTAAGAAATACTGGTTCATTAACCATGGAAAAACTGCTTTGGTAGATTTCAGGGAGCCAGGTAAATTACTGATTGATTCTAACCGTTTCAGTTTGCTGGACGGCAGAATGGTGCAATACTACGAGAATATCAGTCAGATCAGCAGCAACATGTACCTGGTAAGTGTAGATGATGGCTTCGTGATTTATGATGCTACTGAAGACCGCAGCACCAGGCATGGAAAACCTTTACCCGCTGTATTGATCAGGCATGTAGAAGACGTAACTGATACCTATCGTACCATCAGTGAACATGGAAATGACGGAGCAGAGATTACGATCCCTTATAACAGGAACAATATCAGGATCTCCTATGCACTACCCTACTATCGGCATGCAAAAATAAGGTTTCAATATTACCTGGAAGGTTACTCTAAGCAATGGTCAGAATGGTCTACTTCTTCACAAAAGGATTTCACCAACCTAAGCAGAGGAAACTACAGGTTTTTGGTACGCGCAAAAATCAATGATGAAACAGTTAGTAAAATCAGTGTATTTGGGTTTACTGTCCTTCCGCCTTTTTATGCGAGCAACTGGGCATTTGCAGTATATATATTACTGATCATTTTTGCCCTTTGGAGAGGAAAGATCATCTATGAATATAAACTGCAAAAAGACAGAAATAAAATACTCGCCAGGGTGCAGGAAGAGAAGGATATATTTCTAAAGAAAGAAGCCGAGGCTACTGAGAAACAGATTATGAAGATCCAGACGGAAAAACTTCATGCAGAACTGAACAGTAAAACCAGGGAACTGGCTAACTCTGCCATGAGCCTGGTCTATAAAAATGAACTGCTGCAAAACCTGAGTCATGAAATGACCAAGTTAAAAGATGACAAGGGAAAAAAACTAGCCGATGATCACCTGCGTAAAATCCAGAAGGTAATTGATGAAGGAATGAATGATGAGCGCGACTGGAATGTTTTTGAAACAAGTTTCAATGAAGCTCACGGAAGTTTCTTTAAAAAACTGAAGGCAAGCCATCCCGACCTGGTACCTAATGACCTTAAACTTTGCGCATATCTTCACATGAATATGAGCAGTAAAGAAATGGCATCACTGCTCAATATTTCACTAAGGGGGGTAGAAATCAGAAGGTACAGACTAAGAAAAAAGCTGAATATACCGCATGATAAGAACCTCGCAGAGTTCTTTATGGAACTTTAGTACTACATCATTACTACACAAAAGCACAAATAGCGCTACACAATTCTAAAGAGGAGCAAATTGTACTGAAAATTCATTAACAGATTTTACAGTTCGAAAATGAGGTTCTATGATACATAAAGCGGCAACATTACTTATTGTATTTATTACACAAAGACCTGCTGATGTATTAATGTAGAGGCTGATTACTTGCTTACCAGCTTAATCTAGCGGAGATTTACACCATAAATTAAAAACACTAACCAAATACGAGCATGAAAAGAATCTTTACAAGACTTTCTGTTTTGACCATTCTTTGTTTATTGTGCTTTAATGTAGCATCAGCCCAAAACATTACAGTTAAGGGTGTAGTTACAGATGCAGGGGATAATACTTCTTTGCCATCTGTAAGTATCAACATTAAAGGAACAACAACAGGAATACAGACAGATGCAAACGGAAATTACGCTATCAGCGTTCCTTCTACAGGTACATTAGTATTCACCTATATCGGTTATACTGTACAGGAGATCCCTGTAAATAACCGTACTACAATTAACGTATCTTTAGCATCATCGGCACAACAACTAGAGCAGGTTGTGGTTGTGGGTTATGGTACACAACGAAAAATCGATGTTACAGGTTCTGTAGCGTCATTAAAAGGCGAAGAGATTTCTAAACAAGCTTCACAAAATCCGGTAAGTGCATTACAGGGTAAAGTTGCAGGTGTGAATATCACTAACAACGGCACACCAGGTGCTTCACCACAAATTACCATCCGTGGTACAGGTACAATTTATGGTAACACCGGAGTTCTTTACGTTGTTGACGGAGTATGGTACGATGATATCAGCTTTTTAAACCCGGCAGATATTGCTTCCATGAGTATTCTAAAAGATGCATCGAGTCAATCCATCTACGGAGTTAGAGCGGCAAACGGCGTGGTCTTAGTAACTACGGTTCGTGGAAAAAGCGGAGATGCTACTATCAATTATAACGGATATGTTGGTATACAACGCGTAACCAATGCAGTGAAAATGACCAATGCTTCTGAATATGCTACAGCAGTAAATGAAGCTTATAATATCTTAGGTCAGGATCCGCTTTTTGCCAATACCAACCTTGGCGAAGGAACCGACTGGTATAAACAGGCATTGCGTTCTGCAATGGTAACTAATCACCAGATTTCCATCAATGGAGCTACAGAGAAATCAAGTTATAACTTCTCACTGGGTTACTTAAACCAGGATGGTATTATTGAAAAGAACAATTACAAGAGATATACTGCACGTTTATCTAACGACTACCAGGTATTTAAAGGTTTAAAAGTAGGTTATAACGTAACCGGATCAACGAGTACTTCTATAAATCCTCCTGCTTCTATTTACCGTGCGTTATATACTGCGTCGCCAGTTGTACCTGTATTTAATGCAGATGGTTCTTATGGAGATCCTAACATCTTCAATTTAGGTAATGGAAGTAATGTAAATCCACAGGCTACGCTTGATTTTAATAATAACAGGACAACAAAATACAGGCTGACAGGTAATGTTTTCGCTGAATTAAAATTTGCTAAACACTTTACTTTTAAAACAAGTGCTGGTGGTGATTTTGGTCAGGAAGAAAACAGATCGTACACTCCTGAATATTTTGCAACAAATGGACAAAACGCCAACATCAGTTCTCTTGGTATCACGAGAATTGAAACCAGAAACTGGATCCTGGAAAATACTTTAACGTATGATAACAAATGGGGAGATCATAGTTTAACGGTATTAGCCGGACAAACTGCACAGCGTTACAAAGGTTACACGATTATAGGTTCAGCACAAAATGTACCCTACAGCAGCGATGGTGATTTATATCTTAGCTTAGGAAATGCGGATGGCCGCCTGATCAATGATTCAGGAACTTTAAGTACAGCTACTTCTTATTTTGGTCGTGTTAATTACGGATACAAGGACAAATACCTATTAAATGCATCTTTAAGAGGTGATGCGGCTTCACAATTCTTTGGTGGTAAAGACCTTTGGGGTTATTTTCCTTCAATTGGTGCAGGCTGGGTTATAACCAATGAAGATTTCATGAAAGATCAGCACCTCTTCAGTAACTTAAAACTTCGCGGAAGCTGGGGTAAAGTTGGAAACGCAGGGGTACCAATCAACCCTACTACATTAACAGTCACGCAAACTGCAGCACAAATCGCTTTCTTTAACGGCATAGGTTATACTGGCGGTAGTGTAAATACGATTGTTCCCCCAGCGATTGCGTGGGAACGCAGTGCAGGTACAGACATTGGTCTGGAAATGGGCTTCCTGTCTAACAAACTAAGCATTGAGGCAGATTATTATAACAGGACTACAGAGCAGGCAATTTTTGACATCCCTGTTTTAGGTTCATTAGGAACTTCGAACAGCAGGCTGATCGGTAACCAGGCAGATTTCAGGAACCGCGGTTTCGAGTTTATGGCTACATGGGCTGACAAAACTGAAGGTGGCCTTACTTATTCAATCAGTGCCAATGTGGGTATGAACACGAATAAAGTATTAAATGTAACTTCTGGTCAGAACCCAATCTACGCTGGTGGCGACGGATTAAACAACGCTGTAGTTCCTACAAGAACGGTAGCAGGTTATCCTATTGGTACATTCTTTGGTTACCAGGTGTCTGGTATCATCCAAACGCCGGCAGAAGCCACAGCATCGGGTCAGCCAGGTGCAAAAGCGGGTGATTTTAAGTATGTTGATACTGACGGAAATGGTGTTGTTGATGCGAGAGACCGTGTTGTTCTTGGTAATCCAAATCCTAAATATACTTACGGTGTCAATACGAACTTTGCTTACAAAAACTTTGACCTGACTTTAGATATTCAAGGAGTTGCTGATGTGGATGTGTTTAATGCAAATCTGGGTAACAGGTTTGGTAATGAGAACTACACCAAAGAATTCTACGATAACCGCTGGACGGGTGCTGGTTCTACCAATAGTTATCCTTCTACCAACCTGGCATCAAACAATAATAACCAGGCAAACTCTTTCTATGTAGAAAGCGGTGCATACGTTAGGTTACGTAATATTCAATTGGGCTATAACCTTCCACAAGCTCTAGTAGAGAAATGGAAAATGAAAAAGTTACGTGTTTTTGCTAATGCACAAAATGCAGTTAACCTTTTTGGCTACAGAGGATTTAGTCCTGAGGTTGGTGGCCGACCAACAACTACTGGTGTAGACTTCAATGTTTATCCATTGTTTGCTACTTACAACCTGGGCGTAAACCTTACTTTTTAATTGATTCGGATATGAAAACATATAAAAATATAAACCTGCAAAAATGTTTTGCTATTGCGTTGTTATCAACAGCAATATTTACAACATCATGCAAAAAGAGCTTTCTGGATGTAGACCCTCAAGGTCAGCAGCCAGCACAGGAGTTCTGGAAAACTGAAGCAGATGCAACTAAAGCAGTAAATGCAATTTATGCTAACCTGCGTACATGGGAAAATGTTGCCTTTCCTGCATTGGCAATAGAAAGTATGGCTTCAGATGAAGCAGACAAAGGAAGTACGCCGACTGATGCCGCTTTTTTCGATCTGTATGAAAACTTTACGGTAACTACTTCCGAAGGTTCATTACAGAGTTTCTGGACTGGTCAGTATCAGAATATCACATTGTGTAACCAGCTAATTAATAATATTCCTGGGATAACCATGACAGAAACGCTGAAAGCCCGTTATATTGCTGAAGCTAAATTTGTACGTGCCTACTCTTATTTCAGGCTGGTTCGTGCATATGGTGATGTCCCATTGAGATTAGACCTGCCGTCTGATCCTGCAAATTATATCTTGCCGCGTTCACCTAAATCGGAAGTATATGCATTTATCGAAAAAGATCTTACAGAGGCAGCAGCTGTTTTACCGCAATCTTACGGATCGGTTGATTTGGGACGTGCAACTAAAGGTGCTGCCCTGGGCATGCATGCTAAAGTAGCGCTATACCAGAAAAAGTGGGCTGATGTATTATCATATACTAACCAGGTGATTGGTTTAGGCTATAGCCTGTTCCCGGATTTCGAAAAAGGTTTCCGTACAACCAACGAGAACAATGTAGAATCTCTTTTTGAGATCCAGGCAGAGCTTGTTCCCGGAAACGCTGCAGCTTCCAATTCACAATACAGCCAGGTACAGGGCGTTGCAGGTTTACCTGCAGGTGGCTGGGGATTCAATAACCCGTCTGCTGTTCTTGCAGATGCATTTGAAACGGGTGACCCAAGAAGAGATGCAACAATCATTTTCAGAGGAGAAACTACACCACAGGGTGATTTAATCCCTACTACGGTTGTTAATCCAAGGTATAACCAAAAATCTTATGTTCCATTTAACCTGTATGTTTCCGGATTTAACCAGGGTGCACAGCAGAACATCCGTGTACTCCGCTTTGCTGATGTACTGCTGATGAATGCTGAAGCAGCGAACGAATCTGGCAACCCGGCTTTAGCTTTAACTTCATTGAATAAAGTAAGGTTACGTGCAAGAAATGGTTTAATAGGAATTCTTCCTGATGTAACTACAACTGATCAGACTACTTTACGCCTTGCTATTTATAAAGAAAGACAAGTAGAGCTGGCAATGGAAAGCGATCGTTATTTCGACGTTGTCCGCCAGGGACGTGCGGCAGAAGTGTTCGGACCTAAAGGCTGGACTACAAAAAATGAAGTGTGGCCTATACCACAAAATGAGATTGATTTAAGCGGTGGTGTTTTAACACAAAATCCCGGCTACTAATCAATAACAATTGCCATTTCAGAGGTTACCAGGCGTTGCCTGGTAACCTCTTTTACTATCACACAAATAAAACAGACCAATGAGATTTAAATCCGCATCACTCCTGTTACTGGCTACATTCTCCCTTTCTGCACTGAACAGTTCCGGTCAGAAAAATAAGGTAAGTCAGGCAAACACCATTAAGCCGGAAATGAAAATACAGAAAAACCTGACAGACGAACAATTGCTTGATCTGGTACAGAAACAAACGTTTCGTTATTTCTGGGATTTCGGGCATCCTGTAAGCGGCATGGCAAGGGAAAGAAGTAACGTTTCTTATGATTATGGAGATGAAGTAGTAACTACAGGTGGGACAGGATTTGGTGTAATGGCAACAATTGTAGCCTCTGAACGTAAATTCATTACACGTGAACAGGCCGCAGCAAGAACTAAAAAGATTGTGGATTTTCTTTGGAAAGCGGATATGTTCCACGGTGCTTTTCCACACTGGATGAATGGGGAAACAGGAAAAGTTATACGGTTTAGTCCGAAAGACGATGGTGCCGACCTGGTAGAGACTTCTTTCCTTTTTCAGGGATTGTTAACCGCACGTCAGTATTATACAGCTGACAATCCGGTAGAAAATGATATCCGCAACAAAATTTTATGGTTATGGGAAGGCATAGAATGGAACTGGTTTACCCAGCAGCAAAACACGCTGTACTGGCATTGGAGCCCAAATAACGGATGGAGCATGAACCACCAGCTTAAAGGATGGAACGAATGTTTTATTACTTATGTACTGGCAGCATCTTCACCAAAATTCGCAATCAATAAAAGAGTGTATGACGATGGATGGGCAAATAGCAATACATTCTTTAACGGAAAGAAATTCGAAGGCATTACGCTGCCGCTTGGATTTGATTTCGGGGGACCGTTATTTTTCTCTCATTATTCTTTCCTAGGTTTAGATCCGAGGGGATTGAAAGACAATTACGCGGATTATTTTGAGCAGAATAAAAACCATACACTGATCAACCATGCGTATTGCGTGGAAAACCCTAAACATTACAAAGGTTACGGTGAAAATAGCTGGGGGTTAACAGCCAGTGATAGCTGGCAGGGTTATGCAGCGCACTCCCCTACCGAAGACCTTGGGGTAATAAGCCCAACAGCAGCTTTATCTGCTTTTCCTTATACACCGGAATATTCGATGAAAGCTTTGAAACATTTCTATTTTGATCTGGGTGATAAAATCTGGAGCGAATATGGATTTGTAGACGCGTTTAGCGAAGAACATAACTGGTATGCAAAATCACATCTGGCAATTGACCAGGGGCCTATCATATGTATGATAGAAAATTACCGTTCGGGATTACTCTGGAAACTCTTTATGAGCAGTCCCGATGTAAAAAACGGCCTGGATAAATTAGGGATTGAAAGCACTGTCTTTAAATAAAAAATACAAGTGAATAAACTATCATAAAAGTTAATAGTTTTACACCTATGATACTCTGCTGTCAAATTTCTATAGCAAACCGTATAGTGAACAGACTGTAAAATTGACAAACCCATAATTGATATATTAATATAACAAACAAGATATGAACAAATCAACTTCCCTATTTTTCCTGGCGGCAGTTTTTAGCGCGAACACTCTTTTTGCACAGCAAAAAAAGGTTGTTGCCGCTACCGACCAGAAGATGAATACCTTCATCAATAACCTGATGGCAAAAATGACATTGGACGAAAAAATCGGTCAATTGAACCTGCCAGCTGTAGGTTTTGATGTTACCGGACCAGTATTAAGTGAAGGTGTAGATGAGAAAATTGAAAAAGGCCTGGTTGGGGGAGTATTTAATACTTTCACGCCGCAAGCTGTAGAAAAACTACAGAAACTGGTGATGACAAAATCACGTCTTAAAATCCCTTTGTTATTTGGGTATGATGTGATCCACGGACATAAAACTATATTTCCTATTCCTTTAGGATTAAGCGCGACCTGGGATCTTGGTTTAATTGAGAAAAGTGCAAGAATCGCAGCGAGAGAGGCGAGTGCCGACGGATTAAACTGGACATTCTCTCCAATGGTTGATATTGCACGTGACCCGAGATGGGGACGTATTTCTGAAGGTTCTGGTGAAGACCCTTATTTAGGAGGATTAATTGGCGCGGCTATGATTAAAGGTTATCAGACCAATAGCCTGTCCAATAAAGATGCGATTCTTGCTTGTGTAAAACACTTCGCATTATATGGCGCGGCAGAAGGCGGAAGAGACTACAACACAACAGACATGAGTCTGGTTAAGATGTATAATGAATACTTGCCTCCATATAAAGCTGCAATTGATGCAGGTGCAGAAACTGTTATGGCATCATTTAATGATGTGAACGGAATGCCTGCTACTGCAAACCACTGGCTGCTGACTGATGTCTTACGCAAACAATGGGGCTTTAACGGATTTGTGGTTAGTGATTATACCGGTATTAATGAACTTGTGCCACATGGTTTAGGTGACCTGAAAACTGTAAGTGCCTTGGCATTAGCAGCAGGGACTGATATGGATATGGTTGGCGAAGGGTTTCTTACCACATTAAAAGAATCCCTGAAAGAAAAGAAGATCAGCCAGCAGGTAATTGACCTTGCCTGTCGCAGGATATTGGAATCGAAATATAGACTAGGGTTATTTGCTGATCCATACAAGTATGTAAACGAAGAGCGTGCTAAAACTGAAATACTATCTCAGAAAAACAGGGCTGATGCAAAGGGTATTGCAGAAGCATCTATGGTATTGCTTAAAAACAACAACCAGTTATTACCACTAAAAAAGAATGCGAAAATAGCCTTGATCGGTCCGTTGGCAGATAACCACCGCGACATGATTGGTAACTGGAGTGCAGCCGGCGACTGGCATCAGTCGATCAGCGTAATTGAAGGGTTAAAAAATGTAGCTCCGGATATGGATATCACTTATGCTAAAGGTGCAAACCTGGTAGATGATCCGGCAATCCTTAAACAGCTTAACGCCAATGGCGCAGAAATCGCAGCAGACGAAAAATCACCGGAAAAATTAATCAGTGATGCGGTTTCCGCAGCAAAAAATGCCGATGTAGCTGTAGTAGTATTGGGCGAAAGCGCATTAATGGGTGGTGAGGCGACAAGCCGTACAAACCTTGATCTGCTTCCAAACCAAAAAGAATTGTTAAAAGCGCTGACAGCAACAGGCAAACCTATTGTACTGGTCTTAATGAACAGCCGTCCTTTAACCCTTACCTGGGAAGATGAGCATGTACCAGCTATTTTAGAAACGTGGTTTGCAGGTACAGAAGCAGGAAACGCAATTGCAGATGTATTAGTCGGCAATTATAACCCGGCTGGTAAACTGACAGCAACCTTCCCAAGAAGTGTAGGTCAGATCCCTTTATACTATAACCATAAAAATACAGGACGTCCTTATGATGGTGCTTCTAATGAGAAATATAAATCACGCTACATCGACAGTTCAAACGATCCTTTGTATCCATTCGGATATGGATTAAGTTACACTACTTTTAATATCTCTCCGGTTCAGTTGAATAAGGTAACATTAAAAACTGGTCAGACGATCGAGGCTACAGTAGATATCCAGAACACAGGAAACTACGACGGTCAGGAAGTAATTCAATTGTATATCCAGGACATTTATGGTTCAGTTACCCGTCCGGTAAAAGAGTTGAAATCTTTCCAGAAGATCTTCATCAAAAAAGGGGAATCAAAACATGTGACCTTTACTATTACTGAAGAAATGCTGAAGTTTTATAATGCATCCTTAAAGTTTGGTGCAGAAGAAGGTGATTTTAACGTATTCATCGGTTCAAATTCGCGTGATGTATCCACAGCTAAATTTAGTTTTACAAAATAGCACAGGCCTGTAGGTTCCAAAATAGATCTCTGCAATTTTAAGCAGAGATTGATGTTTAAACCGGGCACCCATAAAAACGCCCCCGACATTGTCTAATGTCGGGGGCGTTTTTATGGGTGCCCGGTTTTATTATTACTCTATTACAGATATGGTAGTAAACAATATAAAGGGAAAAAACAGGTAGTGCATTCTATGTCAGCTATCCTTTGGGACAAAGGTTACAAATACTGATAATCAAGCAAATAGGCCGCCATGTATTACAATTGTGACTAGATCATTGAGTAAATTCGAATAGCATTCAGCATGCTGGAGCGCATTTATTTACCTAACCAAATATAGTCTTATGCAACGAAATCTACCACTTATCAAGAGGCTTGGCATCCTTTTGCTGATGAGTCTATGTCTTGCCATCAGCGCAAGTGCCCAAATCAGGATCACGGGAAAAGTCATTGCCGGTGATGACAAAACACCAATTATCGGAGCTTCGATCAAAATCAAAAATGCACCGGGGGGCACAATCACGGATGCCGAAGGTGCATTCGTATTGCAAGCAAGATCAACAGATGTACTGGTCGTTTCTTTTGTAGGCTACACCATAAAAGAAGTAACAGTTGGTCAGCAGACCAATCTCAGTATTACCTTACAACCTAAACAGAATGAACTGACCGAAGTTGTGGTAACGGGTTACACTACACAGCGGAAGAAAGATCTTACCGGAGCAGTAACTGTTGTGGATGTAGTACAGTTAAAAGCCCAACCCGCTGCTAGTGCCGTTGAGGCTTTACAAGGTAAAGCGCCAGGCGTCCAGATCGTGAATGACGGCGCTCCGGGTTCTACTCCGCAGATCAGGGTACGTGGTTTTAGCACGATCAATAACAATGATCCGCTCTATGTAATCGATGGCGTACCCTATGAAGGGAAACTTTCCTGGCTCAATCAGAATGATATCGAAAGTCTGCAGGTATTAAAAGATGCATCAGCAGCATCTATCTATGGTGCCCGCGCCAATAATGGTGTAGTAATTATTACCACCAAAAAAGGCGTGGCTGGTCCCCCGAAAATAACATTAGACGCCTACTTCGGCATTCAGGCACCCAGAAAAAACAGCTTTCCGGAAATGATGACGCCGATACAATATGCAGAATACCTCTATACTGGTTACCGTAATGCCGGGCTCCCGGTTTCTACAGGTACAAATTATGGATCAGGCAGCACCCCAACCCTACCGGAATATTTGGTTGCAGGTTCAAAAACCGGTCAGGATATTACAGCGGCCGACGCTGATCCTGCCAAATATAATTACAGCCGTGATGCGGCTACCTTTTACCAGATTACCAAAGCAAATCAGCAAGGTACCAACTGGTTCGATGAGATGACAGAAAACGCCCCTATCCAGAATTACCAGGTCAGTGCATCAGGGGGCAGTGAAAATGCTGTTTACGCTTTTTCTGGCGGTTATCTGAACCAGAAGGGTACGCTGAAAAATACAGGTTTTACCCGGTATAATTTCAGATCGAATACCACCATTTCTGCCTTTAACAAAAAAGTACGTTTTGGTGAAAATGCCCAATACAGTTATTCTGAAGGTTATGGTTTTGGCGTAAACCCAAATGTAGCCGGAGAATACCAGGATGAAGGAAGTGCGGTTAGCTGGGCTTACCGGATGCCTACTATCGTTCCTGTTTATGATATTAAAGGAAATTTTGCCGGTAGCCGCGGTAGCCTGCTAGGTAACGCACAAAACCCTGTAGGATTTTTATACCGGGCCAAAGACAACCTGAACAAGAGCAACTTTTTCTTTGGTAATGCATTTGCCGAGGCCGATATAATACCGGGACTGGTTGCGAGGACTAATTTCGGACTGCGTTATGAAAACTATAATGGGCTGTCTGTTGTCTATCCGAATCTCGAGTTTTCTGAGGGAAGCAATACCAACAGCCTGAATGAATACCAGGGATATACCACAGAATGGACCTGGACAAATACGCTGACTTATAACAAGGTCTTCAACGAGGTTCACCGGGTAAATATATTGGCGGGTACAGAAGCAATCCGTTCCAGGAACAGGCAAGTAAATGCAGGAAGGAATGATTTTTTTATACTGGGCGACCTGAATTATTATTATCTGAATTCGGGATCATCAAATATCAGTAATTCCAGTACGGGAAGTGTGGGTTCTTTATTCTCCTATTTTGGAAGGGCCGACTACTCTTATAAAGACCGTTACCTGGCCAGTGTTACGCTCCGTAGGGATGGATCATCTAATTTCGGCCCGCAAAATAAATATGGATACTTCCCCGCAGCCAGTATTGCATGGAGAATCTCTGAAGAATCTTTCTTAAAGAATACAGAATGGATTACAGATTTGAAGATCCGGGCAGGTTACGGAGAAACCGGTAACCAGCGGATCCCGGGATTTCAATACCTGAACAGATTTCAGAGTTCTATTGTTAATGCCGCTTATGCTGTTGGAGGAGGAAATTCCCTGAGCACCGGTGTATGGCAAAATGCATACACCAATCCAGATGTGAAGTGGGAATCTTTAAGTTCAATTAATATTGGGGCCGACTTTAATTTGTTTGAAGGCAGCATTGATGGATCTTTTGACTGGTACAAGAGAAAAACAACTGACATGCTTTACCCTGTTCCATTGCCTTCTACAACAGTGGGCCTTGGCAGTTCACCTTTTGTAAATGTGGGTGACATGAGTAATAAAGGGATAGAGTTATCATTAGGTTATCACTACGGAAGGAAAGACGACCGCCCGCTAAAATTTGATCTGGGTGTAAATTTCTCACGAAATGTGAATGAAATTACGAAACTTGCGCCGGGCATTACCCAGCAGCCTTACGGAACTTTCAGAAGTCTGCAAACCAGCATTCTTAAAACAGGCGAGGCATTTGGTTCTTTCTACGGTTATAAAGTTCAGGGGATTTATCAGAACCAGGCAGAAATTACCAACAGCGCTTCCTATACCCTTGCAAGGGTTGGCGGTTTCCGTTACCAGGATATTAATGGAGATGGGGTAATCAGTCCGGCCGACCGTACCATCATCGGAAATCCAAATCCCGACTTTTTATATTCATTCAGTTTAAATGTCTCCTATAAAAACTTTGACATTGCCACATTTTTTAACGGCGTACAAGGAAATGATCTTTATGAAGCAACACGGTATTTTACTGATTTCCCCACATTTGACGGAGCCAGAAGTACGCGGTTGTTAAACGCATGGAGTCCGGCAAATACGTCAAGCCTCGTCCCTTCACCTTATGTTGGTGTCTCAGATCTGGAATATGCGTCTTCCAGTTACTTTGTACAGAACGGCAGTTTCTTCCGGATGAAAAACCTGCAGGTTGGCTATGCTCTGCCGGTAACTAAACTCTTTGGTTCAAAAAGCGGCATCAGCAAATTCAGGGTTTACGCAAGCGCGACCAATATTTTCACCATTACCAAATACACTGGTTTGGATCCCGAGGTAAGTCAGGAATCAGACACGTTCTCCGCTGTTGGGGTAGACAGGGGTATATACCCCTCTCCCCGCCAGTTTTTAATCGGTGTAAATGTTGGCTTTTAATTAAATTATATAGAGATGAAACACTTAAAATATCTACTTCTGTCTGTTCTGATCTGCAGTGGCCTTTCCTGCAAAAAAGATTTTCTTGAACGTAACCCTCAAGGGGAGTTAACCAACGAACAATTAACCACACAAGACGGTGTTGAAGGTGCACTGATTGGTGCTTACGGATCTTTAAACGGCAACGTAAACGGGCAGTACGGCACCTATGGCTCTGCCCCCAGCAATTGGGTATTCGGAGAGATTGATTCTGACAACGCGCATAAAGGCAGCAGCAATGGAGATCAGCCGAACATGAACCTGATCGAGCAGCATTCGCCAACGAGCACCAATGATAACCTTGGCGTGGCATGGAACAATTACTTCGAAGGAATTCAGCGTTGTAATAATACAATGAAAATACTGGCGGCCTTACAAAGTTCAGGCGCACAAAAATTTAGTGATGCCCGTGCAAAAGAAATACAGGCAGAGGCGAGACTGCTTCGTGCCCATTTCTATTTTTTCCTGGTCAGGATTTTCAAGAATGTACCTTACATTACTGAAAGCAGTGCTGCAGGGACTACCGCAAATGATAAGGATATTTATCCTGATATCGTGGCCGATCTGCAATTTGCTGCAGACAATCTTTCTACAGCAAAACCCAGGGGACAGATTGGCCGTGTAGATAAATACATTGCACAGGCATATCTTGGCAAAGTTTATCTGTATCAGAAAAAATATGCCGAGGCCTATGCGCTGCTTAATGCAGTAATCCTTGCAAAACCAGATTTGGTTACACTGCCTTTTACTGATAATTTTGATATCACCAAAGAAAACGGACCTGAATCGGTTTTCGCTGTACAGCATTCTGTTGGTACCGACGGAACATCGGGCGACAATGGAAATGTTGGGGATGTACTTAACTTTCCCTATGGAACCGGACTGCCTATCACCTGCTGCGGATTCTTCCAGCCATCTATAGATCTGGCAAATGCGTTTAAAGTAAATGCCGCAGGTTTACCATTACTGGACGGATCTTACCGGACTAACCCTTATCAGTCAGATTTCGGTCTTACTGCTGCACAAAAAGCAGCCTACCAGATAGACAGGACGCTTGCCGTAGATCCAAGGATTGATTATACCATTGGCCGAAGGGGAGTTCCTTTTCGTGACTGGGGGATTATGGGTGGTGATACCTGGGTGAGGGATGTCAGCAACGGGGGACCATTTGTGGCTTACAAAAATGTTATTGAAGCGTCGCAGGTACCTAGCGGGTCCGCTCCCGGAAATACGAATATTACCGGGCTGAATGTAAACCTGATCCGCCTGGCAGACATTTACCTGATGGCTGCGGAATGCCAGGTGGAGACCGGCGGACTGGACCGGGCATTGTTCCTGGTGAACAAAGTGAGACAACGCGCAGGCACATTAGCACCAAAAACAACAGGGGGAGCACCCGTGGCAGTATACAGGGTAGGGTTATATCCTTCTTTTCCGGGTACGGATTATGCAAGAAATGCCGTTCGGTTTGAACGGAGGCTGGAACTGGCGATGGAGGGACATCGTTTCTATGACTTGGTACGCTGGGGAATTGCGAAACAGACACTGGAAAGTTATTTTACTTTCGAAAGTGGCTACTTTACTTACCTGAGAGGGATTAATATAGAACCCCGCGATGACTATTTCCCTTTACCACAAGATCAAATCGATCGGAGCCAGGGAGTTTTAAAGCAAAGCCCGGGTTACTAAACGTCTTCCTGTAAACTCAGATTTTAATCAAATAATCGTTAAATTTGTTAAAACCCGCTTGTATATAAAGCGGGTTTTATAATTTAGTCCCATGAAGTATTTCAAATTAATTCTCTTGCTCCTGTCCTTATTTTGTGGTTCAAAACTGATGGCGCAGGACTTCAATAAATATGACAAAGGCAGCTTTGTTGACAAAAAAGACACCATTGCCTACAGAATCCTTTTCCCCGAGAATTTTGATCCGACAAAAAAATATCCTGTTTTATTTTTCCTTCACGGACGTGGTGAAAGCGGAAAAGACAATGAGAAACAATTGGCGAACGGCGGCAAATTATTCCTTAAACCTGAAGTGCGCCAGCAGTTCCCTGCAATTATTGTTTTTCCGCAGTGTACAGCAGACAGTTACTGGGCTAACGTAAAGATTACAACAGACTCTGCAGGTAAGAGAAATTTTGATTTCATTAAAGGCGGTGATCCGACGAAAGCAATGAAAGCATTGCTGGGAATGATCGACAATATGCTTGATAAGCCTTACATCAATAAAAAACAGGTTTATGCTGGCGGATTGTCTATGGGCGGTATGGGTACTTATGAGCTTTTAAGACGTAAGCCTAAAACATTTGCGGCAGCATTTGCGATTTGCGGCGGAGATAACCTGGCGAACGTGAATAAATACAAACATGTTCCGGTATGGATTTTCCATGGCGGAAAAGATGATGTGGTTAACCCGGCTTTTTCAATTGCGATTTCAAACCAGTTGAAAATTGTAGGTAAGGAAGTGAAGTTTACTTATTTCCCTGATGCAAACCATAACAGCTGGGATAGTGCTTTTGCGGAACCGCAGCTGCTGCCATGGCTTTTTGGTCATACCTTGGGAAGGTAACGATTAGATATGGAAGTGCTAAATAAAAAGCCGATACTGTTTTCAGTACATTGGCCTTCGTTTCAGAAGGGCGCAGTACTGAAAACAGTATCGGCTTTTTATTTTTGACAAGCGGAACTCCCTTACTCTGCCATGTTGTGATAAACCGCCTGCACATCATCATCCTCTTCAAGCTTATCGATCAACTTCAAGACATCGACCGCCTGTTCTTCCGTAATCGGTACAGTGGTCAGAGATATCCTTTCCAGTTTGGCACTTTTCATCTCGAAACCAAGATCTTCCAGCGCTTTCTGCATATTGCCAAACTCTTCGAAAGGTGCCTGAACAACTGCAATTTCAGTTCCGTCTTCCTCTTCTTCAAGGTAAAGTTCTTCCAGACCGGCATCGATCAATTCGAACTCCAATTCTTCGAGGTCTTTTTCTCCCGGTAAAAACCTGAAGATCGCCTTACGGTTAAAAATAAAATCAAGAGATCCTGTCTTGCCTAATGAACCGCCTGTTTTACTGAAATAACTACGTACGTTGGCCACCGTTCTATTGGTGTTATCTGTAGCCGTTTCAATCAGGATAGCGACACCATGTTGCGCATATCCTTCATAAACATGCTCTTCATACCCATTCTCATCTTTATTGGATGCACGTTTAATTGCCGCATCAACAGTATGCTTAGGCATATTAACCGCCTTAGAGTTTTGAATTGCGGTACGTAAACGCGAGTTGGTATCAGGATTAGGGCCGCTATCTTTAACAGCCATTACGATCTCTTTACCTATACGGGTAAATTGAACGGCCATTTTAGCCCAACGTTTAAATTTTCTTTCTTTTCTGAATTCAAATGCTCTTCCCATTGTATTATATATTAGGTATAAACCTATTTACTACTTTTTAAATTGTTTAACATATCTGCGGTCATCTTTGCAAGATCAAACTCAGGCTTCCAGCCCCAGTCTTTCGTTGCAAACTGATCGTCAATAGAACGGGGCCAGCTTGCAGCAATCTGCTGGCGTGGATCGTTTGGGGTGTAAGTTAGCTTAAATTCCGGAATGTGGTTTCTAATCTCTGCCGCCAGCACCTCGGGAGTAAAGCTTACCCCACCAAAGTTGTAGCTGGAACGGATAGAAATCTGGCTAGCCGGGGCATCCATCAGCTCAATCGTTCCGCGGATCGCATCATCCATGTACATCATCGGCAATTCTGTTTCAGCCGAAAGGAAAGAAGCATAACTTCCTTTTTTCAACGCATCATGGAAAATATGAATCGCATAATCTGTAGTACCACCACCCGGAGCGGCTTTCCAGCTGATCAATCCAGGATAACGTATACTTCTTACATCAAGGCCAAATTTCTGGAAATAATATTCACACCATCTTTCGCCTGCTAATTTACTGATTCCATAAACTGTATTCGGATCCATCACACAAAATTGTGAAGTATTATCTTTTGGGGAGTTAGGGCCAAATACGGCTATCGAGCTTGGCCAGTAAACCTTTGCTGTTTTATAGACAATAGCAAGATCGAGGATATTCAGCAGTCCGTTCATATTCAGGTCCCATGCTAATTTTGGGTTCTGCTCGCCGGTAGCCGAAAGTAAGGCAGCCAGCAAATATACCTGTGACGGTTTATATTTATTGAAAATCGTATTTAAAGTATCCTTCTCAAGTACATTCACAAACTCAAAAGGACCTGAATTCTTAATATCATAATCCGGCCGGCGGATATCGCAGGCAACTACATTATTTTCACCATAGGTTTTACGCAAGGCAGTAACCAATTCAGTTCCTATCTGTCCGTTAGATCCTAATACTAGTATTTTTTCGTTCATTAAAATTTGGATTTTGGCAAAGGTAGAAAAACGAAACAAACCTATATAAAAATGTTATTATTATTATTTACATTCATATTATCAACAGAGGTCTGATTTAACTAAAGAAAAGTGTCAGCTCAGCGGCCAATACTAATACATATATATATATGTAGTACATGAAACAATCGAAACCCGATATGCGTTACTATAACTTTTTCCTTTATTATTTACCTGAATAACATGAGTAACAGAAGAGTATTTTTACAACAAACCAGTATCGCAGCTTTGGCCGCACTTTTAAGCCCTTCCCTTATTTCTTCTGCATTAGCCGGAAACACAAATACATCTGCTCTAAATAAAGTAGGTCTTCAGCTGTTTACCCTGAGAGACCTCTTAAATAAAGATGTTAAAAGCGTTATCTCTAAGGTTGCAAGTATCGGATACAGCCAGGTAGAAACTTATTATGGCTACCCTGGCGCTTATACCGCTAAAGGATTCTGGGGATTGGATGCGAAAGAATTTAAATCGCTATTACAAGACAGCAACCTGGTTTCCCCAAGCGGACATTATAATACCACTGCATTTTTAGAAAAAGACGGAAAAGATGACGTCCTTAAAAGCCAGATTGAAACCGCAGCAATCGTGGGACAAAAATATTATGTAATTCCGGCCTTACCCACTGCGATCAGGAAAGAAGGCACACTGGATGACTATAAGGCAATGGCAGCTAAGTTTAATACTGCTGCCCTGCTGTGTAAATCGCACAACTTAAAACTCGCTTACCATAACCATAATTTTGAATTTAAAGATCAGGGCAATGGAGCTACCGGATACGAAATCTTACTGAATGAGACTGATCCGATGGTGAAATTTGAGCTGGATATCTTCTGGGCAGTAAACGCAGGTCTCGATCCGCTGGAGATGTTCGGAAAACATCCGGGTCGTTTTACCATGTGGCATGTGAAGGATATGGACAAGGCCGACAAAAATGTTTATACGGAAGTTGGAACCGGCAGTATCGATTTTAAAACGATTTTGCAGTCAGCTAAATCTACTGATCCAGAATATATTTTTGTGGAACAGGATGTAATTAAGATTGATCCGTATGCAAGTATCACACAAAGTATAAACTATGTAAAATCGATTTTATCAAAATAAAAATTTGTTTACCTGCTTCAAAATGAAGCTTAAGTAACAATCCCATTATATTCTGGTGTGATTATTACACTTTGTCATCTGTTTTTACTATTTTAGAATACTGAACACAACAAAATAACCAAATCTAAATCACTATGGATAGAAGAGACGCAGTTAAGAGTGTTGCTTTTTTGCTTGGAGGCGCACTTTCTGCAACGACGATCGGTGTATTTCTGGAAGGCTGTAATACCTCCACGGATACTAAAGGATCAAATCTATTTTCGGCAGAACAAGATCAGATGATTACAGAATTAGCTGATATTATTATTCCGACAACAAAAACGCCTGGCGCAAAAGCCGCTGGTGTAGGACCATTCATTTCATTGATGCTTAAGGACTGCTACCCAAAAGAGGCGCAGGAAGTCTTTGTTAAAGGACTGGAAGATCTTGAGGCACGATCTAAAAAAGAATTCGGCAGTTCATTTATTAAAATCACAGTGAAAGAACGTGAGCAGCTTGTAGGTAAATTACGTGATGAGACCGTTGCAGCGCAGAAAGCTGAAAACGAAAAAAATGCAGCTCAGCCTGCTGCTAAACTGACCGCACCAAAGCCGGCGGGGGACAAATATGGTGCTAAACCAAATTTCTTCCTTCTTACGCGCGACCTTACCCTTCTGGGCTATTGGAGCTCGGAAATAGGTGCTACCCAAGCATTGGAATACGTGGAAATCCCTGGCCGTTATGACGGCTGTGTGGACCTGAAACCTGGTCAGAGAGTTTACTCATAAATTTATTTTAGCAACACAACAATGAACTTAAATACTAAAGCAACAGCACAAAATACATATGATGCCATTGTAGTAGGATCTGGAATTAGTGGCGGATGGGCTGCAAAAGAGCTGACAGAAAAAGGACTTAAAGTTTTATTACTGGAACGCGGCAGAAACGTTGAGCACATTAAGGACTACACTACTGCAATGAAAAAACCATGGGAATTTGAACACCGTGGGGCCTTAACTGAAGAACAAAAAAAGACACACCCGGTTCAGAAAAGGGATTATCCTTATTCGGAATTTAATGAGAGTTTCTGGGTAAACGACGAAGAATGCCCTTACACTGAGGTGAAGCGTTTTGACTGGTACCGCGGTTTCCATGTAGGTGGAAAATCGCTGATGTGGGGCCGTCAGAGTTACCGTTTCAGTGACTTGAATTTTGAAGACAATAAAAAAGACGGACATGGAAATGACTGGCCGATCAGGTATAAAGACCTGAGCAGCTGGTACGATTACGTAGAGCGTTTTGCCGGAATTAGTGGTCAGGTTGAAAACTGGCCTGCTTTACCAGATGGTCAGTTCCTGCCTCCGATGGAGATGAACTGTGTAGAAAAATCTGTAAAAAAACGGATTGAAGACCATTGGAAAAAAGAACGGATCATGACTATTGGCCGTACTGCCAACCTTACTGTACCTCATGGTGGCAGGGGAAGCTGTCAGTACCGTAACTTATGTAGCAGGGGTTGCCCGTTTGGTGCTTATTTCAGTACGCAATCTTCTACCCTTCCTGCAGCTGTAGCTACAGGGAACCTTACTTTACGCCCTTTCTCTCTGGTTGACCATATCATTTATGATAAGGATACTAAAAAAGCGACGGGTGTAATGGTGATCGATTCGGAATCTAAAGAGAACATCGAGTTCTTTGCAAAAATCATTTTTGTAAACGGATCAACATTGGGCAGTACTTTCTTATTGCTGAATTCAACTTCTGAAGCGCATCCAAATGGCTTAGGTAATGCAAGCGGAGAACTGGGACATAATTTAATGGACCACCATTTCCGTACCGGTGCAACTGGCGAAGCAGAAGGTTTTGATGATAAATATACTTATGGAAGAAGGGCCAACGGAATTTACATTCCGAGATACCAGAACATGGGTAATGATAAACGTGATTATTTAAGAGGCTTTGGTTATCAGGGCGGCGCGAGCAGAACAGGATGGCATAAAGATGTTGCCGAACTTGCTTTTGGTGGCGAATTTAAAGACCAGATGACCCAGCCGGGAATGTGGACGATGGGACTAGGTGGTTTTGGAGAATCTCTTCCTTACCATGAAAACAGAGTTTATATCGATAAAACGAAAAAAGATGCATGGGGTATGCCTGTATTGGCTATCGACTGCGAGTTTAAAGATAATGAGCAGAAAATGCGTGTGGCGATGATGAACGATGCGGCAGAAATGCTGGAAGCAGCGGGCATGAAAAACATCAAAACATATGATGCTGGTTCATCTCCGGGTATGGCTATCCACGAACAGGGAACTGCGCGTATGGGTAACGATCCTAAAACATCAGTTTTAAATAAATGGAACCAGATGCATGAGGTGAGCAACGTATTTGTTACTGATGGTTCATGTATGCCATCTATTGCATGTCAGAACCCTTCGCTTACTTTTATGGCATTAACAGCCAGAGCGGCCGACTATGCAGTAAAAGAACTTAAAAAAGGAAATATTTAATGTCAGAAAAAATAAGAATGGGTATGATCGGTGGAGGCAAAAATGCCTTCATCGGTGCTGTCCACCGTATTGCAGCCAATATCGACGGACAAATAGAATTATGCTGCGGGGCGTTAAGCTCTAATCCGGAAACTGCAAAAGAATCTGGTGAAGCATTATTTTTACCGGCAGACAGAAACTATGGTACTTACCAGGAGATGATCGAAAAAGAGAGCCTCCTGCCTGCTGATCAACGGATGCACTTCGTTACGATTGTAACCCCAAACTTCGCACATTTTGCTCCTGCAATGTTAGCTTTAGAACATGGTTTTCATGTGGTGATCGATAAACCGATCACACTGAGCCTTGATGAGGCTAAAAAGCTGGAAGAAAAAGTAAAAGAAACAGGTTTGATCCTGTGCCTTACTTATACGTATTCTGGTTATCCGATGGTAAAACAGGCACGCCAGATGGTAAAGGAAAATGCTTTTGGAAAAATCCGTAAAGTATTGGTAGAATATCCCCAGGGATGGCTAAGCTTACCTTCTGAACGTGACGGCAATAAACAATCTGCCTGGAGAACGGATCCTGCAAAAAGCGGGATCAGCGGCTGTATGGGAGATATCGGAACACATGCTGCACAACTGGCAGAATATATATCAGGACTGGAGATCACGAAGATCTGCGCAGACCTGAATATTATGGTAGACGGACGTGCGCTTGATGATGACGGAAATATCCTGCTGAAGTTTAACAATGGCGCTAACGGCGTATTAGTGGCTTCACAAATTGCTGCGGGAGAAGAAAATGCGTTAAAGATCAAAGTTTACGGAGAAAAAGGCAGTTTAGAATGGCACCAGGAAGAGCCTAATACGCTTAAAGTAAAATGGCTGGATGCACCAAGCCAACTCTACCGTACTGGCCAGGGTTACCTGGGTGCTGCAGCACAGTTTAATTCAAGAACACCATCTGGTCACCCGGAAGGCTATCTGGAAGCTTTTGCGAATATCTATAGAAATTTTGCATTAACTTTAAAGGCACAGCTTGAAGGAAATACGCCGACAGCAGAAATGCTCGACTTCCCTGGTGTGGAAGAGGGTGTACGTGGAATGGCATTTATTGAAAATGTAGTGGCTTCGAGCCAGTCGGACCAGAAATGGTTTGATTTTAAAATATAAAAAAATGACGACAATCAAAGGACCTGCGGTTTTTTTAGCACAGTTTATTGGAGATGAAGCTCCTTTTAATTCTCTCGACGGCATCTGTAAATGGGCCGTTGACCTGGGTTTTAAAGGATTGCAGATGCCTACACTGGATGCCCGTTTTATTGATTTGAAACAAGCGGCAGAAAGTAAAACTTATGCAGACGAGCTGAAGGGTAAAATCAATAGTTACGGACTGGAAATTACTGAACTTTCTACCCATATCCAGGGACAGCTGGTAGCTGTTAACCCTGCATTTGACCTGGCCTTTGATGGTTTCGCCCCTGCAGAATTGCGGAAGAACCCGAAAGCAAGAACAGAATGGGCGGTACAGCAATTAAAGTATGCGGCCAAAGCTTCACAAAACCTGGGGCTGAATGCACATGCTACTTTTAGCGGATCGCTTTTGTGGCATATGTTCCACCCATGGCCTCAAAGACCGGAAGGGTTGGTAGAAGATGGTTTTAAAGAGCTGGCAAAACGCTGGCTGCCAATATTAAATGAATTTGATGCCTGCGGTGTGGATGTATGTTACGAAATCCACCCTGGTGAAGATTTATTTGATGGCGCAACTTATGAAATGTTCCTGGAGAAAGTAAACAACCACCCACGGGCCTGTTTATTATACGACCCGTCGCATTTTGTATTACAACAGCTTGACTATATTCAGTATATTGATTTTTATCATGAGCGGATCAAAGCTTTCCATGTTAAAGATGCTGAGTTTAACCCTACCGGAAGACAAGGTACTTTCGGCGGCTACCAAAGCTGGGCGAACCGCGCAGGAAGGTACCGCTCGCCAGGTGACGGTCAGGTTGATTTTAAGACCATATTCAGTAAGCTTGCACAGTATGATTTTAAAGGCTGGGCAGTAATGGAATGGGAATGCTGTATAAAAGATTCGGAAACTGGTGCCCGTGAGGGAGCGGAATTTATAAAAAATCACATTATTCCGGTAACTCAACGTGCATTTGATGACTTTGCTGCTACAGGTGCAGATGAGGATTTCAATAAACAAATCTTAGGTATAAAATAACGATTAGAAACACACACAAAACTAACCACAATGAAGAAGACACTCTTAATTTTAGGTTGCGTTACTTTAGCGCTGGCCTCTTGCGGAAATCCGGGTTCAAAACAAGAAGAATCATCAACAGCTACAACAACTGCAACTGCTGATACGACAACGACTGTTAGTGCCCAGACCCCAGGTGAAACACTGCCGGGCGAAAAACTAGTGGCTACAGCAGATTGTGTTGGCTGCCATAATAAAACACAGAAAGTTATCGGGCCCGCATATGTAGATATCGCTGCAAAGTACCCTTCTAACGAAGAAAACATTAATAAACTTGCTGATGTGGTCATCGCAGGAAGTAAAGGAACATGGGGAGAACTGCCAATGACCCCTCACCCTAATTTAAGTAAAGACGATGCCAAATCTATGGTGACCTGGATTTTGTCACTAAAGAAATAAACATTTTATAAAATCCGCATATTACCCTAACCAAATAGTAATTAGTATGGAAAACAAGAAAGAACTCGATGGAGCAGGCAGACGCGCGTTTATAAAAAACGCCGCGATTGCCAGTGCCGCATTTATGATTTTACCCCGCCATGTTTTAGGCGGCAAAGGTTTTACCGCACCAAGTGACAGGCTGATCGTAGCCGGTATTGGTGCCGGTGGTAAAGGTGCCTCGGATATTGCCATGTTTGCGAAAAGTGGTAAGGCAGACATCGGGTTTCTTTGTGATGTAGATACTAAACGAGCAGCTGGTACAGTGAAAAACTTTCCAAAAGCAAAGTTCTATAAGGACTGGCGGGAAATGCTGGATAAAGAGCACAAGAATTTTGACGCAGTCAGTGTATCCACGCCTGACCATAGTCATGCGATCATTACCGTAGCTGCAATGCAGCTGGGAAAACACGTTTATGTGCAAAAACCGCTGACGCATGATATCTATGAGGCCAGGAAGTTAACGGAAGCCGCGAAAAAATATAAGGTGGTTACACAGATGGGTAACCAGGGTGCTTCTAACGATGGCCCGCGCCAGATGAAAGAATGGTATGATGCAGGGCTGATCGGCGATGTACATACGGTTTACGCATGGACAGACAGACCGGTATGGCCGCAAGGTATTCCATGGTCGGCCAACAAAGCTGAAGTGCCAGCGAACCTGGACTGGGACCTTTGGCTAAATACTGCTCCATATAAAGATTACGTAGATAAACTAGTGCCTTTTAACTGGCGCGGATGGTGGGATTATGGAACTGGTGCCCTTGGTGACATGGGCTGCCACCTGATCGAAGCCCCGTTCAGTGTATTAGGTTTAAAATATGCTACTGATGTACAGGCCAGTGTAGGTTCTGTTTACGTTGATGAATTCAAACGCGGATATTTCCCGGAGAGCTGCCCTCCCTCGAGCCATGTTACCTTAACCTTCCCTAAAACAGTAAAAACACAGGGACCGGTTACGCTGCACTGGATGGACGGCGGTATACAGCCTACACGCCCCGATGAACTGGAAGCAAACGAAGTTTTTGGGGACGGTGGCAATGGTACGCTGTTTATTGGTACAAAAGGTAAAATGATGAGCAGCACTTATAGTGCAAACCCGCGTTTACTGCCATTGAGCAAAAATAAAGACATCAAAGTTCCAGAAAGATTTGCAAGGGTTCCGGGTGGTGCTGACGGGCACTATGCGCAATGGGTGGAAGCCTGCATCGCCGGTTACGGCAAAAAAGAGCTGAGCTCCCCTTTTGAAATCGCTGGCCCGCTGACCGAAGCGTTATTAATGGCAAACCTTGCGATCAGGGCAAATGATGTACAGCGTAAAAATGCCGAAGGAAGGGAAACCTATCCTGGCAGGAACATCAAGTTGTTATGGGACAATGACAATATGAAAGTAACGAATTTTGACGACGTAAACCAATATGTTAAACGCGAATACCGTAAGGGATGGACGCTGGGCATGTAATTATTTAAGAATCCTGATTATGAGATTATATAAATTATCAGCTGTATTGTTCATTACGATGATCAGTTACAGCACTTCGAAAGCCCAGAATAAGGATACGGGATTTGTATCTTTATTTGATGGAAAAACCACCAATGGCTGGCATACCTACGGAAGAAACCTTGCAGGACAAGGCTGGAAAGTAGAAGACGGGGTGTTGCACCTCGATCCCAAAGCTAAAAAAGACGATGCAGGTGACCTGGTAACGAACAAAGATTATGGTAACTTCCATTTAAAGATTGACTGGAAAGTGGCGCCGAAATCCAATAGCGGGATTCTGTTCCATATTAAGGAAGATCCTGCAAAATACCACCAGACTTACAGCACCGGACCAGAAATGCAGGTGATCGACAATGCTGGTCACCCGGATGGAAAGATTATTAAACACCATGCCGGTGACCTATATGACCTTGTACAAAGCAGTTCTGAACCCGTAAAACCGGTGGGTGAATGGAATACCGCAGAAATTATCAGTAATAATGGTACATTAGAATTTATGCTGAACGGGGTTAAGATTGTTTCGACCACACAGTTTGATGAAAACTGGAAAACACTGATCGCCGGCAGTAAATTTGCTACCTGGGAGGGCTTCGGCACTTTCAAAACAGGGAAGATCTCCCTGCAGGACCATGGTGACGAAGTATGGTTCCGTAATATTATGATCAAAGAACTTTAACCAAAAACATAAAACAAAGTATAACCAAAGATGATGAATGTAACTACCCGAGTAAAGCTATCAACAATGATGTTTCTGGAATTTTTTATCTGGGGCTCATGGTTTGTTACGCTGGGGACTTTTCTTGATAAAAACCTGTCTGCTTCGGGTTCACAAACAGCAGCTGTTTTCTCTACACAATCCTGGGGTGCGATCATTGCGCCTTTTATCATTGGATTAATTGCTGACAGGTTCTTTAACGCAGAAAAGATTCTGGGGGTACTTCATATTGTAGGTGCTATACTGATGTACCAGATGTACAATGCCGCGAATGTTGATGTATTCTATCCGTATGTATTAGGCTATATGATTCTGTTTATGCCTACCCTCGCGCTGGTCAACTCCGTAGCATTTAACCAAATGAAAGATGCAGAGAAAGAATTTTCGAACATCCGTTTCTGGGGTACTATCGGCTGGATCGTTGCGGGTTTGTTTATCAGTTATTTATTTATCTGGGATTCCCCGGAAGGACTGCAGAACGGTTTATTAAAAAATACTTTTGCAATGGCGGGTATCGCTTCATTAATACTGGGATTGTTCAGTTTCGCTTTACCTAAAACACCACCTAAAGTGGCTAAAGGTGAAAAAGTGAAATTATCTGACATCCTTGGGTTGGATGCGTTAAGCCTGTTAAAAGACAAAAACTTTGCTGTATTCTTTGTTTCTGCGATCCTGATCTGTATCCCTCTGGCCTTTTATTACCAGAATGCCCATCCTTTCCTTTCGAGCATCGGAGTAGAAGAGCCTACAGGTAAAATGGCAATCGGACAAGTTTCAGAAGCATTGTTCTTATTATTGATCCCAGTATTCTTTAAACGTTTCGGTTTCAAAATAACGATTTTAGTGGGTATGCTTGCCTGGGCGGTACGTTATGCGTTATTCGCTTATGGTAATGCCGGAGAGTTGAGCTTTATGCTGATAATCGGCATTGCACTGCATGGTGTATGTTACGATTTCTTCTTTGTATCCGGACAGATTTATACCAACTCAAGAGCTGGGGAGAAATATAAAAGTGCTGCACAAGGTTTAATTACCCTCGCAACTTATGGTGTAGGGATGCTGATCGGCTTTGAAGTAGCAGGAATGATTACTGATAGCTATAAATTAGCAGATGGTGCAGTAGACTGGAAAATGGTATGGATTATCCCTGCCGGAATTGCCTTAGTGGTATTCCTTCTTTTCACTGTATTTTTCAATGATAAAAAAGAAACGGCTGCTGCCGGATTAAAAAACGCATAATCATGGGATCTGAACAAACTCGCCGCAATATGTTAAAAACAGTAATTACTGGTACAGCCGTATTAACTGCCTCTGCGGCAATACCTGCATTTGCAGGAAGTAACGAGGTATATCCTGCGGCTTTAAAAGGGAATGTAAACCATGCTGTTTGCCGCTGGTGTTTTAGCGGAATACCGCTGGACGAACTATGTGCCGCAGCAAAAGATATGGGCATTAAAGGAATAGACCTGGTTGGACCTTCAGAATGGCCAACGCTCCAGAAGTATGGTTTGTATTCTTCGATGTGCAATGGTGCCGAGATTAACCTCGTTGATGGATTTAACGATCCGGCATTTCATAAACAGTTAATTGAAAACTACACCAAAATGATCCCTTTGGTAGCTAAAGCCGGGTATAAAAACCTGATCTGCTTTAGCGGGAACAGAAGGGGAAAAGATGATGAGACGGGCTTAAAAAATTGTGTAGAAGGCTTAAAGCAGTTAATGCCCTTAGCAGAAAAACACAATGTAGTTTTAGTGATGGAATTGCTGAACAGTAAGGTGAACCACCAGGATTACCAATGTGACCATACCGCATGGGGTGCCGAACTGGCAAAAAGATTAGGTTCTGAAAACTTCAAGTTGTTATATGATATTTATCATATGCAGATTGATGAAGGAGATGTAATCCGTAATATCCAGACTTTCCACCCCTATATTGCACATTACCACACTGGTGGTGTACCAGGAAGAGCAGAGATCGATGATACGCAGGAGTTATTTTACCCTGCAATCGTTAAAGCAATCGTGGCTACAGGATTTAAAGGGTACCTGGCACAGGAATTTATTCCTAAACAAAAAGACAAATTACAATCATTGCGCAATGCCATTAAAATTTGCGACGTATAAAAACTAAAACCAAATGAACTCAAGAAGAAGTTTTATAAAAAATGCAGGTATAGCTGCGGCAGGAGCGATTATCCTGCCCTCTTTTGCTTGTTCTGCTTTAGCAGCACCAAAAAGAAAAATCGGTTTACAGCTGTACTCTATGAGAGAACTGTTGCCTAAAGATGTACGTGGTACAATTGCAAAAATTGCAGAAGCGGGTTACAATGAGGTGGAAACCTATGGTTATTCTGTTAAAGATAAGTTTTGGGGATTAGATCCTAAATCGTTTAAAGCATTATTAGACCAGCACGGGCTAACTGCTCCAAGCGGACATTACGGAATGGATCCGTTTATCCAGACCGGCGATCAGGAAGCGCTGAAAAGTTATATTGAAGCAGCCAAAATTGTAGGCGGTGAATATATCACTGTTCCTTATCTGGGCGATGATTTAAGAAAAACGCAGGATGACTGGAAAAAAGTTGCCGGACGTTTGAATGAGGCTTCAGCGATCTGCAAAGCGGGTGGTTTAAAATTAGCTTACCATAACCACAACTTTGAGTTCGTGAAATTTGGCGAAACTACTGGTTATGATATATTACTTAAAGAAACGGATCCGAACGCGGTAAAATTTGAGTTAGATCTTTACTGGGTAGTAAGATCAGGAAACGATCCTGTGAAACTTTTCACAGATCATCCGGGACGCTTCCCGATGTGGCATGTGAAAGATATGGATAAAGCCAATAACACGATCAATACAGAAGTAGGCAGCGGAACTATAGATTTCAAAAAAATCTATGAAAATGCAAAACTTGCGGGTCTGGAGCACCTGATCGTAGAACAGGAAAACTTCGCTCTTGATCCTTATGTAAGCATCAAACAAAGCGCAGATTACATCAAGAAGAATATTATATAACTATTTAGCTGGCAGAGGATTTCCGTCACCTGCCAGCTTCTCTAGCGTGCTGTATCTTACAGGATAGCTCCCCTATTGGCTTTCAAAGCCCAAAGTTTAAAGAATAGGTTCCATTATACCGTCATTAAGCAAAGTTTTTCCCATATTTGGAAATAGATATATTATCACAAAAATTATAAATCAATTAATTCAATGAAGATTGCAGTTGTAGGTGCTACTGGTTTAGTAGGTACCGTAATGTTAAAAGTACTAGAAGAGCGTAATTTCCCGTTAACCGAGTTAATCCCGGTTGCGTCTGAAAAAAGTGTAGGTAAAGAAATCACTTTTAAGGGTAAGCAATTCAAGGTGGTTAGCATGGAAACAGCAATTTCAATGAAACCGGATATTGCTTTATTCTCTGCTGGAGGAAGTACTTCTTTAAAATATGCGCCTCTTTTTGCAGAGGCTGGCACTACAGTGATTGACAATTCATCTGCATGGCGCATGGATCCGTCTAAGAAACTGGTTGTTCCGGAGGTAAATGCCTATACCTTATCTATTGATGATAAGATTATTGCAAACCCCAACTGTTCTACAATTCAAATGGTGGTGGCTTTAAAACCATTACATGATAAATACAGGATTAAACGTGTTGTTGTTTCTACTTACCAGTCGGTAACAGGTACTGGTGTAAAAGCAGTAGAACAGATGATGAACGAACGTAATGGTATTACGGACGGCCCGATGGCATACCCATACCAGATCGACCTGAATGTGATTCCCCAGATTGATGTATTCGAAACTAATGGATACACTAAAGAGGAAATGAAGATGATCAAAGAAACCCGTAAGATTATGGGCGACGAGAACATTCGCATCACTGCAACGACAGTACGTATCCCTGTTATGGGCGGACACTCTGAGTCGGTAAATATTGAGTTTGAAAATGATTTTGATGTTTTAGAAGTTAGAGCTTTACTGGAAAAAACTGAAGGTATTGTCGTTGTTGATGATATTGACAACCTGAAATACCCGATGCCGAAAGATGCACACGAAAAAGATGAAGTATTTGTAGGACGTATCAGAAGAGATGAGTCACTTCCAAATACTTTAAACATGTGGATCGTAGCAGATAACCTGCGTAAAGGTGCAGCTACAAATGCGGTACAGATTGCAGAATTCTTAGTAAGAAAAGAGCTGATCTAAAAAATACATGATATAATTAGAGTGGTGTTTGATAGTTTAAAACTATTTAACACCACTTTTTTGTTTAAAAGAGGGTTATCCTTTTTGAACAAATTTAAAATAACTTATACTACACTCCGTTTTGATCTTATGGTTAAAAAACTCTTTACTACCCTATTTGTAATTGCTTCCAGTATTTCCTTCGCACAGACACCTGCGCAAAAAATAAATCAGACCTTCAACAATCTGCTTGCAGATCCGCAGGTTAAATATGCGATCACCTCAATTTGTGTTTTAGACGCCAATACAGGGAAACAGGTCTTTGCGAAAAATGAAAATACAGGGGTTTCAACTGCATCTACTTTAAAAACCATTACCAGCGCTACTGCCTTTTCTATATTGGGAAAAGACTTTCACTATCAGACTACTTTAGGGTACAGCGGTACAATTGGTGCTGATGGCACATTAAAAGGAAACCTGATTATTCGTGGGGGCGGCGATCCTGCATTGGGGTCCTGGCGTTATGAGCACAGTAAAGAAGCTTATGTTTTAAACCAGTGGGTAGCTGCGATTAAAGCTGCGGGAATAAAAAAAGTTGAAGGAATGGTTATCGGTGATGACCGTGCCTGGGGAACACAGACCACTCCTGAAGGATGGACATGGCAGGATATCGGCAATTACTTTGGTGCAGGATCTTCCGCGCTGAGCTGGCGCGAAAACCAGTTCGACATCAAGTTGAAACCAGGTTCGTCCGTAAGCGTTACACATACAGTTCCTGCAATGCCATATCTGACTATTGTAAATGAGCTGCAGCCAGGATCAGCCGGAAGCGGCGACAATGCATATGCTTTTCTCCCACCATTCTCTACTATTGCTTACCTGCGCGGACGATGGGCTACGGATATACAAAAACCAGGTATTTCAGCGGCTTTGCCCGACCCTGCATTTGATGCGGCTTTCCGCTTGCAGGATACTTTAGGTAAAGCAGGGATAAGTGTAAATTCTGCAGCGACGACAACGAGGCAACTAGGTGCAGCACATTTACCGGTTCCGGAAATACAGCAGCAATTGAGTGTTGTAACTTCTCCTGCCCTGTCAGAAATCGTTTACTGGCTCAATAAAAAGAGTGTCAATTTATATGCGGAACATTTGTTAAGGACACTTGCCTGGAAAGCAGGAAAAGAAGCGACAGCAAAAAATGGTGCCGCTGTAGAGATTAGCTATTGGGCGAATAAGGGACTGGATAAAAATGCGCTGAATATTATTGATGGCAGCGGGCTATCCCCGGCAACAAGGGTAACACCTGCTGCTATGGCCAGCATTCTTTTCCAGGCACAAAAGGAAGACTGGTTCCCAGATTTTTTAAAGTCTTTGCCCGATCATAATGGCATGAAACTAAAGAGCGGAACAATTAATGACGTTTCTGCTTTTGCAGGTTATTATACGGCAAATAATGGCAATAAATATGTGATCGTTATTAACATCAACAATTATTCGGGCAGTGGAATAAATCCCAAATTATTTCGGGTACTAGACGCACTTAAATAATCTTAAGTTATAAACAGCGGCCCGCATTTATCCACAAATTGTTATCTTGCACGCTTTTACCAGTCGCAAAGCCAAAAACCTTTCTTCATTTTATGAATAAATTCGTATCTTTTATATGCTGTCTTTTATTTTACACAAGCACATATAGTCAACAAATGGGAACTGGAAATGCTCTTTCTTCCTTGGCAGATAGTAATGCCAATTTTATCAGCAGGCCGCCAGAGTTTGCGATTATTCCTGAACCGGTGTCTCTGTTAAAAACCAGCGGTTCTTTTGTATTGCCAGAAAATATAATTATCGTTGCTACGCCGGAAATGAAACAGGTAGCCGATTATTTACAAGAAAAACTATCCGTTCCAACGGGTAAATATGTATCAGAATTTACTACCACCTCTGCAGCACCAACGATCAGGTTAATTTTAAATAGCAAGACTAATCAGCTGCTTGGCAATGAAGGTTACCAGTTATCGGTTACACCCGGACTAATTGTAATTAAAGCCAATAAAACAGCAGGTTTGTTCTACGGTGTACAAAGTTTATTACAGCTGTTCCCCAAGGAGATCGAATCGAAGGAATTAGTTAAAGATATCACCTGGAAAATACCATGCGTAGAAGTGACGGATTATCCCCGCCTGCCATGGAGAGGGCTGATGTTTGATGTAGCACGCCACTTTTTTACTAAACAGGAAGTAAAGCAGTACATCGATGCAATGGTACGGTATAAATTTAACCTCCTTCATTTGCACCTTGCCGATGATGAAGGCTGGAGAATAGAAATTAAAGGATTGCCGAAACTAACTGAGGTAGGTGCCTGGAGAGTTAAAAAAGTTGGTGATTTCGGTACATTCAGTATCCCCGCTGCCGACGAACCCCGTACTTATGGTGGTTTTTATACGCAAGACGATATCCGCGAACTGGTGCAGTATGCCAAAGACAGATTTGTAGATATCATGCCGGAAATTGACGTTCCGGGGCATAGTCTGGCTGTGATAGCTTCCTATCCGGAACTTTCCTGCACACCGGGAGCAGAAAACTACCGCGTGCGTTCCGGAGAAAAGATCATGGACTGGTCCAGGGGCGCCCCTCCAACCGCATTACTGGACAATACCCTTTGTCCCGCCAACGAAAAAGTATATAGTTTCCTTGATACGGTGATTACTCAGGTAGCTGCGCTGTTCCCATTTGAATATATACACATGGGCGGCGACGAAGCCCCGATTAATTACTGGCAGAAAAGCGATGCGGTAAAAGCGCTGATGCAGAAGGAAGGAATGAAAGATATCCACCAGGTACAAGCCTATTTTGAGAAAAGAATTTTGAAAATCGTAGAATCGAAAGGCAAGAAATTCATGGGATGGGATGAAATCCTGAGCGACGATCTGCCATCAAGCGCAGGGATCATGAGCTGGAGAAGTATTAACTTCGGGATTGAGGCTTCACGTGCAAAACACGAGGTGATCATGACACCTCAGGCCAACGTATATCTTGATTTAATGCAGGGTGATGTGATTACGGAACCTAAAGTATACAATACTGTACGCCTCGGAAAAACATATGAATTTGACCCTGTACCTGCCGGAGCAGACCCAAAATACATCAGGGGAGCACAAGGGAACTTGTGGACGGAACAAATCTATAATATCCGCCAGGCAGAATACATGACATGGCCAAGAGGTTATGCTGTTGCAGAATCTATCTGGTCGCCCAAAGAGAAAAAAAACTGGAACAACTTTATTGGCAAAATGGAACTTCATTTTCAGCGGATGGATGTAGCGGAAACGAAATATGCGCCAAGTGTGTATGATCCTATCTTTAAAGCAAGCAGAACGGTCGATAAACAACTGATGATAGAACTGACTACTGAAATTGACGGGTTAGATATTTACTATAGTTTCGACAACTCTTTTCCTGACCGTTTTTACCCAAAGTACACAGAAAAATTAGTGGTGCCGAAAGATGCTGTGCTGTTACGTTTAATTACCTATAAGGGCAAAAGTCCGATTGGCAGGATGATTACGATCACGGTTGATGAATTGAACAAAAGAGCGGGAAGAAGATAAGCTTTGAGATACTTTGTACATATAGGCTATAACGGCTTGCAATACAATGGCTGGCAAAAGCAAGCCGGGATATCAAATATTCAGGGCGTTATAGAAAACGCGCTGAGCAGTATATTCAAAACAACTATAGCAATCAACGGATGCGGAAGAACAGACGCACAGGTGCATGCCAGCCAGTTCTTTTTCCATATGGACCTGGAACAGGAGTGGGATTTTGATTTGGTATTCCGTCTCAATAAAATGCTGCCAATGAATATCGCGGTTTACGATGTTATTCCTATGGAAGGCAGCCCCCATGCGAGATTTGATGCGGTACAACGTGCTTACGATTATTTTCTGCATACCTATAAGGATCCGTTTTTAAATGGCTTAAGTTCTTATTACCTGCTGGATAAGCTTGACTATGATCAGATGAAAGCTGCTGTAGCGCTATTGCCTTTATACAAAGATTACAGGGCGTTTTGCACGCATCCTGATAAGTACGAACATACTTTATGTTTTGTACGCACATCGAGCTTAATGGTAGATGAAAGCGGGGAGAAATTAAGGTTTCAAATATCATCCAATCGCTTTTTAGGAAAGATGATCCGTATCATCATGGGCCAGTTGTTAAAAATCGGGAAGGGATTGATGAGCGTGGACGAATTTGAAAGCCACCTGATCAGTAAACAGACACCCGCATTAATTACGCCTGCACATCCGCAGGGCCTTTATCTTTCGAAGGTAACCTATCCCTATCTTGATCTTAAACCCCGTGCTGATTTTTCGGCTATTCTTCAAAAGCAGGCCGACTCGAACTGGTTTAAACTTTAAGCTTCTTTACGCTCAGGTGAGATTGGCGCAACCAGAAACGCTTAATTTTGCAGGTAAATAAGATTATTATGAATTTCCACACTAGAAAATGGGTAAAACCAGAAGACCTGAACCCGAACGGAAGCTTGTTTGGAGGTAGTTTATTAAGATGGATCGATGAAGAAGCTGCTATTTATGCCATCGTTCAGCTCGGAAACCCAAGAGTAGTTACCAAATACATTTCAGAGATCAATTTTGTAAGCTCGGCTAAACAGGGAGATATCATCGAGATGGGAATTACTGCCATAGATTTCGGCAATACTTCATTAACCATGCGCTGTGAAGTCCGCAATAAAATCACCAGAAAGAGCATTCTGACTATCGACAAAATGGTATTTGTAAATATTGATGAATACGGTACGCCTGTAGCTCATGGCAAAACACATATTAAATTTATCGAAGAGCAGTTCGCAGCAGAAAATCATTAATCCAGTGAGAGGATAAGCGCATGGATTTGTTCCGGGGTTAAATTAATGCCGTTAAGGATGTATGTTGCCTTTTTGTAAAAGGGGTTGCGCTCTTCCAATTTATTTTCAATAAAATGAACGATCCCTTCTTCCGAAAGGTTACTGAGTAAGGGACGTTTTGCAATTCCCTGCTCTAAACGTTTTGCAAGGGCAAGCGGTGTTAGCTGTATGTAGATGGTTAGACCATTGGTATTCATCCATTCCATATTATCAAAATAGCATGGCGTACCCCCACCTGTCGCAATTACACAGTTTTTAGGGTAATCAAAGGTTTTTAACGTTTCGCTTTCAAGTTTCCTGAACGCATCTTCCCCATTGGCAGAAAAGTAATTTGCTACTGTATTGCCAGTGATTTTTTCGATCTGATGATCAAGATCGACCAATGTATATCCCAGGCGGGTCGCTAACTTTCTTCCCAGCGTACTCTTGCCGCATCCCATAAATCCTATCAGAAATATCTTCATTACTAAGCTAATTTTACCCTTGGATCTGCAAAGGCATACAAAACATCTACTAAAATATTAACTACTACAAATACCAGCGCAATAAAAAGAATAGAGCCCATTACCACCGGAAAATCTGACATTTCCAATGCCTTTACGGTTGTTCTCCCTAATCCGTTATACCCAAATATATACTCTACAAAAAATGATCCTGCAAGCAATGAAGCAAACCAGCCCGAAATTGCAGTGATTACAGGGTTCAGCGCATTTTTTAAGGCATGTTTATAAATCACTGCATTTCTTCCTAATCCTTTTGCCCGTGCCGTACGGATATAGTCCTGAGAAAGGATATCCAGCATCGCCGTTCGTGTTAACTGTACAATAATAGCCAAAGGACGGAGCCCCAGAGTAACCATTGGCAATATCAGGTTCTTGAGCGTCATTACCTCTCCCCTGAACGGATCGTAACTGTACAGGCTGCCAGACATGTTCAGGCCGGTATAAGGGCCAAGTACAAAGCCGAAAAACCAGGCAATGATAATTCCGGCAAAAAAAGCTGGTGCTGAAATGCCCAGGATAGCGAATGCATTGGCAGCCGTATCAATCCAGGTATCTTTATAGACTGCGGACAATATCCCTAGAAATACACCGATTGCGGTAGCAAAAATCATAGCTGTTAATGCCAGTACAAATGTGTTCGGCACTGTTTCTGCCAGGATAGTGGATACTTCTCGTTTTGTTTGGTAAGAACGCCTCAGATAAGGAAGCTTAAGTGCAATCGCATGTTCCGAAAAAGAAATCAGCCGGATATAATGATATTTATTCATGGCTTCCGCGTTATTCTCGTGGTAACCAACGGGTGAAAGGTCATTGATAAATAAAAGGAACTGTTTCGGTTTGGATTGGTCGAGCCCAAATTCTTTACGCACCGCTTCGAGCGACTGCACATCGGCACGCTGCCCGAGCGTCATCCTTGCCGGATCGCCCGGAAGGATATTAAACAGGATGAAAACCACTACAATTACACCCGCCATTACAGCAAGTCCGTAGCAAAATTTCCTGAGCGCGTACAAGAGCATATTATTTGTTGAAATATAAAACCTTTAGTTTATCTAGGGAAGGCATCGAAGCATAGCTCCATTTATTGATCACTACTCCATTTTTAAGCAATACAACACCCGGGCTTGCCCTTACCATGCTCTTCAACGGAACAGCATCAGCATAAAAGATCTCTGCAAATAACTTATTCCTTTTACTGAAAGCTCCCGCATCCTGCGCCGAGTTGGAAGTGAGCATAACCGTACGGATATTAAACTGCTCTGTCAAGTCTAATGTCAGCGCATTCAATTTCCCTATGGCTTCTTCGTTTGTTTCATTCAGGTTATAAGCTACAATCAGCAAGTTATAATATGGGTTTTCAATCAGCTCTTTTGTATAATCCACCCCTGACGCATCACTGATCACTAAGTCTTTGATTTTTGCTTCATATCCTTTTTTGATCAGCTTTTGTACAGGCTCACCCACGATTTCCCAGTTGTTATCTTTCCAGATCTCAGTTTTAAGGTAATCCTTGTCGCTCATTTCTTTCTTCTCGCCTGTCTTTTTATTTTTCAGCTGGTACATGATCAAATACTCATCCTTTGGTGCACCTTCAGGGATCTTCATGGCATCAGGCAAACTTGCCCCGATTTTATAAGGAAGGAAATCCAGGACAGGGAGATAGGTATAGGTATATAAACTAAATAGAATTGAAAGCGCAGCAACGATGATCAACCCGATTTTCTGTTTTCCTTCGTTTGTACTTATCGGTAAAATCTTGCTGCGGTTGAGAAATAAATAAACGATCAATACCAACAGGACGAGGTCTTTGGAGAACGATTGCCAAGGTGTTAACGGGATCGCATCCCCAAAACATCCGCAGGATGTAACTACTTTAAATGCAGCAGATACGAACGTTAAAAAAGTAAAAAAGATAATGATGGCCAGTAAACCGCCTGTTACTTTTTTGCTCCAGAAGCCGAACAACAGCAAAGCGCCCAGTACAATTTCCAGTACACATAGGGCTATTGCGATGCCGGTTGCAAAAGGGCTAAGCCAGGGCATATGAAATACATCAAAGTACTCCTGCAATTTATAGCCGAACCCCAGCGGATCATTTGCCTTGATCAGCCCGGAAAAGATAAACAGTATACCTACAAATATTCTTGAAAAATTTAACGCGATCTTATTCATCTGTCCCAATTCTTGTATCTCCTTAAGGAGATTATTTCACTTCTAATTTAATCAATGCAAAAACTGCATAGTTAAGCATATCCTGGTAGTTTGCATTAACACCTTCAGAAACTTGTGTTTCACCAAGATTATCCTCAATTTGCTTCACCCTGAAAATCTTCATCAGGATCAGATCCGTCAGCGAACTAATCCGCATATCTCTCCATGCTTCGCCATAATCATGGTTTTTGGCAAACATCAGTTCTTTAGTCTCGTTTACCTTTTTATCGAACATGGATTCTACCAGCTGCAGGTCCAGTTCATGGGGATCATTTTCGGTCATGTCCGATTGCATCATGGCAATCACGCAATAGTTAATGATCCCGATATATTCAGGTATGATCCCTTCTCCTACTTTTGAAATTTTCTTTTCTTCGAGTGTCCGGATCCGCTGTGCTTTAATGAACAGCTGATCTGTGATAGAGGATAAACGGAGAATGCGCCATGCAGTCCCGTAGTCTTTGGTTTTCTTTAAAAAAAGCGATTTACAAACCGCGATTACCGAATCGAATTCTTGTGAGGTGTTTGTTGCCAAAACAATTAAAATATTTAGTTTAAAGCTGTTTTAATACTGTATTTTTGCATTAAATGATGGCTAAAGATACGTTTTTAAACCGAAAAGTAACACTAAACCTAAAAGGCAGGCCGGTAGATTTAAGCCGCCCGCAGGTAATGGGGATCCTCAATTTAACCCCTGATTCTTTTTATGGAAATAGTCGGATCAGTTCGACTGATGCCGCATTAAAAAGAGCAGAAACCTGTTTGGAAGAAGGTGCTTCATTTATCGACATCGGCGCTTACTCTTCCCGTCCCGGAGCCGATGAAGTAACTACAGAAGAAGAGCTTAAGCGGATGATCCCCGCTGTTGCAGAGATCAGCAAAAGATTTCCTGAAGCTTATCTTTCCATAGATACATTCCGTGCAAAAGTTGCCAGAGAAAGTATTGAAGCCGGTGCACATGTAATCAATGATATATCGGGCGGTGAGCTCGATGAAGACATGTTTGCAACCGCAGCGCAGCTGAACGTACCCTATATCTTAATGCACATGAAAGGTGATCCTAAAACCATGCAGAAAAATCCGGTTTATGAAAACATCGGGCTCGAAGTAGTGGATTACTTTGCGGAGAAAGTAAACCGACTGAAACAGCTGGGCGTCCATGATATTATCCTTGATCCCGGATTTGGTTTCGCAAAAACGGTATCGCATAATTACCAATTGCTCAATCAAATGGGGTACCTTGATTTATTCGGATTACCGGTACTGGTTGGCTTTTCAAGAAAATCAATGATCTATAAATTTTTGGGTACTTCGCCCGAAGAAGCGCTGAACGGGACGACCATACTGAATACACTTGCCTTGCAAAAAGGTGCCAGTATATTACGGGTCCATGATGTAAGGGCCGCAGCAGAGTGCATCAAACTGGTTGAAAAAATGCAGGAGCATTAATATTTCCGTAAAATACCTAACTTGGCAATAATGAAAGGCTTTGACTTTGATTTTCTAACCATAACTGTTACGGATGTAGTGGACATTTTGTTCGTTGCTTTCCTGATCTATTATACTTACAATCTGATTAAGAACACGCTGGCAGTAAACCTGCTGTTGGGTATGTTTATCATCCTGATCCTGTGGTTCGTGGTAGATGCATTGAACATGCGCCTGTTATCTACCATCATCAACAAATTCATGAGTGTGGGTATCATTGCACTCATTGTTATTTTCCAGCCGGAGATACGGCGGTTCCTCCTGCTCATTGGAAAAAACACTTTTTTGCAGAAGAATAAGGCCTGGTGGGGATATCTATTTGGCAGTAAAGATGCGGAGAACGATAATTTGGTCAGGATAAAACCGATTATCGATGCTTGTAAAAGCATGAAGAAATCGAGGACTGGCGCACTGATTGTGTTTGTTAAATTTTACGACGATCAGTTGTTTGCGAATAGCTGTGAGTTGATCGATTCAAAGATTTCCAAGCGCTTACTGGAAAGTATATTCCAAAAGTATAGCCCGCTCCACGATGGTGCTGTAGTGATTTCAGAAAATAAGATTAAAAGTGCCAGCTGCATTTTACCGTTAACTGATAACGATAAGTTACCTCCACAGTTTGGCTTGCGCCACCGCGCAGGGATCGGGGTATCCGAAACCACAGATGCTGTTGCGGTAATTATCTCTGAAGAGACAGGAGAAATTGCCTATGCTAAGCAAGGCAGGGTAAGGATGAATGTATCCTTTGGAGAACTGGAGAAATTGCTGAACAAGGATTTTTAAAATCCTTTCCATAAAAAAATCCGGCACAAGGCCGGATCTTTTACCGGGATCATCCGGATAATGTCATTAGAAATACTGACTAGCAGTACTCGTTGAAAGCACCCATCAGGTTGTCAGCGATCATTTGAGCCGGACGTCCTTCAATTTGGTGACGTTCGATCATATGAACCAATTTACCATCTTTAAATAATGCCATTGCAGGCGATGATGGAGGGAAAGGCATCATGTAACTTCTTGCTCTGTCTACAGCGTCTTTTTCCATACCTGCGAAAACAGTAATCATTTTATCAGGGTGTTTTTCATTTGCAGCGGCCATTCTTGCTGCTGGTCTTGCATTTGCTGCTGCGCAACCGCATACAGAATTTACAACCACAAAAACAGTTCCTTCACCAGTAAGCGCGCTATCCACGTCTTCTGCTGTTTTCATTTCCTCAAAACCTACTTTCGTTAGTTCTGCACGCATAGGTTCTACTAAATATTCTGGATACATATATTCAAGCTTTAATATTATAATTCTATTTTCTACTACAAAGGTACAGTGCCACTTAGTAGCATCAAAGGATAAGTGATGAGAAGCATTGTTTTTTACCTTTAAATTACTTTGGATAAGCGGAGAACCAGAAGATAAATGCCATTCGGAATACTGAATGGTTTTAAAAGAAAAAGAGGCTGCGTTACGCAGCCTCTTGTATTATTTTCAAATCAGGATTTCTCCTGTCAATTTATTAGTGACGATGTTTTACGATCACTACCGGACGACTGCGGTGATGATGAACTACAGGGCGAGGACGACGGTGATGGACAGGCTGTCTTACGATAACCTTGCGTGGACGATGGTAAACTTTGCGATATACTGGTCTTCTAACCGGTTCATCATATACTACAGGGCCTGTTCCAATCCTTGCGTTAACTACAACCTGTGCTTTTGCGGTGCTAAAGCTGCTAACAGCTATAATAGCGATTACTGCGATTTTAATTAGTTTCATGGTGTTTATCATTTGTGTACCATTAGGACAGCAAGCAAACTCATAGGTTTAACAGCCACACCAGAAAAACAGCTAAACAACTGTTAATCATTATACTATTTTAAATTCTAACTACAGATCTGATTTTTGTCATGGTACAGGCAGTAAATAAGGAATACCATTATTGGTTAGCATTTTTGTACTCCCGGCTATTATACATTTTAATAAAAGTTAAGTCATAAAGCAGTTAAAAAAGTCCGTCAGATTGTTATATTCACTATTACGGTTTACCCCCTTTTGAATTTGGCTAAACTATTGTGTAATTTTGCAAAAGAAAACGGACAGATCCAGAACCGGGTCGGCTAAAAATCCGTAGTACTTATTAAACAACTTAATAAATAACAATATGTCATCAGTAGAGACTACTTATATCCCTTACAAAGTAAAGGACATTTCACTGGCAGAATGGGGCCGTAAAGAAATTGGATTAGCAGAAGCAGAAATGCCGGGCTTAATGTCTTTACGCGAAGAATTTGGTCCGTCAAAACCTTTAAAAGGTGCGCGCATCGCAGGTTGTCTGCACATGACCATCCAGACTGCAGTTTTAATTGAAACTTTAGTTGAGCTTGGTGCCGAAGTGACCTGGTCATCATGCAATATTTTCTCTACACAGGATCACGCTGCTGCTGCTATTGCTGCTGCTGGCATCCAGGTTTATGCATGGAAAGGTCTTAACGAAGAAGAATTTGACTGGTGTATCGAGCAAACATTACATTTTGGCCCGGAACAACAGCCTTTAAATATGATCTTAGACGATGGTGGTGACTTAACCAACATGGTTTTTGACAGGTTCCCTGAATTGATCGCTGCGATCAAAGGTTTATCTGAAGAAACTACTACAGGCGTTCACCGTTTGTATGAGCGTATGAAAAACGGAACTTTACATTTACCGGCTATCAACGTTAATGATTCAGTTACTAAATCTAAATTTGATAACAAATACGGATGCCGTGAGTCATTGGTAGATGCGATCCGTCGTGCTACTGATGTAATGATGGCTGGTAAAGTTGCTGTTGTAGCGGGTTATGGTGATGTAGGTAAAGGTTCTGCAGAATCTTTAAGTTCACAAGGTGTACGTGTAATCGTTTCTGAAATTGATCCGATCTGCGCATTACAAGCTGCAATGGAAGGTTATGAAGTTAAAAAATTCGCTAACGCGGTTAAAGAAGCTGATATCGTAGTTACAACTACTGGTAACTGTGACATCGTTCGTGCTGAGCATTTCAAAACAATGAAAGACAAAGTTATCGTTTGTAACATTGGTCACTTCGATAATGAAATCGACGTTGCCTGGTTAAACACTAACTATGGTCATACTAAAGTAGAGATCAAACCACAGGTTGATAAATATACGATCGACGGTAAAGATGTGATCTTGTTAGCTGAAGGCCGTTTAGTAAACTTAGGTTGCGCTACTGGTCACCCAAGTTTCGTAATGTCTGCTTCTTTCACTAACCAGACTTTAGCACAATTAGAGTTATGGATGAACCCTGGAAAATATGAGAACAAAGTTTATGTTCTTCCTAAATACCTGGATGAAAAAGTTGCCCGTTTACACTTAGCTAAAATCGGTGTAGAATTAGATGTATTAGATACTCATCAGGCTGACTATATCGGTGTACCGGTAGAAGGTCCTTTCAAAGGAGAAGCTTACAGATATTAATCTGATAATTTAAGTATTTAAAGGGGATGCAGTTTCAAAAGCTGCATCCCTTTTTTTATTTAAAGCCCGGCTATTTAACACTATTTATCTGGCTAAAATTCCAAACTTACACCAGATATTAATGACTTCCCCTGCAAAAGCAGAACATGGGTTGAGAAATAATAATCAGGCCCGTTAGTAACCTGTTTACAATAATATTATACCGGTTCATTTTTTATGGATTATCTTTGCATATGGCAAACCTATCAGTAAATATCAATAAAATAGCCACGTTACGCAACAGTCGCGGCGGAAACAATCCGGACCTGGTTAAAGTAGCGCTTGACTGCGAACGTTTCGGTGCTCAGGGCATAACCGTACATCCGCGACCAGACGAACGACATATCCGGTATCAGGATACGTTCGACCTGAAAGCGGCGATTGCTACAGAATTTAACATTGAAGGAAACTGCAAAGAGCAGAAATTTGTAGACCTGGTACTGGCAAATAAACCAGCACAGGTAACCCTCGTTCCGGATATCGAAGGACAGATTACATCCAACCATGGTTGGGACACGATCAAACACCAGGCTTACCTTAAAGAAATGGTTAGCGTTTTCCAGCAAGAAGGGATCAGGGTTTCTATTTTCGTTGATCCGGTAAGAGAGATGATCGAGGCAGCAAAAACTACGGGCACAGACCGTATTGAACTGTACACAGAATCTTATGCTGCGAATTTCGCTGCCGACCAGGTAAAAGCAATTGCACCTTATATACAAGCAGCCCATACCGCGAATAAATTGGGATTAGGCATCAATGCAGGTCACGATCTTGACTTGTACAACCTGAAATATTTTGCGGATAACATCCCTAATCTACTGGAAGTATCAATTGGCCATGCGCTGATCAGCGATGCCTTATATTTAGGTTTAGAGAATACAATTCAAATGTATCTGAGACAGCTGGCAGGTTAAGTTTTGCCTTGCAGGATTGCATTAGAATAGAACTGAAAAATTAGTACCTTTGCGAAAATTTATTGCTACACTTCATGAGCTTAAACATCCATTACAAAGAAGACTTCAAAGACCGTCACATTGCTCCTAATACTGAGGATACTGACGCTATGTTAAGCACCCTTGGTCTGGGTTCTGTTGCTGAGCTGATCGAACAAACTGTTCCTCAGAAAATCAGGTTAAAACAGCCGTTAAATTTACCGGCAGCAAAGTCTGAAAAAGAATACCTGGAAAGCCTTAAACAAACGGCTTCCCTGAACAAGGTTTTCACATCTTATATCGGTCAAGGATATTATGATACCATTACCCCGGGAGTGATTTTGAGGAATGTAATGGAAAACCCGGGATGGTATACACAATATACGCCTTACCAGGCAGAAATTGCACAAGGCCGTTTACAGGCGCTGCTTAATTTCCAGACGATGGTAATCGATCTTACTGGTATGGAAATCGCGAATGCATCTTTGCTGGACGAAGGTACTGCGGCTGCAGAAGCTATGTTTATGCAATACAGCCTACGCAAGAACCAGGCAACAAAGTATTTCGTTTCTGAATTACTGTTCCCTCAAACTATTGATATTTTAAAAACCCGTGCAAATCCTTTTGGAATTGAACTGGTAATCGGCGATCACCAGTCGTTCGAAATCACAGAAGAGTTCTTTGGTGCAATTGTTCAATACCCTGCGGGAAATGGTGCAGTATTTAACTACGGGGCTTTTGCAGAACAGGCACATGCTAAAAGTGTTAAACTAACTGTTGTTGCAGATCTATTAAGCTTAACGTTATTAACGCCTCCGGGAGAATGGGGTGCAGATGTAGTTGTTGGAACAACTCAGCGCTTTGGTGTACCAATGGGTGCCGGCGGACCGCATGCGGCATTTTTTGCTACAAAAGATGAGTACAAGCGTTCTATCCCCGGAAGGATCATCGGTGTAACAATCGATAGCCATAACAACTATGCTTTGCGCATGGCACTGCAAACAAGAGAGCAGCATATCCGCAGAGATAAAGCAACTTCAAATATCTGTACTGCACAAGCGTTACTTGCAATTATGGCAGGTTTCTATGCAGTATATCATGGCCCGAAAGGACTTAAATTAATTGCGGAAAGAACGCATGGCTTAAGCATCGCCTTATCTCAATCACTGGAGCAAATCGGTTACAAGCAGCTGAACAATGCTTATTTCGATACGATCCAGGTAGAATTGGGTAATCTGAAAGATTCGATCCATAAAGAATGTGTCGACAATGAGATCAACCTGAACTATAACGGTACCATCGCAACGATCGCTTTAGATGAGACTACTTCTATCGACGATATCAAGTTGCTGAATAAAATATTTTCTAAAGTAAAAGCAATTTCAGCAGACAGTGTTGAACTGGCTGAAGAGAACAATATCCAAACAGTTATTCCCGCAGAGTTACAACGTACTTCTGCTTACTTAACACACCCGATATTTAACTCGCACCACTCAGAACATGAAATGCTGCGTTATATCAAATCACTGGAAGCAAAAGATCTTTCTCTTTGTCATTCTATGATTGCTTTAGGTTCATGTACAATGAAACTGAATGCTACTACTGAAATGATCCCGGTTACCTGGGCAGAGTTTAGTAAAGTTCACCCTTTTGCTCCGGCGGACCAGGTTTCTGGTTATTACACTGTTTTCAATGAACTTGACAGATGGTTAAGCGAAATCACTGGTTTTGCAGCGATGAGCTTACAGCCAAATGCTGGTGCACAGGGAGAATATGCTGGTTTAATGGTGATCAGGGCTTATCACCAGGACAGAGGTGATTTCCACCGTAATATCGCATTGATCCCTTCTTCTGCTCACGGTACCAATCCTGCATCTGCAGCGATGGCCGGTATGAAGATCGTAATCGTTAAATGTGATGAGCTTGGTAATATTGATGTAGCTGACTTAAAAGCTAAAGCTGAGCAGCATTCTGCTAACCTTTCTTGTTTCATGGTTACTTACCCTTCTACACATGGTGTGTTTGAAGAAAGCATCATTGAAATTTGTGAGGTTATCCATGCACATGGCGGACAGGTTTATATGGACGGTGCAAATATGAACGCACAGGTTGGATTGACGAGCCCTGCAAATATTGGCGCTGACGTATGTCACTTAAACTTACACAAAACGTTCTGTATCCCTCACGGTGGTGGCGGACCAGGTATGGGCCCAATCGGCGTAGCTGCACACTTAGTGAAATATTTACCAGGGCATGCCGTGGTAGATATCAATCATGAAAAATCTATTCATGCTGTTTCCTCTGCTCCATGGGGTTCTGCTTCTATCCTGATCATCTCACATGCTTATATCGCAATGATGGGCGGAGAAGGATTGAAACAGGCTACTGAGTATGCAATTTTAAATGCGAACTATATGAAAGCGCGTTTAGAGCAGCACTATCCTGTTCTTTATTCAGGAAAGCAAGGCCGTTGTGCACATGAAATGATCCTGGACTGCCGTGAGTTCAAAAACTTCGGAATTGAAGTAGTTGATATCGCGAAAAGATTAATGGATTATGGATTCCATGCACCAACAGTATCGTTCCCTGTAGCAGGAACCTTAATGGTTGAGCCAACAGAAAGCGAGCCTAAACATGAGCTTGACCGTTTCTGTGATGCTTTAATTGCAATCAGACATGAAATTACTGCGGTTGAAAACGGTTCATCAGACAAAGTGGACAACCCATTAAAAAATGCCCCTCACACTGCTGCAACGGTAACAGGTGATGAATGGTCACATAGCTACAGCAGAAAAACTGCTGCTTTCCCATTAGCTTACGTTGCTGAGCATAAATTCTGGCCGGCAGTGGGCAGAGTAAATGATTCATTCGGAGACAGATCACTGGTTTGTGCCTGTCCTCCAATCGAAAGTTATATGGAAGAAGAAGCGATAGCTTAATAAGCGGCATAGTTCTATATTCATAAACCCTGATAGTTTTGATCTTTTTGGAGATCGGTCTATCAGGGTTTATTGTATCGGATTGATTGACTTAATAGCAGCCGGCGACACGCTATTGAATTCAAAAAGGGACATATGGGGATAATCAGACCTATATATGGATTATGCGCCAATAATAAATGAGTGTGAGCTAAATAAAGCTTAATGCCTGATAAAAAACGAGATATATACATAATCGAAAAAGAAAAATAGATATTATGAAGTATTGGCTCTCTTTTTGTAAAATAAAAAGATAGAATTATTTACTTTACACTTCTATTTTATATCTTTATTTATAATCCCAATAACATTCTTAAACTTCATACCCAATGAGTGCTAAAATTAATCTACTTGTAATTGACGATGATGATATCAACATCTTCATCATTAAAAAAATTGTAGAAAAAACAGGATATGAAGCGCAAATGGTAGCAAAAACAAATGGCCAGCTGGCAATTGACTACCTTCAGGAATTAATAGATGGTCAGCAGCCTTTCCCTCACCTTATCCTTATCGATATCAATATGCCTGTGCTTAATGGATGGGAGTTTCTGGAAGCTTACGAAAAAATGAACATCCAGGAAGATGTGGATATGTATATGCTTTCTTCTTCTGTGTATGAGAACGATATTGAAAAAGCAAAAACGTACAAAACGGTTAAAGGGTTTATTTCAAAACCCTTATCTATTGAACGTCTGATCGAACTTTTTGAAGGTAAAAATATAGAACCTATAAAATCGTAAACTGGCCTTCGGCACCTAATCCGATAAATCCTGTAGACCTGGACTTTCCATGATAGAAAAGACAGTTCCACTTTTCGTCTACAGCCTGTTTACCAAATTCTTCTCTCAGCTCCATTGCTTTTCGTCCGTCATAGTCGTATTTAGCGATGAATTTCCTTAACAGTTCTTCCGGCTCTGGTAAAACATCACCGCCAAAAAACACTTTATCCTGCCCGTCATCAAACAACCATGCCTGGTGATATGGCGTATGTGCACCGGTAAGGATATGTTTGATCCCTGGTGTAAAATCGCCGGTTTCGTCTACAAAGACCAATTGCGCATTACGCTGCAGGAAATCAAAGATTTCGGTACGGTAAGATGAAGAACTATTCGTAAATGCCCCCTCCCACTCTCCCCGCTGGATCACGTAGGTAGCGTTAGGAAAACTTAACTCCATACTATTATTTTCTTTATGTACCATCCCGCCGGCATGGTCAAAATGTAGATGTGACATGAGCACATAGTCTACATCATCAGGATTAAACCCAGCTTTTCTGATGTTTTCATGCAGGATCAGTTCCCCATCATTATTACTATAGCCGAGTCCTGTATCCAGCAGCAGTAATTTATCACCAAGTTCGACCAGGAAAGGCTGTACATTGATGAATAGTGAACCCGGTCTGTCTTTAGGACTGTCTTTCAATGGGTTAAACGGAACGAATTTTTTGTCGGCAGCTACAGAATAAGAACCTTCATTTAAAGTGAAAACTTGCAATGGCGTAGGTATTAGTCAAAAGAATAATTAATGATATATTTACAGATCGATCGCAAAGATAGGGAACATGGATCAAAATGCTTGTGTCCTTGTCAATAAAGAACAATAAATACGAATGGAAAAAAGATGGGTGCAGGCGGTACAAGGCGATATAGAAACAACCGGCTTGCTTGCACAACAATTAAATATAGATACAACTTTAGCAGAAATATTAGTTCAGCGCGGCATCAGTTCGTTTGAAGAAGCAAAAAACTTTTTCCGTCCGCAGTTGACACAGTTACACGATCCTTTTTTAATGAAGGATATGGACAAAGCCATAGCAAGGATTGATACGGCTTTGGAGAATGGCGAAAGCATCCTGATCTACGGGGATTATGATGTTGATGGCACCACCTCTGTTGCACTTGCCTACAGCTTTTTTAGCCAGCTGACCGATAAAATCGAATATTATATACCTGACAGGCACAAAGAGGGATACGGAGTTTCTACTGCGGGTATCGATTATGCCGCTTCGAAAGGGATTACGCTAATTATCGCACTCGACTGCGGGATAAAATCTAATGATAAAATCAGCTATGCAAATACGCTGGGTATAGATTTTATTATCTGCGACCATCACCTGCCGGGAGATGAACTTCCAGCTGCTGCAGCTATCCTCGATCCTAAAAGAGCGGACTGCAGCTACCCCTTTAAAGAACTTGCGGGCTGTGGAATCGGTTTTAAACTGGCACAGGCATACAGTCAGGCCCATAACCTGCCAGCACAGGGGTACCTGCAATATATTGACATGGTAATGGTTTCCATTGCCGCGGATATTGTCCCGATCGTGGATGAGAACCGTACACTGGCATATTTCGGGCTGATCAAGCTAAATGATCAACCATGTGTTGGCTTAAAGGCGCTGATGGACAGCTGCGGCAAAAACAAAGATTATACAATTACCGATGTGGTCTTTACGTTAGCACCCCGCATCAATGCTGCCGGTCGTATGGACCACGGCAACCAGGCAGTAAAAATGCTGCTTTGCACGGAAGATGACCTTGCAAAAGAACAAAGCCTGTTTATTAACATCCAGAATACCGACAGAAAAGCTTCTGATCAAAACATTACTGCTGAAGCATTGGCGCTAATTGATGAGTCGGAAATCCTGATCAATAAAAAAACTACCGTTGTTTATAATGAAGACTGGAATAAAGGCGTTATTGGTATTGTTGCTTCGCGTTTAACTGAAAAATATTACAGGCCAACAATCGTCCTTACCCAATCTAACGGATTGCTTACGGGCTCTGCAAGGTCTGTACCGGGCTATGACCTGTATGAAGCACTTTTAGGCTGTGCAGATTTACTGGAACAGTTTGGGGGACATAAGTTTGCGGCAGGCCTGACCATGAAAAAAGAAAATCTGACTGATTTTTCAGATCGTTTTGAGTATATTGTTTCTTCGACCATTACCGATGACCTGCTTTGTCCGGAAATTTTGATAGACAGCGAAATCACACTAGACCAGATTGACGGAAAATTTCAGCGTATTGTAGCACAAATGGCGCCATTTGGCCCGATGAACCCTTCACCAGTATTTGTAAGCAGGAACGTAGTTTATGCAGGCCGCCCTTATATTGTAGGGACAAAACATTTAAAGTTGAGTATTAAACAACAAAATTCAACTATTTTTGAGACCATTGGATTTGGATTGGCAGAATATGAAAATCTTTTACAACCTAATGTTCCTTTTTCTGTTTGTTATACGGTAGAAGAAAACATCTGGAAAGAGCAAAGACGTTTACAGTTGAATATTAAAGCGATAAAAATCCATAATTAATAAGACCAGATGATATTAAGAGCCGACAATCTCATAAAAAAATATAAGCAGCGTACCGTAGTAAACGACGTTTCGTTTAGTGTAAGCCAGGGAGAAATCGTAGGGTTACTCGGGCCAAACGGAGCAGGGAAAACTACTTCTTTTTATATGATTGTAGGGTTGATCAAACCTAATGAAGGCACGATTTACCTGGATGATGAAGATATTACAAAAGATGCCATGTACCGTAGGGCGCAAAAAGGGATAGGATATTTAGCTCAGGAAGCTTCTGTTTTCAGGAAACTTTCCGTAGAAGATAACATCCTGGCCATTTTAGAGATGACGGATATGACGAAGGATGAGCGGCATGAGAAACTGGAAGAGCTGATTGACGAATTCAGTTTGCATAAGGTGAGGCGTAATCGTGGTGACTTGTTATCGGGTGGGGAACGCCGAAGAACAGAGATTGCCAGGGCACTTGCTGCAAGTCCTAACTTTATTTTACTGGATGAGCCGTTTGCCGGGGTAGACCCGATTGCTGTAGAGGAAATCCAGACAATTGTAGCTAAATTAAGGAACAAAAATATTGGCATTCTGATCACCGATCACAATGTTCAGGAAACACTTTCGATTACTGACAGGGCGTATTTGCTTTTTGAAGGTAAGATATTAGAATCAGGCACGCCTGAAGTACTTGCTGCTAACGAGATGGTAAGAAAAGTATACCTGGGTTCGAATTTCGTACTCCGCAAAAAAAACTTATAATTCATTACTAACCAAATATGGCAATTGTAAATTCTATTTTTACCTGGTATATGAAAAAGCGTGTCCACCAGATAGAGCTTTTCATGAAATATCCGGTAGATGTGCAGGAAGAATGGTTTCACAACCTGATCTTATGCGCAGAAAACACAGAATGGGGGAAGAAATACGATTATAAATCTATTGAAACCCTTCAGCAATTTAAAGAACGTGTTCCTTTACAGAACTACGATTCGCTAAAGCCATATATAGAAAGAATGCTGCAAGGCGAGCAAAATATCCTGTGGCCTTCGGAAATTAAATGGTTTGCCAAATCATCCGGTACTACAAGCGACAGGAGTAAATTTATACCGGTGTCGCCAGAGGCTTTAGAAGAATGCCATTATAAAGGCGGAAAGGATATGATATCCATTTTCTGCAATAATAAACCTAACAATCAGATCCTGACTGGTAAGGCGCTCGTACTTGGCGGCAGCCACCAGATTAACCAGCTAAGCGAAGATTCTTACTATGGCGACCTTTCTGCAGTACTGATAAAAAACCTGCCGATGTGGGCCGAGTATTACCGGACACCCGACATTTCTATTGCGCTGATGAATGATTATGAGCAAAAGATGGAACGGATGGCAGAAGCAACGATCAGGGAAAACGTAACTAATATTTCCGGCGTTCCGACATGGACAATTGTGCTGGCAAAAAAAATACTGGAAATTACAGGCAAGAACAACTTGCTGGAGGTGTGGCCAAATCTGGAACTTTACTTTCATGGAGCAGTAAATTTCACACCTTACAGAGAACAGTTTAAAGAGCTGATCCCCAGTGAAGAGATGTACTACCTAGAGACTTATAATGCATCTGAAGGCTTCTTTGGGATACAGGACCAGGTAAAGTCCGAAGAAATGCTCCTTATGCTCGACTATGGTATTTATTATGAGTTTTTACCTTTAGAGCAGCTCTGCGATGATAACCCCGTAACACTTTGCCTTGGTGAGGTGGAATTGCATAAAAATTATGCGATCATTATTTCTACAAACGCAGGCCTATGGCGTTACGTGATTGGTGATACCGTTCAGTTTACTTCACTTTCCCCTTTCAGGATTAAAATAACAGGACGTACCAAACACTTCATTAATGCTTTTGGTGAAGAAGTGATTATTGATAATGCGGAACAGGCAATCAGTAAAGCTTGTAAGGAAACCGGTGCAGCTTTTAAAGATTATACTGCCTGCCCTATTTATTTTAAAGGGAAAGAAGCAGGCGGACATGAATGGATTATTGAGTTCGACCAGCAGCCGGACGATTTTGAAAAATTCATTGATGTGCTCGATCAGACACTTCGGGATATTAATTCGGACTATGATGCGAAACGCTTCAATAATATGGCATTATGCCGCCCCACTGTACACAATGCCCCGCACAATACTTTTTATAACTGGCTAAAATCAAAAGGCAAGCTGGGCGGTCAGCATAAAGTTCCCAGACTGGCAAATGAAAGGAAGTATGTAGATGAGATCCTTCCGATGATCGTATTAAAAAAAGAGGCCATTTAACAGGCCTCTTGTAGTTTATTGTCGTCTTTTTATACTTGCGAGATCAGGAACTTAATGAACCCGAAGCAAAATTTTATTAAACTCATAATGTAAATTGACTAAATAGGCGTTAGTTAATAATAAATTAAGTATGACAGTATATTTGAGCAGATCGTGCTATAAAAACATAATTCAGCAACAATCAATCCAATTTTTTGTTTAAGTAATTAAAAACATATTTAAACATTTTTTCCTATCGCAGGTACAGCAAAAACCCTTCTGTAACCAACTATAAAAGAGTCGATAACTATAAAAAACACCTAATTCAGACACATGACAGCTTATGAAATACCAGCTAGATTACTTCCGGAAAACGAGGCAGACAGAATAAATGCACTCCATCAATATGAAATTCTGGACACTCCTTCTGAAACTGGTTTTGATGCACTGGCACTGCTTGCAGCAGGGATTTTTGAAAGCAAGCATGCGCACATCTGTTTTGTAGACCAGGAAAATGTTCATTACAAAGCAAATACTGACAATAGCGCCCCCGCTATTACTTCAAGAAAAGATAGCCTGTGTGCATTAAGTATTATGAACAACCATACAACCGTATTGAAAAATGATCTTAAACTGCCGGAAGAAATCATTTTTTATGCGGCAGCCCCGATTAGTAATGAACAAGGATTTGTGCTGGGTAGCATCGCCGTGACAGATAATAAACCGCATGAACAAGTGACGGATCAGCAATTAAAAATGCTGGAAATGCTTGCCGCCCTGGTGATGGAAAAATTAGAAACACGACTGGCTGAACAAAAAACAGCAATGACCTATAATGAACGCTTGCGCACTCTGGCACATGACATAAAAAATCCAGTCACCTCCATTTCTTTATATGCCCAATTATTGAGCAGCAAAGAAATGAATAGTGAAAAGGTTTTTTCTATGGCCTCAAGAATTGAGACCAGTGTAAAACGTATCGAAGAAAAACTGAACAACTTATTTATGTAGCAAAGCAGTGATGCCGGCCAGCTTTATACTTCGGCCAGGTATTTATGTACAAAACTTATTGCCATAGAACCTTCACCTACAGCAGATGCTACCCTGTTCATCGCACCGGCACGTACATCACCCGCCGCAAAAATACCCGCGCAGCTTGTTTCCAGTAAAAAAGGGTCGCGCTTCAGTTTCCATGTTTTATTGAACTCCTCATAATCCCTCAGGTCACGTCCCGTTTCTATAAACTCTTTATTATTTTTAATAATATCGAGTTTTATCCAATCCGTATAAGGTTTTGCGCCGATAAAAATATAAAGGGCGCAGGCTTTTACCGTTTTCGTTTCTTTGGTCTGGACATTATAAAGGTTTAATGCATCCAGGCAGTTATCGCCAATAGCTTCACTTACCTCTGTATAGGGCAGGATATGGATATTAGGCGTATGATCAATCTGATCTATTAAATAGGAGGACATCGTTGCGCCCAGGCTGTCTTTACGAATCACAATGCTGACGTTTGCTGCAAATTTAGAGAGGTACATGGCCGATTGTCCCGCAGAGTTACCGCCGCCAACAATATATACATCCTGATCCTTACAAGCTGAAGCTTCTGTAGTAGATGCACCATAATAAATACCTGCACCCGTAAAATCTTCTATCCCCTTAACTTCCAGTTTACGGTAATCTACACCAGTTGTAATCACTACAGCCCGGCAAAGTATTTCAGGGCCATCTTCCAGTATAATTGTTTTATACCCATCTTTTTGTTTGATATCACTAACCGATTGGGGCGATATGAATGATGCCCCTAAGCGGGTAGCCTGGCTCATTCCGCGCCTGGTCAGATCTGCTCCGCTCAGTCCTGTCGGGAAACCCAGGTAATTTTCAATCCTTGAACTTGTCCCAGCTTGTCCTCCCGGAGCTTTACGCTCAATTAACAATGTCTTTAACCCTTCTGAGGCACCATAAACAGCCGCAGCGAGTCCGGCCGGACCAGCACCTATAATTACCACATCATAAACATCGTGGATAATTTCCGGGTTCTTTCCGATTTTAGAGGCAATTTCCTTAATAGAAGGCTTAGTCAAAAAAGAACCATCCTCAAAAAACACGATCGGCAGTGCATCCTGATTTAATTTATTGATCTCCAGCAGATTTTCCGCATCCGGATCTTTCTGTACATCCATCCAGCGGTAAGGAACCAGATTGCTCGCCAGATAATCTTTTACCAGATGAGAGAGCGGCGAGAACTGGTAACCAACCAGTTTTATCCCTTTAAATACGGGTACATAATCCCCTTGCCAGTCGCTCAGCAGATCACTGATTACGGGATAGAGTTTCTCTTCTGGCGGGTCCCATGGTTTGATCAGGTAATAATCTAATTTGACATCATTGATCGCTTTAATCGCGGCGGCTGTGTCTGAGTAAGCAGTAAGCAACACGCGTTTGGCCTCCGGGAAGATTTTGATCGCCTTTTCCAAAAACTCTACACCTTCCATTTCGGGCATCCGCTGATCACATAAAAACAGCGCAACAACATCAGAGCTATTCTTCAAATCAATAAGACTATCTAAAGCTTCCTGTGCAGAAGTTGTACTTAAAACCTTATAATTCTTTCCATATTTTATTTTCAGGTCACGGCTAACGGCACGTAAAACCTGGGGATCATCATCTAATGCGAAAATTACAGGGAGGTTCATATATCAATCTATTATAAACTAGTTAAATATTATTTTAAACAGGAATTGACCCTGTTAATTATCAAGTGGAAAACAAACAATAAACTCAGTGCAGCCCGGAACAGACTTAACTCTTACTGTACCATTATGCTGGCTGATAATCCGCTGTACAACTTCCAAGCCCATTCCGGTGCCTTTACCCATTGGTTTAGTGGTAAAGAATGGATCAAATATGCTGTGAATGGTATCTTCGGGAATACCAGGGCCATCGTCAATGATTGTTACCTGCACAAATTGCCCGTCCTTCTCCGTTTTTATAGTCAGGGTACCCTTTTTATTCGGTTCCATCGCATCCAGCGCATTATCAATCAAATTTGTCCATACTTGGTTCAGTTCTCCGATCAATCCTTTAACCGGGGGTAGTGTTTTATCATAAGCTTCCACAACATTGATATTACCCTTCCTGATTTTGTAACCAAGCATAGTCAAAGTATTGCTTATTCCAATATGGATATCTGCAAACTCCTTAACCTGCGCACGATCCATATGTGTAAATGTCTTGATAGAGCTTACGAGGTCGGCTATGCGCTTCGATGATTGCTGAATATCTTCTACCATCCGTTCAGTAACCAGTAAATTGCTTAGCCAGTTGAAAACAGGAGATACACTCTCCGCAGGAATAGACTCAGAAAAAGCATCCAGATCAGCAGTACTAAAATTAAAATCCACAAAGCTCTCTGCAATTGCATATCCATTTTCTATCCCCCGCTCCTCAAACCAGTCAGCTATTTCATCCTCCAGCGCAGTCCGCTGTTTTAAGGTCAGCTTTGTCCTGTCTGTCTCTGCCAGCAAACTAAAAAGCCTGTTAACCAATACATTTACCTGCTCCTCATCAATATTGATCATCGCCATCTCCTTAAACATCTTTGGCTCCAGCCTTAAATGTTTCTTCAGCGAATCAGAATCACGCACAATTGCTGAAGCCGGATTATTGAGTTCATGCGCTAAACCTGCAGAAAGCTTTCCTAAAGCCATCATCTTTTCATTTTGCTGTTGTTGCGCCGTAAAATTCTTCACCCTATTGCTCATCACGTGAACCAGCGCCTGGGTTAACTCAAAATGATTTTTTATCATCTCCTGAACTTTCTCGGTTGGGAAGCTCATCAATTGCAGTTCTCCTACCGCTGATGCGGCACCTATTGCGATCTTACCACGTGAATAAGGGAGATAACCCGTAATTTCTCCTGCATGAAAAATTACAAATTCTCGTCTTACCCCGTTTTGCATCATATAAAACTGTATTCCCCCTGCAACTACCAAATGCGGCCCAGTAATAGGATCGCCCGCCTCAAACAAGTGTTCACCATCAGGAATCAGGCGGTCGACAGAATTATCCATAAACCACTGTAATTGTTCATCAGGGACATTGTTAAGAGCATCCAGAGATTTAAGCCAGGAAAGAGAAACAGTTTGCATATGTTAAAATTAGTTAAAAAATTTATTCAATGACACATTATACCTATAACAAATATGCTTGCAGTAAATGAATCCGTTATATAACAGTAAAGAATATGCATAAATAAAAAATCACCCTGATATATCGCATTTTGCAATATATCAGGGTGATTATAAGTGAAAAGATACGTTTCTTTTTATTTCATATCCATGTTATCGTAAAAGCGCCATTTGGTACTAAACTCTTTTTGCAAGGGCTGATTAGTTAAGATGGCCCTTATCATTTCAACAGGCATTGCATTTAAACTCATCACAGCATCATGGTATTGCTTATATGACATCTTGCCTCCATCTACTAATTCCTTTTTTAAAGCATAAAATTCTCTACCGCCGGTTAGATAAGCCAGTTGGTAAAGTGGCGGATAACGTCCCTCAAAAGAACGACGTACTTCTCCTGCAGCATTTGCCCTTTCATGACCAACACGGTCAACCAAAAAGTCGATACATTGCTGTGGCGTCCATTTGCCAGTATGGTAATTTAGTGAGAAAATAATCCTTGCACAGCGGTGCATATGCCAGAATAGCATACCAATCTTATCTTCAGGGCCTTGTGGAAACTTCATATCCCAAAGCAGCAACTCCCAATACAATGACCATCCTTCTGTCCAGAAAGGAGTACCGAAATTTCTGTAGGTACGGTTACGCACGTTCATAAAGGCTTGCAGGTTATGACCAGCTATCAATTCATGGTGCACCGTTGCCCTCGAAAAATGCGGATTATTACCACGCATACTCATCAACCTGTCATCCTCATCCATTGTATTTGTAGGATAAGAAATTGTAATATCTGCACCTCCCGTAAAAAACGGGTTTACCAATTGCCTTTCAGGGCTCATCATCCCCATACCCCAGGTTTCTTCTGCCAATGGCGGGATAGTAATCAAGTCATTCTTTTTCAGGAAATCGATCGATTCTGTATATAATTTCAAAATAGCCGCCGGCTGCTTGCCCGCCGGAACATAGGTTTGCTTTACTTTTTCGAGCGCTGCTTTCCAGTCGTTACCGAAGCCCATCTCTTTTGATGCTTTTAACATTTCGCGGTCGCACCAGGCGAACTCTTTATTTGCAATATCAATCAGTTCCTCCGGCGTGTAGGAAATCATTTCATATTTAAGCTGGCGTATCAATTCGGCACGGCCTACTGGCTGACCAACAATACCACTTTTATCTGATGACACAAAACTATTGGCTTTACTTTTAAATTGGGTCGCATAAGCAGTAAGCGCCTCATCTAGTTTCTGATATGGTTTAGGCACCCACCATGTGAACATCGGATCGTACCCATTATAAAACTGGTATATACTGGCCAATGATTTTTTAAGATTATCAATCACCTGACCCGCCTCAAAAATAGACTCCATAGTAAGTCCTTTTTCTTCACCTAGTTTAGCTTGTAAATCCTTAATCTGGTTAGCCATGCTGTACCAATCGCCCGCTACTTTTTCAGCCTCAGGCTGAATACCTCGTCTACGAGTCTTCTCCAACGCAAAAACCTGATCAGCAAAGGGAAACCACTTTTTAATTTTATCGTATTCAGCCCCCTCATTGGCAGCAAGCTTTAGCTTCTCATTCAGATCGCGCTTAAACAATATATAATCCGCCTTACATTCTTGCGACAGACCATCAAAATCTACTTGCCCCAGTTTTTTAAGGTATTCATTATAAAGCGTATTTAACCGTGCCCTTTTTTCAGGCGATCCACCGGCATCAGAACCACCGCCACCTCGGAAGTAATTCTCAGAAGCAGGTGTATAAAACCGTGTAACAGATCTGGAATCAGCATTAAATTTGGTAATAAGATCCGGCATCTCCTGGCAAGGCACGAATTCTCCCTTAGATTGTGCATTAGCGGACCAACTAAGACTGCAACAACACAACATCAGGGTGTATTTGAGTAGATTTTTGTTCATTTAGATACGATTTTAGATGTAATATGAAATTTTGTTAGAAATAATATTCTTAGAACACTGTATAATCAAATATAAACAACCAGAATACTGTAAACTCGTTATCAATTAATGTAAACTTTGCAGATTTTACCCTATTCAGGATTTAAAACACTTCAACCATTACTAGCGATTAAATTAGCGCGCAAGAATATTGTACGAAATTTTCAATAAACTTGCTGCCAGGTGAACGTGACCTTAATCATGTAGACTTTATGACTATTCTAAAAAAAACTTGGGCAACGTGGCAAAAACCAATCCTTTTGCGAAGGATAAATCCCGGCATAGTAACTATAACTACAATTTAACAGGGTACTCAAATTTATACTCTCCTGAACCAATGTTTGTTACTACAGCATTACCTTTGGCGGAAATGCCGTTAATAGGCTTAACGTCCTTCAACAGAACACCTCCCTCTGTTACCATTGCCTTGTCTGCGCCAGGTAGTGTTACCACAGCAGTTGTATTTGGAGGGATCGTAACGTTAAGAATAAACTTCCCATTCTCTATTTGCCAATCACTGACCGTTAAACCATAAAGCGTCTCCAGTTTAGCAGTGGCATGTGTAATTTTACCACCTGGGTGGGGTGCAATAGTTATTTTTTTATAACCAGGTCCCGATTCATCCGTATCTAAACCTGCCATTACCCGGTACATCCAGTCGCCAATAGCACCGTACGCATAGTGATTAAATGAATTCATATCAGTAGTCTGAAAACTTCCGTCGGCCTTGATACCATCCCAGCGCTCCCATATGGTTGTAGCGCCCATTTTTACAGGATAAAGCCATGATGGATAAGTTTCCTGCAGTAATAAATCATAAGCCACATCAGTATAACCGAACCGGGTTAAAACATGGCACAGGTAGGGAGTACCCAGAAATCCGGTTGTAAGGTGATTTCCATAATCTTTAATATTCTTCACCAGGAAATCAGCTGCCTGCGGGCGCAGATTTTCTGGTAACATATCAAAATTTAAGGCCAGCACATATGCCGTTTGAGAACCGGAAACCAACCTGCCATTAGGTGTAAGATATTCTTGCACGTACGCCTTTTTTATGCGAACCAGCAGTTCCTTATATTTATCCTCATCGCCCTTGTTCCCCAGAATCTGGGCAGCATTAATCAGCAGCTGTGTAGAATGCGCATAAAAAGATTGTGCAATGAGGTATTTATCAGTGATCGCCGAGCGGCCGTCATTATCATCATTAGGACGGTAAAAAAGCCAGTCACCAAAGTGAAACCCTGTATTCCAAAGATCATTTTTACTTTTACTGGTCATAAAATCTACCCAGGCTTTCATACTTTGATACTGGTTAGCCAGTATCTCCTTATCGCCATAGGCAATATACATATTCCATGGGATCACAGTAGCTACATCACCCCAGCCTGTGGAGCCTGCATCCCTTTCGGTGAGTACATTAGGTACAACAAAAGGTATACTGCCATCAGGCAGCTGGTCGGCAGCTACATCTTTCATCCATTTGGTAAAAAAGCCGGCAACATCCATATTAAATGAGGCCGTGCGAAAAAACACCTGTGCATCACCCGTCCAGCCTAATCGCTCATCCCTTTGCGGACAGTCGGTCGGCACATCCATAAAATTACCTTTCTGCCCCCATTGAATATTATGCTGAAGCTGATTAAGCAAAGGATTTGAGCTTGTAAAGCTTCCCGTAGGTGCCATATCCGAGTATACAGCTACCGCCTTAAAAGATGCAGGGTTAACCTTTGCAGTCAGCCCCGTAATTTTGACATATCTGAAACCCTGATAAGTAAAATGTGGCTCATAAGTTTCTAGCCCTTTCCCTTTAAAAATATATTTGACCTGTTGTCTGGCCCTTCGCAAATTAGCATTGTAAAAGTTACCAGCCTTATCTAATACCTCTCCATGTTCGAGTACGATTGAACTACCAGCTTTGCCCGATAAGCTAAACTGTACCCACCCTACCAGGTTCTGGCCAAAGTCGAGCACGGTTTCTCCCTTAGGTGTTTTAATTACTTTAACGACTTTAAACTGTTCATGCTTTTTTGCCAGCGGACTGATACTGCTGACTATCTTTTCGGTTCCCGGTTCAATTACCTGTGCCGCTTTCCAGTCTTTCGCATTATATCCTACCGTCGACCAGCCGGTCTTCTCTTCCCTTGCATCATATATTTCTCCATTATACAAATCTGAGAAGCGAATAGCTCCCTTACTGTATTTCCAGGAGCCATCACTATTTACATTTGCTTTGGTACCATCCGTATAAGTCAGCTCTAACTGTACCAGGCCACTAACCTGGTTACCATAATAATTACGTTTACCATCAAAAGCCAGGTAACCACGGTACCATCCGTCACCCAGGGTAAATCCGATCACGTTAGGCCCGCTTTTTACAAGATTGGTAACATCGTAACTTTGATAAAGCAAAGCTTTATGATAGCTGGTCCAACCTGGCGCCATATAGTCTTTCCCAACTCTTTTCCCATTCAGCATTGCCTCGTACAAACCATGTGAAGTAATATATAAGGTTGCAGATTTTATGGTTTTAGCAGCAGAGAATACCTTTCTGAACATCGGACTTGGCCCTACCGCCGTATCAGCATTGAAGGTAGTTATCCATTGCGCCTGCCAATCACTGCTATTCATCAAGCCTGTTTGCCAGAAACTCACTGCACTCCAGGGCGATTCATTTCCCTGATTATCTTTTACTCTAACCTGCCAATAATAGCGAGTGGACGATTCCAGATTTTTGCCCCTATAGGGAACAAAGACAGTCTCTTCTCCTTTTTTAACACCACTGTTCCACACCAACTCATCACCCTTTACCAATGCAGCAGAATCTTTCGCAACCCGGATTTCATAACTGCCCTGCATTACATTACATTACGTAGTGGGGAAATGAGCTTCCAGCTTAATCTCGGAGCATTTGCATCTATTCCTATCGGATTGATTTTGTACTCGGTTTTTAATCCAGTTACCCTTAGCTGCGCATGAGCAGAAAAACAGGCCAGGAAGCAAAACACTAGAGTAATAGAGTAGAAACAGGTTGAATACTTGAATTCGTAGTTCTTCATAGCAGGCTAATTAAGATTTTGATTAATTTTTCTGGTGAGATTTACCTTGCGGGGAGAGCGCATAATACTACTGTTGTAAAGGCGCAGCAGCAGCAAACAAAATACGGGAGAAAAAAATGTATGCTTTTTTCCAGTCGTCATATCAGTATATTTGGTAATACTAAAATAGAAAAATGAGCGATCTTATCCATCCTGTACTGTCCTGACAAATCGCTTCTAAAATAAAAATAAAACGATTTATCATTACTGGCACCTTCTTGGCGTATGAACGAACCTTCCAGTTCGATATAAAAAAGTAAGGTCAAAAAAAAAACATAACCCCCTACTTCAGAAATCAGCAAAGAGGTTATGCGGGAAGGAATTTATTTTTTAGGCTTAGCCAGGGCCAATACCTTAAGAATTTTATGAAAAATGGCTGTATTGGGATAAGTGCCCCTGAATTCAAGAGATTGAGGACCGTACGCATATACAGGAACCATAATATTCGTATGATCATTTGTACTGAATTCACCCTGAATACGTCCTTCTTCTGCCGAAGCCTCCAGCAGTGTAAGTCCCCCGGTCTCATGGTCCGCCGTTACAAGCACCAGCGTCTCCCCATCCTTATCGGCAAAAGCCAAAGCCGCAGCTACTGCTTTATCAAAATCATGCAATTCAGTAACTATATAAGGCAAATCATTTGCATGACCGCCGTAATCTATCTGTGCACCTTCTGCCATAATAAAAAAACCATTTTTATTACTGGATAAAAGCTCGATGGTTTTTTTTAATGATTGTACCAGCATGTCTCCTCTGCCGTCTTTTACAGGCCGGGTAACGCTATCTGCCAGCAATACTAATTGTTTCCCCTGTTTTTGCTGTTTAAACGTTTCCAGGGAACGGCTCCAGGTGTATCCTTTATTTTTCAAATCAGATAGCAGCGTAGTATCTGCGTTGGCTAGAAAACTTCTTTCATTAGACCCTACCAGCACATCTACGTGGCTGCTCAGAAAATCTTTGGCAATAGCCTGGTTAAAAGAGCGGTCTAACTGATGAGCATAAAAAGCTGCGGGGGTAGCGTCTGTAATATCCGCAGAGCTGATAATGCCACTTTTGAAACCATAAGGCGCTAAGGTATCGGGAAGGTTAGTCCTGTTTTTGTTATCCGGCCCCATCCCGATATAGCGGTTATTTGTCTTTTCTCCAACAGCCATGGCTGTGCCACCTGCTGCAGAATCAGTATTTCCTGAATTTGAAGCCGCGGTTTGAGAGAAACCACTGTTACGCATCATGGTAATATTAAGATTCCCGTGGTTGGCTATCCAGCCGGCATGGATCTGCGCGAGGCCCATTCCGTCGCCTATCAGCAAAATCACGTTTTTAACCTTTTTGTTTACACCATCCGATTTATAAGTAGGACTGTAAACAGGGTATGCCACTGGATTTGTATAGCCGAGTTTATCCTTATGCTGATAGAAATCACGCAGCTGTTCAGGGTGGTCGGTATTGATCCAGTCTACACCCATCTTTTCCAGTTCTACCCAGGTATTCGGACTATCCTGTGTTCCCCAGAACCTAAAGGGCTTATGTTGCTGGTGAGCTTTTTCAATAACTGATTTTAACTTCAGGGCATCAGCTTTTGTTGGTGTCCCTTTACCGTTCCATTGCGTGTAATTTTTGATATCATCGCTGATCATGGCCACACGTTTAAGCTGTTCTGCAGTATATTCGATATACGGTCTTCCATCAAAAAAGATATACGCAGGATAATCATTGAATGAAGCCGGCAACGGCACATCCCCGCTAATGGCAATAGTTATTGCTTTGGGGTTTTTCGTTTGATCAAATATTGTATCAAACGATTTAAGCTCTTTAATCAGAACAGGAAGGACATGCTGATGATCTTTCTTGATATCAATGACCAGCTGCAGCTTCTGCCCTGGGGCCGGATATGGGGCATTGCCATTCTTTGCATAAAATTTTGCCAGCGGCTCCAGGTAAAGTTTTCTTAAGGTTGCATCCTGACTGATCTCGGTGGAGTCATGCGCCACATACAGCTGACCGTTTTTAAGAAAAACATCCGCTTCTATGGAGCCCATACGGGCATAGTAAGAACTCAGTAACGGGATATTCTGATGATAGTCGTTATGACTATGTCCGTTATTGAAAGATAACCCTTTTTGGGCCTCTGCTTTACTAAATAACAAGCAGAGGACCAGGGTAGAAAATATAAGTGTTTTTTTTACCATCCGGCATTTTGTTTAATGACACCATTACTGTTGTCGATTTCTTTTTGAGGAACAGCCCAAACATCATGAACCTGTGGATTGAAAGTTCTTGCTCCCCATATTTGCGCACCATTATAATCATGCAACGGCTTAGCGTAGGTAGCCTGCGCATCACCCCATCTTACTAAATCACGGTGACGGTCTGCCCATTCTCCGGCAAGCTCATTACGGCGCTCACGTTTAAGATCTTCCATCGTCATACCAGTTTTTGCTTTTAAACCTGCACGCAAACGGATACGGTTTAATTCTGCATCTCCTGCTCCGGCTCCACTCAACTGAATAGCTGCTTCGGCTTTGATCAATAAAACTTCCGCAAAACGCATCAGAGGAACGTTCAAATCTGTGGTACCATTATCACCATTCGGATTTACGTGAAGAGGAATAGGATTGGCATAAGTGAAGGGCTCCATATATTTCTTAAACTGATAGTTCGACGTTGCACCGGCATCTTTTGTAAAAGTACGTTCTGCGCCGAAAAACATGAATTTATCGCCTGGTTTCAAAATTGTAGCCTCACGACGCTGATCGCCGGTTTCATAAGAATCATACAATTCTTTAGTAGGCAAATAATATCCCCATCCATTGTACAAACCCCATGCTTTATTGGTCAGCATTACACCAGGCAATTTACTTCCCCAGCCTGTACCGCCACCATTTGGCGTACAAACAACAGACCAGATATATTCTTTAGACCAGTTATTGGATGCCTTAAACACATCAGCAAAGCTAGTTAATACCAGCTCATGCTGACCAGAATTCATTACCATATCTGCATATTTTTTAGCGTTTGCGTAGTCCTTTTTGAAAAGGTACACTTTTGATAAATAAGACCATGCTGCAGTTTTATGTGCTTTACCATAATCGGCAGCAGCCATTTCTGAGAAGAGCGGCAGGTTATCCGCAGCCTTTAAGAGCAATTGAATGATATAATCATAATTTTCATTTACATTGGCTGCACGCGGCACAGCTATCGCCGGATCAGAATCAGGAGTTACGATAGGCACACCGGCCTTATCATTACCATAGTTTGATGCCAGTTGAAAATAAACCAGGCCTGCATGAAAATACGCATCGCCTATAATCTGTTTTTTCAGGTTTGCATCCATATCAATCGCGGGTACATTTCTGATCACGTCATTCGCTAATTTGATAATTGCATAACGTAAAGACCACTGTGATTCTGTATAACCACCACCGATATAGTTCCTGTTAAAATCTTTGATGTTATCACCTTCTGGTTTATTACGTCCCGTTACCATATCATCACTCGCGTTGATAAACCAGAACATTCCCCTGCCATAATAATCTTCACTATTATAATTGGCATACATCCCTACTTCGCCTTTTATCGCATCTTCTTTGGTCTTCCAGAAATTCTGGGCCGAAGGGGCGCCTTCAGGAACAATATCCAATTGTTTTGAACAACTACTTAAAATGGCAAAAGCTGCCACTGCTATATATTTTATACTGTGTTTCATTTTTCTCTGTTATTTACTATTATAAACTTAAACTAAGGCCCAACATGTACGTTCTAGCCTGCGGATAACGTCCTACATCAAGACCATTATTATCCATTCCTATCTCCGGATCAAAACCTGAGTATTTGGTGATCGTGAAAAGGTTGTTTGAAGTTGCATATACACGGATAGCACCTGTTTTAAACTTATCACTTATGGCTTTAGGGAATGTATAACCAATAGTAAGGTTACGGAGGCGTACATAAGATCCGTCTTCTACATAAAAATCTGATGCATTAAAGTTTCCATTGGCATCAGATGTTGATATAATCGGCACTTTCCCACCTGGATTTTCCGGAGACCAGGCATCCAGGATTCCAGACAATTTGTTGTATGAAGGTCCGCTGGCGCTATAAGTAGTACGTTTTACCGCGTTAAAAAGTTCGTTCCCGGCAACACCTTGTGCAAAAATGTTGATATCAAAGTTTTTGTAAGCCGCATTAAAACTCAATCCATAAGAGAAATCAGGATAAGCACTGCCTGCGAAATAGCGGTCATTTCCATCAATAGAACCATTACCATCTAAGTCGGCAAACTTAAAATCTCCCGCTTTGGCATTTGGCTGGATCTTGTTGCCACCAGCATTTTTGTAATTATCTGCTTCCTGCTGACTCTGGAAAATCCCTTGTGTTTTTAATACATAATAGCTGTACAGCGGCTGACCTTCCTTAATCATTAAAGGAGCTAATTCATTTCTGAAATTGGTCGATACCGCAATACTTTCCAAGCCCGGGGCTAAACGAACCACGTTATTGTTTATTTTAGTTACGGTAGCGTTTACAGAGTATGTAAAAGCTTTGCTCTGGTTACTGTTATAAGTAATACCTAACTCAAATCCCTTATCTTCTACTAATCCTGCGTTAATAGTTTGTGTATTTAACCCTGCTGTTCCCGGCAAAGTCTTGTTAAGGATCATTTTATCTGTGTTTTTAATAAAATAATCAGCGTTTACCGTTAACCTGTTATTAAACACACCAAGGTCTATACCAAAGTTAGTTTGTTTAGACTCTGCCCATTGCAGGTTCGGGTTTTCGAGCACTGTAGAAACATATCCATTTTGAACGGCTGGTGTCTGACCAAAATAGGCTTGTACCGGAGTTAATAAAGGACTCGCATCAGTCGGGCTTAAACTACCCAGGTTACCAATCTTACCGTAACTACCTCTTAATTTCAATTCATTTAACCAGGTACTTTCTTTAAGGAAATTCTCTTTGCTGATCAGCCATCCGCCAGATACAGAATAATAATTTTTTGTTCTGTTTGCTGCTGAAAGCATTGAAGTAGCATCCCTGCGGCCAATCAGAGACAAAAGATATTTTTCATCATAATTATAATTGGCTCTTAAAAACATAGAGGAAATTACCCTCGAATTCATTGAACTCTGTGCAGGCTGGAAAGTAGTGGCATTAACCAGGTACCTTGAACCAGGAGACTCATTATCGAAGCCTGTTCCTGAAACGTATAAGTATTTATTGGTAGTTTTTTGATAAGAATAACCACCAACAAAATCAAACTGGTGTAAGTCTATCTGCTTGCGGTAAGTTAATACCTGTTCTGCAAGGATATCTATAATGCGGGCGCTGCTCTCTTCCAGCATATTGCTCAATACAGGCTTCCCTACTTCCGGACGTTTCGGAGTAAAGCTTTTATAGTTATTAAATGAATTAGTAATACTTAAGTTAGATCTGAACGAAAGTCCTTTTGCCAGTGTAAGAACAGCATATGGATTTACCATTAGTACATTTGTGGGGTTATTGATATCTATACGCTGCAACTCGGCAACAGGATTGATAATATCACCGTAATCACCAGCATATTGACCGCCAGGAAGACCTGCGAAAGAACCATCCGCGTTATAAGGAGTACCGTTTGTAGGATAGTAAATCGCCGACAATAACGCACCTGTATAATCACTTGAAGTATTGGCACCGTTTCCATTGGTATTGCTGAAAGATAGATTCTCCCCTATTTTTAACCATGGTGTGATTACATGTTCGGAGTTGATCCTAAAATTATAACGTTCTGCTTGTGTATTCAATACGATACCTTCCGCTTTACGGTAGTTAAAGCTCATGAAAAAAGTAGACTTATCGTTACCTCCATTAATTGATGTGTTGTAATCCTGCAACATACCGGTCCTGAATATCTCATCCATCCAGTTGGTACGAGTGGTTTGTCCGTCGGCATACTTTGTTGGATCAAATGCAGGAAGAATTGTCGAATTTCCATTTTTTGCTGCAGTAGCTGCAACGGAAGCGCGTTCCTCTGCATTTAGTGGATCCAAAGTTTTCCATACGCTCTGCTGTCCAACTTTGGCATCAAAGTTAATCTGCAGCTTGCCGTTCTTACCTTTTTTAGTGGTAATCAATATCACACCGCCAGAAGCCCTGGCTCCGTAAATGGCCGATGAAGCATCTTTTAACACTGAGATAGATTCAATATCATTTGGATTTAATTGCGGTACACCGGTAAAAAGAGATCCGTCAACTACATAAAGCGGACTTTCACCATTGATACCACCGGCACCTCTGATGTTTACGCGTGGTGCAGATGTGGGGTCACCACCTTCATTAGTGACCATCACGCCTGGTGTTTTACCGGCAAGCACTTCGGCAACATTGTTAAGGGAGCGCGAAGACAATTTATCCAATGCTACCGAGCTGATTGCCCCGGTAAGGGATGCCTTCTTTTGTGATCCGTAACCAACAACTACAACTTCACTTAACAGCGATTTATCTTCCGCTAAAGTAATATTGATTACCGGACTGTTGCTTACACTTACTGTAATAGTTTTGAAACCGATCATAGAAAAGGAAAGTACAGCATTATCTTCTACATTGATGCTGTATTTACCATCCGCATCGGTTGTAGTTCCCATTTGGGTACCCACTACTTTAACGGTTACGCCCGGTATGCCAGATAGCGTAGTAGAGTCTTTCACCACACCGGTAACCATGCGGAATATTTTTTTGACCGGCACAGGGAGATTGCTCAGAATCACGTAGCCGCCTTTTTCAACACCGCGGAATCCAAGTTTATTTAACAGGATCTGAACTTTTTCATTTTCAAAAGAGCCGTTAACCGTTTTAGTATGATTAACAATCATGTCTGGATTATACACGAACCGCAGACCTGTACCGGCTTCAATTTTCTTCAGGATCAGGCTTGTAGGCTGACCTTTAGATATTTTAATAGTTATCGTACTTTTATCTAACTTCTGAGCCATAATCGGCGAGGCAGTAATCGCTGCGCAAAAGATTAAAAGGACTGAAAGAGTTAACATCGAATATTTCATAGCTTTATAAAGAGCGGGTGACCTCTTAAATGAGGGTGTTTTCATATATTTAGGGGTTTTATAACATTAAAGTGTTGGTAAAATAAGCCAGGCTGTTATTGGCGTAGGGGCCGGCTTTAGTATTCCGGTACTGATCTGATCAGTACCGGTTTCATGATAAGTACTTATTTATTCATAGCTTATATATTTTAAAGGTTTGATGATCATCAGATTCTTTGAACTTTAAATGGTGGAGGCTGCATAGGATATCGAGAATTTCTGCGACTTCCTGTTTTGTGGTAAATGTAGCTTCGCATTTCAGCTCATTAAGAGATTTATTTTGCAGGTCAATACGAACACTATAAGCATACTCAAGTTCTTTCAGTACCTCCTGCAGGGTGATATTATCAAATACCAGCTTCACTGCAATGGGTGCAGGCGTATAAGTCACTTCGGCGCGCTGGTTTTCTTTATCGTATGAAATCTGCTGACCTCTTATTAAAGTAGCGAATACCTGCTGTGAATTCCCTACAGCAACTTTTCCTGTAGCCACCTGTACATCTATACTTTTTCTAGCCTTATAAGATTTTATACGAAAAGAGGTACCGAGAACTTTTGTAGTAATATGATTTGATGTTTTAACCAGAAAGGGCCGTTTTTCTTCATGTGTAATTTTGAAAAATGCTTCTCCCTCCGTCAGTTCAATTGTACGGTTGGCGGCACTGAACTTACGTTGATAGGAAATGCGGGAAGAAGGATTGAGCCAGATCTGGGAACCATCTGATAAGGTAATCTTTTTCTTTTCGTAAGGATTTGTAGAAACAGAGAATAACCGGTCTGCCGGATTTGTTTTTACTGCGGACGGCCATAGTGCAACTCCTATCCCTAGGATAATCAATACTGCCGCAGCTGCTGAAGTTGTTTTTAACAGAAAAGATAGTTGAAATACCTTTTTTTCAGGATAAATTGTCATTGCCTGTTGAAGCCCGGCAAACATCTCTTCTTTGATCGCTGCTTTCCTTTTTGCATTAATAGAGGCATCACTTGCCTCAAAGGACGCATACCATTCGTCCACCTTTTTAATTCCGTCAGGATTTAATTCTTTAGCTGTATATTTTTTTAGCAGTTCCTTTGCTTGTTCTTCTTCTGTCATTCATATACCAGTCAGCTCAGGAAGCGATCGGTACTAACGAAAGAAGTTAAGCTTATATTAAGCTTACGTTAAGAGCAGGCAAATGATTAAAAAAAGTGTGTAGGCCAGCTTTTCCCTGATTAATTTTAATGCGGAAGAGATTTGGTTTTTTACCGTTTGGGCAGACAGATTAAGTTCAGCTGAAATCTCCTGGATCGACTTCTCCTGTTTCCTGCTCATAGAAATAATGACGCGCATTTTTTCTGGGAGATCCTGCAATGCTTCATCAAATTGTTTGTTCAGATCTTTCAGAAGCAGCAAATTTTCTGCGGAAGCTGCGGTATGGTCTCCGATAAGCAGAGCAATATCTTCTTTATGTTTTTCTCTAACCATGGAAGACTTAAAGTAGTTGATCACCTTATATTTAACCGCACCTTTGAAATAAGCTGATAGGCTGCCTTCAATGTTCAGGCGTTCGCGATGTTCCCAGATGGAGATAAAAATTTCTTGCGTGATATCCTGTGCGATCTCTTCATCCCGCACTCTTTTAAATGCATTGTCTAGCACCTCTTCCCAATAATTATGGTAAAGATATTCCATAGCAGCATGATCGCCGCTTTTAAGCGAGGCAAGTAACTTGGTTACAGATGGGAGCCTGTTCGTTTTGATGATTGTTTTTTTTCAAAACTAAGCTTCCAATATTTCTTCCATATTAAGAAAGCTTGAAAATTATGCGGGCTGATTCACAGATTAGCTCAGCCTTGAAGTCCGCTCCACCCAAATCTTCTTATATTGTTCTTTGTATCCATCAGTAAGGAAGGACCGGTCAATCAAATCAAAAACTTTGTCATGATTACCAGTGAACTTCGTCAGGATTCTGGTGAAAACTTTTGTTGCCAGTCCGAGTGCACTGGCAAGGTTTTCAAAATCCTTCAATTTTATATTCTTCTTTTTACCGCTCAACAGCATTGCCGTATCATCTTTGTCTTTTGGGAATACCAGAGCACTGTTGATCAGGTCATATGCTGGCGAGAGTATGATCTCGTCTCCGGAATACAAAATCGCGAAGTTTTTCATGTGCATGTCACTGTTTCCACTGAGGAAACAAAACACTAGGAGCTCAAAATATCTAACTACATCCAGCCCTTTATTGGTACAGTAAAGGCTGATCAATTTACCGCAACGCTCATATGAACTATCGTATTTCTGTTCGGTCTGAAATCCACCCAACTGGCAAAAGTCTTCCATATGGATCTTTGTATTGCCCTTCCGGTCAAATCGCTTGGCTACGTAAGCCAGACTATCGCCTGATACCGGTATCAGGCAGTGTTCGCAAGTCTTGATCTTGAACAACTCTGCTAAATGCATGGTGAGATCTTCCGTTTCGGGCATTGCAGCAAGTTCTATATTTTGCGGTTTCAAGATAAACCTTCCCCATAGGCCGACTATGGTTAATCGTTTTCCAGAATCTATCTTTTCCAGATCAAAGGACAGTTTGGGCTGAACCCCTGTTATCGCGATACGTTTATTAACTGTTTCTTCAGCAAGTTCGTCTAGAAGCTCCTTATTAAGCTTTAGCTCTGGCAATATTTCGACCCCAAAAAACTTCCTGCAACAGCGAGCGTGGTAGTTTGATTCTCCTTCTAGTGGCTTATAACAAAATAAACAATTACTCATCTTCTACCTCCTCTTCAATTGGTAATATTGTAACTGCACCTATTGTGTCCCTACATAGTGTAATCAATAATTCAAAACGGTCCACTCCTTTTATTTTCCAATGTTTACTAGCAATGTTCAATAACCATCCTTCCGGTATTAGTCCGTCAAAAAATGGAAAAAGAATACGGTTGGTGTAGGGATACTGGCTGAGCGGCAATGTTTGACTTATCGGCTTTGGATTTTCACCTTTTAAATAACTTGTACTGTAAGTGTACCTATACCCGCTATCATTTTTTTCAAGATGTCCAGCGATTTCATTGTTATAAAGTACCTGTGCTTTATTCGTCATGATCTGGTTCTTTATCAATTACACCCACTTGCTTACCAAACATATTTAGTACGTCGTTCACCTTATCCAGCTGAACGGTTGTTTTACCTCTTTCCAATTCCCTTAAAAAACGTAAGCCGACCCCCGCTTTAAATGCCAAATCTTCCTGAGAAAGACCATTTTTTTTTCTGGACTCCTTAATGAATGTTATTATTGAATTCATATTCATACCCTTTCGGGTATAATATAGGAAATAATTAATAATATTGTACCCAATCGGGTACAATATATCATAATATCATCAAGGCAATACCCTAACGGGTATAAAAAATCACATCGAAGAGAAAGCATACGATGTTGTTATCACTATCATTACTCCACCTTTTAATGATAATGGAGCCATTCATAAAAGAGAAGGAATAATAAGAAAGCAGCATTTTTTGCCGCTTTCTGTATTTGCTTGATAATGGTTATTGCTGATTTATTTTAGTGCGTAGTTGATGTAGCCACCGTCCACTAATAGCTGTGCTCCGGTAATAAAACTCGCATCATCAGAAACTAGAAAATAATACTGCTTTTGCAATTTCATCAGGATTACCCATTCTTTGTAGCGCTGTAGCGGCAGCAGCCATTTCTTCAGCGCCTCCCGGAATAGCTTTAAAACCTGGTGTGGCAGTTGGTCCTGGACTAACAATGTTTACACGGATTTTTCTGTCTGCTAATTCGTTTGCTGCAATTTGAGCAATTTTATTTACCGCTCCTTTGGTTGCTGAATATACACTGGCTCCTGCGTTTGAGGCGGTTGCTACAACGGATGAATTAAATAACACGGCAGATCCGTTTGCCAAATGTGGAAGTAGTTTTTGTAGAGTGAAGTAAGCACCCTTTACATTGGTATTGAACTGAGCATCAAAATCTGCTTCTGTTGTTTGTCCAATCGGTGCAAATGCAAATATTCCGGCATTCAAGAAAAGAACATCTAATGTGTTTCCACTGTCTGCAATTGCTTTTTCCAAAACCGCAATGCCTGCCAAATTTGAAGTGTCAGAAATAACCGTTTTTAATTTCGGACTATTAATTTCTTCGGTAGCTTTTTGCAAATTGTCAGCACTTCTACCTGTAATCCAAACGTTTGCTCCCGCGCTGATAAATGCTTTTGCGGTGCTTACCCAATTCCTGTGCTTCCGCCTGTTATGACTACATTTTTGTTCGTAAAATTCATTTTTAAATCTTTATTGTTTCTTTTTATAATCTGACACAAAATTATTCCATTACTTACCTCATAGCAAGTAAGCACAGAATTGTGCGTACTTGCTATGACAATTGATTGACCAAGCGATGTACAAAAAAAATCTCTATTAGAATTGACCGCGGGCTGCACATATTTAGAGATTTCGCTGAAAGTGGTTCTTCGTCAATTTTGGAGAAGGATTCTTTATGAGCAATTAACATCACGGTTTTAATGTTTAGAAAAGCAGTTTACTAGGATAAGCCGTAACACATCTGATGTGAACTTAAGGCTTTCACCAAAGGCCTGCAAAGTTGTCGAATTTAGCGGCATCAAACCAAAAAAACCAGAAAATATTAGCTATAACTTATTCGCTAAGAAGGTGTTATTAAAGCAAACTTAAAAATTTAAAGGCTGTACACAGTAAGGGTGGGAAAATGGGCTCGAACCAAAAATCGGCCTCTAATTGGATCAAGCGGAATTCTTGGGGGGAGATAATTTTTAAGCATAAATTTTTGATAGTCTAAATAGAAAGAACTTGATGTCACGGACACCTCTTGAGGTAGCTCTGAATGCTTTGACTTTAGCATTGAA